>Ga0187775_10000048_pt1 | contig 25094 bp, 25 predicted proteins | sample 0216_BV02_MP12_1_FD_132441 | JGI IMG/M metagenome (GOLD analysis project Ga0187775, IMG submission 132441) | Tropical peat soil microbial communities from peatlands in Department of Meta, Colombia - 0216_BV02_MP12_10_MG | ecosystem: Environmental > Terrestrial > Soil > Wetlands > Peat | place... | reverse complement strand
CGTGGTGCGCGCCGGCCCGGAATAAAAAAGGCCCGCCGGAGCGGGCCTTTCTAGAGCGCGCGGACGCTCAGGGCAGCATGCTGTGATCGTAGGTGCGGATGTCGCGTTCCTTCGTCTCGCTCAGGAACAGCGTACCGATGACCAGGCTCATCACGGCAACTACGACCGGGTACCACAGTCCGTAGTAGATGTTGCCCGAGGCGGCCACCATCGCGGTCGCGGTCAGCGGCAACATGCCGCCGAACCAGCCGTTGCCGATGTGATACGGCAGCGACATCGACGTGTAGCGGATCTGCGTCGGGAACAGCTCGACCAGGAACGCCGCGATCGGTCCGTACACCATGGTCACGTAGATCACCATGATGACCAGGATCAGCTCGGTCATGACCCAGTTGATCTGGCTCGGGTCCGCGGCCGGCTTGTAGCCCGTGTCCTTCAGCGCCGCATCGAGCTTCTTCGCGTCGAAGCCCTCGACCGTGACGCTGCCGATCGTCGTGACCACCGACTTGCCCGCCTCGGCGGGCAGCGACTTGAACGACAGGCCGCGCGTGGTCAGGTAGTCCCGGACCCGATCGCAGTCCGAGAACTTGCTCCACGGGCCGACGAACAGGTGGAACTGGCAGTCGGTCGCCGCGACGCTGATCGGCGTCTTCGCCGCGTACGCCTCGAGCGCCGGGTTGACGTTGTGCGTCAGCGCTCCGAACAGCGGGAAGTAGGTGATCGCCGCGATGAGGCAGCCCGCCATGATGATCTTCAGTCGCCCGATCTTGTCCGACAGCCAGCCAAACACGACGAAGAACGGCGTGCCGATCACGAGCGAGATCCCGATCAGCCAGTAGGCCGTGACGTAGTCGACCTTGAGCGTGATCACGAGGAAGAACAGCGCGTAGAACTGCCCCGTGTACCAGACCACGCCCTGGCCGGCGGTCGCGCCGAGCAGCGCGAGCAGCACGTACTTGTTGTTCGGGTACTTGAAGAAGCTGTCGTTGAGCGGGGATTTGGAGGCCCGGCCTTCGGACTTCATCTTCTGGAACACCGGCGACTCCTGTAGCTTGAGCCGGATGTAGACCGAGAAGACGAGCAGGATGATCGTCACCCAGAACGGGATGCGCCAGCCCCAGGTCGCGAATTCCTTGGCGTCCATGTTGGCGCGGCACAGCCCGATGATGATCAGCGCGAGCAGCAAGCCGAGCGTGGCGGTGGTCTGGATCCAGCTCGTGTCGTAGCCGCGCCGGCCCTGCGGCGCGTGCTCCGCGACGTAGGTCGCCGCGCCGCCGTACTCGCCCCCGAGCGCCAGACCCTGGACCAGGCGCAGCAGCACCATCAGAATCGCGGCCGCCCAGCCGATCGAGGAGTAGGTCGGAAGCAGGCCGACCAGGAAGGTCGAGCCGCCCATGAACACGATCGTGATCAGGAACGTGTATTTGCGTCCCACCAAGTCGCCGATGCGACCGAAGACGATCGCGCCGAACGGCCGCACCAGGAAGCCCGCGGCGTAAGCCGCGAAGGCCGACAGCAGCGCGGCCGTCGCGTTACCCGGCGGGAAGAACAGCGCCGCGAAGAACGGCGCCAGCACGGCGTACAGGTAGAAGTCGTACCACTCGAATACGGTGCCGAGCGAAGAGGCGAATATGACCCTCTTTTCTTCGGTGCCGAAGTCCTGTCCCCCAGCAGTCCTTGCGCTTGCTTCCGCCATCTTCCCCTCCTCCCAGGTTGTAGGTCGCGGACAAAAAAGCTGTCGCGCAGCATATCAATATTCCTTTTCGCCTGCCCGCAAAAAGCGAGGGCGCGCTATTGCGACGCAGCAAATAACGCTGCTTACGCACGGCTGACGCTCCCGGCTTTCGGCGACGCCCGGCTGGCAGATTTACAGTGAATCAACTTTCGCGTAGGGTCAATCAAAGCCATATCCATACACGTCTGTTGTCAAATATCGCGCATGATCACGGCGCAGCAACTTCGGGCGGCAAGGGCGATGTTGGGCATCCATCAGCGAACGCTGGCGGCGGCCTGCGGTCTTTCGCTGCCGACCATACAGCGCATGGAGACGAGCGACGGGGTCATACGGGGCAATGTCGAGTCGCTGATGAAGCTGATCGAGGCGCTCGACCGCGCCGGCGTCGAGTTGATCGGCGAGGGCGCTGCTAGCGCGAGCGGCGGCCGAGGCGTGCGGCTCAAGCGAACGTCACACACGTCGAGTCAGCGTTTGCGTCGCAGCTGAGGCGCTCGGCGGGAGGAACGAGAGGCGCACGATGGCTCTGACCGGGCTGTTGTGGTGCGTAGCAGCGCTGCTCGCGGTCAGCATCGCGGCGATCCCGGCTGCGCGCCTGCGTCCTGCAGGCGCGCTCGTCTACGGCGCGGCGCTGTCGATCTCTGCGCTTGCTCTGGTCATCGCCGGTGCGTGTCTGCTCGCCGGGGGCCCGCTTCTCGGCGCATTGACGCTCCCCGTCGGATTGCCTTGGCTGGGCGCGCACTTCCGCGTCGACGCGCTCGCGGCGTTCTTCCTGATCGTGGTGAATCTCGGGGCGGCGGGCGCGAGCCTCTACGGCATCGGCTACGGCAGGCACGAAGAGGCGCCCGGGCGCGTGCTGCCGTTCTTCCCTGCGTTTCTGGCCGGCATGAATCTCGTCGTGCTTGCCGACGACGCGTTCACGTTCCTGTTCACCTGGGAATTCATGTCGCTCTCGTCCTGGGCGCTCGTCATGGCGCACCATCGCCGCGAGGGCAACGCAGCCGCGGGCTACCTGTACCTGCTCATGGCGAGCTTCGGCACGCTCGCGCTGCTGCTCGCGTTCGGCCTGCTCGCCGGCCCGGCCGGCGGCTACGCGTTCGAGGCGATCCGCGCGGCTCCTCCGGCCGCCGGCGTTGCGGCGGCCGTGCTCGTGCTGGCGCTCATTGGCGCGGGATCGAAGGCGGGCCTGGTGCCGCTGCACGTGTGGCTGCCGCTCGCGCATCCCGCAGCGCCGAGCCACGTCTCCGCACTGATGAGCGGGGTGATGACCAAGGTGGCGGTGTACGGCGCGGTGCGCATCGTGTTCGACCTGCTCGGCGTGCCGACGTGGTGGGCGGGCGCGCTGGTTGCGCTGCTGGGCGGGGTGACCGCCGTCATGGGCGTGCTGCACGCGCTCATGGAGCACGACCTCAAACGCCTGCTCGCCTATCACACCGTCGAGAACATCGGCATCATCTTCATCGGTCTCGGTCTCGCGCTCGCCTTCGGCGCGAACGGCATGCGCGCGGCGGCCGCGCTCGCGCTGACGGCGGCGCTGTTCCACGTCTTCAACCACTCCGTGTTCAAGAGCCTGCTTTTCTTCGGCTCGGGGGCCGTGCTCACGGCCACGGGCGAGCGCGACATGGAAAAGCTCGGCGGCCTGATCCATCGCATGCCGTTCACGGCGTTTGCATTCCTGGTCGGCTCGGCGGCGATCTCCGCCCTGCCGCCGTTCAACGGGTTCGTGTCCGAATGGCTCACCTTCCAGGCGATCCTCGTCAGCCCGGCGCTGCCGCAATGGCTGCTGAAATTTCTCGTTCCGGCGATCGGCGCGCTGCTCGCGCTCTCGGCAGCGCTCGCCGCGGCCTGCTTCGTCAAGGCCTTCGGCGTGACATTCCTCGGCCGCGCGCGCAGCGACGCCGCGCGCAGCGCGACCGAGGTCGATCGCTGGTCCGTCGCCACCATGTTCGTGCTCGCCGCAGTCTGCCTGGTCGCCGGCATCCTGCCCGGCTACTTCATCGATGCGCTGGCTCCGGTGACCCACTCGCTCGCCGGGGCGCGCATGCCGCCCCAGGGCGCGCTCGACTGGCTGACGATCGTTCCGGTCGCGCAGAGCCGCAGCTCGTACAACGGGCTGCTCCTGTTCCTGATCATCGCGTTCGCCGCGGGTCTCGGCGCCGAGGCGATCCATCGCTGGGCGTCCGGCACGGTGCGCAGGTCCGCGGCTTGGGATTGCGGTTTTCCCGACGCGAGCCCGGCGACCCAGTACACGGCCGGAAGCTTCTCGCAGCCGATTCGCAGGGTGTTCGGATCGGTGGTGTTCCGCGCGCGCGAGGAGGTGCACATCCCGCCGCCGGGCGATCTCAGTCCCGCCGAGATGCATGTGCGCCTGCGCGACGTCCTGTGGGACGCGTTCTACGCACCGATCACCCGCGTCGTGGGCTACGTGGCGGATCGCTTCAACAAGGTGCAGTTCCTCTCGATCCGTGCATACCTGACGCTGGTGTTCGGCGCGCTGGTCGCGCTTCTCATGGTGCTTGCCGTATGGCAATAGCCCTGAATCTGCTCGTGCAGTTCGCGCAGATGGCGCTGGTGCTCGCGCTCGCGCCGCTGTTCGCCGGCTTCGTGCGCAAGACCAAGGCGCATCTGCTGCGGCGCCGGGGCCCGCCGCTCATCCAGCCCTACCGCGAGGTGCTGCGCCTGCTGCGCAAGGACGTCGTGCTCGCGGATTCGGCCTCCTGGGTGTTCCGCGTGGCGCCTTATCTCGTGTTCGCCACGACCTGGGTCGCGGCCGCGCTCGTTCCTACGTTCGCCACCGGGCTGGTGTTCAGCTACGCGGCCGACGTGATCGCGCTCGTCGCGCTCCTGGGCAGCGCTCGTTTCATGCTCGCGCTCGCGGGGCTCGACGTCGGAACCAGCTTTGGCGGAATCGGCTCGAGCCGCGAGATGCTGATCGCCTCGCTCGCCGAACCGGCCATGCTGATGGTGGTGTTCACGCTCTCGCTGCTCGCCGGCTCGACCCAGCTCTCGTCGATCGCCGAGTTTATGCAGGCCTCGGACGTAGGGCTGAGGTTTTCGCTCGCCCTCGCGCTCATCGGGCTGGTCATGGTGGCGATCGCGGAAAACGCCCGCATACCGATCGACAATCCCGCCACGCACCTCGAGCTCACGATGGTGCACGAGGCGATGATCCTGGAGTATTCGGGACGCCACCTGGCGCTCATCGAGGCGGCGGCGTTCCTCAAGCTCCTGCTCTACGTCTCGGTCATCGCCTGCGTATTCTTCCCGTGGGGGATCGCGGTTTCTGGGCAGGGCCCGGTCGCGTACATGGCGGGCGCGGGTGTGTACCTGCTCAAGCTCGCCGCCGGAGGCCTTTTGCTGGCGGTGTTCGAGACCGCGATCGCAAAGATGCGCGTGTTCCGCGTGCCGGACTTCCTCGGCGCCGCGCTCATGCTCGGCTTCCTCGCCACGCTGTTGCTTTTCGTCACGATGGCGCGCTGATGGACCGCCTCGCCCTCGACGTCGCGCACCTGTTCGCCGGCGGGCTCGTGCTGGTGAGCTTCATGCTGCTCTACCAGGACCGCATGAGCGGGCTGGTGAACAACTTCGCGCTGCACGCGCTGGTCGTTTCGCTCGCGGTGGCCTGGCAGGCCCACATCCAGCACGCGCCGCATCTGTACATCACCGCGGCGATCGCGCTGGTCGTCAAGGCGATCGTCATTCCGCTCGCCCTGCACCGCATCATCGTGCAGCTTGGAATTCACCGCACGATCGAGACGGTGGTCGGCATTGGTCAGACCATGCTCGCGGGCATTGGACTGGTCGCGCTGTCGATCATCGTCATGCTCCCGATCACGGCCAAGGCGGGAACCCTGACTCAGCAGGACCTCGCCTTCGCCCTGTCGGTCCTGCTGCTCGGCCTGCTGATGATGATCTCGCGGCGCAACGCGGTAAGCCAGGTCGTCGGCTTCATGTCGATCGAGAACGGCCTGATTCTCGCCGCGACGGGCGCCAAAGGGATGCCGCTGGTGGTGGAGATCAGCGTCGCGTTCTCCATCCTGATCGCGCTGATCGTGATCGGCGTGTTCCTGTTCCGCATCCGCGAGCGCTTCGATACCGTCGACATCCACGCGCTGCACGAGTACCGGGGCGAGCAGCCGTGAGCGGCGCGGGCTCTATGCTGGTGGGCGCAGTCCTCGCCATCCCGGCGGCGAGCGCCGCCCTGCTGGCTGCGCTGCCCGACAACCGGACGACCGCGCGGCTGAACGCGCTGGCGTCGTTCCTGACCTTCGTCGCGGCGAGCGTGCTGTTCGTCGAGCGGCCGCAGCCCGGGCATTACCTCATCGTGGACGACCTGAACGTGGTGTTCATCGTGCTGAGCACCTTCGTCGGCTTCACCACGAGCCTGTTCAGCGGCAGCTACATCGCCCACGAGCTGGAGACCGGCCGGCTCACGCCGCTCTACTTGCGCTTCTACCACGCGATGTACCAGACGCTCATGTTCGGCATGAACCTGGCGCTGCTGTCCAACAACATCGGCCTCATGTGGGTGGCGATCGAGCTCGCGACGCTCACCACGGTGCTGATGGTCGGGATCTACCGGACGCCGGCCGCGCTCGAGGCCGCGTGGAAGTACTTTCTCCTCGGCAGCGTCGGCATCGCGCTCGCTCTGTTCGGCACCATCCTGGTGTATCTCGCGGCGCATTCGGTGCTCGGCGAAGGGCTGGATGCGATGGCCTGGAACGTGCTGGTGCGCAGGGCGCCCGAGTTCGACCCGGCGCTGCTCAACCTCGCGTTCCTGTTCCTGCTGCTCGGTTACGGCACCAAGGTGGGCCTGGTTCCGCTGCACGCCTGGCTGCCGGACGCGCACGCGGAAGGTCCGACTCCCATATCGGCAGTGCTGTCCGGCCTGCTGCTCAACGTGGCGCTGTTCGCCGTGCTGCGTTTCAAGAGCGTGCTGTCGGCGAATCCCGGCGCCTTCGCGCCTGGGCCGCTGATGGTGTCGCTCGGCCTGATCTCGGTGATCTTCGCTTCCTTCATGCTCTACCGCCGGCACGACATCAAGCGCATGTTCGGCTATTCGTCCATCGAGCACATGGGCATCGTCACCTTCGCTTTCGGCATGGGCGGGCCGCTCGCGAACTTCGCCGGTCTGCTGCACATGACGCTGCACAGCCTCACCAAGTCCGCGATCTTCTTCTGCGTCGGGCATATCGCGCAGGCGAAGGGCACGCAGCACATGCCCGACATCCGCGGGCTCACCGTCTCGCACCCGGTGCTCGGCTGGAGCCTGGTGCTGGGCGTCGCCGCGATCGCGGGACTGCCGCCGATGGGCATCTTCATGACCGAGTTCCTGATCGTGACGACGACCTTCGCGCGTCACCCGCTGCTGGCGGTCGCGCTCGGTCTCGGCCTGCTCGCCGGCTTCGGCGCGCTGCTGCTGCGCCTGAACGGGCTCGCGTTCGGCGATCCGCATGGCAGCAGCGCGCGCGCCAAGGCTTCATTCGTGCCGGTATTCGCCCACTTCGGGCTCGTGTTCGCCGCGGGGATCTGGTTGCCCCCGGCACTCACCGAGTGGTTCCAGCACGTGGCGCGGCTCCTGAGGTAGGCCGGCATGGCGACGCAGAACTGGACGCGTTCCGACCTGAGCCGCGAGCAGTGGGGGCACACGGCGGCGCGCCTGCAGCGGGGCGAGCTGGCGCTGCTCGGGCTGTGGGCGGAGCCGCGCCGCGCGTACCTGGCGGTGACGGAGCACGACACGAGTTCTTTCGCCGTGCTGAGCGTCGCGTGCGAGGAGGGACGTTTCCCTTCGGTGGGCCGCGTGCACCCGCCGGCCATCCGGCCCGAGCGGGCGATCCGCGACCTGGTCGGCCTGGAGCCCGAGGGCCTGCCGGACACGCGGCCCTGGCTGCGCCACCGCGGCGCCTATGCCTTCCTGCCGGCGGAGGGCGAGAGCCTGCACCAGATCCCGGTGGGTCCGGTGCACGCAGGAATCATCGAGCCGGGCCACTTCCGCTTCACCGCCAACGGCGAGACGGTGGTGCGGCTCGAGCAACGCCTCGGCTACACGCACAAGGGCATCGACGCCCTGCTCGCCGGCGCGCCCGTCGAGCGTGCGGCGGTGCTCGCCGGACGCGTCTCGGGCGACAGCACGGTCGCCTTCGCGCTGGCGTTCGCGCGCGCGGTCGAAGCGGCGCTGGCGATCGAGGTGCCGCCGCGGGCGCTCTGGCTGCGGGGACTCCTCGCCGAGCTGGAGCGGCTCGCGAATCACTTCGGCGATATCGGCGCGGTCTGCAACGACGCCGCGCTCGCCATCCTGCACGCGCAATTCGGCCTGCTGCGCGAACGGGTGCTGAGGACATCGAGCGCCTGTTTCGGCCACCGCCTAATGATGGACTGCGTCGTGCCGGGCGGACTGCGCTGCGACCTGCCGCAGGACGGCGGGCAGCGCCTGCGCGAGCTCGTGGCGCAGGTGCGAAAGGTCTTTCCGGACCTCGTCGAGGTCTACGAGAACACCGCCTCGCTCAAGGACCGCACGGTCGGCACCGGCATTCTCGCGCCCGCGCTCGCGCAGCAGTTCGCCGCGGGCGGGTTCGTCGGGCGCGCCTCGGGACGCAATTTCGACGCGCGGCGCACGCCGGGCTACCCGCCGTACGATGCGCTGCGCTTCGAAGTGCCGGTGGTCCAGGCGGGCGACGTCAATGCGCGCGTGTGGATACGCATCCGCGAGGTCGAGCAGAGTCTGGCGCTGATCGAGCAGATGGTGGACGCGCTGCCGGCTGGCCGAGTTCACGCCGCGGCCGCCGGGAACCCGGGGTCCGGCGCGCGCGAAGGCGTCGCATTGGTGGAAGGATTCCGCGGCGACATCCTCGCCTGGCTCAGGATCGACGCGGTGGGGCGCGTCGAGCGCTGCCACTTGCGCGATCCATCGTGGTTTCAGTGGCCGCTGCTCGAGGCGGCCATCGAGGGCAACATCGTGGCCGACTTTCCGCTGTGCAACAAGTCGTTCAACTGCTCGTACTCAGGGCACGACCTGTAGGAGCCGCGCCATGCGCCGACTGCTGTTCAAGAGCTTCGTCCAGGGACTGCTCACCGAGCCCGCGCCGCAGGCGGACGAGGGCGCGCTCGCCGAGCTGGCCGCGCGCGTAAACCAGGCGTCGCACAAGCGGCTCGGGCGGGCGCTGTCGATTCGCGAAGTCGACGCGGGGTCGTGCAATGGCTGCGAACTGGAAATCCATGCGCTGGGCAACGTGCTGTACGACCTCGAGCGCTTCGGCCTGCGCTTTGTCGCCTCGCCGCGCCACGCCGACGTCCTCCTGGTCACCGGACCGGTAACAGAAAACATGCGGCAGGCGCTCGAGCGTACCTACGCGGCCACGCCGGACCCGAAATGGGTGGTTGCGACGGGCGACTGCGCCTGCGGCAGCGGACCGTTCGCGGGAAGTGAGGCCTGCGTCGGAAGCGTGTCGCGTGTGCTTCCGGTGGATCTGCACATCCGCGGATGCCCGCCGACGCCGATCGATCTGCTCAGGGGGCTGCTAGCGCTGCTCGACAGCGTGGCGGCCGATGGCAAGCGCGCCGGCTGACGAGCCACGGAGCGGGGGAGGGTGAGATGAAGGAGGACGGGCACGGGAAGAAGGGGCTTTCGCCCACGCAGCTGGCGATCGCGACGCTCGGCGCCGCGATCGTCCTGATGATGGTCATGATTCTGATGAGCGTGAGCGGCCTGCTGTAGGGCTAGTACAGGTGGACGGCGGCGGGAAACCAGAACCCGACCACGCAGAGGGCGGCGCCGACGGCGCCGAGCGCGCCGGCGAGCCAGGCGAGCGCGGGAATCGCGGTGATGATCGACGCGGAGGCGAGCACGATCGCGATCTGCACCGCTGCCGAGGCGAGCTCGTAATGGTGGTAGGCGGCCATCGAGCGGTCGCGCCGCTGCTCGGCCTTCTTCGCGCGCGCGGAGAGCTCGGCGCGGCCCTCGCCGGTCTCGGGCTCGCTCTGGTAGCGCGCGGCGGTCTTCTTCCACGCCTCGGCCTGTCCCTTCGCCGCCTCGCCCGTGCCGAGCGCCTCGAGCAGCTCGGCGACCGTCCGCAGCGTCGTCTGGCGAATGGTCTTCGCCTGGAAGAAGGCCCACAGGTTGGACGCCTCGATGTTGGCGTCCAGCGCCGCGGTTTGCGCTCCCTTGCCGAGCGTCTCGGAAAGCGCGAGCACCAGCGCGAGGATCGCGATCAGCAGCGCGATCCCTTTGTTGTGCTCGCCGTGTGCTTCAACGTGCCCGCCAGACATTGCCTTCCCTCGTCGTCGAATTTCGGCGCGCATTCTATCTTGGCCGCGATGCGGCGAGCAGCCCCGCGAGCGCGAGCGCGGTGAAGGCGGCGCCGGCATAGAACGTCCACGCGGGGCCGAAGGCGCTCCATAGCCAGCCGGCGAGCAGGCTCGCGCCGATCAGCGCGAGGCCGCTGACCAGGTTGAATACGCCGAACGCAGTGCCGCGCGCCTCGGCGGGCGCGGACCGGGCGACGAGCGCCGCGAGCAGCCCTTGCGTGAGCCCCATGTGCACGCCCCACAGCGCCACGCCCGCGAATAGCGCGGACGGCCCGCGCGCCGCGCCGAGAATCAGGTCGGACGCGATCAGCACCGCGAGCCCCCAGCCGATGAGCGCGCGCTGCTTGCCGCGGTCGGCGGCGATCCCGGCGGGGTAGGACGTGAGCGCGTATACCGCGCTCATTGCCGCGATCACGAGCGGCACCCAGGTCTGCGCGAGCCCCACGTCGGCCGCGCGCAGCACGAGGAACGCCTCGGAAAAGCGCGCCAGCGTGAGCACGGCGCCGAGCACGACCACCAGCCAGTAGCGCGCGCCGAGGCGCGCGAGCATCGCGCGCGACAGCGGGCTCGCCGGCTGCGCGGCTTGCGCTGCGCGCTCGGGCTCGCGCACTCCGAAGGCGATCACCAGCAGGCAGGCGAGCGCCGGCACCACCGCCGCCCACAGGGCGGCGCGCAGGCTCTCGGCGAACAGCGCCATCAGCGCGACGGCGGCGAGCGGCCCGAGCACCGCGCCGACTGAGTCGAGCGCCTGGCGCAATCCGTAGGCAGCGCCGCGCAGCTCCGGCGGGGTGACGTCCGCGACGAGCGCGTCGCGCGGTGCGCCGCGGATGCCCTTGCCGACGCGGTCGGCGAAGCGCGCGCCGGCCACCCAGCCGATGCTGGTCGCGAGCGGGAAGAACGGCTTGGACAGCGCCGCGAGCCCGTAGCCGAGCACGAGCAGGAGCTTTCTGCGCGCGAGCCAGTCCGACAGCGTGCCGGAGAACACCTTGACGATCGCGGCCGTGCCCTCGGCGACGCCCTCGACCAGTCCCACCTCGAGCATGCTCGCGCCGAGCACCGAGGTCATGTAGAGCGGCAGCAGCGCGTGCACCAACTCCGAGGAGCTGTCCATCAGCAGCGACACGATGCCGAGCGCCCAGACGGTGCGCGGCAGCGCTGCGCGCGCGGCGGCGCGGCTCACGGCGTATCGGCCTGCGCCGTCTCGCGCGGCAGCGCGCGGCCGCCGCCGAACTGCGCCCAGGCGACGCCCGCCATCGTGAGCGCCGCGCCGCCGATCTTCATCGGCGTGAAGTGCTCGCCGAGCGTGAGCCAGGCCACCAGCCCCGCGATCGGCGGCATGAGGTACTGCAGCGGCGCGCTCCGCGCCAGGCCGCGCACCGCGTTCACCCACGCCCACACCAGCCAGCCGAGGAACGCGGAGACGAAGATCGCCCACACGAGCCCGAGCCACACGAGCGGCGAGAGCACGCCGAGCGGCGCGGCGAAGAACGACGGCGCGGTGGCGAGCACCAGCGGCGGCGCGCCAAACAACAGCGAGTACGCGAGCACCGGCAGCGGCCCGTAGCGCGCGGTGATCGGGCGCGCGATCACCGTGTAGAGCGAAAAGAGCGACGCCGCGAACAGCAGCACCAGGTCGCCCGCGCCGGCGAGCGCCACGCCGCGCACGAACTTGTCCGACAGGAAGATGACGATGCCGAGGAAGGCGGCGAAGGTGCCGGCGAGCTGGCGCCGGCGCAGCTTCTCGACTCCGGCGAAGGCGAGGATCAGCAGCGTGAACAGCGGCCCGCTGGTGAGCACCAGCGCGCTGGAGAAAGGGGTCGACAGGTCGATGCCCCAGGTGACCAGGCCCACGTGCGCGGTGTGCCCGACCAGGCCGCAGGCGACGAAGCGCGGCAGGTCCTCGCGCTGCGGCCAGGACCTGGCGAGGTGGCGCCGGTACACGAGCGCGAGCAGCAGGAAGCCGAGCAGCGGCATGGTGAGGAAGCGGATGAACAGGAACGGCCCGACGCCGATCTTGTCGAGCACGTACTTCACGAAGGTGAAGTTGACGCCCCAGACCGCCATGATGGCGATCGCCGCGACCAGCGACCAGCGCTCGACGCCGGAACCCGGTAAACGCCGCGCTGGGGAATGCGAAGCCATGCAGGCGAGCAGGTTACACTAGCCGCGACCCCGCCCGCTTTCGCCTGTCGATGCTCTCCGCCCGTCCCGCCGTGCAAGCCCTCGGCGCCTCGAAGATCCGCGAGGTGGCCGACGCCAACCTCGGCAATCCCGACGTGCTCGCCTTTTGGGCGGGCGAGTCCGACCGGCCGACCCCCGAATTCATCCGCCGCGCGGGCATGGCTTCGCTCGAGGCGGGCGAGACCTTCTACTCGCAGAATCTCGGCATCCCCGAGCTGCGCGCGGCGCTCGCGCGCTATGTCTCGCGGCTGCGGCGCCCGACGCAGCCCGAGCAAGTGGCGGTCACCAGCGCCGGCGTGAGCGCACTGATGCTCGCCTCGCAGCTCCTCCTCGAACCGGGCGACCGCGTCGTCGAAGTGGTGCCGCTGTGGCCGAACCTGCAGGAAATCCCGCGCATCCTCGGCGCGCGCGTGACTACCGTGGCGCTGGAATTCTCGCCGGCGGGCTGGCGGCTCGATCTCGACCGGCTGCTCGACACGCTCACCCCGGGCGCGCGCGCGCTGTACGTGAATTCGCCCAACAATCCGACCGGCTGGACCGCAACGCGCGAGGAGAACGCCGCGATCCTCGAGCACTGCCGCCGGCACGGCATCTGGATCTTCGCCGACGACGCCTACGAGCGGCTCTACTACGGCGACGAATCCGGCGTGGCGCCTTCCTTCCTCGACATCGCCGGCGAGGACGACCGCGTGCTCTCGGCGAACACCTTCTCCAAGCCGTGGCTGATGACCGGCTGGCGCCTGGGCTGGCTGGTGGTGCCGGCGTCGCTCTCGCGCGACCTCGCCAAGCTGATCGAGTACAACACCTCGTGCGCACCGGTCTTCGTGCAGCGCGCCGGGATCGCCGCGCTCGAGCAGGGCGAGCCGGTGATCGGCGCGACGCTCGCGCGCCTGCGCCGCGCGAGCGAGCTGCTAGCCTCGCTGCTGGCGGAGGTGCCGCGCGTCGCGGCGCCGCGCCCCGCGGGCGCGATGTATGCGTTCATGCGCGTGGCGGGCATGCGCGACAGCCTCGGCTTCTGCAAGCGCCTGGTGCGCGAGCACCGCCTGGGACTCGCGCCGGGAGCCGCTTTCGGCCCGGAAGGCGAGGGCTACGTGCGCTGGTGCTTCGCGGCGAGCGAGGAGCGGCTCGCCGAGGGCGTCGCGCGCCTGAAGAAGGCCCTCGCCGCGGAACCCGCCTAGGCCCCCAGCGGCCGCTTGGCGGCCTGGTGCGCAACGCCGTGCTGCGGCTCGAGCATCGCGATCTCGCCCGAGAGCTCGGCGCCTTCCTCGACTTTGATCTTGGCGTAGCGGATCTTGCCCGAGACCTTGCCGGTCGAATGGATGAGCAGCTGCTTGCGCACGGTGAGCTCGCCTTCCAGGCGGCCGTGGATCTCGGCGACGTCCACCGCCACCGTGCCGCTGAACGTCCCTTGCTCGGCGATCTGCAGCACGCGCGCGTCTAGCGTGGCCTCGATGCGGCCTTCCACCGCGAGCGTGTCGCAGTCGGTGATCTCGACGCCCTTCATCTTGATGTCCGGGCCGACGATGAGCTTCGCTTCGCCCTTGGCGCCGGACTTGCCGGGCTCGTGGTGCGCGGCGGCGGCGGGCGCGGGCGCGGCGGCCGGCGGCGCCGGCACGCGTTCGGGTTGCGGCGCAGGCGTCGCGGGCGAAGCCTGCGGGTTGCGCGTGAACGGCTCGTCTCGGCGGCGGAAAAGGCTGTCTCGTTGCAGCATCGCTGGCTCCTCGCGGGTTAAAAGTCAATTCCTCTACGCAGCTTGCGTGCCAGGAGACAAAGCCCATGGAAACAGTGGTTTGGAATTTGATGCTCAAGTGCGAACGTCGGCTCGCGGCGACGCCTGTAGGCGGCGTTGCGCGTCCTACGCTGCGGGCCGGCAGCGTCGCCTGAGAGCGACTAGGCGGCGGCGCCCTGCAGCCCGGGGCGAGTGCGCGTTTCCCGCGTCACGGAGCGCTGGGCCGCGATCGCGAGCGCAGTCATCTCGCCGGCGAGCATGCGCAGCACGTCGTCGAGCGAGAGGATGCCGACCAGCGCGCCGTCGGCTGTGACGACCGGCAGGCGGCGCGTGCCGCTGTCCTGCATGCGCTCGACCGCCTCGAACACGCCGTCGGTCTCGCGCGCGAGCACCAGGTCCGAGGACATCACGTCCCGCACGGTGAGCGACTCGGGCGTGACGCCGTTCGTGGCGACCACCTCGACCACGATGTCGCGGTCGGTGACGATGCCGATCGGCCTGGTGACCCCGTCGCGCTTCTCGACCACCACAAGCGCTCCGACGTGATGGTCGCGCATCAGGCGCGCGGCCTCGCGCAGGTCGGCATGCGGCTCGGCCACCACGACCACGCGGCTGCAGATTTCCTTGATTCTCATTTTTGCCCCTCGCACTCCTGAGCAAAAAAGGCTAGCGCTTGCGCTCGGCCACGGTTTGACGAGGATCAAGCGCCTGCGCGTTGTCGGTGCGCGGGCGCCCGGGCGCGCACCAAGTTGATGCGAGCTTGCTCCCCCACATCTCGCAAATGCGAATTGGATCAGAGAGATGCTGCGCGCACCGGGTATGGCACGCCGGTTGCGATTGCAGCTCCGAGGCGATCGCGAGGCCGCCGGGATCCCGAACATCTTCATTTCAGAGAGGACACACGCATGAAACGACGCACATTCGTGAAAGGGCTGACGCTCGGTGCCGCGACCGCGGCCACCGGCCTGGCCGCTCCGGCCCTGCTGGCCAAGAGCAAGACCGTCAAGGTCGGAGTGCTGCACTCGCTCTCCGGCACCATGGCGATCAGCGAGACGGTACTGAAGGACGTCGCGCTGATGACCTTCGAGGAGATCAACAAGAAGGGCGGCGTGATGGGGCACATGATCGAGCCGGTGGTGGTCGATCCCGCTTCGAACTGGCCGCTGTTCGCCGAGAAGGCGCGCCAGCTGCTCACGGTGGACAAGGTCGCCTGCACCTTCGGCTGCTGGACCTCGGTGTCGAGGAAATCGGTACTGCCGGTGTTCGAGGAGCTGAACGGGCTGCTGTTCTACCCGGTGCAGTACGAAGGCGAGGAGCTGTCCTACAACGTGTTCTATACCGGGGCCGCGCCCAATCAGCAGGCGATTCCCGCGGTCGAGTACCTGATGAGCGAGGACGGCGGCGGCGCCAAGCGCTTCTTCCTGCTCGGCACCGACTACGTGTACCCGCGCACGACGAACAAGATCCTGCGCTACTTCCTGCACGCCAAGGGTGTCACCGACGCGGACATCGAGGAGGTGTACACGCCCTTTGGCCACAGCGACTACCAGACGATCGTCGCCAACATCAAGAAGTTCGCCGCCGGCGGCAAGACGGCGGTGGTCTCGACCATCAACGGCGACTCGAACGTGCCGTTCTACAAGGAGCTCGGCAACCAGGGCCTCAAGGCAACCGACATCCCGGTAGTTGCGTTCTCGGTCGGCGAGGAAGAGCTGCGTGGCGTCGACACCAAGCCGCTGGTCGGCCACCTCGCGGCGTGGAACTACTTCATGTCGATCAAGAACCCGGCGAACGAGGCCTGGAAGAAGGAATGGGCCGCTTACGCCAAGAAGAAGAATCTGCCCTCGGCCGCGAAGCCCCTCACCAATGATCCGATGGAAGCGACCTACATCGGCATCCACATGTGGAAGCAGGCGGTCGAGAAGGCGAAGACCTTCGACGTCGACAAGGTGATCGCCGCGGTCGGCGGGCAGAAGTTCAAGGCGCCGGACGGCTTCACGATCGAGATGGACGAGCGCAACCACCATCTGCACAAGCCGGTGTTCATCGGGCAGATCCGCGCCGACGGGCAGTTCGACGTGGTGTGGAAGACCAAGGGGCCGATCCGCGCCGAGCCCTGGAGCCCCTACCTGCCCGAGGACAAGGGCAAGCAGGACGTCCCGGAGAAGATGACGAAGAAGAGCTGAGTGCGCAATCTCGTAGCGACCCTGTTGCTGGCGCTGGCGGCGTTCGCGCCGCCGGCGCTGGCGCTCGACGCGGCGGTCGTCCACCAGCTCGCGCTCGGCGACACGAGCGAGGACAAGATCGCGGCGATCAACGCGCTGCTCGAGTCGGGCGACGAGCAGGCCGAGCCGCTGCTCAAGGCGCTGCTCGCCGGCTCCGTGCAGACCTCGGGCGAGCGCGTGCTGATCGTGAACGGCGACAGCGCGCGCGACGCGGTGACCGGGGAGAAGGTCTCCCCGCTGCCGACCGACGCGAGCGACGTGGTGCTGAACAACCGCGTGCGCGGCGTGCTCGATGCAGCTGTCTCGGCGCTGCGCCTGGTGTCGCCGGAGCGCGCGACGCGTCTCAAGGCCGCGCGCGAGCTGGCCGACGACCCGCGCGCCGCGGCGCTGCCGGTGGTCGAGAAGGCGCTGGCGCGCGAGACCGACCCGGAGGTGAAGGGCCTGCTCGAGATCGTCGCCGCGTCGGTGAGGCTGCACGCCGGGGGCAAGGCCGAGCGCATCGCTGCGATCCGCACGCTTGCGGCCTCGGGCAACTCGAAGACCGAGACCCTGCTGCTGCCGCTGCTGGCGAAGAAACCCGACGGCGCCTGGGCCGAGCCGGACGCGGAGATTCGCGACGCCGCGCAGGCGAGCCTCGCCGCGGTGCGCGGGCACCTCGCGTGGGGCGACCGCCTGGGGTTGCTGTTCGCCGGCCTCTCGCTTGGCAGCATCCTGATGATCGCCGCGCTCGGCCTCGCCATCACCTACGGTCTGATGGGCGTGATCAACATGGCGCACGGCGAGCTGATGATGCTCGGCGCCTACGCGACCTACGTCGTGCAGAACCTGTTCCGGGCCTGGGCGCCCGGCGCTTTCGAGTGGTACCTGGCGGCGGCGGTGCCGGTCGCGTTCGCGGTCGCCGGAGTGGTCGGCATCGTGCTCGAGCGCAGCGTGATCCGCTGGCTGTACGGCCGGCCGCTCGAGACGCTGCTCGCCACCTGGGGCATCAGCCTGATGCTGATCCAGGCGGTGCGCTCGATGTTCGGCGCGCAGAACGTGCAGGTAGACAACCCCTCGTGGATGTCGGGCGGCGTGCAGGCGATGGCGAACCTGGTGCTGCCGTGGAACCGCATCTACATCATCGCGTTCGCCGCGCTGGTGGTGGCCGGGATCTGGCTCCTGCTCACGCGCACCCGGCTCGGCCTGTTCGTGCGCGGCGTGACGCAGAACCGCGCCATGGCGGGCTGCGTCGGCGTGCCGACCGCGCGCATCGACACGCTCGCCTTCGGGCTCGGCTGCGGCGTCGCCGGACTGGCCGGCTGCGCGCTGTCGCAGATCGGCAACGTCGGGCCGGCGCTCGGCCAGGGCTACATCGTCGACTCGTTCATGGTGGTGGTGCTGGGAGGCGTCGGGCAGCTCGCCGGCACGGTATACGCCGGCATCGGCCTCGGGCTGGTGAACAAGCTGCTCGAGTCCTGGTCGGGCGCGGTGATCGCCAAGATCGTCGTGCTGGTGGTCATCATCGTCTTCATCCAGAAGCGTCCGCAGGGGCTGTTCGCCCTCAAGGGGCGGGCCGTCGAAGCGTGAGCTCGCTCTACACGCGGCGGGGCTGGCTCGCGCTCGGCGCCCTGGCGATCGCGCTCTTCGCGGCGGTACCGGTGTGCGCGCTGCTGGTGCCTGCGGGCAGCCCGCTGCATCTGTCGGAGTACTGGGTGAGCCTCGCCGGCAAGATCCTGTGCTACGCGGTGGTGGCGCTCGCCATGGACCTGGTGTGGGGCTACGCCGGGATCCTGTCGCTCGGGCACGGGCTCTTCTTCGCGCTCGGCGGCTACGCGATGGGCATGTACCTGATGCGCCAGATCGGGCTGGACGGCGTCTACCACAGCCCGCTGCCGGATTTCATGGTGTTCCTCGACTGGAAAGCCTACCCCTGGTACTGGCGCTTCAGCGAGCACTTCTGGTACGCGGCGCTGCTGGTGGTGCTGGTGCCCGGGCTGCTCGCCTACGTGTTCGGCTGGTTCGCGTTCCGCTCGCGCATCAAGGGCGTGTACTTCTCGATCATCACCCAGGCGCTCACTTTTGCCGCGATGCTGCTGTTCTTCCGCAACGACACCGGCTTTGGCGGCAATAACGGCTTCACCGACTTCAAGCGCATCCTCGGCGTACCCCTCGCCACGCCGCAGATGCGCGTGGTGCTCTACGCGCTGAGCGCCGCGGCGCTCATCGGCACGCTGCTGCTCGCGCGCTGGCTGGTTGCCTCAAAATTCGGCCGCGTGCTCGCCGCGATCCGCGACGCCGAGCAGCGCGTCATGTTCTGCGGCTACGACACCACGCACTACAAGCTGTTCGTCTGGACGCTGTCGGCGGTGGTGTGCGGCATCGCCGGCGCCCTGTACGTGCCGCAGGTCGGCATCATCAACCCGAGCGAGATGTCGCCCGCGAACTCGATCGAGATCGCGATCTGGGTCGCGGTCGGCGGCCGCGGCACGCTCGCCGGGGCGGCGCTTGGCGCGGTGCTGGTGAACGGCGCCAAGAGCGCCTTCACCCAGCTGCTGCCCGAATACTGGCTGTACTTCCTCGGCCTGCTGTTCATCCTGGTGACCCTGTTCCTGCCGCGCGGGGTGATGGGGCTGCTGCCGAGGGAGAACGCGGCGTGAGCGACGCCTCCCTCGGACACCTGGCGGCGCGGGACCTCGACACCACGCACGGCGTGGTGCTGTACCTGCAGGACATCAGCGTCAGCTTCGACGGCTTCAAGGCGCTGAACAATCTCTCGCTCAGCATCGACGTCGGTGAGTTGCGCTGCGTGATCGGGCCGAACGGCGCCGGCAAGACGACGATGATGGACGTGATCACCGGCAAGACGCGGCCGGACGCGGGCAGCGCATTCTTCGGCCAGACCATCGATCTCACGCGCCTGTCGGAGGCGGAGATCGCGCACGCGGGCATAGGGCGCAAGTTCCAGAAGCCGACCATCTTCGAGCGCCACACGGTGTTCGAGAACCTGGAGCTGGCGATGAAGGCCGACAAGCGCGTGCGGCGCACGCTGTTCTCCAGGCTCGAGCCGGCGGACAGGGACGCGATCGCCGAGACGCTGCGGCTCGTGCGCCTCGCCGAGCACGCGGGGCGCGAGGCGGGCCTGCTGTCGCACGGCCAGAAGCAGTGGCTCGAGATCGGCATGCTGCTCATGCAGGAGCCGAAGCTCCTGCTGCTCGACGAGCCGGTCGCCGGCATGAGCGACGAGGAGACCGAGCGCACCGCCGAGCTGTTCCTGTCGCTCGCCGGCAAGCACTCGCTGGTGGTGGTCGAACACGACATGGCGTTCATCCGCTCGATCGCGCGCACGGTGACGGTGCTGCACGAAGGCGCGGTGCTGGCCGAGGGGCCGCTCGAGCAGGTGCAGGCCGACCCGCGCGTGGTCGAGGTCTACCTGGGAAGGTGAGCATGCTCGCGATCTCCGGCCTGAACCAGTACTACGGCGGCAGCCACATCCTGAGGAACCTCTCCTTCGAGGTGCCGGCAGGCAAGGTGACGGCGCTGCTCGGGCGCAACGGCGTGGGCAAGACCACGCTGCTCAGGACGCTGATGGGGCTGGTTCCCGCAGCGACCGGATCCGTCAGTTTCCAGGGAGAGAATCTCACGCGTGCCAGGCCCTACGAGCGCGCGCGCGCGGGCATCGGCTACGTGCCGCAGGGGCGCGAGATCTTTCCGCGCCTGACGGTCGAGGAGAATCTGCTGATCGGCGCGCGGCGCGTGCCGCAGCGCATCTTCGAGATGTTCCCGGTGCTGAAGACGATGCTCGGCCGGCGCGGCGGCGACCTCTCGGGCGGCCAGCAGCAGCAGCTCGCGATCGGGCGCGCGCTCGCAATGCGCCCGAAGCTGCTCATCCTGGACGAGCCCACCGAGGGCATACAGCCCTCGATCATCAAGGACATCGAGCGCGCGATCCGCGCGCTCGCGGCGAGCGGCGAAATGGCGATCCTGCTGGTCGAGCAGTACTACGACTTCGCGCGCTCGCTGGCCGACCAGTACCTGGTGATGGAGCGCGGCGAAATCGTCGCGCGCGGCAGCGGCGCGGACATGGAGCGGGACGGCGTCAAGGCGATGCTCGCGGTATGATCGCCGCATGCGGATCGCGCAAGCCCTCGCGGCGCCCTGGAGGGCCGAGCTCGAGCTAGGCTTCGAACGCGCCGGGCCGCGCAGCGTGCTCGCCGCGCGCCGCCACGACGGGCCGCTCGTGGTGCAGAAGCCGCTCTATCCGGAAGGCGCGGCGGTATGCCACGCGATCGTGGTGCATCCGCCGGGCGGCATCGCCGGCGGCGACGAGCTCTCGCTCGGCGTGCGCATCGGGGAGGGCGCGCACGCGCTGCTCACCACGCCCGGCGCGGGCAAGTGGTACCGCTCGGCCGGACCCTGGGCCGCGCAGCGGCTCGATTTCCAGGTCGCGCAGGGCGGCTGCCTGGAATGGCTGCCGCAGGAGACGATCGTGTTCGATGGCGCGGCGGCGCGCCTCGGCGCCGAGGTGCGCCTAACAGGCGACGCGCGCTACCTCGGCTGGGAGATCCTGTGCCTCGGGCGCACCGGCTCCGGCGAGCGCTTCGCCAGGGGCGAGATCCGCCTGGACAACCGGCTGTACCGCGACGGCAGGCTGGTGTGGCTCGAGCGCGGCCGGATCGACGGCGGCGGCGCGCTGCTCGACTCGCCCGCGGGCCTGCATGGACGCACCGTGTGCGCGACGCTCGTCGCCGCCGGCGCGCAGTTCGATCTCGCGGCCTGCCGCGCGATCGAGGGCCTCGCAGTGACGCAGCTGTCGGGCGCGCTGCTCGGACGCTACCTCGGCGATTCCAGCGAGCAGGCGAAGCGGCTGCTCGCTCGCTTGTGGGCGGTGCTGCGTCCCGCGCTCGCGGGCCGCGCGGCCGCAGAGCCGCGCATCTGGCGCACCTGACGTGATACCCTGCGCCGCCTCACAGACTGGTCGGGAGGAGGCCGCGGTGACAACCAGAATGACGCCCTCGAAAGCGACCGCTGGCATTGAAAGCGGCATCGCGTTCGTCAACTGCCAAATGCTGGAGGCGGCGCGCTCGCAGGCTGGCACGACAAACGCCATTGCGAGCGGATCGCCCAGTCAGCGGAAACGCGCGAACCCCGGCCGCGATCCGCATGCACGCCGAAAGGTCCGTGTGAAGGGGCGACGCACCAAGGTCGTCGACGTGCACGCTCATTGCGCGGTCGCGGAGGCGATGGCGCTCATGGGTATGACGCTGGGCGCGCCGGGTCCCAGTACCCGTCCGGATCTGAGCGTAGTGACACACCTCTCCGAGCGGCTGCGCGCCATGGACGAGCAAGGAATCGACGTACAGGCGCTGAGCATCAATCCGTACTGGTACGAGGCCGAGCGCGACCTCGCAGAGCAAATCATTCGGATCCAAAACGAGAAGCTGGCGGAGCTATGTGCCGCGCAGCCGGAGCGCTTTGTCGCCTTTGCCACGGTGGCTTTGCAGCATCCCGATCTTGCGGCCAGGCAACTCGAGGAAGGAGTAAGAAAGTATGGACTACGCGGCGCCGCGATCGGGGGAAGCGTCAACGGCGAAGAGATAAGCGATCCGAAGTTCAACCCGTTCTGGAAGAAAGCCGAAGATCTTGGCGTTCTGATCTTCATTCACCCGCAGCCCACGGGAGCGACGAGCACGCTCGCCAGTAGGCTGAAGGGCAATGGCTTTCTTGATAACGTGATCGGCTACCCCCTCGAGACCACGATCGCGCTGTCGCATCTCATCTTCGAGGGTACCTTGGACCGCTTTCCCGGACTGAGGATCTGCGCCGCGCACGGAGGTGGCTTCCTGCCTTCGTATGCGGCGCGGTCTGATCGCGGCTGCCTGACCTTGCCGGCCCGATGTCCGGGCGGAACCTACGGCGGCATCAAGAAGAAGCCGAGTGAGTATTTGAGGCAGATGTATTACGACACGATGGTATTTACCGCGGAAGGACTGCGCCACCTTGCGGCCGAGGTTGGGGCGAGTCAACTCGTCCTTGGCACCGACTTCCCGTATCCCTGGACCAAGACCGCTGTCGAGCATGTCCTTTCCACCCGAGGACTAACGGACATTCAGAAAGCAAATATCCTGGGCAAAACGGCGGCCAGGCTCCTCGGAATCGACGAATAGGCGCCACGTCCGGTTGAACCCGCCGTCGAAAGCTGGCATTGGCGAACCGATAGAGTGTAGCCACTTTGTGGCTCGATCCGCGCGCTCGGAGAGCGCGGTCTCGGTGACCTTGAAGCGGCCGAAATGCGTGCTCACGTGCGGCAATCCGGCGAGCATTGGCGAGGTGACCGGCTCGGGCGTGGGGTTGGACGAAGGCGTCAGCATCCGGAGCAGCACGCGAGTGTTCATCTGTTCTTTTCTTTGCAGGAATTATGCGGCAACGCGCGCCTCGTTCCGGTGCATCGTTTCCGCCGGTTCGCCATTCTGGTGCAGAATGCGCGGCACGAGCAGGGGCACGGCCGGGCATCGTCCTTGCAAGAGCACGCACAAAGAGCCAGCCGATGGAACTGACCCCGCGCGAAAAGGACAAGCTGCTGATTTTCACCGCCGCGCTGCTCGCCGAGCGGCGCAAGGCGAAGGGCCTCAAGCTCAACTACCCCGAGTCGGTCGCCTATCTAAGCGCCGCGATCATGGAAGGCGCGCGCGAGGGCCGCAGCGTCTCCGAGCTGATGGGCTGGGGCGCGACGCTGCTCGCGCGCCACGAGGTGATGGAGGGCGTGCCGGAGATGATCCCCGAGATCCAGGTCGAGGCTACCTTCCCGGACGGCACCAAGCTCGTCACTGTGCACAACCCGATCGTCTGAATCCGCCATGCGAATGTCGCAGGAGAGCTTCGTCAGCCTCGGCCCGAACGGCTTCCACCGCGTCGCCTATACCGATTGGGGCGACCCGGCCAACCCGCACGTGGTGCTGTGCGTGCACGGCCTGTCGCGCAACAGTCGCGACTTCGACTACCTCGCCGAGGCGCTCGCGCGCGACTGCCGCGTGGTGTGCATGGACGTGGTCGGCCGCGGCGACAGCGACTGGCTGGAGGAGAAGTCGGGCTACAGCTTCTCGACCTACCTGAGCGACGCCGCGGCGCTGGTCGCGCGCATCACCAAGCTGCCGCCGGCGCGCGGGCTGACGGGGCGCTGGCGGCGGCGCAGCGAAGCGACGCGGCTCGACTGGATCGGCACCTCGATGGGCGGTCTGATCGGCATGCTGCTCGCCGCCAAGCGCGGCTCGCCGATCCGCCGCCTGGTGCTGAACGACGTCGGGCCGTTCGTGCCGTGGAACTCGCTGTTCCGGTTGAAGGGCGGCGCCGGCCGCAAGCACGCCTTCGATACGTTCGACGAGGCGCGCGCCTACGTGCGTGAGGCCTGCGCGAATTTCGGCCAACTTTCCGACGAGCAGTGGGAGCACCTCGCGCGCCACAGCGTGCGGCAGGACGAGAAGGGCCGCTGGGCGCTGCGCTACGACCCGGAGATCGGGCGCGCCTGGTCGTCGCAGCCGGACCCCGAGCTGCCGATCGGCCCGGAGATCCTGCGCGGCGTCGACCTGTGGAGCACCTGGAACTCGGTCGAGTGCCCGGTGCTGGTGCTGCGCGGCGCGGATTCGGACGTGCTGCTCGCGCGCACCGTCGAGGAGATGCGGCGCAGGAAGCCGGGCCTGGAGTCGGTCGAGTTCGGCGGCGTGGGCCACGTGCCGGCGCTGTTCGACGCCGAGCAGATCGAGCCGGTGCGCGAATTCCTGCTGCGCGTCGAGGCGCGCGCGCAGCGGAGGGCGACGGCATGATCCCGGGCGAGATCGCCACCGCGGCAGGCGACATCGAGCTGAACGCGGGCAGAAGGGTGGTCACGCTGCAAGTCACCAACAGCGGCGACCGCCCGGTGCAGGTCGGCTCGCACTATCACTTCTTCGAGACCAACGAGGCGCTCAAGTTCGCGCGCGCGAGGGCGCGCGGCTTCCGGCTGAACATCGCAGCCGGCACCGCGGTGCGCTTCGAGCCCGGGCAGACGCGCACGGTGGAGCTGGTTGCGATATCCGGCGACAGAAAGGTGTACGGTTTCGCCGGCACGGTGATGGGAAAGCTCGAATGAAGATCTCGCGCCAGGCCTACGCGGAAATGTTCGGCCCGACGGTCGGCGACCGCGTGCGCCTCGCCGACACCGACCTGTGGATCGAGGTCGAGCGCGATCTCACCGTGTACGGCGAGGAGGTGAAGTTCGGCGGCGGCAAGGTGATCCGCGACGGCATGGGCCAGAGCCAGCGCAGCTCGGCCGAGGTCGCCGACACCGTGATCACCAACGCGCTGATCGTCGATCACTGGGGCATCGTCAAGGCCGACATCGGCATCAAGAACGGACGCATCTGGAGAATCGGCAAGGCCGGCAACCCCGACATCCAGCCCGGCGTCACAATCCCGCTCGGCGCCGGCAGCGAGGTGATCGCCGGCGAGGGCATGCTCGTCACCGCCGGGGCGATCGACAGCCACATCCACTTCATCTGCCCGCAGCTCGTCGAGGAGGCGCTGATGAGCGGCGTGACGACGATGCTTGGCGGTGGCACCGGTCCGGCGACCGGCACCTTCGCCACCACCTGCACGCCGGGACCCTGGCACATCGCCTCGATGCTCTCCGCGGCGGAGGCCTTCCCGATGAACCTCGGGTTCTTCGGCAAGGGCAACGCGAGCCTGCCTGCGCCGCTCGAGGAGCAGGTGCGCGCCGGGGCGGTGGGGCTCAAGCTGCACGAAGACTGGGGCACCACGCCGGCGGCGATCGACAACTGCCTCGCGGTCGCCGAGCGCATGGACGTGCAGGTCGCGATCCACACCGACACGCTGAACGAGTCGGGCTTCGTCGAGACGTCGATCAGGGCGTTCAAGGGCCGCACGATCCACAGCTTCCACACCGAGGGCGCGG
>Ga0187775_10000040_pt1 | contig 26828 bp, 35 predicted proteins | sample 0216_BV02_MP12_1_FD_132441 | JGI IMG/M metagenome (GOLD analysis project Ga0187775, IMG submission 132441) | Tropical peat soil microbial communities from peatlands in Department of Meta, Colombia - 0216_BV02_MP12_10_MG | ecosystem: Environmental > Terrestrial > Soil > Wetlands > Peat | place... | reverse complement strand
GCCGTTGCCGCCCAAAAGCGCGCAGGTTGAGCCTTGGCGCACGCGGAAGCTGACATTATCCACCGCGAGAACCTTGCCGAAATATTTAGTCAGACCCTCGACAGTTATCGCGCATTCGCTCACCGGTGACTGGCTAATATTTTCTCCTTAAATAACAGTGGTTGGCTGCTTAATATACGAGCTTGCTCTGGCAAAATGTAAAAATCTGGCGAGTTTGCGCGTACCTACAGCCGGAACATTTTTAATCTCTTGGCCAGACTTGGATCCAAGAATTAAAGGCGCAGAGTTCATTGTAACTTAATCGATCTCGAGCGATTGTCAAAGCTGCAGCCCTGGATGCGGCGCCGGTGCAACTTATGCAAGGGTGTTTTGTCTCATGGCTTCTGTTATCCTTTTCTCGTGTCTGCTGCCATCATGTCTCGCAAACCCGACTATTTAGGTTTTGGCCTGGGCTTGAGAATTCCACATTACGACGAGATACTTGCCACTCGTCCCAAAGTGGATTGGTTCGAAGTCCTATCCGAGAATTATTTGGTTCCGGGAGGCAAACCCCTCTACTACCTTGATCGCGTCCGCGCACATTATCCAATCGTGATGCACGGGGTATCGCTTTCGATTGGCAGCACAGACCCCCTGAATCGCGATTATCTGGGACAACTCAAAACCTTGGCAGACAGAATCGAGCCCAAATGGATCTCCGATCACTTGTGTTGGACCGGGGTAGGCGGATTAAACCTCCACGATCTGATGCCGCTTCCGTATACCGAGGAGGCGCTGAAGCATGTCGTTTCCAGGGTCAAACAGGTCCAGGACATCCTGGAACGCAAAATCCTGCTGGAAAACGTATCAAGCTACGTCAGCTACAAGCAGTCCCAATTCAACGAGTGGGAGTTCTTGGCGCAAATCGCGGAGCAGGCTGACTGTTTGATCCTGCTCGACATCAACAATATCTATGTCAGCAGCTTCAATCACGGCTTTGCGCCCGAGGATTACCTCAATGGCATCCCGGACGAGAGGGTCCAGCAATTTCATCTGGCGGGCCACCAAAACTGCGGCAATTACATCGTCGACACGCATGATCAACCGATAATCGATCCGGTGTGGGCGCTCTATGAGCGGGCGTTGCAGCGTTTTGGCCCTATTTCGACAATGATAGAGCGCGACGACAACATCCCGCCCCTTAAAGAACTGCTCGCAGAACTCGATCAGGCGAGAAACATCGCGGAGCCGATCTTGGCCAAAGCCAAAGCAGCATGAAAGCCCTGTCGAACCTGCAAAGGGAATTCCAGAACTACGTGTTCAAGGGTGACCGGCGCATGGAACGCGAAGTGGCAGGCACCCGGCGCGCCAGCGCCAAAACGCGGCTCACTATCTATTCGAACGCCTACCGCTTGCGCCTCATGGAAGCGCTGGACACCGATTACCCCGGCTTGCGCAAGCTAGCAGGAGATGATGAATTCGAAAAAATAGGATACGCCTACATAGAAAGCCACCCGTCGCCCTATTTCAACCTGCGCTGGTACGGCGGCGAACTGGCGCAATTCCTGAAAGCGACCGCGCCTTACAACGAATACCCGGAATTAAGCGAAATGGCCGCTTTCGAGTGGTTGCTGGCGATGGCGTTTGACGCTGCCAATGATCCGGCGGTAACAGCGGCGGACGTGGCAAAGATCCCAGCGAAGGCGTGGCCTGCAATGGCATTGACGCCCCACGCTTCACTGCAACGCCTTAACCTGGAATGGGACGTGCCGCAGTTCTGGAAAGCAGTTGATAAAAAAGAGCGGCCCGAACGTCCAAAAAAAAATGAGTTTGCCTTGGCCTGGGTGTTATGGCGCCGTGAGCTCAATATTTACTTCCGCTCAATGAGCGTTGCCGAAGCCTGGGCGGTGGATGCGATGCGAAGCGGGAAATGTTTTGCGGACATTTGCGCTGGTCTGTGCGAATCGATAGACGAACTTCAGGTGGCGCAGCATGCCGCGGGCATGCTCAAGAGCTGGGTAGCGGACGGGATGATAACGCGAATCATAATTTCCAAAAAATCCGGATTCAAGTGATATCAATGTTCGCTTAAAAACGCGGCGCGGGAGGCGCGCGATGCAGAAAAAACGGATTCGCAAATCCACGGCGGCCATTACGCTCACGCTGATTGGATCGGCCGCGCTCTCCGCGTGCGGCCCGCGCGAACCTCCGCAAGCGAGAGATATTTACTCGGACAAGGCGGACTGCGTGCGGGACTGGGGTGACGAAAACCGCTGCGAGCCGGCTCCCGGTGTTGCCAGGTCGGGCGGCATCTATTACTACGGGCCGCGCTATGTTTACCTGGGCAAGCGTCCCGACGGCGTACATCCGCCGGAGCGTCCCGGAAGCCATGCTTTTGCCCTGCATGTATCGCGCGGTGGCTTCGGCTCCCATGCTTCTGTTCACGGAGCAACTGGCTGATGCTGCGCGAACCCAGTACGCCTCGCCCTGATTGGACCGAGAAATGCACAGGCGTGGGGTTCGACTACCACAGCTTGGACGGCACTTACTGGGACGAATCGGCCTGTTACCACTTCAGCTCCGCGGAAATCGACGAGCTCGAGTCGGCGGCTGCGGAACTGCATAGCATGTGCCTGCAGGCTGTCGAGGAAATCATCAGACTGGATGGCTTTGAGCAGCTGGCGATTCCGCGCTGGTGCGTACCCTACATTGTCGAGTCCTGGAAGCTGCGAGCACCCTCGCTCTATGGCCGCTTTGACCTTTCCTACGACGGCGAGAATCCCCCCAAACTCCTTGAGTACAATGCCGATACGCCAACCGCGGCACTCGAGACAGCAGTTGTCCAGTGGTACTGGTTGCAAGACGTGCGCCAGGGCAATGCCGACCAGTTCAATTCCCTCCACGAGCGGCTGATTAAACGTTGGAAGATTCTGGCGAAGAATATTCCTGTCGATACGCCCGTGCATTTTGCATGCGTCAAGGATAATCCGGAGGACTTGGGTAACCTTGAGTACCTGCGCGACACGGCCTTGCAGGCCGGGCTGGATGCGAGATTCATCTTCATCGAGGACATCGGCTGGGCGCAGGATCTTGGCCGCTTCGTGGACTGCAGCGATCATCCGGTGCGCGTTCTGTTTAAACTCTATCCCTGGGAATGGCTGGTACGCGAACCATTCGGGACCAATATTCCAGTTTCCGGGACGATCTTTGTAGAGCCTGCTTGGAAGATGCTGCTTTCGAACAAAGGACTCCTCGCGGCGCTCTGGAAACTCTTTCCCGAGCATCCCAACCTTCTTCCAACTTACCCGCGACCGGGCAAGATCGATGGCGCGCACGTCAGAAAACCAATCCTGTCCAGGGAAGGCGCTAACATCGCGATTTATTCCGGGCGCGGACAGGAAATTTTCGCTACCGAAGGCAGTTACGGCGCCGAAGGTTATATCTACCAAGCGCTTCATCCGCTTCCGGAATTTGACGGCAACCATCCGGTAATCGGCGCTTGGATAGTCGGCGATCAACCCGCGGGGATCGGGATTCGGGAGGATTTGGGGCTCGTGACTACCAACGCGAGTCGCTTTTTACCCCATTACTTCGATTAAGGAGGAATTTACATGGAAAGCTTTGCAGGATATCTCGGCGGGACTGGTACGTTCGTATTATATTTCGCGGTCTCGCTGCTGCTGGTCGTGTTCGTGATGTTTTACAACGCCATTACGCCATATCACGAAATCCGGCTGATTCGCGCAGGCAACAAGGCGGCTGCGCTTTCGCTGGGCGGTGCGATAATTGGTTTCGCGATCCCGATGGGAAAGGCGGTCGCCCAGAGCATGAATATTACGGATATGCTTATTTGGGCGGGGATTGCTTTCGCGGCGCAACTAATCGCTTACGCAGCCGCCGCGCTATGCATACCGCATTTCCGCAAGACCATTGCGGAGGACCACATGGCGAGCGGCATTCTGCTGGTTGCGCTGTCTGTGGCCATCGGGATGCTCAACGCCGCAAGCATGACCGCCTGAAACAAGTTCAAAAAGGAATATCGTCCTCTAAATCCTCGATTGCACCGCTCTTGGCCGCAGAACCGGAAGCGGCCGGTTCTTTTGACGATACTTCGCGGCTCATGGGCTCGGAGCCGCCGGCGCGGCTACCGAGCATCTGCATGCGGTCGGCAACTATTTCCGTCGTATAGCGCTCTTGGCCTTCCTTGTCTTGCCACTTGCGCGTGCGCAGGGAGCCCTCGACGTAGACCTGGCTGCCTTTTTTCAAATATTCCCCGGCAATTTCAGCCAGCTTGCCGAAGAAGGCCACTCGGTGCCATTCGGTGCGCTCCTGTTTTTCCCCGCTCTTGTCCTTCCAAGTATCGGTGGTCGCGACGCTGATATTGGCGATGGCGCCGCCGTCGGGCATGTAGCGCACATCGGGATCCCGCCCGAGGTTGCCGATGATGATTACCTTGTTGACCGATGCCATATGGGATCTCTGATTAAATCCTACGTGAGCCGCGTTGCCTGCGAGAAGGCTGCAGATACAAGGCGCGCGACGATGTCCATAGTAAAGGCTATGGACGAGGAACGCAACGCCGAAGCTGTGGCCTTAGTCGCAGCAACCCTCTGGAACGGCTGGCGCGACATGGTCGGCGAAGCTTGGGGTGCGGGAGCACCAGCATAAGCGCACCATTTTACAATGTCTCATGCGGCAGCTTGCGCCCCTTCCCGCACCACGCTGCGCGAGACCGAGTCCGGGGCGCCTTATCCTCGCACATGGCTTCGTCGCTCGGCTTGCGAATATGTGGTGAGTATTCGGCGCGCCTCGCTTCGCGCCCTGCAACGCGGAAAGCCGCTGTCGCGGCCACGTGGGGCTTAATCAGAGATTCCTAAGCCTCCCCTGCAATTAATCTGATTACATTTTGTTCATCAAAGACGCTGCTGTCCACTTTGACGTATGCCACGCCTTCGGCGGCGATCACCAAGGCTTCCTGCACTCCCGGCACCGAGGCCAGTCGCTGAGACAGGCCGCTGGCACGGCGTTTGTCCATCGCCGGAATCGGATAGATTTTGGTTTCCGCGGCGACCGGCACCTTCATGGTAAACGCGGGTATCAGCCAAATGGCAATCAGTACGACGCCGAAAATAAATACCGCTTGGGTGCCGTAATGCTGCGACAGATATCCACTTGCCACAGCGCCGACAAAAGCGCCAAAAAACTGAATACTGCTATACACTCCAATCGCTGTGCCCTTGGCGCCGGGCGGCGCGAATTTTGAAATCAGCGAAGGCAAAGACGCTTCTAGTATATTGAAAGCGGTAAAGAACGCGAGCAAGCCAATAAAGATTTCCCACAAGCTGCCTAACAGCCAAGGCAACAATACCTCGGTCGCGAGCATCAGCACCACCGCCGCACAAAACACTTGCTTGAGCTTGGCTTTTTTTTCCGCAAACACAATCGCCGGCAAAAGCATAATGAACGAACACAACATTACCGGAAGGTACATGAGCCAGTGACGCTCCACCCTGAGCCCCGCATTGCGCAAGGCAAAGGGCACCACGATAAACAAGGCCATCAGCACCGCGTGCAGCGAGAAAATCCCAAAATTCAAGCGCATTAACTGGCCATCGCGCATTACGGCGAGCAGCCTGCTGCTTTGAGCATCGCCCGCTGAAGAATAGCTGTGTTGTGGGTTGGGAATCACCGCAAATACGACTGCTATTGCCGACAGCGCCAGCACGCCGGTTAAAGCAAAGATCCCTGGCACACCGATGAGATGAAACAGCAGCGGTCCCAAAATCAGCGACAGCGCAAAGCTAAACCCTATGGTCGAGCCGATCAATGCCATGGCCTTGGTGCGGTGTTCCTCGCGGGTCAAATCAGCAGTCATGGCAATGACCGCAGCAGAAATCGCACCCGATCCTTGTAGCACACGCCCGCCAATAATAAGGTAGATGTCTTGCGCCGCTGCCGCTACAAAACTACCGATCGCAAACAGCAGGAGCCCGGCATAGATCGTTGGCTTGCGCCCGATTCGGTCTGAGAGCCAGCCGAAAGGTATTTGCAGAATGGCTTGGGTGAGGCCGTATGCGCCGAGCGCAATTCCCACTAAGGTATGGCTGACGCCGCCCGGCAGGCTTTCAGCGTAGACAGCGAACACCGGAAGAATCACGAACATCCCCAACATGCGCAGGCCAAAAATGCTGGCAAGCCCCGCACTGGCACGCAATTCCAGCGGGGTCATCCTGTCGGAAAAAGACATAGGGGGTTGGGAAAAATTCGGAAACTCAGGTATATTAACAGGTTGGTCATCGCCAGGATAGGTCAGACCCGTGGACTTTATAAAAATCCGCGGAGCACGCACTCACAATCTGAAAAACATCAGTCTCGATTTGCCGCGCAATCGGCTGATCGTGATCACCGGCTTATCCGGTTCCGGTAAGTCTTCGCTGGCTTTCGACACCTTATATGCCGAGGGCCAGCGCCGCTATGTTGAATCGCTCTCTGCGTACGCGCGCCAGTTTCTGCAGCTCATGGAAAAGCCCGACGTGGACCTAATCGAGGGCCTTTCGCCCGCGATTTCCATAGAGCAAAAAGCCGCTTCGCACAATCCGCGATCCACGGTCGGCACGGTCACTGAAATCCACGATTACCTGCGGCTTTTATTTGCGCGGGTCGGCGACCCGTATTGCCCTGATCATGAGATCCTGTTACAGGCGCAAAGTGTGTCGCAAATGGTTGATCACGTGCTGCAACTGCCGACCGACACTAAATTGATGATCCTGTCCCCGCTGATCGTCGGGCGAAAAGGCGAACAGATTGATCTCTTCGACGAATTGCGCGCGCAGGGCTTCGTGCGGCTCAGGATCAACGGTAAAGTATACGAAATAGATAATCTTCCCAAGCTGCAGAAAACTCGCAAACACACCATCGAAGTGGTGGTGGACCGCCTTAAAGTACGGCCCGATGTCAAGCAACGGCTGGCCGAATCGTTTGAAACCGCACTGCGACACGCCGACGGTCGAGCACTGGCAGTGGAAATCGACAGTGGGCGCGAGCATTTATTTTCCGCCAAATTCGCCTGCCCGGTGTGCAGTTATTCTCTGCCGGAACTCGAGCCGCGGCTGTTTTCCTTCAACAATCCGATGGGCGCTTGCCCGCGCTGCGACGGTTTGGGGCAAATCAGCTTTTTCGACCCCAAGCGTGTGGTCGCCTTCCCGCATCTCAGCCTCGCATCCGGCGCTATCAAGGGCTGGGACCGACGCAATCAGTTCTATTTCCAGATGCTGGCAAGTCTCGCCTCGCATTTCCATTTCGACCTGGAGACCCCTTTTGAAAAACTGCCGAAATCCATTCAGGAACTGATTTTGAACGGCAGCGGCAGGGAAAAAATCAAATTTACTTACCTCGGCGAACGCGGCAATAATTACCAGCGCGAACACGCTTTCGAGGGCATCATTCCCAATCTCGAGCGGCGTTACCGGGAAACCGATTCGCTGGTGGTGCGGGAAGAACTGGCGAAATATCTCAACAGCCAACCCTGTCCGCAATGCCAGGGCACGCGACTGCGCCGCGAAGCACGCCATGTGCGTGTGGCAAATCGAACTATATATGAAATAAGCTCGATGCCGTTGCAGCAAACGGTGCAGTTTTTTGAAAGCATCGAATTAACCGGCGCCAAGCAGGCCATTGCGGAAAAGATAATCAAGGAAATCGTCAGTCGCCTGCAATTTCTCAACAACGTTGGCCTCGATTATCTTTCTCTCGAGCGCTCCGCAGACACCCTTTCCGGCGGAGAGGCGCAGCGCATCCGCTTGGCGAGCCAGATCGGCTCGGGATTGACTGGCGTCATGTACGTGCTGGACGAGCCGTCGATTGGCCTGCATCAGCGTGACAATGGGCGATTGCTGGACACATTGAAACGGCTGCGTGATCTCGGCAACAGCGTCATTGTCGTTGAGCACGATTACGAAGCGATAATGAACGCGGATCATGTGGTAGACATGGGCTTGGGCGCAGGGGAGCACGGCGGGCGGGTGGTTGCGGAAGGTTCACCGCAGCAAATACGCCAACACTCGGAGTCGCTTACCGGCCAGTATCTGGCCGGCAAACGCACCATTAAACTGCCGGGGTTGCGCCATAAACCGGACCGCAAACGCACCCTGCATCTCTTGGGCGCGAGCGGCAACAACCTCAAGCAGATCAACCTGAATCTGCCTCTTGGATTGATGGTGTGCGTGACAGGGGTTTCCGGTTCCGGCAAGTCCACTCTGATCAACGACACCTTATATAACGCCGTAGCCCGGCATCTTTATGGTAGCCCGATAGAACCCGCGCCACACGTGGCCATCGATGGCATGGAATTTTTCGACAAAGCAATCAGCGTGGATCAAAGCCCTATAGGCCGAACCCCGCGCTCCAATCCTGCGACCTACACCGGTCTTTTCACTCCGATCCGCGAGCTTTATGCGGGCGTGCCCCAGGCGCGCGAACGTGGTTACGGGCCGGGGCGCTTCTCGTTCAACGTCAAGGGCGGGCGCTGCGAAGCGTGCCAGGGCGACGGGGTGTTAAAAGTGGAAATGCATTTCCTGCCGGATATCTATGTGCCCTGCGATGTGTGTCATGGCAAACGCTACAACCGGGAAACGCTGGAGATTCAGTACAAAGGAAAGAACGTCCATGAAATCCTGCAAATGACGGTGGAACAGGCTTATGAGTTTTTCTCACCGGTGCCGGTGGTAGCAAAAAAACTTCGCACCCTGCTGGACGTGGGATTGGGTTATATCAAGCTGGGCCAGTCCGCGACCACGCTTTCCGGCGGCGAAGCGCAGCGTGTCAAACTCTCACTCGAGCTTTCCAAGCGCGACACGGGCCGAACGCTCTATATTCTGGACGAACCCACTACCGGGCTGCATTTCCACGATATCGATTTGCTGCTCAAGGTTCTGCACAGCCTGCGCGACCACGGCAACACCGTGGTGGTGATCGAGCACAATTTGGACGTGATCAAAACGGCGGACTGGATCATTGATCTCGGCCCCGAGGGCGGCGATGGAGGTGGGCGCGTCATCGCCGAAGGCACACCGGAAGACATTGCGAAAAACCGGCAGAGCTACACCGGTATGTATCTCAAAAGCGTGCTGCAAGCCGCAGCTTAGCTCGGCTTGCCGCCCCTGCTCCTGACCTCCTGCAATTTGCGGCTAATGCGAAATGAGTTTGCCTTTTACCAATTCGTAGATGCTGCCGGCAAAACGGTCGGCATCGGCAAGCACTTTGTTGAGCTCTGCCAGTTTCTGTCGGTTAAATGCCTCGTCCTTTATTGCCGCGGTATTGACATATACGTTAAGCGCGGCGCTTTTGAGGCCCGCGCAAGCAGCGAGCACCGCCACGCCCGCGTCACTCACCACATTGACATTGCCTTTTTCCGCTACGCGTTTCGACAGCTGCATGACCTCGAAGCAAACTTTGGCGCAATTCAACGGTACTTGGGTAGCATGCTTCAACGCATCCTGGATTGCCGCCGCGCGTATGGCTTTTTCCTGATCGCTGCTCTTCGGCATGCCATAGGTCGCCATCACCTGATTGAACGCCTCCACGTCGTCATTGATCATGCCGGTAAGGCGGTGCCGCAAATTCTCCGACTGTGCCAGCAGTTCGCGCATTTCCGCTTCGACTTCGGCGTAATTCTTCTTGCCGATGGTAAGATTGCACACCATGCTCACCAGCGCCCCGCCCATCGCCCCCATCACTGCGGCGGCGCTTCCGCCTCCCGGCGTAGAGCTCGAGCCAGCAAGTTCAGTTAGAAATTTCTGGATGGAATCGTCTTTAATCACAGCTTATCCTTTCGTTTATTGGGGGACCCGACCCGAGGTTTCCCGGTAAAAAAGAAATGGTAGACTATCCGCTTCAGTCTGAGGGCCCAAGAATGAAAAAGCTCCTGTTCCAGTTTGATACCGACCCCTATCCCAGCGTATTTGATACCGTGGTTGCCTACGATGGCGGCGCTGATCATGTTACCGGATACAGCAATGTTACGCCGCAAAATGTAGGCTTTCTGGTGGACGGTACAATTTTTACCCGCGCCCCCAAGGAAAAGAAATATACCGCAATTTTTATCGGCGGCAGCAACATGGAAGCAGGCCAGATTTTACTTAAGGCCGTCAAGAAAAAATTCTTCGCCAATTTCCGCGTTTCGGTGATGCTCGATAGCAACGGCTCAAACACTACCGCTGCCGCCGGCGTCGCGATGCTCACCCGCTCCGGATCGGTTGCCGGAAAGCGCGCAGTCGTGCTGGCGGGAACCGGCCCTGTGGGGCTTCGCGCTGCTGCACTACTGGCAAAAGAAGGCGCGCAGGTTGTGGTCACCTCGAGAAAGCGCGACCGGGCTGAAAACGCCTGCAAGCAGATCCAGGAGCGCTTCGCTGTCAATGTCAGTCCGCTGGAAGCAGCCGATAATGCGGCGCGCGGCGCAGCGCTCAAAGGCACTCAAATCGTTTTTGCCGCGGGCGCGGCTGGAGTGCAATTGCTGGAAGAAAGCCATTGGCAAAACAATCCAAGCATTGAGCTGATGGCAGATGCGAACGCCACGCCCCCCCTGGGAATTGCCGGCGTGGACATGATGGACAAGGCTGCGAACCGCAACGGCAAAACCGTTTACGGCGCAATCGGCTTCGGGGGCCTCAAGCTGCAAGTGCATCGTGCATGCATCGGCAAGTTGTTCGAAAGCGAAAACCAGGTTTTCGACGCCGAGGAGATCTATGCCATCGCGAAGAGCATGGCGCAGTAATTATGGCCTCGATTGCCCCACGCAAGCTCTTGCTGGACAGCTTTAAAGCGGCGCTTGCCGCAGCAGATCCTCTGCAAATCGTTCCTCGCCATTTGCCCGAGGTCCCCAAGGGGCGCACCTTGGTTGTCGGCGCGGGCAAAGCCGCCGCTTCCATGGCATTTGCCGTGGAAAAGCATTGGCCCAAAAAAAATGCGCTTTCCGGCGTGGTCATTACGCGCTATGGCCATAGCCTGCCTACGCGCCACATCAAGGTCGTCGAAGCCGGCCATCCCATTCCTGACGCGAGTGGCGAAACCGCAGCAAGGGAAATCTTTGAGGAAGTGAAGAGGCTCGGGGTGAACGACTTGTTGCTCGCCCTGATTAGCGGCGGCGGCTCAAGCCTGCTCTCGCTACCGGTCGCCGGTGTCAGCATGGAAGATCTACGGGCAATCACGAGGCAATTGCTGCTTTGTGGCGCAACGATTCAGGAGATCAATACCGTGCGCAAGCACTTGTCAGCCATTCAGGGCGGAAGATTGGCCGCCGCTAGCAAGGCGCCAGTGGTCGCGCTCATCATTTCCGACGTCACAGGTGATGATCCGACGCATATTGCCTCGGGTCCGTGTACTGCCGATCCGACAACCTACAGCGATGCGCTGCGAATTATTTCCCGATATCAGGTCAGAGCGCCCGAACCCGTCATGGACATTTTGCACCGGGGTCAAGAGGGCAGGCTCGAGGAGACTCCCAAGCCAAATAACAAAGTGTTTCGCAAAGTTGAAAACCATGTGATTGCAACGGCGCATAATTCATTGCATGCGGCTGCAAGATATTTCCGCAAACAGGGCATCAAGACCGCAGTTCTGGGCGATACTATAACCGGCGAAGCGCGCGAGGTGGCAAAGGTTTTTGGCGGTTTGGCGCGCCAAATTCTCAGATACGGCGAACCCTGGAAAGCACGTGTAGCGCTGATCTCGGGGGGCGAGACCACGGTGACCGTGCGGGGCAACGGCCGCGGCGGACGTAACACCGAATTCCTGCTCTCGCTGGCTATAGATTTGCAAGGCATGAAAGATGTTTATGCGCTTTCCTGCGGCACTGACGGATCGGACGGCACCGGCGATAATGCTGGCGCGCTGATTACTCCTGATACCTTGCAGCGCGCCCGCAAACTCGACCTAAACCCGGAAAAGCTGCTGACCAATAATGACAGCTACAGCTTTTTCCACGCTTTACGTGATCTCGTCATGACCGGCGCGACTCGGACCAATGTCAACGATTTCCGCGTGCTCATCGTGGGCTAGTGTTGGAAATTGAGCTCGAGTTTCGATTGGGGACAGAATGGAAGACAATGAGCTTGAGCAACGATTTGCTCGGATAGAAAATCGTCTCAAACTGCTCGAGACGAAGCTGGCGCAGGCTGCAGACCAGAAACCGGCGCTTGGCGAGATAAGCGTGGCGCAATTTGCCCATGCCCCCAGGATAGTTGATTCCACAGCCAAGACCGCCGGCGAAAAAAAGGCGTCTTCCGTTACCAGCGTATTGGGATGGGTAGGCTTGACCGCTTTAGTACTGGCGGCGGCATATCTCATCCGTCTGGCGCTCGACACCGGCTGGCTCACCCCGCTGCGGCAAATAACCATCGCGGTCCTCGGTGCAGTGGTTTTGATTGGCGCGGGTTTTCTGCTGCGTGCTACCGACCGTCGCTACGCGGGCCTTCTGCCGGCTGGAGGAGTGGTCATCCTCTTCCTGTCGATCTACGGGGCGCACCTGTATTACGGATTCCTCGAACCCGGGTCGGCAGCGGCAGCCGTGGTCTTGGTCTGTATTGTTTCACTGTGGTTATGCCGGGTTTTTGCGAGCGAGCTTTACGCGATGTTTGCCATAATTGGCTCGTACTCTGCGCCTTTTTTACTATCGAGCCTGAGCGCCGCCATCACCGAGCTGGTGATTTACTTTTCGGCTTGGAGCATCGTATTCAGTGTCTACTCCATTTGGATCGGGCGCAGGCTGATCTATTTACTCGCTCTTTATTTTGCGCTGATCGGATTCGACCTCGTATGGCATGACGGAGTCGCCGAAGAGTGGGTGTCCGCGCTGGCTTTCCAGACAGTACAGTTTCTGATCTTTGCCGCCGCCACCGTTTTATTTTCCATCCGCCATCAAACGCCGCTGGACCGTGATACCGCGCTGCTTCATCTTCCGGCGCTGCTCGTCTTTTACTTTCTGCAGTACACGCTGCTCAACAGACACCTGCCGGTTTATGCCCCGTGGATTGCGGCGGCAAGCGCGCTGGCGCTGGCAGTAATCTATGGCTTAACCCGCGCTACCCTCAAGCGTCCGCTGCCCGGCGGTGAACTTCTTCTGTCTGCCTATATCGCGCTGGTGCTGTTTCATGCCGGCTACATTGAATCCGTGCCAAGAAGTTGGGCGCCCTGGGTCGCTTTCCTGCTCATGCCAGCGACTGCCATGGTCAGCCTTTCCAGCAGTGCTGCGGGCATCGTGCGCTGGCCTTTGTGGCTGGTGGTCGGCATCATCTTCGCGGTCAATTATCTGCGCATAGTACTCAATACCGATGTCCAAACGGTTCCTGCACGGGAGTTGCTGGCTATTCTCTATGCCCTGGGGCTTTACGCAGGCTATTACTTTGGCCGTAATCTACAAGCGCTGCGCCAGACGCTGATGCTGTTACTTTACGGCGGTCATATCAGCCTCATGGCAGCTGCGGTGCAACTGCTCCACGAACGAATCGTGGTGTCAACCGTCTGGGGTTTCTTGGCTTTGACTTGTTTGGTTCTGTCGCTAACGCAGCGCAATCGCGAACTCGGCCAGTCCTCCCTGCTAATATTTGCCGCTACAGTGGGCAAGGTTTTACTCTACGACTTGTCAGGGGCTGCACCGCTGCTGCGCATTATAAGTCTAGTCCTGCTGGGTATTACCTTTTATCTCGGTGGCTTGCTGTACCAGCGCTTACTGGGCGTGGAAAGTGAAAAATAGGATCTCTAGAAATCGCGGATTTTGAAGCTGCGTTGCTTCGATCGCAGTTTCAAACCCGAAGTCGCATCTGTACCATTTGATCGTACACTAATCCACCGTTGGAAATTTTCGCCGCGGGATTCATCTTGTGCTTCTGGACTTTCCCGGGCGTGAGCAAATGCGTCACGGAAATCCCTTGCATCACGAGGTAATCGGAAATGAGCGCCCGGTGGCAGCGCCAAGGCAAGCGCTCGGCGCACATAATGGCGGTGCGGTATTTCTGCGCGCTCTTAATCAGCGCAGAAACTCCAGCGTTGAACGGCGCCGATTCCATGTAATCCGCGTAGCCGCGAAAGCCCCTGCTTCTCAACGCCACATGTTTTGAATCGGCTCTAGGTTTCCTGAATCCACCCAAACTTTCGCCTTCCCACCGGTAATCTATGCCATGCGCGGAAAGTAATGCAGCAAGCTGCTCCCGGGAAAATTGCGGATTGCGGCGCGAGCCGGGATAGCTTCTGACATCCGCCAAACACTCCACCCCAGCTTCATCGAGCATTTGCACTAACTCAGACGCGGTGCGGTTGCCGTGGCCAATGGTCCAGATGGTAAACGATTGCCCGTTCATTTATTCCGCTCAAAAAATTCTTGCCACGTATATCGGATGCCGATATCTTAGAATAATGCCACCAAGTTCCTAACAAAACAGGAGCGGCACTATGAAATCCTGGCTTTCCCGCCTTGCTGATTTTAAGGCTAATCGAGTAGATTTTCGCGGGGCAATCGCCGAGTTCCTGAAACTCGAGTCGTCCGGTGGGCTTATCCTGATGTGTTTGGCGGTGTTGGCGATGGTCTTGGTCAATTCGCCATTTGCCGTCTATTACTTTGGGTTTTTGCAAACAACTATAAGCATTCATGCAGGCGAATTTGGGCTGGCGAAACCGCTCTTGCTGTGGGTCAACGATGGGCTGATGGCGGTTTTTTTCTTTCTCGTCGGCCTCGAGTTGAAGCGCGAGATATTGGAAGGAGAGCTCTCCCGTCCGTCGCAAATCGTTCTGCCCGGCCTGGCTGCCTTGGGCGGGATCGTGATGCCGGCGGTTGTTTATGCCTACTTGAACTGGGGCGACCCGGTTACTATGGCAGGCTGGGCGATTCCAGCCGCTACCGACATCGCGTTCGCAGTCGGGGTGCTTAGTTTGCTTGGCAACCGGGTACCGCCTTCATTGAAAATTTTCTTGCTTAGCGTTGCAATATTTGACGACCTCGGGGCCATCATCATCATCGCGGTCTATTATTCGGATAAGCTATCAATGCTGTCACTATTGCTCGCGGGAATTGCCGCGCTCGTCCTTTTCTACTTCAACAAGAAAGGCATTGCCCGCCCGGCACCTTACGTGATAATCGGGGTCGCGCTTTGGGTGGCAGTGCTCAAATCGGGAATTCACGCGACACTTGCAGGGGTCTTGCTGGCATTTTTCATACCTCTCAAGAGCCATCGCGAACAAGAAAAGTCTCTGTTGCGGCATTTCGAGCACAGCCTGCACCCTTGGGTGGCGTACGGGGTACTTCCGGTGTTTGCGTTCGCCAATGCCGGAATTTCATTTCACGGGCTCACCTTCGCCAGCCTGCTCGAACCGGTACCGTTAGGCATTGCCGCAGGTCTATTTTTCGGCAAGCTGATCGGGGTGCTTCTTGCGACAGGAATCGCCGTTGCGACCGGTCTGGCAACCCTGCCGAGCGGCACGCGCTGGTCCGAAATGTGCGGAATCGCTTTGGTCTGCGGGGTGGGATTTACAATGAGCTTCTTCATCGGCTCGCTTGCATTTGAAGAGGCCCCCGAGTACGCAACCGGCGTTCGTCTCGGGGTGTTGGCAGGGTCACTCTTATCAGCGGTCGCCGGATATCTGGTGCTGCGCTTTTTCTCGCGCAGGTCCGGCGCCTAGCAGCTTGCAATGCTTTAAGGCATCGCCGGCTCAGTTACTTTATCATTTCAACTGCATCGCCGATTTTCAAATCGAGTTCCCGCGCAGCATTGCCGCAGCTAATGGCGATCTCGGCAAGGCCCACGCAGTTTTCATACCAAAACGGCGTTCCACTCGGAACATCTGCGAATATTGTCGCGCGCCTTAAGCGCCCGCCATGCACCAGAAGCTGACTATTAAACATCAGGGATTTGGCGCGCATTCCGGTCATGGCGTTGCCATAATGATCGATGTAAATGATTTCCGCCAAATTCTCCGCGTCTAGGCAAACCCGCAGCGAATTAATTTCTTCCAATTTATCGCTGGGAAATTTTCCCGCGGCCACGAGCGCGGCAACCGGAGCGAACAGATCGCGGCCATGAAAAGTGTGGGAAAGGTTTCGGGGACGCCAATGGATACGCCAGAATTCGCTTTTGCTCGCTCTCGCCGCAGCGACCGAAAGCAAGCCATTATCCGGCCCCACAAACCATTTGCCGTCGGCGGACACCACGACAGCATCACGTGCGCTCCCCACGCCCGGGTCAACGACTGTAAGGAACACGCTTTCCGGCGGAAATTGAGGCACCAGGGCCGCAAGCAAATGCGCGCTCGCCTTGACGTTGAATGCCGGCGCGTCATGCAGCAAATCGATGCAATGCGCGCGCGGCGAAGTTTGGTAGAGCACGCTCTTGACCTGTCCGACGTACACGCTGGCGTGACCAAAATCGGTAAAAAGGACGATCATGGCCGGTGATTTTAAGCCATTCAGCGCAAGCGCGCAGAGAAGTCAATGATCGACTGAACGGTCAAAAATTTCCGCGGCGTCTGCGCGGCAAAAAAAACGCGCGCCGGGCCAGTCAAAAATTTCCTTTGCCGGATATCTTCAGCTCTTGGATGTCTTGCCCTTGGTTTCTTCTTTCGGCTCGGGGCGATCCATGAGCTGAACCAGGGCCATGGACGCGTTGTCGCCGTTGCGAAAGCCGAATTTGAGAATGCGCAAATAGCCGCCGTTGCGTTTGGCATAGCGCGGCCCTAGTTCATTGAAGAGTTTGGCCACGATTTCCCTGTCCCGCAGGCGGTTATACGCCAAGCGCCGATTGGCAAGCGAAGGCTTTTTGCCCAGCGTGATCAATGGCTCGGCGACCCGCCGCAGTTCCTTCGCCTTGGGAAGCGTGGTCTTGATGGTCTCAAAGCGCAGCAAGGAATTGGTCATATTGCGCAACATCGCCACGCGATGGCTGGTCGTCCGGTTGAGCTTTCTCAATCCCTGGCGGTGGCGCATGACCAGTTATCCTTTGCTTTCCAGCCCCGCAGGCGGCCAGTTTTCCAGTTTCATGCCGAGCGTCAGCCCGCGCGATGCAAGGACATCCTTGATTTCGTTAAGCGATTTGCGGCCGAGATTGGGTGTTTTCAGCAATTCGGTCTCGCTACGCTGGATGAGATCGCCAATGTAATAGATGTTTTCCGCTTTCAGGCAATTCGCCGAACGCACGGTAAGTTCCAGATCGTCCACGGGGCGCAGTAAAATCGGGTCCACCTGCGGGACTTTGGGTTGTTCAACTTCCAAAGTCGTGCCTTTGAGATCGGCAAATACCGACAGCTGGTCTACTAGGATGCGAGCCGCAGAGCGTATCGCTTCCTCGGGATCAATCACTCCGTTGGTCTCGATATCCATCACCAGCTTGTCCAAGTCCGTGCGCTGCTCGACACGCGCGCTCTCCACAGCATAGCTCACCCGCCGCACCGGGCTGAACGAAGCATCCAAAACAATGTTGCCAATCTTGCGCTTTTCCTCCGGCAATTGACGCATGGTTCCGGCCACGTAGCCGCGCCCCATTTCAACTTTGATTTGCATATCCAGTTTGCCGCCGGGTGTTAAATGCGCGATTACGTGGTCAGGGTTGATGATTTCGACATCGTGCCCGCCCTCAATATCGCCTGCGGTAACTACACCTTCACCGCTTTTTTTCAGGCTAAGCATCGCCTCCTGGCGATTGTGCAGCTTGAGCACGATACCCTTGAGGTTAAGCAGAATATCGACCACGTCTTCTTGCACGCCATCCAGCGCCGAGTACTCATGCAGCACGCCGCTAATGGTGACCTCGGTGGGGGCAAAGCCGGGCATCGATGAAAGCAGTATGCGGCGCAGTGCATTACCGAGGGTGTGGCCGTAGCCCCGTTCGAACGGCTCCATGGTCACTTTGGCATGCACTGGCGAAATAGTTTGCACATCTATAATACGCGGCTTGAGAAAAGCACTGCTTTGCATGGCTAAAACCTCTCTAGATCCATTGCTGATTACTTGGAATACAACTCGACTACTAAACTCTCATTGATGGTGGTGGGCAGCTCGGAGCGCTGCGGCTGGGCCTTGAAAACGCCTTTCCTGGCCTTGCTGTCAACCTCAATCCATTCCGGAAAGCCGCGCGCTTCCGCCGCTTCAACCGAAGCCTTAATGCGCAAATGCCCTTTGGCTTTTTCCGCGACTTCGACCACGTCGCCAGGGCGCACCTGATAGGACGGGATATTGACGCGCTTGCCGTTCACCAGAATGCCGTTGTGACGCACGATCTGCCGCGCCTCGGAGCGCGATGCGCCGAAGCCCATGCGGTAAGAAACGTTATCCAGGCGCGATTCCAGCAGTTGCAGCAGGGTTTCGCCAGTAATGCCTTTGCGGCGGTCGGCGTCCTCGTAGGTATTGCGAAACTGTCTTTCCAGCAAACCATAGATGCGGCGTAGTTTTTGTTTCTCGCGCAATTGCACTGCGTAACCGGACAGGCGAACGTTTTTCTGACCATGCAGACCGGGAGCGTAACTCCTGCGCTCTATCGAGCACTTGTCGGTAAAACACTTCTCCCCTTTTAGAAACAGCTTCTCGCCTTCGCGGCGACACTGTCGACATTTTGCGTCAAGATTTCTGGCCATGAGCTTACCTGGATCAGATTCGGCGTCGTTTCGGCGGGCGGCAGCCGTTATGAGGTACCGGAGTCACGTCGGAGATACTGGTTATCTTGAATCCGACCGCATTGAGCGCGCGTACCGCAGATTCGCGTCCCGGGCCCGGCCCCTTAATGCGCACTTCAAGATTTTTCACGCCGCATTCTTGGGCCGCGCGACCTGCTTGCTCGGCAGCCACCTGGGCGGCAAAAGGCGTGCTCTTGCGCGAACCCTTAAACCCCGCCACACCCGAGGTCGCCCAAGCCAGCGTGTTGCCTTGGCGGTCGGTGATGGTGACGATGGTGTTGTTGAATGAAGCGTGAATGTGAGCGATTCCTTCGGCTACGTTCTTCTTCGCCTTTTTCCGCACTCTCACGCTGGGCTTAGTTACCATGGACGGTATCCTCGTTTAAGCTTTCCCGGTCACGCTGGGAGTTGGCGCCTTGGCCAGCCGCACCGCCTTGCGCGGACCTTTACGAGTGCGCGCGTTGGTGCGAGTGCGCTGACCGCGCACCGGCAGACCGCGGCGATGGCGCTGCCCCCGGTAACAACCCAGGTCAATGAGCCGCTTGATGTTCATCGAAACCTCGCGCCGCAGGTCGCCCTCCACGGTGAACTTGCTCACTTGCTCGCGCAATTTGTCCATTTCCGCGTCAGACAAATCTTTAATCTTGGTGGATATATCCACTCCCGCTGAGGCGCATATTTTGCGCGCACGTGCGCGTCCGATACCGTAAATCGCAGTCAGCGCGATTTCTGCGTGCTGCTGGTTCGGAATATTGACGCCTGCTATGCGAGCCATACTGTTCCTAAAGATAAAAACTGGTGATTATAGGGTTAATGCTCAAAGTATTCAATCGAGTCGACTAGCCCTGGCGTTGCCGATGCCGGGGGTCCGAGCAAATTACGCGCACCACGCGCTTGCGCCGGATGATTTTGCATTTGCGGCACATCTTTTTCACTGATGTTCGTACTTTCATTTCCTTTCCTTCATTTGGCGCGGAACACGATTCGCGCCCGAGTTAAATCATACGGAGTAAGTTCAACCGTCACTTTGTCACCAGGTAAGATGCGAATGTAGTGCATGCGCATCTTTCCGGAAATATGTCCCAGTACAACATGTCCATTCTCGAGTTTTACGCGAAACGTGGCATTGGGAAGGGTTTCCAGGATCTCCCCCTGCATCTGTATCGTTTCTTCCTTAGCCATGCTTATTCCGGCTTTACCTCGCCGGCAAGCCACCGCCCTTGAAACTGGCTTTTTTCAGCAGGCTTTCATACTGATGAGACATGATGTAGGCCTGCACCTGCGCCATGAAATCCATGGTTACAACGACCACGATTAACAATGATGTCCCGCCAAAATAAAATGGCACGCTCCATTTCACAATCAAGAACTCTGGCAACAGGCACACCAGGGTCACATAAAGCGCCCCCGCCAGCGTGAGGCGCGTCATGATGTATTCGATATAGCGCCCGGTCTGCTCTCCCGGCCGGATGCCTGGCAAGAAAGCGCCGCTTTTTTTCAGATTGTCTGCCGTTTCCTTGGGGTTGAACACCAGCGCAGTATAAAAGAAGCAGAAAAAAATGATCGCCGAAGCGTACAGCAGCACATAAATTGGCTGGCCCGGATGAAGCGTCGCTCCGATGTCTTTAAGCCAGGTTAACTTCTCGCTGCTGCCGAACCAACCGGCAAGCGTGGCAGGAAACAGGATAATGCTGGACGCGAAAATCGGCGGAATCACTCCCGACATGTTCAGTTTCAGCGGTAGGTGCGAGCTCTGTCCACCGTAAATCTTGCGCCCGATTTGGCGCTTGGCGTAATTCACCAGTATTTTGCGCTGACCGCGCTCCACGAACACCACGACGCCGGTAATGACGATGGCCCCAACGAATAGCAGCAGCACTAGCGGGATCGGAAACGCCCCGGTGCGAGTCAATTCCAGCGTCCCGCCAACCGCGTGTGGCAGCCCGGCGACAATACCGGCGAAAATAATCAGCGAGATGCCGTTGCCGACGCCGCGCTCGGTAATCTGCTCACCGAGCCACATCAGAAACATGGTACCGGTCACCAGCGTTACCATGGTGGTCAACCGAAACATGATTCCCGGGTCGAGCACCAGCCCCGGCTGCGATTCCAGCGCAATTGCAATGCCCATCCCCTGGAACATCGCCAGCAACACCGTGCCATAGCGAGTGTATTGGGTGATCTTCCGCCGTCCGGATTCGCCCTCTTTTTTCAAAGCCTCAAGTTGCGGCGACACTACGGTCATCAATTGCATGATGATGGATGAGGAAATATAAGGCAGTATCCCCAGCGCAAATATGGTAAAGCGCAACAGCGCGCCGCCCGAAAATACATTGAACATGCCGAGTATTCCGCCCTGCTGCGAGCGGAACAGGTCCGCAAGATGCGCCGGATCTATGCCTGGCACCGGGATATGCGCCCCGATCCGGTAGACCACGAGGGCCCCGAGCAAGAACAGGAGGCGTTTCTTGAGGTCCCCCATCTTGCCGTACATCCCGAGCAATGAATTGTCGGTGGTAGCCATTTATCCTTTCGCGGTCTCTTCAATGCTGCCGCCAGCTCCTTCGATAGCGGCACGGGCGCCCTTGCTGACTCGCACGCCCTTAAGCTTGACGGCGCGGGCAATCTTGCCGGAGAGCATGATCTTTACGTCCTGAGCCATTGCCGGCACAATGCCCGCCTGTTTCAGCGCCAAGATGTCAATTTCTTTTACGTCCACGGCGTTCAACTCGGAAAGCCGCACTTGTGCAGTACGCATTTTGCTCGGCGAAATGAAACCACGTTTGGGAAGGCGGCGTTGCAGCGGCATTTGCCCACCCTCAAAACCGAGCTTATGAAAGCCACCGGAACGCGCTTTCTGCCCTTTGTGGCCGCGCCCCGCTGTTTTGCCCGACCCCGAACCGGGCCCGCGCGCAACGCGGCGCCTGCTACGCTTGCTGCCGAGAGCGGGCTTGATGCCGTTGAGCTGCATTCAGTCCTCGTATTTCACCAAGTAGCTTACTTTGTTGATCATGCCGCGTACCGCGGGAGTGTCTTCGAGCTCAACGCTGTGGTGCAGCCAGCGCAAGCCCAAACCGCGCACCGTGGCGCGGTGCGATTTGCTGGTATTGATGACGCTCTTCGCCAGAGTCACCCTTATCTTTCCGGACGGTTTTCTTTTGGCCATTTTTACTCCGATATTTGTTCCACGGTCTTGCCGCGCTTCGCCGCAATTTCCGACGGCGTGTACATCGCCTTCAAGCCCTTAAGGGTAGCGCGCACCACGTTGTAGGGATTGGTCGAACCGATGCATTTGGCCAGTACGTTGCTCACACCCATCACTTCAAAAATCGCCCGCATCGGCCCTCCGGCAATAATTCCGGTACCTTCGCAGGCGGGTTGCATGTAGACCGTCGCCGAACCATGTTTGCCCACCACGGGATGATACAGCGTGCCATTCTTGAGAGCGACCTTGATCATTTTGCGTCGTGCTTCGTCCATGGCTTTTTGCACCGCCACCGGTACTTCCCGCGCCTTGCCCTTGCCCATGCCAACCCCGCCATCGCCGTCGCCCACCACAGTGAGCGCAGCAAATCCCAGGACGCGGCCGCCTTTCACCACTTTAGTGACGCGGTTGACCGAAACCATTTTCTCCCTGAGACCGTCGCTGCGCGGTTGTGCTTGCTGCATTTTCGCCATTGTTTACCCCGCTAGAATTTCAGGCCATGCTCGCGCGCGGCTTCAGCCAACGCTTTGACACGGCCGTGATACTTGAATCCTGAACGATCAAAGGCTACGCTCACGACGCCGTGCTTCTTGGCTTTTTCGGCGATCCGCTTGCCCACCACCGAGGCAGCTTTGACGTTACCGCCATATTTCAACTTCTTGCGGACCTCGGGCTCGAGTGTTGAAGCCGACGTCAGGATCTTGGCGCCATTGGCGTCCGCCACCTGCGCATAAATATGCTGGTTGGTACGATGCACCATCAGGCGCAACGCCTTAAGCTCAGCAATCTTATTGCGAGTCTTACGCGAGCGCCGCAGACGGGCTGCTTTTTTCGGGTTCATACGTTCGCCTACTTTTTCTTCGTCTCTTTCAGATTTACCACCTCATCGACATAACGCACGCCTTTGCCTTTATATGACTCGGGTTTGCGATACGCGCGTACCTCCGCAGCCATTTGTCCCACCAGCTGCTTGTCCGCACCTTTGATTACAATGTCGGTCTGAGAAGGCGTTTCAACCTTGATGCCTTTGGGCATCTGATGCACCACCGCGTGCGCGTATCCGACTGCCAGATTGAGCTTATCGCCCTGTGCTTGGGCGCGGAATCCTACTCCAACAAGAGTGAGCTTCTTCTCGAATCCTTTGGTCACCCCGTGAATCATATTGGCAACCAATGCGCGCAGCGTGCCGGACATGGTATTGGCCTGGGGCAGTTTGTTGCTCGCCTTGAATAGCAACTTGTTTCCCTCACGCTCAACGACGACATCCCCATTGAGGCGTTGCTTCAGCGTACCCAAAGGTCCTTTAACCACGACTTCGCCGGGCGTGACTGTGACTTCGACTCCTGCCGGCACCACCACCGGATTATTGCCTATTCTCGACATATTTTCCTGGACCTATTCCATTACGCAACTATGCAGAGCACTTCTCCACCCAGACCCGTAGCCCGCGCCTTGCGGTCAGTCATTACTCCTTTGGACGTGGAGATAATGGCGATTCCCATGCCATTCATTACCTTCGGAATATCGCGGTTGGCTTTATAAATACGTAGACCCGGGCGGCTCACGCGCTCTATTCTTTCAATCACCGGACGGCCAGCATAGTATTTGAGAGCGATTTCAAGTTGTGCCTTGCCTTGCAACCCGCGCACTGCAAAATCTTCCACATAACCTTCGTCCTTGAGTACTTGGGCTATCGCCACTTTGAGCCTCGAAGAGGGAAATGCCACGTTGGTTTTTTCCGCAAGCTGCGCGTTGCGGATGCACGTCAGCATATCGGCGATTGGATCAGTCATGCTCATCAGATTTCTCCCGCTACCAACTGGCCTTGATAATTCCTGGAATCTCGCCACGCATTGCAATTTCCCGCAGCTTGGCGCGGCCGAGGCCGAATTTTCGATATACGCCGCGCGGCCTCCCGGTCAGCGAGCAGCGATTCCGCAACCTCACCGGGCTGGCGTTGCGCGGCAGCTGTTGCAATTTTAGCCTCGCCTCATGCCGCTCATCCTCGCTCACTTTAGTGTTGCGGATGATAGCCAGCAATTCGGCTCGTTTCGCGGCAAATTTTTTGACCACGGCGCGGCGTTTGCGATCACGGTTAATCAACGCTGTTTTTGCCATGCGGGACCTCAACCCTTGAAGGGAAAATTGAATGCGGCGAGAAGTGCGCGCGCTTCTTCATCCGACTTGGCGGTCGTGGTGATCGTGATATTCAACCCGCGCAGCGCGTCAATTTTATCGTACTCGATCTCCGGAAAAATGATCTGTTCCTTGACTCCCATGTTGTAATTGCCGCGGCCGTCAAAAGATTTGGCCGACAGGCCACGAAAGTCGCGTATGCGCGGGATGGCGATGGAAACCAGGCGGTCGAGAAACTCGTACATGCGCTTGTCGCGTAGTGTGACCATGCATCCGACGGGATAGTTTCTGCGAATCTTGAATACCGCAATGGATTTGCGCGACTTAGTGACGACTGGTTTTTGTCCGGCGATTTTCTGCAGGTCGGCAGCTGCATTGTCCATAATCTTCTTGTCCGCGACTGCTTCTCCCACACCCATATTGAGCGTGATTTTGCTGATGCGCGGCACCTGCATTGCCGTCTTGTAACCAAACTGCTTCATCAACTGCTTGACTGCCGTGTTCCTATAAAGAGCTTGTAAACGAACCATGTCTGTCTACTTTCAGGCGTCCACCATTTCGCCATTGGACTTGAAAAAGCGCACCCTGCGCCCGTCGTCTAGCACTTTGATGCCAACACGATCGGCCTTCTGGGTAGTGGGATTAAATAACATGACGTTGGAAATATGGATTGGCATTTCTTTGTCGGTTATGCCGCCGACTTTGTTTTTCATGGGATTGGGTTTCTGATGCTTTTTTACCTTGTTCACACCTTCCACGAGCACATGCTCGGCATCTACAAAACGTAACAGCGAGCCGCGCCGGCCTTTGTCCTTGCCAGTTGTTACAACGACATTGTCTCCTTTCCTGATTTTACGCATGAATTATTTCCTCAAAGCACTTCCGGTGCCAGAGAAACGATCTTCATGAAGCGCTCGGTGCGCAACTCCCGGGTCACCGGGCCGAAGATCCGTGTTCCGATTGGTTCCAGCTTAGGGCTTAACAACACTGCAGCGTTGCCGTCAAATTTGATCAGCGATCCGTCCAGTCGTCTGACTCCTTTGGCGGTGCGCACGACCACCGCATGATAGATCTCGCCCTTCTTGACCCGCCCACGCGGCACCGCGTCCTTGACGCTCACTTTAATAACGTCGCCAATGTTTGCATAGCGGCGCTTCGAACCGCCAAGTACCTTGATGCACATCACGGTACGCGCGCCGGTGTTGTCCGCGACGTCCAGCACAGTCTGCATTTGAATCATATTGGTTCATATCTCCAACTTAAACCGCCACCGCTTACACGAGTTGACGGTCAGTCTTGGATCCCGTCAGGCGAGAAACGCTAAGCCTTCAAAACAAGTGACGCCAAATGTATCTAAAGGTTGCGAATTTTAAAGTATATCGCAGCGCATGGCAAATTAAACGATGTGCGCCTTCTCGATTAGCTTGGTCACCCGCCAAGCCTTGGTCTTGGACACCGGCCGACATTCCTCGATCAGCACCACGTCACCTTCATGAAACTCGTTCTTAGCATCATGCGCATGGTATTTCTTGGAACGGGTAATGATTTTGCCGTACAAGGGATGCCGCACCTTGCGCTCGACCAGCACGGTTACGGTCTTGTCCATTTTGTCGCTCACCACGCGACCGCTCAGGGTGCGTTTTGCGGCTTCGCTCATGGCCGCCTCGCCTTCTCGCCCAGCACGGTTTGCACCCGAGCAATATCTTTCCGCACCTTGCGCAACTGGCTGAAATTGGCAAGCTGCTGCGTCGCCTTTTGCATGCGCAGGCCAAATTGTGCTTTGAGCAGTTCCGCCAGTTCCTGTTTTAGTTCCGCCTCCTGCAAGGCCCGTAATTCGCTGATTTTCACCGTTTACCCCATTTGCCGTATTACAAATGTCGTCAGGATCGGTAATTTGGCCGCTGCCAGGCGAAATGCCTCGCGCGCCGATTCTTCGTTGACTCCGTCCATTTCATACAGAACCTTTCCGGGCTGGATTTCTGCGACAAAGTACTCCGGATTGCCTTTACCGTTACCCATGCGCACTTCGGCAGGCTTTTGTGAAACGGGTTTGTCCGGGAATATACGTATCCAGATGCGTCCGCCGCGCTTGATGTAATGGGTCATGGCGCGCCGCGCCGATTCGATTTGACGCGAAGTCAGCCGGCCTCGAGTAATTGCTTTGAGGCCATATTCGCCAAAGGTCACCTTGTTGCCGCGCGTGGCGACACCGGTGTTGCGGCCTTTCTGCTGTTTGCGGTACTTAGTTCTTGCTGGTTGAAGCATTTATCGCCCCCGACTTCACTTTTTTGCTTTGCTCCCGCGCGGAGATTTGGGCTTGGTCTCCGCGGCGGCGCTTGGCGCCTTGGCCTTAACGGTGACGCGAGCTTTGGTTTTAGACTTGATTTGCACCTCAACCTTGCGCTTGGCTTCTCCTTCTCGCTTCGGCTTGGCTTTTCCTCTTGGACTCTCTGCTTGTTTGATTTTGGGTTCGCCCGGCTTGAGTCGGGGTTTCGGTTCAGGTTCACGCGGCGCTTCGTGTTTGGCTTCAATATCACTGCGCTGCAGTTGTGGTTTGATTTTCTTTTCCGTTTCTACTGGCGGTGCAGCCTGTGGCTGTTCAGCTTGCCCCATCAATTCGCCTTTGAATACCCATACCTTGATGCCGATCACTCCGTAAGTCGTTTTCGCTTCGGCGAATCCGTAATCAATGTCGGCGCGCAAGGTATGTAGAGGCACGCGGCCTTCGCGGTACCATTCGCTGCGCGCGATTTCGATGCCGTTAAGCCTTCCGGAGCTTGCAATTTTGATTCCCTGCGCTCCGAGGCGCATTGCGTTAGTAATAGCGCGCTTCATGGCGCGCCGGAACATAATGCGCTTC
>Ga0187775_10000034_pt1 | contig 28708 bp, 31 predicted proteins | sample 0216_BV02_MP12_1_FD_132441 | JGI IMG/M metagenome (GOLD analysis project Ga0187775, IMG submission 132441) | Tropical peat soil microbial communities from peatlands in Department of Meta, Colombia - 0216_BV02_MP12_10_MG | ecosystem: Environmental > Terrestrial > Soil > Wetlands > Peat | place... | reverse complement strand
GCGAGGCGCACCTACGAGCCCGACCCGGTGTGGGCCGCGGTCGATGCGCATCTCGGTGGCGCGGACGGCATCACCGTGCATTTGCGCGAGGATCGTCGCCACATCCAGGACGAGGACGTGCGCCGGCTGCGCGAGCTCACGCACATCAAGCTGAACCTGGAAATGGCGGCGACCGACGAAATGGTCGGTATCGCCTGTGCGATCAGGCCGGAAATGGCGATGCTGGTTCCGGAAGGACGCCACGAGATCACCACGGAAGGCGGTCTCGATATCGCCTCGGACGAGTCGCGGCTGAAGCGGGCAGTGGCGCGGCTGAGCGATGCGGGCATCGTGGTTTCGGTGTTCATCGACGCGGACCGGCGGCAGATCGAGTCCGCGGCGAGAATCGGCGCGGCAGTGTGCGAGGTCCATACGGGGCCCTACGCACACGCATTTCACTCGAGGGGCCGCGACCCGGAAAGCCCCGCAGTCCTGTCCGAACTCGCGAAGCTCAGGGACGCGGGGGAAGCGATCCGTGCGCTGGGCATGCGCTTCAACGCGGGCCATGCGCTCAACTACTTCAATGTCGAGCCGGTAGCGAGGCTCAAAGGGCTGCGCGAGTTGCATATTGGCCACGCGATCGTCAGCCGCGCGCTGTTCGTAGGCATGCGCGAAGCGGTGCGCGAGATGAAGCGGCTAATCGTCGAGGCGTCGCGGGCGGCGACGCGATGATCTACGGCGTTGGCACCGACATCGTCGAGATCGCCCGCGTCGCGCGCGTACTGACCCGCTACGGCGAGCGTTTCGCGGAGCGAATCCTTTGCCCACCGGAGCTCGCCCGGTTCCGCGCTCACCGCAAGCCGGTGGCCTATCTCGCGAAGCGGTTCGCAGCCAAGGAAGCGTTCACGAAAGCCCTCGGTACCGGAATCCACGCGCCGGCGAACTGGCACGGCGTCTGGGTCGTAAACCTGCGCTCGGGCCAGCCGGCGCTCGAGTTCACGGCGGCGCTTGCGACGCTGCTGCAGCAGCGCGGCGTGGGCCGCGCGCACCTGTCGCTTTCGGACGAGCGCGAGTTCGCGAGCGCAACGGTGATCCTGGAGCGCCAGGCTTGAGCGCCGGCGTCGGCCCGGCGGTCGTCGACCTGGAGGGAATGGCGCTCACGGCGGCCGAGCGGGTTCGCCTCCTGCATCCGGCTGCCGGGGGCGTGATCCTGTTCAGCCGAAACTACCGCGATCCCGCACAGCTGCGGGACCTGGTGGGGGAGATTCGCGCGCTGCGGCCGGATCTCCTGCTGTGCGTCGACCAGGAAGGGGGCAGGGTGCAGCGCTTTAGGGAGGGATTCACGGTGCTGCCCCCGATGCGCCGCCTGGGGGAATTGTGGGACCGGGACGCAGGGGCTGCGCGCGCGGCGGCGCGCGCCGCCGGCCTAGTGATCGCCGCCGAGCTCGTTGGGCAGGGAGTGGATTTCAGCTTCGCGCCGGTGCTCGACCTGGACTACGGCGCCAGCACGGTGATCGGCGACCGGGCGTTCCACGCGGATCCGGAAGCGGTCGGTCAATTGGCCGCGGCATTCATCCGCGGGCTCGCGGAAGCCGGCGTGGCGGCCGTGGGAAAGCATTTTCCCGGCCATGGCTACGTCCGCGCCGACTCGCACGTCGACCTGCCGCACGACAACCGCCCCCTGGCGGACATCCTGGCACGCGACGTGTCGCCTTATCGCGCGGCGATCGCCGCGGGGCTCGCTGCGGTGATGCCTGCACACGTGGTATTCACGCGCGCGGACACACGGCCGGCAGGGTACTCCGCCTATTGGCTGCGCGAGATCCTGCGCGGACAGTTGGGCTTCGAGGGGCTGATCTTCAGCGACGACTTGTCGATGCAGGGCGCGACGGGCGTCGGCGGCATCGCCGAACGCGCGCGGCTCGCACTGCAGGCGGGTTGCGACATGGTGCTGCTATGCAACGATCCGCTCGGTCAGGATGCACTGCTCGAATCGTTGCGCGACGCGCCGAGCGCTCCGGCCGCGCGCGTCGGGCGCATGCGCGCAAAGGGCGCCCAACCAGGGCTGCGGACCGCATATGCGGACGCCCGCGCCCTCGTGCAGGGGCTGGCCTAGCGCGCCGGGGCGTGCTTCAGGCGCGCTCGACATAGCTGCCGTCGTTCGTGTTGACCTTGATGCGCTCGCCCTGGCTCACGAATGGCGGGACCTGCACGGTGATGCCCGTCTCCATGACGGCAGGCTTGAACGTGGTGGTCGCGGTCGCATTCTTGATGCTGGGCTCCGTCTGCAGGACGGTGAGAACGACGGAGGGCGGTAGTTCGATGCCGATCGCGCGGCCGCTGTAGAAGTTGATCTGCACGTCGGTGTTAGGCAGCAGATACCCCGACTGGCCTTCGAGGAAGTCAGCCGAAAGCGATAGCTGCTCGTAGGTCTGCTTGTCCATGAACACGTAGCTGTCACCGTCCTTGTAGAGGTACTCCATATCGTGCGGCTCGACGAACGCGCGCTCGACCTTGTCCTCGGTTCGAAAGCGCTGGTTGGTCTTGGTGCCCGACTCGATGTCTTTCATCTCGACCTGCATGAAGGCACCGCCGCGACCGCCGACGTGCACGTGGTAGCACTTGAGGACGCGCCAGACGCGCTTGTCCCATTCGATCAGATTGCCGACGCGGATCTCGACTGCCGAAACTTTCGCCATGACTTGCAGCCAGGATTGAAAGGGCAAGAATTTTACACGAAATCATGGAGATGGAGCTAGAATTTTGCCCTCAGCAGAGATCGCGAATGCCGAGCGACCGTTTCGATCCCAAGGCCTTCGTGGCGGGTCTTCCCAACCTGCCCGGCGTCTATCGCATGCTCGGACCGGGCGGCGAAGCGCTCTATGTGGGCAAGGCGCGCGATCTTCACAAGCGCGTCGGTTCGTATTTCCACAAGCAGGTCGCGAGTCCGCGCATCCAGATGATGCTTTCGCAGGTGGCCTTGATCGAGACGACCGTGACGCGCTCCGAGGCCGAGGCGCTGCTGCTCGAGAACAACCTCATCAAGAGCCACGCGCCGCGCTACAACATCCTGTTCCGCGACGACAAGTCCTACCCGTACCTCATGATCACGGGCCATCGCATGCCGCGCATCGGCTTCCATCGGGGCGCCAAGGATCGCGACAACCGCTATTTCGGCCCGTTCCCGCACGCGCACGCGGTGCGCGAGGCGATTCAACTGCTGCAGCGCGTGTTCCGGCTGCGCACCTGCGAAGACAGCGTGTTCGAAAACCGGTCGCGGCCATGCCTGCTGTACCAGATCCGACGCTGCACGGCGCCCTGCACGGGACTGATCGGCGCCGACGCGTACGCGCAGGACGTGCGCAACGCGGAACTCTTCCTCGAAGGCCGCGAAGATGACGTCATCCGCTCCCTGACGCGCAAGATGGAGGCAGCGGCAGACGAGCGGCGCTACGAGGAAGCGGCGCTCTATCGCGACCAGATTCGGGCGCTGTCGCGCGTGCAGGCACGGCAGTACGTCGAGAGCGAGAAGGGGGTCGACGCCGACGTGCTCGCCTGCGCGGTCGAGGGCGGCATCGCCTGCGTCAACCTCGTGATGATCCGCGCCGGGCGGCATGTCGGCGATCGCAGTTTCTTCCCGCAGAACGCCGACGGCGCGACCGAGGGCGAGGTGCTGGGCGCATTCCTCGGGCAGCACTATCTGGAGCAGCCTTTGCCGCCGCTGGTGCTGACGAGCGCGGAAGTCGATCGCGAAACGCTCGAGGAGTCCCTCGCCGAGTGCGGCGCGGGCAACACCCACATCGTGACACCGATGCAAGGCGAGCGCCGCATGTGGCTGGAGATGGCACGCAAGAATGCCCAGCTCGCTCTGGCGCACCGCGAGCGCGAGCGGAGTACGCAGGAGAGGCGGCTGGAGGCGCTGCGCGACGCACTCGGCCTGCCCGAATCGGTCCAGCGCGTAGAATGCTTCGACGTGAGCCATACCATGGGAGAGGCAGCCGTGGCGTCCTGCGTGGTCTACGACCACAACGCCATGCAGCGCGGGGAATACCGGCGCTACAACATCCGTGGCATCACGCCGGGCGACGATTACGCAGCGATGCGCCAGGTGCTCACGCGGCGTTACGAGCGCGTGACAGGAGACGGCGGAAAGATCCCGGACCTCGTTTTGATCGACGGTGGCACGGGGCAGACCGGCGTCGCACGCGCCGCGCTGATCGAGCTTGGTCTGAACGACGTCGCCGTGGTCGGCGTTGCCAAGGGTCCGGAACGCAGGCCAGGACAGGAAGAGCTGATCATCGAATCCGAAGGGCGCGCCCTTTCGCTGCCCGCGCAGCACCCGGGCCTGCACCTGATTCAGAGCATCCGGGACGAGGCGCATCGCTTCGCGATCGTCGGGCATCGCGCGCGCCGCGCGAAGGCGCGCACGACTTCTGCGCTAAGCGACATTCCGGGCATCGGCTCGCGGCGCCGGCAGCGGCTGCTCGCGCACTTCGGCGGCCTGCGCGAAGTCCAGGCCGCTGCCGTAGACGACCTATGCAACGTCCAGGGAATCAGCCGAACCCTGGCCGAGCAGATTTACCGTCACCTGCACGAGCGTCCCGCAAGCTGATGCCGCTCAATCTGCCGAATCTCATCACGTGGTCGAGGATCCTGCTGATCCCCTTGATCGTCGGGGTGTATTACCTGCCGGACCCCTGGCTCTCGATCAGCGCAAAGAACATCGTCGCCACGGCGATCTTCGTCTTCGCTGCGATCACCGATTGGCTCGACGGCTACCTCGCGCGCACGCTTAACCAGATGTCCGCCTTCGGCGCGTTTCTCGATCCGGTGGCAGACAAGCTTATGGTCGCGGGTGCACTGATCATCCTGCTGCAGCTCGGCCGGGTCGAGTCCGCGGTCGCGCTCATCATCATCGGTCGCGAGATCGCCATCTCGGCGCTGCGCGAATGGATGGCCAGCATCGGCAAGTCTAAGAGCGTGGCAGTTGCGTTTGTGGGCAAGGTCAAGACCGTCAGCCAGATGATCGCGCTGCCGCTGCTGCTGTATCACGACAGCCTGCTTGGCATTGACTGCCAACGGCTGGGCACGATCCTGATATACGTGGCGGCGGTGCTTACGGCGATTTCGATGCTCTATTACCTGCGCAAGGCGCTTCCGCATGCGTCGGCGGCGGGTTGAGAACAGCCGCCGGAAGGCCGTATAATCGCCGCTCGATTGATGCGGGAATAGCTCAGTTGGTAGAGCGCAACCTTGCCAAGGTTGAGGTCGCGAGTTCGAGACTCGTTTCCCGCTCCAGATTCCGAGGGAAGGTGTCGCTGCACCTTCCCTTTTTTAGTTGCAGGCCCGCGTAGACAGCGGGCTTGTCCCCCCGGGCGGGATGGCAGAGTGGTCATGCAGCGGCCTGCAAAGCCGTGGACGCCGGTTCGATTCCGACTCCCGCCTCCAGCTTTTTCCGCGACAATCCTGTTCGGCCCGGGTGGTGAAACTGGTAGACACAGGGGACTTAAAATCCCCTGGCCGAAAGGCCGTGGCGGTTCGACTCCGCCCCCGGGCACCAAAACGGCGCGGGTCCCGCTTGCTGCTTCAGGCGTTCGTGAGCTGCAGCCTGACGCAGTTTCGTCCGAATATGTATGCGTAATCCCGGGACGCAGCCATGCCCTTGGCAAGCAGCAGCCCGAGTCCGCCCACGGACCGGGTCTCCAGCGTCGTTGCCAGCGGCGCGTCGGCCCTGGCGAACGGATTGAAGGGCGGCGCCGTATCCTCGAACGCGATCGAGACCTCCGCGTTATTTCCGGCGAGCGTCACCCAGACCGGGGCATCGCTGTCGCCGAGGTGCCCGTGGCGCACACAGTTCGTGAACAATTCCTCGAGAATCAGGTTCAGCCGCAGGCAATTGTCCCGGTCCAGGCCGGTTTCTTTGCAGAAAGTCCCGAGGAATTCGCGTACTCTTTGCAAAGAGTCCAGCCGGGCCAGGAACATTGCGGAGCGCTTGGTCATTGGCTGCAGATTATAGAATGCCCTCAAGTCTTGCTATGCAGGAGATCCACATGCGAATCCTTGCACTCCTAGCGGGCCTGGCGCTCGCAATCCCGGCCTTCGCGGCCGATGTCGGACAGGTGAAAACTGCGCACGGCGCCGTGCACATCGAGCGCGGCGGCCAGAAGCTCGCCGTGACGCCCGGCATGAACGTGCAGCAGTCCGACACCATCGTCACGGGCGCCGACGGCGCGGTAGGCGTGACGTTCAGCGACAACAGCCTGCTGTCCGCGGGGCCGAATACCGTTCTGGCGATCGATCGCTATGCATTCGACAGCACGACTCACGACGGCATGTTCGACGCGTCGGTGCGCCAAGGCACGCTCGCGGTGGTCTCGGGCAACATCGTCAAGCAGACGCCGGGAGCCATGCGCATCCATACTCCGGCCTCGATCATGGGCGTTCGGGGAACCGAGTTCGTGGTGCGGGTGAACGACGCCGGCCGCTGATGGGCGCGGCGATCCTCGCGGCGATCTTCGCTGCCTTCGTCTTCTTTGGCAGAGAGTCGCCGCGAACCTACGACGAAACCGTCATCATTCTCCCGCCGCCGCCCGGCAAATCCATCGGCGGCGTCGTCGTAAAGCGGGGAACAGAAGAGCATCTCCTGAACGCGGCGTACGCCTCGAGCCGCATCAGCGGGACTGGCGACGTGCAAGTCGTACAGTCGAACCCGACCGAGGTGCACGCGTCCTTCTCCGACGTCATCGCGGCGCTGCCACCGCGGCCGGCGACGTTCATGCTCTATTTCATCACGGGGAAGGATGTCTTGACTCCTCAATCCGAAATCGAGTTGCAGGGGGTGTTGGCCGAAATGAAGAAACGCCCATCTCCCGACGTGCTCGTGATCGGGCACACCGATACGCAAGGTGGGCTCGATTCGAACGATGCGCTTTCGCTGCAGCGGGCCGAGCGGGTCAAGACCTTCCTGGTCGGCATAGGCATCCCCCCCGAGCGGATCACGGTCGCCGGGCGCGGCGATCGCGACCTGCTGATACCGACTGGGCCCGACGTCGACGAGCCGCGCAACCGGCGCGTGGAAATCAACGTTCGTTGAGCGCGCGCGCCGCGCGTTTCAGGCACAGCAGGGTTATGTCGTCGGACGGGACCGCCTCGCCGACGAATCGCGCGACCGATTCGCGTACCTGCGTTACGATCTGTGCAGTCGGCGTGCCCGCAGGAACGCCAGCGAGTGCCGCCTCGAGCCGTTGGGCACCGAACAGCGCACCGCGCGGATCCATCGCCTCCGTGACGCCGTCGGTCACTACGCATACCCACTCATCCGGCGCGAGCAGCCGGTGGCGCGAGCGGTAAGGGTAGCCCGCAATGACGCATAGCGGCGGACCGTCGGCGAGCTCGAAGCGCTGCAGCGAGCCGTCGCGGCGCTTGGCGTACGGCGGCTGGTGGCCGGCGTTGCAGTACTCGAGGCCGCCGGAGCGCGCATCGAATATGCCGGCAAAGACCGAAACGAACAGCGACTCCGGATTCTCCCGGCTGATCTCCGCGCTTGCGCGGCTGAATATGTCGCCGATATCTCCGGGCATGCGCAGGGCGGCGCTCTTGAGCAGGGTCTTGGACAGAGCCATGAACAGGCTGGCAGGCAGCCCCTTGCCCGAGACGTCCGCGATAACGAAGAACAGCCGGTCCGCGTCCAGCATGAAGCAGTCGTAGAAATCCCCGCCCACGATGCGGGCGGGCTCCAGCGAAGCCGCGAGCGAAAAGCGATCCTCGATCGCGAACAGCTCGCCGGGCGTTGGCAGCAGGCCCATCTGGATGCGGCGCGCCGCCAGCAATTCGCCTTCCATGCGCTCCGCAGCATCGCGCAACGCTCGACGCTGCCGGTCGGCCTCCGCAAGCGTCACGGCCAGCACTGCGCCATAGAGCAACGTCGTGCTCAGCGCCGGCGATGCGACGTCGATCAAGGATCCGAGATGGAACGACACCAGGCCAACGACTGCGAGGCTCGCGAGCACGGTGAGGAACAACGCCGCGGAGGCCCATGCGCGCAGCGTTGGAACGAAAACCACCATTAGGGCGCCGGCCACAACGAGGAGCGCGAGCTCGATCGCGCGCGCCCTGGGCGGCCTGATCAGGAAGTTCCCGTCATAGATTTGCTCGAGCAGCTGCTGATGCAGCTCGACTCCGGGCACCGTGGCGCCGAGCGGTGTCGCTTTTGTGTCCAGCGTGTCCAGCAGGCCGACTCCGGTCACTCCGACCAGCACGAGCTTGCCGCGCAGAAGCTCGGGATCGACACGGCCGCCGAGAACTTCCGCAGCCGAGACACGGCGGGTCTCTTCGTGCGGGCCGAAGTACAGCCACGCGCTGCCGTCGCGCTGCATCGGTATCGAGAGATCGCCAAGCCGCAACGCGAGCAAGCCGTCGTCGCGCGGCGCTACGCTCAAGGCCGGAATGCCGGCGGCAACGCGCAACATTTCCACGCCGAGCGTTGCGACATAGGTATCGCTGACGCGCGCGACGAGTGGAACGCGCCGCACCACGCGGTCTTCCTCATCTGCGTTCAGCAGGCCGCGCCCGGCAGCCGCGGAGTCAATCAGCGGCAGACTCTGTACGTGGCCGAGGAAGTCCTGCAGCTCCTGTGGCGGTGGTGTCTTCCAGATGAACGGCGGTGCAGCCGGCCGCGCGCTCGCGTCACGCCGTGGCCGCGGCAGGCCGGCGATCCCGAGAACGACCTTGTGACCCGCCACTGCTTGCGCAAGGGCCGCGTCGCTCGAGCCGCCCGGGCTGTAGCGGTCGGGCTCGGCGAAAAGCACGTCGACCCCGATCGCCGCCGGCTGAAACGACTCGATGCGCCGTAGCAGCCGGGCCGTCAGCGCGCGCGGCCATGGCCACTGGCCGTACTCGGCGAGCGCTGCCTCGTCCACCGCGACCACCTCCGCCGGCATCGACTTGCGCTCGCGTGGCAGCAGACGCTGGTAGCTATCGAAGAGGGTGTTGCGCAGAGTTCCGACCTGGGGCGGCTCGAGAACGAACAGAGCCGCCAGCGCGAGCAGCAGCCCGGCGCCCACGTAACGCCGCGCGCCGCGCAGCTTCAGAGATCGATCTCCAGGCCGTCGTACGCTGCGACGACCTCAAGCCTGTGCTCTGCCCGCGTTAGCTCTTCGAAGCGCCGGGTTTCCGCGAAAATTCGCTCGACCGCCGCGTCGTCGTACGCGGGCTCGTGATGAAACAAGGCCAGCCGCTTCGCGCGGGCCATCTGGCACAGTTCGACGCCGATCACGTTGCTCGAATGCCCCCAATCCGCCTTGACCGAGACGGCATCGGCGAGAGAGTACATCGCGTCGAACACGACCAGATCGGCGTCGCGGAAGAATTGCACAAATTCCTCTGTCTGCGAGCGCTCTTCGAGTTTGTGCTCTGAATCGGTCGTGTACACGAACGACTTCCCGTTCGCCTCGAAGCGGAAGCCATACGAGGCGCCCGAGTGCTGCTGCAGCTTCGGCGTCACGCGTACGCCCGATACGGTCGTGGTCTCGCCAGGCGTGAGCAGTATGAATTCGATATCCGCGGCGAGCTGGTCGAAGGTCACCGGAAAGCAGGGGGGATCCTGCTGCAGCCGGAAGGCGTGCTCCAGGACCGCGTGGCAGCCGTAGACCCTGATCCTCGTTCCCGGAACGTAGGCGGGGCCGAGGAACGGGAACCCCATGATGTGGTCCCAGTGCATGTGCGACATGAACACGTTGATGGTCGACTCCTTGCCGGCCTGGCGTGCCAGCACGTGCGCGCCGAACGCGCGCGCGCCGCTGCCCATGTCGCATACGAAGTACTCGTCGCTGCCGGGCTCGAATTCGACGCATGCCGAGTGGCCACCGAAGGTGCGGGCGAGCGAGAAGCCCAGATGCCGGTCGGCGAAGTCGCAGGCCTTCTCGAGCGTATCCAGCGACTGTCCGTTCGCCGCGACCAGCGCCTGCGCCAGGCGGTCGCGCACGTCGCGCCAAGTGAGGGACACCGGTATCGAGCCGCGCGTGCCCCAGAATCGGACGCGCACGTCACTCCCGCCCGTAGGCGGCGGCGGAATCGGGCGAGAGCGTGACAAGTGCCTCCCGCACCGTTGGAAAGGTATCGAATACCAGGTTGAAACGGCTGATCTGGAAGATCTCGGCCACAACGGGTTGCATGGCCGCGATGACGATCTTGCTGCCGAGGGTCTTCGCTTCCTTGGCCGCGATCATGAAGCAGCGCAGGCCTGCGCTCGACACGTAATCGAGCGCCGACAGGTCGAAAACGATCCCGCCGCCGGCCTTCGCGCCCTCCTGCAGGAGCGGTTGCAGGGCCTCGCGGAAGGCTTCGCAATTGTCGTGGTCCAGCCTGCCCGCCGGCGCCAGGACCGTCGACGAGGCGTAGCTGCGCTGCGTGAGGGAGACGTTCGTCGTCATGTGTCCCCGCGTATTCTATTATGAGCCGTCATGCGCCCCAAGGAACGATGCACGCCCAGGGCCCGTCAGTCGTCCGTCTCGCCGGGCTCGTACAGCGCCTCGCGTCCGATGCGGTCTAGGCACAGCTCAGCCGTCCAAGGCAGCATGAGCGCCCCGCAGCGCGAGTCGCGGTACAGCCGCTCGAGCGGCAGCGACTTCAGCATCGACTGGCCGCCGCAGGTGCGGATCGCGAGCCGGCACAGGTCGTTCGCATTCTCCATGATCGTGTACTGCGTCGCGTAGGCGCGCAGCCGCGCGTCCTTGGGCGGATCGACGCGCGCATCGTCCAGCATGCGCAGGAACAGCGCCCGCGTCTGCTCCAGCTTGACGTGCATTTCCGCGACCGCGATCTGCTTGGTCGGGTACATGCGGCGCTTGACGGGCGGCATGCCCTCGATCTCTCCGCGCAGGTACTTGACGGTGAACTCGTACGCGGCGATAGCGATGCCGAAGTAGGTGGGCGAAAGCGTGGTGAACATGTGCGGCCAGCGGCTCGCGGCCTGGTAATAGACGCCGCGCGGCATCATCTGCGCTTGGTCCGGCACGAACACGTCCTTGAAGAGCAGGGTGCGCGACACCGTGCCGCGCATGCCGAGCGGATCCCAGTCGCCCGTTACGGTGAGACCGGGCGCATCGCCGGGCACCGCGAGGTACAGGGTGTCGCGCATGCTGCGATCGGGCTTGTCCTCGGTGCACAGCAAGCCGTAATAGTGGGCTGCGCCGGCGAGCGAGGCAAAGATCTTCTTGCCGTTGATCGACCAGCCGCCGGTGACCTTGGTGGCGAGCGTGCCGAAGGGCGCTTTGCCGGCGGCCGCGGCGCTGCCTTCGGAGAAGGGTTGGGCGTAGATCGCTCCGTCCCTCACCACGCGCCCGAAGTGCAGCGTCCGGTGCGCCTCGTGCTCCCTTCTCTGCTCAGCCGTCATGTCGAGATCATCGGCGAGGATCCCGGGCCACAGCGTGGAGCAGGCGTGCATGTTGAAGGTGAGGGCCGTCGCGCCGCAGTACTTGCCGATGGTCGCGGAGACTATGGCGTAGCTGCGCAGATCGGCGCCCCTGCCGCCAAAGCGCTGCGGCACGCACAGCCCGAGCAGGCCGGCTGCGCGCAGATCGTCGTAATTGTCGAACGGAAAGCTTGCCTCCCGGTCGTAGCGCTCGGCGCGCGCGGCGAATTTCGGCCCGAGCGACTCGGCGATCGCTACCAGCTCGCGCTGCCTCGCATCGAGAGAATAGTTCGTTCCGGTCACCGAGTAGCGCGGGTCAATGCTCATCACTTACCTTGCAGGATTCGGCGCTCGAGGAAGTCCTCGAGCACGGGGTTGAACTCGTCGGGCTGGTCCATCGGACCGAGATGGCCGCAACGGGCGAGCAGGGCAAACTCTGCGCCGGGGATCTTCAGCGCCATGCGCTGCATGACCGCAGCCGGCGCGGTCCGGTCTTCGGCGCCCGCGACCAGTAGGGTGGGCACGGCTATCGCCGGCAGCAAGGCCCGCCGGTCGAACGTGGTGACCAGCGCCACCGCCTTGCGGTAAGTCGCGGGAGGTACCCCGGCCATCACGCGCTCCGCATGCTGCAGGCCTCCCGGCTTGGACGCGGCACCGCGCATGCCCGGCATCAGCCGGGCCGCGACGTCTGCCATTGTCTGACCGGCGTCGAGCGGGCCGATGCGCTCGGCGATGAACGCTCGCTGGAACTCGCCGCCGACGCCGCCGAACGCCGGGCTGGTGAAAGCGAGCACCAAAGCCCTGACCAGCTCAGGGAAGCGCGCGTAGGCCTCCTGGGCGACGAAACCGCCCATGCTGTGGCCGACCAGCACGACCGGAGCCCCACCGAGGTGCTCGATCAGGTCGCGCAGCGCATCGGCGATGTGCTCGAAGTCGTAGGGCTCGACCAGCGGGCTGCCTCCGTAGCCCGGCTGGTCCCAGGCCACGGCGCGCAGGCCCCGGGCCGAGAAGTACGCCAGCTGGTCCCGCCAGGCGGCGTGCCCGCCGCCGACACCATGCAGGAACACGAGGATGCGATCGCCGGCGCCCTGCGCCACGTGCGCCGGCACCGTCATGCAAGCTCGCCTAGCAGCTTGCCTTCCTCGACGATCGCCTGACCATCCAGGCGAATCGTGCAGCGGCGAACCGGGAGATCGAAATGGCCGAGCGTGTGCCGGCCGGCGACCTCGTTCGCTCCGGTGGAATAGAGAAAGTTGCCGGCGAAGGCGCGCTGCTCGGTGCCGTTCACGTCGCGGCGATCGTACATCACGAGCGAATCCCAGCGGGCGCGCGGATTCATGCCCCACCCTACATGCGATACGGCGTACGCGTCGCGCTCTCCCCACGCGGCGAAATACTCCCGCATCAGCTCGGCATCGAGCGAGGCACCATCGATCGCGACCACGTAGTCGTTCTCGATCGTCAGACGCACCGGGGACTCGACGTAACGTTTGAAAGTCAGGTTGAGGTCGCCCGGCGCCATGACGAGGGTGCCGTTGACGGTGCCGGCGCGGGGGAAACACAGGCACAGGCCTCCTGGCCAGTGCGACAGCGTCCCCGGCTTCTCGGTGTAGCCCCATACGCCCCCGACGCGCGCGCCTTCGACGCGGATCGAGAGCCGGGTGCCGGCGGCCGAGGTCACCTCCATGGCCTTCGCTGCGCGCAGGCGGCGCATGGCCGCCCTCACCTTCTGCTCATCGGCGGGGGAGGGGGTGAGCCGCTCGAGCGCCTCGGGGTGTTCGTTCGAGATGTACAGCACGCGCGCGCCCCGCTCCAGAATGCGTGGCAACTCGGCAGCGTGCAACAGGCCCTCGAGCGTGCAATCGGCGACGAATGCGCTTGCGGCAAGCGCCTGGATGGCCGCGTCGTGCCCTGCGAGCACGTTGGAGGCGCCGGTCGAGCGGATCGGCACCGGGGCGACCTGCCGTGGCGTCGGCACCCGCACGTGAAAGGGCCGCGCGCCAAGCCTCAGAAGCGCGAGTTCGGCGAGGTGCACGTTCAGCTCGCGCGACTGCGACTCCGACAGCACCGCGCACTGGTCACCGGGTGCGATCTTGCAGAGTGCGAAGACCCCCGCGAACAGGTCGATCCACTTGCCTTCGATGCGGTCGGCGATCATTGCGGCTGCGTGCGGCTCCGGGGCGATGTCAGGCCGATAGTACCCGCACTACCTGATAAGATTCCCGCCATGATCGTATTCGACTTGCAGTGCGGGGCCGGACACCGGTTCGAAGGCTGGTTCGCCTCGGCGGAGGACTTCGGCGCGCAGCGCGAGGGCGGGCTGATCGGCTGTCCGAAGTGCGGCTCGCTGAGCGTCGAGCGAGTGCCTTCGGCCACGCGCATCAATACGGGTGCGGCCGAGCCGACTGCCTTGCCGGCAGGGCAAGGCGAGGCATGCAGTCCCCAGCTTGCGGGCAAGGATCCGTTCGCGATCGCGCAGATGCTCTACTCGCGACTGGTCGACGAAATCCTCACCAAGACTGAAGACGTGGGCACGGCCTTCCCGGCCGAAGCGCGTCGCATCCACTACGATGAGGCGCGCGCCCGGCCGATCCGTGGCCAGGCGAGCCAAGAGGAGCACGACGCTCTGGTTGACGAGGGAATCCCGGTCGCGCGCCTACCGCTGCCGCCCGGGCGGCCGAACTGAAGCGCGGCCGCCACCTTGCGCACGGGACGGATGTGCGCATATGTGTATTATGTCAAATAGGCCCGGTACGCCGCAGAGGTCGCACGTGCCGCTTCAGCGCGTAGCTCCAGCCCGCCGCAGCAGATCTATGAACTTGCTCTCCCCCCGTTCCTTGGCGATCGCGAGCGCCGTCTCGCCTCGCGGTCCTGCGACGTCCGTATCCGCGTCGTGCTCGAGTAGCCTGCGCGCCGCGGCCTCGTTCCCATTGCGTACCGCGAGCATCAACGGCGTATAGCCGTTCGGCGCTCGAGCGTTCTCGTCGGCACCGGCCGAAAGCAGGTACTCGACCACGTCCGCATGCCCCTCGAAGGCCGCGTAATGCAGTGGCGTCCAACCCGGACCATTGAGCGGAGAGCGTGCGGCCAGTAACAGCTTGGCAGCGCCAAGATGGCCTTCCAGGCAGGCCGCCATGAGCGCCGTATCCCCGTATTGATTCCGCTGGGCCGGATTTGCCTTTCTGTCGAGGAGCAGCCGAACCATGCTGTCATTCCCCGAGCGCGCCGCGAGCATCAATAGCGTGTTGCCTTCCTTGTCCGACGTCTCGATGCCGGCCCCACGATCCAGCATGCGCGCAACGGTGGTTTCATCGCCCGTGCGTACCGCCCCGAGCAGTCGCTCGTCCGACTGAGCCGCCGCGAACGTAGGCACACTTATTAACGTTAAAATAGAGACGTACAAGACACACTTGAAGTCCATGTGCATGTCTTTCGCCCGGTCCTACGAGTTCGGCATGGCGGCCAGCATCTCTGCGGCGAACAGCTTTGGATTGAGCGGATGAGCGGTCAAAGCCCGGTCGGCGCCCAAGCGCCGGGCGAAGGAAAGCCATTCGCGGGTACCTGTCGAGGCCCCGGTTCCGGAATCGATCGTGCCATATCGAGGGCTCGCACCGGCGCTCGCGAACGCCTTGTCCAGGGCAAATTTCTGCAGCACTTCGGCCACTATCGCCAAGTCTTCGCGGGAATCGACCAGACCGGTTAGCTCGCCGGCGCGGCCGGACGCTAGAGCTGCCAGCATCCTTTCGATCGCCTCGCCCCGCGGCCCTCGCCCATCCTCCAATGCCCGTAGCGGCGCCCCGCCGGCATAGGCCAGCCAGCGCGCGGCATCGGGCAAGCCTTGCGCGCCGAGCCACGCGAGCGCCGGCTCGCTCGGAGGAGTCTGCATGGGCAGCGCTACGCAGCGGCTGCGCACGGTCGGAAGCAACCTGGACGGGCGATGCGAAACCAAGATGAACACCGCCCCGGGAGGCGGCTCCTCGAGACTCTTCAGCAGCGCATTGGCGGCGTGCAGATTCATGCCCTCCGCCGGGTGCACGAGGGCCACGCGCAACCTGCCGCGATGCGAGCCGAGCGCGAGGAAATCGGCCAGCTCTCGTACCTGCTCGATCTTGATCTCGCTGCTCGGCTTGGCCGGCCGCTGGCTCGGCGCGTCTTCCTCGTCCGGCGCGCGCCGAGCGAAGGTCTCCGGCTCCACGCGCCGGATGTCCGGATGGCTGCCGGCCACGAACCAGCGGCATCCCTCGCACCTGCCGCACGGCTCGCCGGCAGACGTGCGCGCTTCGCACAGCAGGAATTGCGCGAAGCGCTCGGCGAAGGCGAGCTTGCCGATTCCGGACACGCCATGAATCAACAGCGCATGCGGAAGCCGCTCGACCAGGCGAAGTAGCGAATCCCAGGACTGCTGGTGCCACGAGAAATTCATGTATTCAATCGGCTAAGAGAACTTCTTCGAGTTGCTTCCGTATGCTTTCGATAGGCCGGGTTGCGTCGACGACCCGGATGCGGCCCGGCTCCGCCGCAGCGCGCGCCAGGTACGCGCGGCGTACTCGCTCGAAGAATTCGGCTCCCTCGTTCTCGAACCTGTCCAAGCTCCTTCCGCTTGCCGCCAGACGCTGCCGAGCGACCTCGTAGGGACAGTCGAACACCAAGGTGCGGTCAGGCAGCAGCCCCGGGTGGGATGCTTCCGCCAGACGCCGGATCAATTCCTGCGGTATGCCTTTGCCGGCGCCCTGATAGGCGGCGGTTGCGTCGGTGAAACGGTCGCAAAGCACCCACCTGCCCGACTCGAGCGCCGGCCGAATGACGCGCTCGACGTGATCCGCGCGGGCAGCGAACATCAGCAGCGTCTCGGTGAGCGGCGTCATGGGCTCGGCGAGCACCAACGCGCGCAGTTTCTCGGCCAGGGGCGTGCCGCCTGGCTCCCGGGTGACGATGGGTTGCCGTCCGCGGGCCTGCAACCGCTGAGCGATGAAGTCGATGTGCGTGGACTTGCCCGCGCCGTCCACACCCTCGAGCGTGATGAACCCGCCGCGCGCGCTCATCGTTCGTGCGCGCGCTGGTATTTGTCGACCGCGCGGTTATGAGCGTCCAGCGTGCGCGAAAACTCGCTCGACCCGTCCCCGCGCGCGACGTAATAGAGCGCGTCGGTCTTGGCCGGCCGAAGCGCGGCGCGCAGCGAATCGAGTCCGGGCATCGCGATCGGGGTCGGCGGCAGCCCGGCGCGCGTGTAGGTGTTGTAGGGCCCGTCCGCGAGCAGATGCGCCTTCGTCAGGTTGCCGTCGAACTGCGCGCCCAGCCCGTAGATCACAGTGGGATCGACCTGCAGTCGCATGCCGACACGCAGGCGGTTCACCAGTACGCCGGCGATCATTCCCCGCTCCGACGCGACGCCGGTCTCCTTCTCCACGATCGACGCCATGATGAGCGCATCGTACGGCGACCCGTAGGGCGTCGTCGCGTCGCGCGCGCTCCACTCGGCCTCGAGATGGCGGTGCATGGCACGGTAGGCGCGGCGCAGCACGGCGAGGTCGCTGGAGCCCTTCGCGAACATGTAGGTGTCCGGAAAGAACAAGCCCTCGGCATGCGTCTCGCGCGCGCCGATGCGCGCCAGCAGCTGCTGCTCGTCGAGCCCCGCGCTGTCATGCCGCAGATAGGGATCTTCGTCGAGCGCCGCGCGCACCTGGCGAAACGTCCAGCCTTCGATCAGCGTGAGTTCCGCCTGCGTGACATCGCCTCGCGTCAGCTTGTCGAGCAGCTCGAGCGGCGTCAGGGGGTGCGCCAACTCGTAGCTGCCTGCCTTGATATTGGGTGCGCGACCCAGGCCCCGCGCCAGCAGCTCGAATTGCCAGCTGCCGACCGCGACGCCGGAATTCTCCATGACGGCGACAGCTTGGCGAAAGCGCGTCCCAGGGGGCAGCTCGAACTCCGCCGGGAGGGTTTTCATTGCGATCGGCGTCGTCACGTACCAGGCAGCGTATCCCGCGGCGGCGCAAGCCGCCACGAACACCAGGATCGACAGGCCTCTCAGGAAGGATCGCAACCGGTTGCAGGCCGACGCCGCGGGTAAAATGCGAATTCTACGATGGTTCAAGCTACCACTCGCCCCGCGTGTGCGCCGCTGACGGGTTTCGGCGCGCTGGCGGTGCGCGGACCTGACGCGCGCGCGTTCCTGCATGCACAACTGACGAATGACGTCGAGCACCTGCCCGCGGACCGCGCGCGGCGCGCCGGCTGGTGCTCGGCCAAGGGACGGTTGCTCGCCAGCTTCGTCGTCATTCCTGGCGCCGACGGCTATCTGCTGCACCTCGCGCGCGACCTCGCGCCGGCGGTGGCGAAGCGCCTCGCGATGTTCGTGTTGCGCTCCAAGGTTGCGGTTGCCGACGTCTCGGGCGAGGTTCGCCAGCTCGGCGTGTGGGGAGCCGGCATGCAGGAGCGCCTTGCGGCCTGCGGGCTGGCCGTGCCCGCGGGCGATCTCGCGCTCGTGCGCGCCGGCGAGGTGGCAGCGGTGCGCATGGGCGACGAGCGCTTCCTCGTGCTCGGACCGACCGCGCAGACGACGGAGTTGCAAAGGCGCCTCGACCTGCCGGCGGGCGAAGAAAGCAGCTGGACTCTCGCCGAGATTCGGGCGGGTCGTCCGCTGATCGTGCAGGCGACGCAGGACCTGTTCGTGCCGCAGATGGTGAACCTCGAAGCGATCGATGGCATCGACTTCAAGAAAGGCTGCTATCCGGGACAGGAAATCGTGGCGCGCACGCAGTACCGTGGACAGCTCAAGCGCCGCATGGTGCGGGCGCGTGCCCCAGCCGGGGTAAAGCTCTCGCCGGCGCAGGACCTATACAGCGACGAGTTCCCTGGGCAGGCTAGCGGCACGGTAGTCAGCGCCGCGCCCGCCGACGGCGGGAGCGAGCTGCTCGCGGTGGTGCCCATTGCCAGCGCCGAAGTGCGCAGGCTGCGCGCGACGCCGGACGGGCCGCCGCTCGAGGTCCTCGACCTACCCTACTCGCCTTGAGCACTGCGAGCTTCTACGTGTACTACAAGGTCGAGCCCGCACGCCTCGCGGAGCTGCGTTCGGCCGTGCGGGCGATGTTTCTGGCGCTGCAACGGGAGTGCGGCGTGCGCGGTCGCTGGCTGCGCAGGCGCGATGATCTGGCGACCTATATGGAGATTTACGAGGACGTCTCGGATGCCGCCGCATTCGAGCGCCTGCTAGCCCAGGCAAGCGAGCGCCATGGCGTGAGCGATTGCCTCGCCGTGGGGTCGGTGCGGCGCGCCGAGATCTTCGTCGCGGCGGACTGAGCGATGTGCCTGATCCTCATCGCCTGGAAGGCGCACCCCTCCTATCGCCTGGTCGTCGCCGCCAACCGCGACGAATTCCACGCCCGGCCCACCGCGCCGGCCGCGTTCTGGGAGGACCGGCCCGCGATCCTTGCTGGACGCGACCTCGAATGCATGGGTACCTGGCTCGGCGTGACGCGCGCCGGCAAGTTCGCTGCGGTGTCCAATTTCCGGGACGGCAGCCGCCGCGAGCCGGCAGCCCCTTCGCGCGGCCTGCTTGCGAGCGCTTTTCTCGCGAACGGTGATGCGGCCGGCGATTTCGTCACCAGGACCGCGTCCAACGGCTCTGGCTACGGCGGGTTCAACTTCCTGGCCAGCGATTCAGACGAGCTGTGGTGGGTGTCGAACAGGGGCGCCGAGCCACGGCGCCTCGAGCCCGGTATCTACGGCGTTTCCAACCACCTGCTCGACACGCCCTGGGCCAAGGTCGTGCGCGGCAAGCGCGCGCTGCAGGCTGCGCTCCTGCCGGCGCCCGCGATCGAACCGCTGCTCGAGCTGCTCGCGGATACCACGGTCAGCTCCGACGACGAGCTTCCGGACACGGGCGTCGGGCTGGAGCGCGAGCGGCTGCTCTCCCCGCTGCGCGTAGTGTCCGACGCCTACGGCACGCGCTGCTCGAGCGCAGTCATCTTCGGGCCGCAGCGCCGAGTGCAGTTCGCCGAACGTTCGTACGGCGCGCAGGGCGAAGAACGCGATACGCTGCGCTACGAGTTCGCCCTGGAACGCTGAAGCCTGCGGCGCATTCGCCGATGGCGGATGCCTGCGTCCAGAAATTCGTCCCCCTCCTCCGAGAACCCGTGCGCGCGGTAGAATTCCAGCGCGTGCGTCTGCGCGGCTAAGGCGAGTTCGTCGTCGCCGCGCGCGACTGCGGCTTCGGCGAGCCGCTCGAGCAGCGCGCCGCCGACGCCGCGGCCGCGCCAGGGCCGCAGCACCGCCATGCGGCCGACATGCGACACCACATGCCCGCCGTGCCGCTCCGGCGGCAACAGCCGTGCGGTGCCGATCGCGCGCCCGCTCGCGTCGCGCGCCAGCGCGTGCACGCAGAGCGCGTCGCGCTCGTCGAGCTCGAGCTCCTCGGGGACGCCCTGCTCCTGTACGAAGACCGTCTTGCGGATCTCGCTCGCCTCCGCGCGCGCCGTGCCCCAGTCGCTCAGCTCGATCCTCAGCATCGCGGAAAGTATAATTCCAGCCTTTTCCGCGGACCATTCATGCGCAGCCTCTGGAACGACGCCGAAGCGGCCGGATTCACCGGTTCGCTCGGACCGCGCGTCTACACTTCCCGGCTGCTCGGACGCGACAAGTCGCTCGTTCTGCACGGCGGTGGCAACACTTCGGTGAAGCTGCGCGAGCAGAACGTGTTCGGCGAGGAGCGCGAAGTCCTCTACGTGAAGGGCAGCGGCTGGGACCTTGAGACCATCGAGCCCGCGGGCTTCACACCGGTGGGCCTCGACTACGTGCGGCGCCTGGCGCAGCTCGCTTCGCTCCCCGATCCGCAGATGGTCAACGAGCTGAACACGCAGGTGCTGCGCGCGGGGGCGCCGTCGCCGTCGGTGGAAACGATCCTGCACGCCGTCCTGCCCCACCGCTACGTCGATCACACGCACGCGGACCCGGTGCTGTCGATCTCCAATGCCCCTGCGGGCGACAAGCGCATCCGTGAGATCTACGGCGATCTCGTCGTGGTCGTCCCCTACGTGATGGCCGGCTTCGATCTCGCCGCGCGCTGCGCACGCGAGTTCGCGGCCCGCGCAGGCGCCAGCACGATCGGCATGGTGCTGCTCTCACACGGGGTGTTCTCGTTCGGCGCGGACGCGCGCGAGTCGTACGAGCGCATGATCCGGCTCGTCTCCATGGCGGAGGATTATCTCGCCGCGCACAAGGCGTGGCAGCAGAAGCCCCCGGCGCCCGCGCCCGCCACGGCCGGCCGGAAGGAGCTCGCGCGCCTGAGGCGCGACATCTCGCGTTGCGCCGGCGTGCCAATGCTCCTGAAGGTAAACGACTCGCCGAAGTTCCTCGGCTTCGCGCAGCGCCGCGACGTCACGCGCATCTCGCAGAGCGGTCCCGCCACGCCGGATCACGTCATCCGCACCAAGCCGCTGCCGATGCTCGGCCGCGACGTGGCGGCCTTCGCGCAGGCCTACCGCGCGTACTTCGAGCGCCATGCGCCCGGCGCTAAGGAGCCGAAGACCATGCTCGACCCCGCGCCGCGTATGGTGCTGGATGCGGCTCTCGGCTTCGCCGCTGCGGGCCGCAGCGCGAAAGATGCCGCGATCGTCGAGGAGCTGTACGACCATACGATCGACGTCATCCTGCGTGCGGAGGCGCTCGGCGGCTGGCGCGCCGTGGACGAGCGCGATCTGTTCGACATCGAGTACTGGGACCTGGAGCAGGCCAAGCTGCGCAAGGCGGGGGTCTCGCCCATGTTCGGCGGCGAGGTGGCCCTCGTGACGGGCGCCGCCTCGGGCATCGGCAAGGCCTGCATCGAGGCGTTTCTCGGGCGGGGGGCGGCCGTGATCGGTCTCGACCGCAATCCGGCGATCGCCGACATGTGGCGTCGCGCGGATTGCCTTGGCCTGGCCTGCGACGTCACCGATCCTGCTGCCGTGCGCGCCGCGCTCGATCGGGCGGTCAAGCGTTTCGGCGGGGTCGACATGCTGGTGTTGAACGCCGGCATCTTCCCCGCTTCCCAGCCGATCCAGGACATCGCGCCGTCGGTGTGGCAGGCGACCATGTCGGTGAACGTCGATGCGAACCTGCGCCTGATGCAGGACTGCCATCCTCTGCTCAAGCTCGCGCCGCGCGGCGGGCGGATCGTCGTCATCGGCTCTAAGAACGTCCCCGCGCCAGGACCCGGCGCCGCGGCCTACTCCGCCTCCAAGGCCGCGCTCAATCAGCTGGCGCGCGTGGCGGCGCTCGAATGGGGCAAGGACGGCATTCGCATCAACTCGCTGCATCCGAACGCGGTGTACGACACTGCGTTGTGGACGGACGAAGTGCTCGCTTCGCGCGCCGCGGCCTACAAGCTGAGCGTCGAGCAGTATCGGCGCAACAACCTGCTCGGTACCGAGGTGGCCTCGCACGACGTCGCCGAGCTCGCGGCGGAGATGTGCGGACCGCTGTTCGCCAAGACCACCGCCGCGCAGGTCCCGGTGGACGGCGGCAACGAACGCGTGGTGTGATGGCCGTCGCGACGATGCGCTGGACGGGCGCGGCGCTCGAGCTGCTCGATCAGCGGCTGCTGCCCGAGCGCATTCAATACCTGCCGTGCCGCAGCGCGGCCGAGGTGGCGCAGGCGATCCGTGAGATGGTGGTGCGTGGTGCCCCGGCGATCGGCTGCGCGGCGGCGTTCGGCGTCGCGCTCGAGGCACGCGCCGGACAGGCGCTCGAAACGGGCTTCGAGGTCCTCGCGCGCAGCCGGCCGACGGCGGTGAACCTGTTCTGGGCGCTCGAGCGCATGCGCAAAACGCTCGCCGCGCGCGGCGCCGGCGCGCTGGAGGGCGAGGCGCTGGCGATCTTCGAGGAGGACCTGGCAGCCAACCGCGCCATCGGCGCGCAGGGCGCGCCGCTCATCCCCGAGGGCGCGCGCGTAATGACGCATTGCAACGCGGGGGCGCTGGCCACAGCCGGCCACGGCACCGCGCTCGGGGTGCTGCGCTCGGCGCGCGACGCGGGCAGGCGCCTCTCTGTGATCGCCAACGAGACCCGGCCGTACCTCCAGGGCGCGCGCCTCACGGCGTGGGAAATGATCCAGGAATCGATCCCGGTCACCGTGATCACCGACAGCATGGCGGGCTTCCTCATGAGCCGGGGCGAGGTCGATTTGGTGCTCGTCGGCGCGGACCGCATCGCGGCGAACGGCGACGTCGCGAACAAGATCGGCACCTACACGCTCGCCGTTCTGGCTCGACGCCACGCGCTGCCCTTCTACGTCGCGGCGCCCCTTTCCACGTTCGACACGAGCCTCGCCGACGGCCGCGCGATTCCGGTCGAGGAGCGCCCCGCGAGCGAGGTTACCGGGTACGGTGCGACGCGCTGGGCGCCGCATGGCGTGAACGTGCGCAATCCGGCCTTCGACATTACGCCCGCGGAGCTCGTCAGCGCCCTGATCACCGAGCGCGGCGTGCTGCGGCCGCCATACGCTCCCGCGATCGCAAAGCTTGCAGGCAGTTGACGCTTCGTTTATGGTCGCGGGGTTTTTCCGCTCAAAAACCTGCCCTAGACAGGGTTTCACGATATTCACGGAGGGATGCATGAAAAGGCTTGTCACTCATTCGGCGCGCTTGGGCGCCGCAGTTGCCGTCGCGCTCGCGTTCGGGGCGCCCGCGTCGGCGGCCGACGACGTCATCACGCTCGGCTCGGCGATCTCGATCACGGGGAAATACTCGCAGGAGGGCAAGAATGCGAGCGACGGCTACAACTTCGCCGTCAAGCGCATCAACGATATGGGCGGCGTCAAGGTCGCCGGCAAGACCTACAAGCTCGAAATAAAGTATTACGACGACGAGTCGACACCTGCCCGCACGGCCCAACTCCTGGAGCGCATCATCAACCAGGACGGCATCAAGTTCATTCTCGGGCCATACGGCTCCGGTCCGACCAAGGCGGCCGCGCCCGTCACCGAGAAGTACAAGATTCCGATGGTCGAAGCCGAAGGCGCGTCGCGCTCGCTATTCACGCAGGGCTATCGCTACATGTTCGCCGCCCTGTCCACTTCGGACCAGTATCTCGCGCCGGTGATCGATCTCGCCGCCGAGCTGGCGCAGAAGGGCGGCAAGAAGCCCGCCGACCTCAAGATCGGCATGGCCTTCGAGAACGACCCGTTCTCGCTCGACGTGCGCGAGGGCGTCGTGGATGAGGCGAAGAAGCACGGCATGAAGATCGTGGTCGACGACAAGATGCCGCGCGACCTGAGCGACATTTCCGCGACCCTGACCAAAATCAAGGCGCTCAAGCCCGACATCATCGTGTTCTCCGGGCACACCAAGGGGGCGACGACCGCGACGAGGCAGATGAAGGAGATGGAAGTCAACGCGTCGATCGTCGCGCTGACCCACTGCGAATCGGCCAAGCTGACCACCCAGTTCGGCGCGGCTTCCGAGGGCGTCCTCTGCCCGACGCAGTGGGCCGAGACGCTCAAGTACAAGGATGGCGTGTTCGGCACGGCGATGGACTACAACAAGGCGTTCCTCGCGGCGCATCCGGAGTACAAGATCGTTCCGTACCAGGTCGCGCAGGCCTCGGCCGTGATCGAGATCTGGGCGGACGCCTTCCGGCGCGCAAGCAGCCTGGACCCCGAAGTACTGCGCGATGCCCTCGCCAAGACCGAGATGGAGACCTTCTACGGGCACATCAAGTTCAGCGCCGTCGGCAACAACATCGCCAAGCCGATGGTGCTGCGCCAGATCCAGGGAGGCAATTACGTCGTGGTCGCGCCGACCAAGTACGCCTCCGAGCCGGTCGTCTATCCGCGCAAGGCGCCGCAGTAAGCGCCGTCCCTCGCGTCGCTTAGCGTCGCTGCTCCGGCCCGCGGGGGCCGGAGCGATCGCAGCCATGTGGGAAAACCTGCAGATCCTCGGCACCGCGCCGGTCTTCAATATCCAGCTCCTGGCGAACGGGCTGACCGTCGGCGCGGTATTCGCCCTCGCCGCCTACGGCCTCGCGCTTGTCTGGGGCGTCACCAGCGTCAAGAACCTCGCGCAGGGGGACTTCGTGATGATGGGCGGCTACCTCGGCTACGAGCTGTCGCGCCACGGCGTGCACCCGATCGCGGCGATTGTGCCTGTGGCCGCCATCATGTTCGGCTACGGCTGGCTGATCTACCGCCTGATCATAAGGCGCGTCATCCAGCTCGACCTGTTCACGTCGCTGCTCGCCACGTTCGGCCTCGCGATCACGATGCAGCAGGCCATGAACCTCGCCTTCGGCCCCGACGTGCGCACGGTCGGGTCCGGCTTCGGGCGCTTCGAGCTCTTCGGCGGCATGGTCGACATCACCCAGATCCGCGTAATCGCCTTCGGGCTGTGCATCGCGCTCGCCGTGGCGATGATCCTGTTCCTCAGGAAGAGCCGCATGGGCCAGGCGATCCGCGCCACGGCGCAGGACGCGCGCGCGGCGCGCGTGCTCGGGGTCAATACCGATCTGGTTTATGCGATGACCTTCTCCATCAACGCCGCCATCTGCGGCGCCGCGGGCGTGATCATCGCGATGATCTGGGTCATCCAGCCTTTCTACGGAATCGCGTATTCGGTCCGCGCCTTCGTCATCGTGACCGCCGCGGGCCTGGGCAATTTCCCCGCTGTGATCATGACCGCCCTCGGTCTCGGCGTGATCGAGCAGTACAGCGGCTTCGTCCTGGGCGCCCAGTTCCAGCAGGCGACGGTGGTCGGCCTGCTGCTCGCGATTCTCATCCTGCGCCAGATGCAGCTGCGGCGCCATCGTCAGGCGCTGCAATGACGCGGCGTACCCTTGCGCTCCATCTGGCGATTCTCGCGGCCGGGATTGCGGCGCCCTTCCTGTTTCCCGCTCATGCGGTCCAGTTCGCGGTGTTCTGGGTGTTCGTGCTGTTCTCCCTCACCTGGGACACGATGGGCGGGCAGATGGGCTACAACTCGCTCGGCAACATCACGTTCTTCGGTCTCGGGATGTACATCTGCGCGGTGGCGCAGATCGCGCTCGTGTACAACATCGGCGAATACACCGCGGCCAACGGTGCGATCAAGGTCGACTTCACCGATCAGCAGTACTACGCCGGCCTCGCGCTGGGACTTTTGCTGGCCGGCGTCGGCGCGGTGATCGTCGCGGCGATTCTGAGCTGGATCCTGTTCGGCTTACGCGGCCCGTACTTCGCGATCGGCACGCTCGGCGTCGCGATCGCCGCGGCCGAGCTCACCAGCGCATGGGGTTGGGTTGGCGGAGGCAGCGGAATCGCGATGCCCGTGTTTCCCGGCGGCCCGGGAATGCGCGAGCGCTTCTTCTACGCGGCGTGCATGGTGGCCGCGATGCTGTGCTACCTGTTCCTGCGCTGGCTCTACAGCACGCGCTTCAGCCTTGCCATCAACGCGATCCGCGACGACGAGGACAAGGCAGAAGCCCTCGGACTGCACACGAGGCGCTACAAGATGGTGGCTTGGTCGGTATCCGCGTTCTTCCTCGGCATCGCCGGCGCGCTGTTTGGCAACATGACCGGTTTCATCGAGCCGCTCGAGACCGCCTACCCGACGCTTACGTTCGGCATCTTCATGGTGGCCATGACGCTGCTGGGCGGCAAGGGAACGCTGTGGGGACCGGTCGTCGGCGCCACGCTCTTCTATACGCTGCGCGAGGTTACCTGGACCTACCTGCTCGGCTGGCAATACATCGCCCTCGGCGTGCTGATCATGGTCAACGTGGTTTACTTCCAGCAAGGGATCATGGGCTGGCTGAAGGCGCGCAAGCCGCAATGGTTCGGCATCCACGTCGAGTCCAAGCCGGGCGCCTCCACGGGCGCCGACAGCCGCGCATGAGCGGTCCGATCATCGAGGTTCGCGGCGTGACCAAGGCGTTCGGCGGTGTCGTCGCGAACCGCAACGTCTCGCTAAGCGTCGCGAACGGAAGCATCACCGGCCTCATCGGCCCGAACGGTTCCGGCAAGACCACGCTGTTCAACTCGGTCGTCGGGCAGCATCCCGTCGATGCCGGGTCGATCCGCTTCGAGAACCGGGAGATCTCGCGGCTCAGCGTGCAGAAGATCGCCCGTCTGGGGATGCTGCGGACCTTCCAGCAGACGCGCATCTTTTCCAAGATGGACTGCATCAGGAATCTGCTCATCTCGGTTCCGCATCGCGATAGCGAATGGCGCGACATGTTCCGGCGCTACCCCCTCGAACTCGTGGACAAGGCCGAGCGGTTGCTCGAGTTCGTCGGCCTTTACTCCAAGCGCAAGCTGATCGCCGGCTCGCTTTCCTTCGGGCAGCAGAAGCTGCTCGAGTTCGCGATGGCGCTGATGAACGAGCCAAAGGTCCTGCTGCTCGACGAGCCGACAGCGGGCATCAACCCCACGCTCATCAACGGCCTGATCGACCGCCTGAAGCGCGCCAACCAGGAGTTCGGCATCACGCTGTTCGTGATCGAGCACAACATGCGCGTGATCATGAATCTCGCCGAACACATCTACTGCATGTCGCGCGGCGAAGTGCTCGCCGAAGGCAACCCGGCGCAGATCCAGGATGACCAGCGCGTGGTCGACGCCTATCTGGGAGCGCACTGATGGCGGCAGAAGAGCCGCGCCGGGCGGGCGGTTACCACGACGGCTCGGTGGAAGTCGTCCTGTCGGTGGACGAAGTCGCGCGGCAGGCCGAAGAGTTGCGCGTCGAGATCCCCGAGAGCCGGCTCACCGAGCTGGCGGGCAAGGACCCCTTCCTGTCGATCCGTGGCTTGCGCGCCGGCTACGGCAACATGCAGATCCTGCACGACTTCACGCTGCATGTCGGGCGCGCGCAGTCGCTGTGCCTCATCGGCCCGAACGGCGCCGGCAAATCCACCGTGCTGCATTCGATCTACGGGTTCACGCGCATCTTCGCAGGCCAGATCCTGGTCGGCACCGGCAACACGCGGCGCGACATCGCCCAGCTCACTCCGGAGCGCAAGCTGAAGGAGGCGCGCGTCGCCTACATCCTGCAGGACAAGTCCGTATTCCCGGACATGACCGTGGAGGAGAACCTGCTGATGGGCGGCTATCTGCTGCATTCGCACGCTGCGGCCAAGGCAGCGGCGGAGCGCGTGTTCGACAAGTACGATCGGCTCGCCGCGCGCCGCAATCATGCCGCCAAGGTGCTTTCCGGCGGCGAGCGACGCCTGCTCGAGATCTCGCGCGCGCTGGTGATGGAGCCCGACGTGCTGCTGGTAGACGAGCCCTCGATCGGCCTCGAGCCGCGCTTTATCGACATGGTGTTCGAGATCCTGCACGACCTGCAGCACCGCGAAGGCAAGACCATCCTGATGGTCGAGCAGAACGCGAAGAAGGGCCTCGAGTTCGCCGACCTAGGCTACGTGCTCGTGTCGGGCCAGCTCGCGCTGGCCGGCAAGGGCGATGAGCTGCTGCAGAACCCCGAGGTCGGGCGCCTGTTCCTCGGCGGTTGAGCGCGTTTCCTCAGGTGCGGATCTCGACCGGCGTTCCCGCGGCAACGAGGTCGAACAGCTCGACGATGTCGGAATTGCGCATGCGCACGCAGCCTATCGATCCGGGCTTGCCCATCTCGGCGCTGTCGGGCGCGCCGTGGATGTAGATGTAGCGCCGCATCGTATCGACCTCGCCCAGCCGGTTGAAGCCTGGCTCGCGGCCCGACAGCCACAGGATGCGCGTGAGGATCCAGTCGCGTCCCGGGTAGCTTGCGTGCAGCGCGGGGCTCCACAGCTCGCCGGTCGGGCGGCGGCGCACGAACACCGCGTTCGCAGGCTGGCCTGCGCCGATCTTAGCGCGCACGATGTGGCGGCCACGCGGCGTGCAGAAGCTGCCGTTCCTTTCTCCGGGTCCGTTCTTGGAAGTCGACACCGCGTAGGTCCTGAGCGCACGGCCTTCGTCGTCGCGCAAGACCAGTTCCTGTCGTGCCAGGCTGACGTCGACCTTCATCGTTTGGCGGCGAAGAATGCGCTCAGCAGCGCCCCGCAATCCTCGGCGAGCACGCCGCCCTCGACCTTCACCTGGCTCCTCAGCACCTGCTTCTTCGGGTCGGTCGCGCCGTAAACGGCGCGCGCCACGCGCGCGTGGAACATCGCGCCGAGGCACATGTCGCAGGGCTCGAGCGTGACGTAGAGAGTAGCCCCCGCAAGGCGGTAGTTGCGCGCGGACGTCGCCGCTGCGCGCAGCGCTTGCACCTCGGCGTGCGCGGTGGGATCGCAGGCGGCGATCGGCCGGTTCCAGCCCTCGCCGATCACCTTGCCGTCCAGCACCAGCACCGCGCCGACCGGCACCTCGCCCTCCTGGGCGGCGCGGCGCGCGAGCTCGAG
>Ga0187775_10000032_pt1 | contig 29207 bp, 28 predicted proteins | sample 0216_BV02_MP12_1_FD_132441 | JGI IMG/M metagenome (GOLD analysis project Ga0187775, IMG submission 132441) | Tropical peat soil microbial communities from peatlands in Department of Meta, Colombia - 0216_BV02_MP12_10_MG | ecosystem: Environmental > Terrestrial > Soil > Wetlands > Peat | place... | reverse complement strand
GCTCGGGGCGAACGACGTCGTCAATCCGCTCGCGCACGAGAAGGGCAGCCCGATCTACGGCATGCCGATCCTCGAGGTCGCCAAGGCGCGTACCGTGCTGGTCAACAAGCGCAGCATGGCCGCGGGCTATGCGGGGCTCGACAACCCGCTTTTCTACATGGACAAGACGATGATGGTGTTCGGCGACGCGAAGAAGGTGGTCGAGGACATCGTCAAGGCGCTCGACTAGCGTGGGATCGCGCGAAGACATCCTCGCCGACATCCGACGGCGCCAGCGTCGCGGCGGCGCGGCGCCTTCGCGCGCGGAACTCGAGGAGCAGCGCACGTACTTGCGGGCGCATCCGCGCGGACCGGTTCCAGACGTGGGCGGGGACCGCGGCGCCCGGCTGCTCGCGCGCGCGGCGGCCGCGGCCAGCACCGGCGAGCGCGTCGCGTCGCTCGCCGAGACGCCGCCGGCGGTGGCGCGTTTCCTCGACGCGCAGGGCCTGCCGAGGTCGGGCTGTGTCTGGCCGTGCCTTGCGCACCTCGACTGGAGGGGCGCCGGGCTCGAGCTCGAGGCGCGCGCCGCCCGGGGCGAGGATCGGGTCGGCGTCACGGGCGTGTACTGCGCGCTCGCCGAGACCGGCACCCTGATGATGGTGTCCGGCGCGGATACGCCGGCGGCGACCAGCCTGCTGCCCGAGACGCACGTCGCCATCGTGCCGCTGGAGCGCGTCGTGCCGTGCATGGAGGACGGCTGGGATCTGTTGCGCGCCGAGCAGGGTCAGCTTCCGCGCGCGGTGAATTTCATCTCCGGCCCGTCGCGCACCGCGGATATCGAGCAGACACTGGTGCTCGGCGCGCACGGACCGTTCCGCGTGCATATCGTTTTGGTCGGCTGAGGCATGCGCCCGCCCAGGATGGCGGATTTGCCGGCGATCGGTTTCGGGCAGTTGCGACGTGGCATCTTCGGCGGCACGCGCGCGCTGCGCGGCTTTCTCGCGCGCAAGCTTCCGCCCGCGACGCTGAGGATCGGCATGTCGGCGCGCCTGCTGCATCCCAAACCCGGCGCCTCGGGCCTGTATGCCAAGCACATGCAGTACCTCGAACCCGCGGTTGCGCACTGGGTGATGTCGCGCGACGTGCTGGTGTTCATGGTGCCCACGGTCGACAAGGACGGGCTGCTCCACCGCAGCAACATCCGCGTCTCTGACTACGCTAGGGTGCTGGACGGCCTGGTGCTGCAGGGCGGCTCGGACGTCAGCCCGCTCACCTATGGCGAGGAGCCGCAGGACACGGCCTGGACGGGCGACCGGCTGCGCGACGTCTACGAGATCGAGCTGCTGCACGAGTTCGTCGAGGCCGGCAAGCCGGTGCTTGGAATCTGCCGCGGCGCCCAGCTGATAAACGTCGCGTTCGGCGGCACGCTCTACCAGGACATCGCTACGCAAATTCCCGGATCGCAGGCGCACGTGACCGACGCGCACGAGAAGAACGTGCACGCGCTGCGCATTGAGCCCGGAACCGCCCTGGCGCGCATGTTCCCGGGCATCGAGCGGGCGCGCGTCAATTCGATTCACCACCAGTCGATCAAGGTGCTCGGGCGCAATCTCGTGGTGGAGGCATACTCGGAGCCCGATAGAATAGTCGAGGCGGTCCGCGGCACCGGCAAGAGCTATATTTTCGCGGTGCAGTGGCACCCGGAGTTCCATGCACCGGGCGACGGCGCGCTGCTCGACAGCGCGCCGATTCTCGACGAGTTCCTGCGCGCCGCACGCGGCGCGTGACACCGGGGCCGCAGTGCCCCCTCGGCCACGGAGAAGGGATGGAGCTGAGCTTTCTGCCGCATTTTCCGCTTGCGCTGTCACAGCCGGTGCTTTTCGGCGCGCTGCTCGCCGCGGGGCTGCTCGTCGGCGAGGCGCTCAACCGCTACGCATATCTGCCGCGCATCACCGGATTCGCACTCGCCGGGGTACTGCTCGGGCCGCAGGTCTCGGGCCTGCTGGGCAATGATGCGCTGCACACGCTGCGCGTGCTGATCGACCTGTCGCTCGGGCTGATCGTGTTCGAGCTGGGGTTCCGCCTCGATTTCGACTGGCTCAGGCTGAACCGCTGGCTGTTCGTGACCGCGCTTGCGGAGAGCGCGTTCTCCTTCGCCGCCGTCTACGCCGCGCTCGATTATTTCGGCTTCGGGCCGCTGCTCGCGGCATGCGGCGCCGCGATCGGGACCGCGACCTCGCCCGCCGTGGTGCTGCTCGTTGCGCACGACCTGCGGGCCGAGGGCCAGATCACCGAGCGCATGCTGCTGTTCACCGCCGTCAACTGCGTGCTCGCCTATCTTGCGCTCACCCTGCTGCTGCCCTTTCTGCACCTCGAGCACATGGCGACCTGGTCCGAGGCGCTGCTGCATCCGCTGTATCTGCTCGGCGGCTCGGCGCTCCTCGGCCTTGCCGCGTGCATGCTGCTGCTGTGGCTTTCGCGCTGGCTGGGAAAGCGCGAGGATCGGCAGTTCGTGCTGCTCGTCGCCCTGGTGGTGCTGACGGTAGGAACGGCGCGCGGCCTGAACCTCTCCGTCGTGATGACGCTCGTGACGCTCGGCATGCTCGCGCGCAATCTCGACTACCGCCATACCCTGATGCCGCTGCGCTTCGGCTACGGCGGACAGCTGTTTTTCGTCATCCTGTTCGTGCTGACGGGCGCGAGCCTGCAATTCGGCGCACTCTGGTCTTCCAGCCTGGTGGTCGGCGCGTTCATCGTGGCGCGCTTTCTCGGCAAGGCGCTCGCCATCCTGCTGTTCGGCCGACCCTCCGGAGTGCGCGCGGGGGGCGCCGGCCTGCTCGCCATCGCGCTCCTGCCGATGTCGGGGCTCGCCGTGGTGATGGTGCACGACACCAGCGCGCTCTATCCGGGCTTCGGCAAGGAGCTGTCGGGCGTGGTGCTGTCGGCCGTCGTCGTGCTTGAATTGCTCGGACCGCTGGGCACGCAGTACGCGCTGCGGCGCGCCGGCGAAGCCCATCCCGGGAGGAGCAATGTCTGAGACCCAACTCATGGACGAGATGCATTTTCGGACGTCCGCGCATGCCAGTATCGGCATCGAGTTGGAGCTGCAGCTGGTGCGGGCGCACGATCTCGACCTGGCGCGCGACGCCGAGGACCTGCTCGCCAGGCTCGCCAAGCGCAGGCTTCCCGGGGCCGCCAAGCCCGAGATCACGGAAAGCATGATCGAGCTGAACAGCAGCGTGCACCTGCGCTATGGCACGCTGGCCGAGGAGCTGCGGACGATGCGCGACATCGTGGTGAAAGAGGCGGGCCAGCTCAACCTGCGCGTGTCGGGCGGTGGCTCGCATCCCTTTCACGACTGGGCCGACCGGCGCATCTATCCCACCGAGCGATTCCGCTCTATTCTGGAGCGCTACGGCTTCCTGGCCAAGCAATTCACCGTGTTCGGTCAGCACGTCCACGTGGGCTGTCCCACGGCGGACGACGCGGTGTACCTGGTACACGTGATGACGCGCTACGTGCCCCACTTCATCGCGCTATCGGCCGCCTCGCCGTTCTACCAGGGCGAGGACACGTCCTTCCAGAGCTCGCGCCTGACCGCGATCAGCGCGTTCCCGCTCGCCGGGCACATGCCGTTCGTGCGCGATTGGGCGGAATTCCTCGAATACTACGAGACGATGCGCGACTTCGGCATCGTCGCGAGCATGAAGGACTTCTACTGGGATATCCGGCCGAAGCCGGAGTACGGGACGATCGAGATCCGGGTGTGCGACACGCCGCTCACGGTCGAGCGCGCGGCATTGCTCGCCGCCTATGCGCAGGCGCTCGTCGCCTACCACCTGGCCGAGCGGCCGCGCGAGCCGGCGCGCGCCGTGTACCAGGTGAACAGCTTCAACCGCTTCGAGGCGAGCCGCTTCGGCTGCGCGGGTGAGCTGATCGAGCCTTTCGAGCGCCGCCGCGCAAAGATCGGCGAGGACATCCTCGCCACGATCCGGACGCTGATGCCGCATGCGGCGCAACTGGAGGCGGGCGATGCGCTCGCCGAGCTTGCCGCGGGTGTGCGCAGCGGGCATTCCGATGCGGACTGGCTACGCGCGCGCTACGCCGATGCTGGCTCGCTGCTGGACGTGGTGCGCGAGTCGAGCGCTGCATGGGCTGGAGGCCGAGACCGCAACTGACGGCGGGACGCGCGCGCGTCCGGCATGATCTACAATCCGGCCGATTTTCTTGGGGGGATACCTTGCTCAAGCAGGTGGCGTTGCGCCTTCTCGCGCGCGAGCGCGGGCTGTTCAGCGGTGCGCTGGTGATCGGCGTGACACTCGCGATGTTCGGAGTGCCGGTCGAATTCGTGCTCTTCTGCCTGACGCTCGCCGGCGTCGCGCTGTTCCATCATCACACGCTGCAGGTTGCGCTCATCGGCCTCGCGGCGATCATCCTGTACAAGCTCGGCTTCGCCGGATTCAAGGAAGGGCCCGGCTTCGCCGGCCTCGCGTTGCACATGCAGCACGAGTGGGTCATCCTGACGAACCTGCTCGGCTTGCTGCTCGGCTTCGCGCTGCTCTCGCGGCACTTCGAGGACAGCAGGGTGCCGGCGGTGCTGCCCCACTACCTTCCCGACGACTGGCGCGGCGGGTTCGTCCTGCTGGTCATCGTATTCGTGCTGTCGTCATTCCTCGATAACATCGCTGCGGCGCTGATCGGCGGTGCGATGGCGCGCGTCGTGTTCCGGCACAAGGTGCACGTCGGCTTCCTCGCGGCGATCGTCGCGGCCTCCAACGCGGGCGGCTCGGGCAGCGTGGTCGGGGACACCACGACGACCATGATGTGGATCGACGGCGTGAACCCGCTCGGCGTGTTTCATGCCTACGCCGCGGCGGCCGTGGCGCTCGTCGTCTGCGGCATCCCTGCCGCGAAGCAGCAGCAGCGCTACTCGCCGATCATAAAGGACGCGAAGATCGAGGGCCGCGTCGACTGGGCGCGGGTGGGCATCGTCGCCTTCATCCTGGTCGCCGCGATCGTGGCGAACGTGGTGATGAACGTGTACGTCGAAGGGCTCGGCGACCGTTTCCCGGTGCTCGGGGCCACCGTATGGGCGGCGATCGTCGTCACGGCGGCGCTGCGCCGTCCCGCCTGGAGCCTGCTGCCGGATGCGTTCAAGGGCAGCATCTTCCTGCTGTCGCTGGTGACCTGCGCCTCGCTCATGCCGGTGGAGAAGCTGCCGCACGCGTCGTGGCACGTCGCCATGGGCCTGGGCTTCGTGTCGGCGGTGTTCGACAACATTCCGCTCACCGCGCTCGCCCTCAAGCAGGGCGGCTACGACTGGGGCATGCTCGCTTACACCGTGGGCTTCGGCGGCTCGATGATCTGGTTCGGCTCGAGCGCGGGCGTGGCGCTCACCAACATGTACCCCGAGGGGAAATCGGTCGGGCGCTGGCTGCGCGAAGGCTGGCACGTCACCGTCGCGTACGTCATCGGGTTCTTCGTGATGCTCGCGCTGGTCGGCTGGCAGCCCCATCCGCCCCACAAGGCAAAGCCGTCGGCCACCGCGAACTCGTATCGCGCCGCCTAGCCTTGTGGCGGGAATCCTGCACCACCTTGCAGGTCTGCAAGTTCGAGGACTAGAATCCGCCGGGCAGCTTAGGACTTAGACAGCTTCCCGACAATAACGACAAGAACGAAGGCTCCCGGAAGTCCGGGTTGCTCCGACCACACACCCATGTCGTCACGCTAGAGGAGGAATCAGATGACTAAGCCAGAGATCAAACCGCGCGCGTCGCGCCGCAAGTTCCTTGCGGGCTCGGCTGTTGCCGCGACGGGCGCGGCGACGCTCGGTTTCCCGATGATCGCCAAGGGCCAGGCGGGGCCGATCACCTTCCGTTGGCAGAGCACCTGGCCGACGAAGGATATCTTCCACGAGTACGCGCTCGACTACGCGAAGAAAGTGAACGACATGTCCGGCGGCGACCTCAAGATCGAGGTTCTCCCGGCGGGCGCGGTGGTCAAGGCGTTCGACCTGCTGGACGCGGTCACCAAGGGCACGCTGGATGGCGGGCACGGCGTGCTCGTCTACTGGTATGGCAAGCAGGCCGCGCTGGCGCTGTGGGGCTCGGGCCCTGCCTACGGCATGGATTCCAACATGCTGCTCGCCTGGCACTATTACGGCGGCGGCAAGGAAATCCTCGCCGACATCTACAAGAGCATCGGCATGAACGTCGTGTCCTTTCCCTACGGCCCGATGGCAACCGAGCCGCTCGGCTGGTACAAGAAGCCGATCACCAAGGTCACGGACTTCAAGGGATTGAAGTTCCGCACCGTCGGGCTCGGCATCGAGTTGTTCTCTACGATGGGCGCGGCGGTCAACGCGCTCGCCGGCCCCGACATCGTGCCGGCGATGGACCGCGGCCTGATCGACGCGGCGGAATTCAATAATCCCTCGTCGGACAAGGCGCTCGGATTCCCCGACGTCTCCAAGGTGTACATGATGCAAAGCTTCCACCAGTCGGCGGAGACGCTGGAGATCCTGTTCAACAAGGCCAAGTACGACGCGCTGCCGGACAAGCTCAAGGCGATCATATGGCACGCGGTGGAGGCAGCGTCGGCCGACATGTCCTGGAAGGCGATCGACCGCTACTCGCAGGACTACATCGACATCCAGGCGAAGGACAAGGTCAGGGTCTACAAGACTCCCAACGCCGTCCTCCAGGATCAGCTCAAGGTCTGGGACCAGGTCATCGCCAAGAAGTCCGCCGACAACCCGATGTTCAAGAAGGTGCTCGATTCGCAGAAGGCCTTCGCGCAACGCGCGGCGAAATGGCAGAACGACCAGCAGGTCGATTTCAAGATGGCGTTTAACCACTACTTCGGAAGAAAGGCTTAGGCAAGTCGCGGCATCCATCCGGCCATCCCGCAGCTTATCGCGGGATGGCTTTTCGTTTATTGTCGGCGCCAAAACGGACGGTGCCGGGAGTAGAGCATTATGCGGATCCAACGGTACCTCCTGCTAATCGACCATGTCAGCACCTGGGCGGGCAAGGCGTTCTCGTGGCTGATCCTGGTGCTGACCGGGGCGGTGTGCGTCGAAGTGTTCAAGCGCTACCTGCTCAATGCGCCGACCTCCTGGGCCTTTGACGCGGATTACATGTTGTACGGCGTGCTCTTCATGATGTGCGGGGCGTATACGCTTGCGCAGGACGGGCACGTACGTGGTGACTTCCTGTACAGCTCGATGAAGCCGCGCCTACAGGCGTCGCTGGATCTGGCGCTGTATCTGATATTTTTTGTGCCCGGCATCGCGGCGTTGGCTTACGCTGGCTGGGACTTCGCGCACGCGTCCTGGTCGATCCGCGAGCATGTCAACGACACGGCGGAAGGGCCGCCGGTGTACCACTTCAAGGCCGTGATTCCGATCGCGGGGGCGCTGGTGCTGCTGCAGGGAATCGCCGAGATCATCCGCTGCATCATCTGCCTGAAGACCGGAAAGTGGCCGGAACGGCTCAAGGACGCAGAGGAAATCGACGTGGTCGAGGAGCAGCTCGCGCACAGCGAATACGTGGACGAGGAATCGCGTCGCCGCGCGATCGAGAGCGTGCACGAAATCGACGAGGCGGCGAAGCAGCGTTCGGCCGTCCTGGGCGCGGAGAGGAGCGAGCAATGAGCGATCCCGCGCTCGGACTCACCATGCTGGCGCTCATCGTGATCGTGATCATGATGGGCTTTCCCACGGCCTTCACGCTGATGGGCCTCGGGATGTTCTTCGGCTTCTTCGCGCTGCACGACCCGGCCACGCCCTGGACGCAGAACCATATCTTCGACCTCGTAGTGCAGCGTACCTACGGCGCGATGACCAACGACACGTTGATCTCGATCCCGTTGTTCGTGCTGATGGGCTACGTGATGGAGCGCGGCGCCCTGGTGGACAAGATGTTCTACAGCGTGCAACTCGCGTTCCGCAAGGTTCCGGCCTCGCTCGCAGTCGCCACGCTGATCATCTGCACCTTCTGGGGCATCGCGAGCGGGCTAGTTGGCGCGGTGGTGGTGCTGATGGGGGTGATCGCATTCAATCCGATGCTGCGCGCGGGCTACGACACGCGGCTCGCATCGGGCGTCATTACGGCGGGCGGGACGCTCGGCATCCTGATTCCGCCGTCGGTCATGATCATCGTCTACGCGGCCGTCGCCGGCCAGTCGGTAGTGAAGCTCTATGCCTCGGCGATGTTCCCCGGCTTTTTCCTGTCGTTCCTCTATCTCGTCTACATCGTCGGCTGGGCCCTGATCAACCCGAAGATCGCTCCCAAGCTGCCCGAGGACCAGACCCGGGTGCCGGTGCCGGATTGGGTTCCGAGATTTCAGCAGGCTTACTCGCGCAATATGCTGGCCGGCTTGCTCAAGGCGCTGTTCTCTCCCGCGAGAGCGCTGGCGATCGAGGTCGGCAGCGCGCGCATGACCTACGGCATGCTGCTGAAGAATTTCGCCGCCGCGCTGGTGCCGCTGGCGATGATGGCTGTCACCCTCTGGGGCGCGTGGTGGTACGTGGTCATCCACCCGCAGACGGAAGCGCGCGAGGAAAAGGCGATGACGGCCGCGGTGCGGAAGGCCGAAACGCCCGCAACCGCGGCCGCGCCGCAGGCCAAGGGCGAGGAAAAGCCGGAGGAGTTGGGGGTCGGCGAGTCCGGATCGGTGGACACCGAAGCGGGCCAGGCTGGAATCGAGCAGCTCGGCACGCCCGAGCTGCTGCAGGAAGGCCCGGCTGCGCCCGCAGAGGCCGGTCCGCCGGCGCAGTTCTTCACCTGGTTCTGGATCTGCGTCGCGCTCGGCGCCGCGATGCTGGCGTACTACTACTGGACGCTCGGCGCCGAGCAGTTCGAGATTCTGAAGCTGCTCTCGTCATCCACGCTGCCGCTCGGGATCCTCACGGTGGTGGTGCTCGCGGTGATTCTCTTCGGCATCACGACTGCCACCGAGTCGGCGGCGGTCGGCGCCGCAGGCGCGTTCCTGATGGCGATCCAGGCGAAGACGCTCACCTGGCAGCGGGTCAAGGAATCGGTGTTCCTGACCGCGAAGACGACGGCCATGGTGTGCTGGCTGTTCGTCGGCTCGGCGCTGTTCTCTGCGGTATTCGCGCTGCTGGGAGGGCAACAGCTGGTTGAGAAATGGGTGCTGTCGCTGAATATGTCCCCGGTGCAGTTCATGATGCTGTCGCAGGCGATCATTTTCGTCCTGGGCTGGCCGCTCGAATGGACCGAGATCATCGTGATCTTCGTGCCGATCTTCCTGCCGCTGCTCAAGCACTTCAATATCGATCCGATTCTCTGGGGAACCCTGGTGTTCGTGAACCTGCAGGCCGCATTTCTCTCGCCCCCCGTGGCGATGTCGGCGTTCTACCTCAAGGGCGTATCGCCCCCGCATGTCACGCTAAACCAGATCTTCGCCGGCATGATGCCGTACATGCTGGTCGTGATACTGTGCATGGTCATCATGTACATGTGGCCCGGAATGACGCTGTGGCTGCCGAACTACCTCTACGGGGGCGGCTAGGTCGCGCCGGCGTGGACGCCAAATCCGCCAATTGGCTCTCTGCGACGGACGCCGCGCGGGCGATCCGCGAAGGCGCGCTCAGCTCCGAGCAGCTGGTCGCGGCCTGCTTGGCACGGGTAAGCGAGGCCGACGCTCAGGTGCAGGCCTGGGCATGTCTCGATGCCGAGCACGCGCTCATGCAAGCGCGCGCGCTGGACACGGAGCGACGCGCGGGTTACGCCGTCGGGCCTCTGCACGGCGTGCCGGTCGGCGTTAAGGACATCTTCGACACCGCGGACATGCCGACGGAGAACGGGACAGTGCTCCACCGGGGGCGCTCGCCGCGCAAGGATGCTGCCGCCGTGGCCAGGCTGCGCGCTGCGGGCGCGGTGATTCTGGGCAAGACTGTGACCACCGAATGCGCGTACTTCAGCCCCGGCAAGACCCGCAACCCGCACAATCCCGAGCACACCCCCGGGGGTTCGTCGAGCGGTTCCGCGGCCGCGGTCGCCGCAGGCATGGTGCCGCTTGCGCTGGGCAGCCAGACCAACGGCTCGGTTATCCGCCCGGCGGCGTTCTGCGGCACTTTCGGCTTCAAGCCGACTTATGGGCTGATTCCCCGTTCCGGGGTCCTCAAGCTATCGCGCACGCTCGACCACGTCGGAGTCTTCGCGCGCACGCTGGAGGATATTGCATTGCTCGCCGAAGAGCTCGTCGGCTACGACGAGTGCGATCCCGACACCCGGATGCGGGCACGCATCCCGTTCACCGCTCTGGCGGCTGAGGAGCCACCGGTCGAGCCCCTGCTCGCCTTTGTCAAGACTCCGCAGTGGGAACGCGCCGAACCGGAGACGCGCGAGGCCTTCGACGAGCTCGTCGCAGCCCTAGGGAGCCGCATCGAGGAGGTCGAATTGTTTCCTTCCGCGTCCGAGGCCTGGGACTGGCATCGCACCATCATGGAGGCCGAGATGGCCGCCAACCTGGAGCGCGAATGGCGGCATGGCCGCGACAAGCTCTCAGAGAAGCTGCGCGCCCTGATCGAACGTGGACGCGATATCCGTGCCGTTGACTATCAGCGCGCCGTGGCGAGTGGCGCGCAGCTGCAGGAGAGCTTCGAAGATCTTTTCGTGCAGCGTTACGACGCCATTCTCACGCCATCGGCGCCCGGCACGGCCCCGAAGGGACTTGCATCGACCGGCGATCCGGCATTTTGCAGCCTGTGGACGCTATGCGGACTTCCGTCGCTCAATCTGCCGCTCATGCGGGGTACCAACGGTCTGCCGCTCGGTGTCCAGCTAGTCGGACGACGGCACTTCGACGGGCGCCTGCTCCGCACTGCGCGCTGGCTCGTTGCGCGCACGAGCGCCGAAGCCTAGCGCACCGCGACAGGGGCCTTGAGGGACGCGAGCTCCTCGCGTACGCGCTCGACCTCGCTGCGGTCGGCGAAGGCCAGTATCCAGTGCGTCACGCTGCCGTCGGTGCCCCGCACCGAGCTTACTGCCGCCTCGATCGGGAGCTGGGCCCCATCCTTGCACGAGGCGGACAACTTCCAGCGCGACGCCGGCTCGCCGAATAGGCGCTGCGCGACATCGGCTTCACCGCGGAACAGGACATCGACGACGCCGCGCCCGCGGACCTCGGCTTCGCGATAGCCGAAGAACCGCTCGAACGCCGCATTCACATACGTCAGGGGCTGCCCGGGGGAGCCGGCGTCAGCCAGCGCCACGGCGAAGCCGCAGGCAGACAGCGCGGCGCGCGCGAGTGCGCTGTCCGAGAGCAGGCGAAACAAGGCCGGTGCAGACTCGACTCTCGAGTGAACGGCAGGACCCGCAGCCCTATTGCGCGGCCGAGGTGGCATCCGGAGCCGCCCACTCGTGTCAGCGACAGTCATGGCTTGTTTTTGCCACGAACACGCGGCCCAGGCAAGCGACCGGCGGGGCAAGAAGCGGATATTTTTCAATGAAATGTGACTTAGACCACACTCGTTTACGCGGGCGTCGAAAGTCTCACGCGACGGCCTCGCCGCGGAACCCTAGCGCCACCAGCGCCATGGCCTGATAGAGGTCCTCGCTCAAGCCCGCGCCGTACAGGCAGCTGGCGAGCAGCCTGGACATCGGCGGAGGCAAGGGCGTCTTGCCGGCCAGCACGCCCTGGATCCAACGCGCCGCGCTCTTCGCGTCCGGCTGGGGGCCCACGGGACCAGGGCCGTGCGACGTCTCGGCGTCGAACAGGAGCGAGGGTTCGCCCGAACGGAAATGAACGATCGCCGGACGCTGCAGCGGATTGACATAAGCCTCGCCCTCAGTGCCGATGAACAGGAGGGCGTGCTCGTGGTGCATGCCGAGCACGCTCGCAAAGGCCACCTTCTCGTCTTCGTCGTCTGCCGGCACGAGCTTAAGTGCCTCGCCGTCGAACGGATCGGCGAGGCGCGCGATCTGGCGCGCGCAGCCGGCGGTACCGAGGCGCGCGCGCAGCGCCAGCAACTGTGCGAGCGCGGGCGACAGCAAGGCCGTGGGCACGAACGCGAGTCGCGTTGCTTCCAGGGCGCTCTGCGCCTCCCCGAGTGACTTGCACGGCAAAACGCCGAGCTCGCGCAGCACTGCGGCGCTCGCCACGCGGCCCTGCGCTTCGAGTGCGCCATGAATCAGGACCGGGACGCCGAAGCGCGCCAGCATCACTGCGAGCAGGGGCATCAGGTTCGCGTGCGAGCGCGCGCCGCCGTAGCTCGGGATGACGACTGCGCGCACACGCTCGTAGGCCTCGAGCCGGTTCAGGCGCTGCTGCAGCGCGCGGCGGAAGCCCGCGATCTCGCCTGGCGCCAAGCGCTTCGTCCCCAGGGTGGCGAGCGTTGCGCCCAGCTCGAGTTCGGGAACTCCGCCGTCCAGCATGGCGGAACACAGCTCGAAGGCATCCTGCTCGGGGAGGTCGCGCACGCCGTTCTCTCCCTGGCTAAGGACCTGCAAAGCGCGTGCGACGTTCATCCGATCCTCCGGCGATCCGGGCGGGCGAGCCCTCCTGCTCGAGGATTGCAATCGGCGTGCCAGTGCGCGACGGGCGCGCGCGCCGCGTCAGGCTGGATTCAGTTCGATCTGCGGTGCACGCCGGACAGTGCGTGCATCGATTTGGTGCGGCACTTCAGACAGGCGCGCGTCGCGCCCGCGTCGACAGCGAGTAGCAGAAGCGGCGCAAGCGGCTCAGGTCCTCCGTCTCGATCGCCTCGCCCAGGAACTTCATGTTTCGGTCGATTTCGGCCTGATACAGGTTCGGGCCGTCGAAATGTGCACCGGCGAATCGCTCCACTCCGCCCAGCTTGTTGCCCAGCCGGTCGCGCGCCACGAACTCGTAGAAGCCGGGCGTCTTGTACATCAGGTCGTCGCGCGAGCTGTAACGCACAATCTCGCGGCCGTCCGGCGTGCGGTCGCGCGCGACGTTGCCCCATACGAATTCCTCGTACAGGAATTCCCGGCACTTTTCGAGATACATGCGGTCGGACATCTGGCCGATGAGGTCGGCGGTGCCGACCATGTGGCCAAGCAGACGGTCCGCCGGATCGTCGATCTTGATGTCGGCGAGGTCCTTCTCGTAGCCGGTGAAATGCACCAACTGCGCCGCGAGCGGCGCCTCGGCGCCGAAGCCGAGCCGCGGGAGGTAGCTTTGCAGGAATTCCGCGCTGCGCGATACGTGGATCTTGGTGAATACGGCGCCGTTCTCGATGTGCGCCTCGGACTCGCGCCGGATATAGCCCGAGTCATGCAGTAGGGAGATGATCACGCCGAGCACCGCGCGGCGCGGTCCGAGCTGATCCGACTGTGCCTGCACGCGGTCGTGGCCGTCGATCAGCCGCGCCGTGGCGAGCGAGATATCGAGCGTGTGGCGCAGGTCGTGATAAAGCGTATCGCAGGCCAGGTAGCCGGGATAAGTCCCTTCAAATAGAGCCTTTATGTCTTCGAAGGCGCGCGCGAGAGGCGCCAGATCGGCGCCCGGGTAGCGCGACGCGAACATCGAGCGCACGAAATCACGCACCCGGTCGGCGTCCTCGACATCGACGCGGTTGGCCACGTCGTACTGGTTCAAGCGATCCTGCATCGTCGGCGTGACGGCAGCGCAGAATGTGATCGAGCAATTATTACCTGACGCCGTAGAGACCGCAACAGGGCTTATCCTCCTGTCTCGTTGCAGTGCGCAAAATGGGAGACGGCCGATAAGCCGGGTTCTGTTGGCGCGGTCCCGAAACCGGGCCGCGCCATGGCAGCCATTCCTCTGGGCCGCGAGTTGCCCCGCGGCTCAAGCCACCTACCCGCAAGCTCGGCCGAGCCGACCTCGAGCGCTTGCCTATTTGGTGTTGCTCCGGATGGAGGTCGCCGCGTTTCACCCCCCGGTTTGACCCGGGGACTCGTCTCTGTGGCCCTATTCGTCGCCTTTGCGCCGCTCGCGCGGCGCTTATACGCGCCGGGGTGTTACCCCGCATCCCGCTCTATGGAGCCCGGACTTTCCTCTGCACTTGCGTACAGCGGCTGCCTGGCCGACTCCCACGCGTATTTTACCGCCGGACGCGGGAGGGGGCGGAAATAGCGAGTGTCGGCGTAGAACGCTTCGCAGTCGTTGCCTGGAAACCAGCCCGGGTAACCGAACACGGGCAGGGGCGCAAGCGCCCGCGGCGAGAGATCGTCCCGCGCAGCGGAGAACCACAGCGCCGCTTGTTCGTCCAGCCGCGCAAGTAGCCGCTCGTAAGGTGCGTCGAGCAGAGCAGCGTCCACCGGAACGAAGAGCGCCTTGCACGTGATGCCGGGCCACGGGCGGCGCGCTTGCTCGAGCACCGCATGACCGACGACGACGAAACGCAGTGCCCGCAGGACGTCCGCGCGCCGCGTCCAGAACAGTTCTGGCCAACGAAAGCCGCGGATCAGCTCGACCAGAGACGGATCGCTGAAGGCCACCAGCACGCCGCCCTCGTCGAAGATGGTCAGTAGGTCGCGCAGCGGACCGCGCCGGCCGTTCTCGTGCGGAATCCGAGCGGCATGCCGGGCGTTCAGTGCCGACTTGACGCGCGGAAAGGCGAGCCAGGCGAGCGCATTGAACAGGTCGTGCCAGTTACGCGCGCGCGTCGCCACCGCGCCGCTCGCGTGCACGCGCATTTCGTAATTTTCATCGTCGCCAGGCGGAGACGCGAACCGGACCGGCTTGCCGCTCGCCGTGCGCGGCGTCGCGCCGAGCTCCCGAGCGAGCGCGTTCAGGCGCGCGCAATCGGGCCAGTCCGGCCCGCGCGCGAGGCGCGCCAGCGCCGGCCTGACCGCGTCGTAGATGGGATGACTCAGGCAAGCTTCCACGGCACGGTCTCTCCGGCGCGCAGCGGCACCAGCTCGTCGTCGCCGAACGGCAGCGTTGCCGGAACCGTCCAGGGCTCGCGCACGAGCGTGATGGTGTCGCGATTCGGCGGCAAGCCATAGAACTGCGCGCCGAAGAGGCTCGCGAAGCCCTCCAGCCGCTCGAGCGCGCCCGCCTCCTCGAAGGCAGCCGCGTACAGCTCGATGGCGGCATGCGCGGTGTAGATGCCGGCGCAGCCGCACGCCGATTCCTTGTCGCGGCGCCCGTGCGGCGCGCTGTCGGTGCCGAGAAAGAACTTGGGATTGCCCGATACTGCCGCCTCGACGAGCGCCTCGCGATGCTCCTCGCGCTTGAGCACAGGCAGGCAGAAGTGGTGCGGCCGGATGCCGCCCTGGAGCAACGCATTGCGGTTCATCAGCAGGTGATGCGCGGTAATCGTGGCGGCGATGTTTGGCCCGGTGACCTCGACGTATTGCACCGCATCGCGGGTGGTAATGTGCTCCAGGACGACGCGCAGGTCCGGGAAACGCGCGACCAGCGGACCGAGCATGTCCTCGATAAACGCTTTCTCCCGGTCGAAGACGTCGACGGCTGGATCGGTCGTCTCGCCGTGGACCAGAAGCGGCATGCCAAGCTCCTGCATCTTCTCCAGCGTGTGGAAGCAGCGCGACAGCCGGGTGACACCCTCGTCCGAGTGCGTCGTCGCACCCGCGGGATAGAGCTTGACGCCGTGCACCTGCCCGGACGCCTTGGCGCGCACGATCTCCTCGGGAGGCGTGTCGTCGGTCAGATACAGCGTCATGAGCGGCTCGAAGCGCGCGCCGTCGGGCAGCGCCGCGAGGATGCGCTCGCGGTAGCCGAGCGCCTGCTGCGTGCTGCGCACCGCCGGCTTTAGGTTCGGCATGACGATCGCGCGTCCAAAGCGGCGCGCACTGTCGGCGAGCACCGCTGCGAGCGAAGCGCCGTCGCGCAGGTGGAGATGCCAGTCGTCCGGACGGACGAGCGTGATCTGGTTCATGCGGGAATTCTAGCTTGGGCGCGGGCGCTCCCTGCCGGCCCTGCGCAGCGCCTGCTCGTAGAGCGCCTTGCGCGATGCCCCGGTGATACGCGCGGCGAGCTTGGCCGCCTCGCTCGCCGGCAGCGCTTCGAGCAGGACGGCGAGCACGCGCTCGGCTTCGGTCTCGTCCACGCCGGGCTGCGCGGTCGCCGGACCCAGTACCAGCACGAATTCGCCCTGCTGGCGGTGCGGGGCTGCGGCCAGCCACTCGGCCGCCGCGGCGAGCGGCAGGCGCGCGATCTCCTCGAATTTCTTGGTGAGCTCGCGCGCGATGACGATCTCGCGCGCGCCGCCATAGCGCTCGGCGAGATCCTGCACTGTTTCCGCGACCCGGTGCGGCGCCTCGTACAGGATGACGGGGCAGGCCATGTCGAGCGCTGCGAGCGCCTTGCGCCGCGCCGGGCGCGCCGATGGCAGGAAGCCGACGAACAGGAAGCGGTCGGCCGAGAAGCCGGCCGCGCTGAACGCGGTGATCGCGGCGCTCGGTCCGGGCAGCGGCAGCACGCGCACCCCGGCCGCGTGCGCGGCCGCCACCAGTACCGCTCCCGGGTCGGACACCGCGGGCGTGCCGGCATCGCTCACTAGGGCGACGTTCTTGCCCTGTAGCAGCGCGTCGAGCAACCGTGCCGTCGCGGCGCGCTCGTTATGCGCATGCAGCGCAACGGTGCGCGCGGCGATGCCGTGGCGCGCCAGCAGCGTGCGCGAGGTGCGCGTATCTTCGCAGGCGACCAGGTCGGCATTGGCGAGTGCCTCGAGCGCGCGCGGACTGGCATCGGCTGGATTGCCGGCCGGTGTTGCGCCGCCGTATAGGGTGCCTGGGGTCAGGGTAGGTCAACGCGGTCTGTCGCCGAACGTTAAGCCTGCCATGAACCGGGCCGGCGCGCGAGCCGAGGACCTGTGCGCGCAATTCCTGCGCGGGGCCGGCCTGCGCGTCCTGGCGCGCAACTGGCGCTGCCGGCACGGCGAGATCGACTTGATCGCGGAGGACCACGGCACGCTGGTGTTCGCCGAGGTGCGACTGCGCCGCAGCGCTTTTTTCGGCGGCGCGGGCGAAAGCATTACCGTTGCCAAGCGCAGGCGGCTGGTGGCCGCGGCGCGCCTCTACCTGGCCGGTCGCGGCGAAATGGCTTGCCGTTTCGACGTACTCCTGCTCGACGACCCCGACGCGGCGCGCATCGAATGGCTGCGGGACGCATTCGAGGCCTAGGCGGGTCGTCGCGTCGCCCCGACGGCGATCGCGTACGCGCGGCCGGTGTAAGATGCGCCATGGGTCACGCTGAACAGACCGCTGGACTCGCAACGCGCGTTGCCGCGCATTTCGCCGAGAGCGCGCGGCTCAAGGCGGCCTGTGCAGACTCCCTCTCCATGCCGATCGCGCACGCCGTTGCGCTCATGGCGCGGACGCTGCGCGACGGCGGCAAAGTGCTCGCCTGCGGCAATGGCGGCTCGGCGGCCGACGCCCAACACTTCGCGGCCGAGCTGGTCAACCGCTTCGAGATCGAGCGCCCGCCCCTCGCTGCGCTCGCGCTGACCACGGACTCGTCCACGCTTACTTCGATCGCGAACGATTACAGCTACGAGCAGGTGTTCGCCAAGCAGGTGCGCGCGCTGGGGCGCCGGGGCGACGTCCTGCTCGCGATCTCGACGAGCGGCAATTCGGCGAGCGTGATCGAGGCGATGGTCGCCGCGCACGAAACGGGCATGCGGGTCGTCGCGCTTACCGGCAGGCGCGGTGGCAAGATCGCGGCTCGTCTCGGGCCCGAAGACGTGCATGTGTGCGTGCCGCACGACAGGACGGTGCGCATCCAGGAAGTCCATCTGCTGGCGCTGCACTGCCTGTGCGACGGCATCGACGAACTGCTTTTTGGAGCGAAGCGATGAACAGAAACAAGCTGCTGCTTGCGATCCTGGTTCCCGTGGCGGCGGTGTCGCTGCAGGGCTGCTTGGGTGCGGTCGCGGTGGGAGCGGGCGCGGCGGCGGTGTCGGCGAATGATCGGCGCAGCACGGGCGCGCAGGTGGACGACGAGAGCATCGAGCTGCGCGCCAGCGCGCGGATTGGCGACACCTACGGCGAGAGGGTGCACGTCAACGTCACGTCGTACAACGGCACGGCCTTGCTGACAGGCGAAGTGCCCGATCAGGCCACCAGGGAAAATTGCGAGAAGTTGACTCTCGGCGTGCCGAAGGTGCGTTCAGTAGTCAACGAGCTGCAGATCGCCGGTCTTTCGTCGCTGCCGGCGCGCAGCAACGACACGTACATCACCAGCAAGGTCAAGACGCGCTTCTTCGATGCGGCGTTGTTCGATCCGCTGCACGTCAAGGTCGTGACCGAGGCGGGGACGGTGTACCTGATGGGTATCGTGACCGAGAAAGAGGCGGCCGACGCGGTCGAGATCGCTCGCACGACGGGCGGCGTTCTCAAGGTGGTCAAGGTCTTCGAATACTGCCAGCCGACCGACGAGGCCTGCCGCCCGCGCGAGGAACCCAAGGCGAAACCGTCGAAGAGCTGAGGCTGCGCCCGGCCGAATGCGCATGGCGACGCTGCCGCCGGCGTTCGAACGCAAGCTCTGCGCGCCGGACGAGCTCGCGATCCGGCTCGGCGCGCTCGCGCGGCCGCTCGTATTTACCAATGGCGTGTTCGACCTGTTGCACCGCGGCCATGTGACCTATCTGGCGCGCGCGAGGGCGCTCGGCGCCGCCCTGCTGGTGGCCCTGAATGGCGACGCTTCGGCGCGGCGCCTCGGCAAGGGCGCCGATCGGCCGATCAACGCGCTCGAGGACCGCATGGCGGTCGTGGCGGCGCTGGAGTCCGTCGATGCGGTCACCTGGTTCGACGACGACACGCCCGCGCGCCTGATCGATGCCTGCCTCCCCGATGTGCTCGTCAAAGGCGGGGACTGGCCGGTCGAACGCATCGTCGGTGCGCGCGAGGTGCTGGCGCGCGGCGGCAAGGTGTACTCCATCCCTTTCGAGCACCAGCGTTCGACCACGCGCCTGCTGGAGCGCATCCGCGGCGCCTGATCGTCCGGCGCGCGCAGTAGTGCACAGCCGCCGTTGCGCCGCCGGGCCGCAGTAGCGATACTATTTGCATGCGCCTGCACCAGATAAAGATCGATTACCAGGCGGAGGAGGACCGGCTCCTCATGCTGGTCTCGACCAGCGAAGGCGTCGAAGTGCGGCTGTGGCTGACGCGCCGCTTCGTGAAGCTGCTGTGGCCGCTGCTGGTGAAGCTCGCGGAAGACGCGAGCCCGCGCATCCGCACGCAGGCCAACCCCGAGGCGCGCAAGGCGCTGCTCGGGCTGGAGCACGAGCAGGCGGTGTCGCGCGCGAACTTCGCCAAGCCGTACGAAGCGCAGGCGCGCGCCACGCCGCTCGGAGAATCGCCGCTGCTGCTCGCGCGCATTCAGACCGGCCACGACCGCAAAGGGCAGCCGGTGGTCGCGCTGCACCCCGCGGAGGGGCAGGGCGTCACCCTCACCTTCGACTCCGTGCTGCTGCACTCGGTATGCCGGCTGCTGCAGGCCGCGGTGAAGAAGAGCAACTGGGACGTCGAGCTCAAGCTGCCGGGCGGCGAGCCGCGCGAAGTCGTCGAGCGCGCGCCGCGGACGATCAACTGACTCGGCTCGGCTAGGCTTCTTCCTTGCGTAAGGCGTCGAGGCGGGCGGCGGCATGCAGCCACGCTTCCTCGGCCTCGGCCAGCCCGGCGCTCAGGCGCGCCTCGCTCTGCGTCAGCTCGCGCAGCCGGTCGCGCGCATCCTCGGCATAGGCCGCCGGCTCGGCAAGCGCGGCGCGCACCGCGTCGGCCTCGCGCGTCAGCGCGGCAATGCGCGCCTCGAGATCGGCGAGCTGCTTCTCCAGGGGCCGCGTTCGCACTCGCTTGCGCGCGCGCGCCTCGGCTTCGGCGCGGCGCAGGTCGCGGCGGTTCGCACCCGCGGCCTCCTTGCGGGCACCGCGCTCCTCCTTCAGGCGCAGCTGGCGGTAGTCGTCCAGGTCCCCGTCGAATTCCGACACCCTGCCATCGGCAACGAGCAGGATGCGGTCGGCGCAGGTCGAAATCAGATGGCGATCGTGCGACACGACGACCAGCGCACCGGTAAAGCTCTGCAGCGCAAAGGCGAGTGAGCGACGCATTTCGAGGTCGAGGTGGTTCGTCGGTTCGTCCAGCAGCAGCAGGTTCGGACGCCGCCTGACGAGCGCAGCCAGCGCGAGGCGTGACTTTTCGCCGCCCGATAGCGGTCCGATCGGGCGCTGCGCGCGCTCTCCCGCAAAGCCGAAGCCTCCGAGGAAGTCGCGCAGCTGCTGCTCCCGCTCGCGCGGAAACAGACGCAGCATCATGCCGAGCGGCGTCTCATCGGACCGCAACGATTCGATCTGGTGCTGCGCGAAGTATCCGACCACGACGCCGCGGCCCTCGCTGCGCCGGCCCTCTAGCGGGGCGAGCTCGCCCGCCAGCAGGCGTACCAGCGTGGTCTTGCCGGCGCCGTTGGCGCCAATTACCGCGAGGCGGTCGCCGTTCGCGATCGCAAGCGATACCTGCGCCAGCACCTGGCGCTCCCCATAGCCGGCGCGAACGTCCTCCAGGCTCACGATGCGCTCCGGCCGGCGCTCGGGCTCCTCGAAGGCGAAGCGGAACGTCTCCTCGGCGTATACGGGCGCAACCCGGACCATGCGCTCGAGCTGCTTGAGCCGGCTTTGCGCCTGGCGCGCCTTGGTCGCCTTGGCGCGGAAGCGCTCGACGAACGACGTGATGCGCCGCACCTCGCGCTCCTGCCGCGCCGCGAGCGCAGCCTGCTGCTCGAGCTCCGCGACGTGCAGGCGCTCGTAGAGCGAGTAATTGCCGGCGTACAGGCGCAGCGAGCCGCTGCGGATCGCCAGCGTGTGATCGGAGACGCGGTCGAGGAAGTCGCGGTCGTGCGACACGACGAGCAGCGTGCCGGGGTAGCCGCGCAGCCAGGTTTCGAGCCATAGGATCGTGTCCAGGTCGAGGTGGTTCGTCGGTTCATCCAGCAGCAGGAGGTCGGAGGGGCGCATCAGCGCGCGCGCGAGATTCAGGCGCATGCGGTAGCCGCCCGAGAACTCGCGTAGCTGGCGCGCGCCGTCGTCCTGGGAGAAACCCAGTCCGGCGAGCAGCGCGAACGCGCGCGCCTGGGCGGTGTAGCCGCCCGCATGCGCGTAGTGCTCGTGGGCGAGCGCGAGGCGCGCCCCGTCGCCCGAGGCCTCCGCCGCGAGGATCTCGCCTTCCGCCGCGCGCAGCACGGCATCGGAATCGAGCAGGTAGTCCAGGACGCTCTGCGTTAGCGCGGGGGCCTCCTGCTCGATGCGCGCGAGGCGCGTGCCCGGCCGCAGCTCGCAATCGCCCGCATCCGGCGCTAGCTCGCCGGCGATCAGGGCGAGAAGGCTGGACTTGCCGCTGCCGTTGGCACCGACCAGGCCGACCTTCCATCCGTGCTCGAGCGTAAGCGAGGCGCCGGCGAACAGGCGCTGCACGCCACGCGCGAGGGTCAGATTGCGAAGCAGGATCATGCGGGGATTCCGTGAGGGATCGGAGTATAATTCGCCCTTTTGCGACGCCCTGCTCCGCAAGGCGGCTCGTTATCAGCTCGGAATTCGAACAACTCGGCCTCATCGCGCCGCTGGTCGCAGCGGTAGCCGACCTCGGCTATACAAAGCCCACGCCGGTCCAGGAACAGGCAATCCCCCTGGTGCTGCAGGGACGCGATCTAATGGCGGGCGCGCAGACCGGCACCGGAAAGACGGCGGCCTTCGCGCTGCCCATCCTGCAGCGCTTGGCGCCGCTCGCGAGCGCGAGCGCGTCGCCGGCGCGTCACCCCGTGCGGGCCCTCGTGCTCACGCCCACGCGCGAGCTCGCGATCCAGGTCGAGGAGAGCTTTCGCGAGTACGCCAGGCACCTGCCGCTGCGCAGCGCCGTCGTGTACGGGGGCGTCGACATGAACGCGCAGATCGCTCAGCTGCGCCAAGGCGTCGAGATCCTCGTGGCGACGCCCGGCAGGCTGCTCGATCACGTGCAGAACAAGACGGTCATGTTCGGCCAGGTGTCGGTGCTGACGCTGGACGAGGCCGATCGCATGCTCGACATGGGGTTCATGCCCGACATCCGCCGCATCATCGCATTGCTGCCCGCGGCGCGGCAGAACCTGATGTTCTCGGCGACGTTCCCGGAAGAGATACGCAAGCTCGCGGCCACCATCCTGAAGAACCCGGCAGAAGTGCAGGTCGCGGCGCGCAACGCGGTCGCCGAGCTCGTGACGCACGTCGTGCACCCCGTGGCGCGCGAGAAGAAGCGCGAGCTGCTGTGCCACCTGATCCGCTCGCGCAATCTGACGCAGGTGCTGGTGTTCACCGGAACGCGCATCGGCGCCAACCGCCTCGCGCACCAGCTGCGCCGCGAGCACATCCATGCGGACGCGATCCACGGCGACAAGTCGCAGGCCGAGCGCCTGGTTGCGCTCGAGGATTTCAAGGCGGGCAAGGTGGCCGTGCTGGTGGCGACCGACGTCGCGTCGCGCGGGCTGGACATCGAGGGCCTGCCGCAGGTCATCAATTTCGACGTGCCGCACTCGCCCGAGGACTACGTGCACCGCATCGGCAGGACCGGGCGCGCCGGGATGACGGGCGAGGCGATCTCGCTCGTCGCGCCGGAGGACCACGAAAAGCTCGGCGCCATCGAAAAGCTCATCAAGCGAAAGATCGAGCGCGCGATCGTGCCGGGCTTTGCGACTGACGGCGGAACCGTGGCGGCTCTGATCGGCCGCGAGGGAGGCCGCGGCGGGCGCAGGGAGACGAGGGAGCCGCGCGAGCGCCACGCGCCGCGACGCGAAGCTGCGCCGCCGCGTGCCCGGTTGCCGGCCGATCCGATCTTCTCGAAGCCCTACGAGCCCGCGCAGCCGCCGGAGGCGCCGCAAGCTGAGCCGCAGGAGCGACCCGCCGCCGCGCCCCGCGGCAAGCCGCGCCAGGTTGCGGCGCTGCTCGGGGGACTGAAGCGCGCGCGCGGCTAGACGCAGCGCGCGCCGTCCACCTCGATGCACGTGCCGCTGATCATCGCGGCCTCGTCCGACGCGAGATAGAGGCAGGCGTTCGCCACGTCGAGCGGCGTGGAGAATCTGCCAAGCGGAATGGTGGCGAGGAACGCGGCCTTGGCTTCCGCGGTCAGCGCGCCGCCGGCGAAGTCCGCCGACAGGGCGGTGTCCGGGCTGAACACCGGATTGACGCAGTTCACCCTCACCTTGTCCGGGCCGAATTCGGCGGCCATCGACTTGCTCATCAGGATCACGGCGCCCTTCGAGCTGTTGTACACCGTCAGGCCGGGACGCGGCCGCAGCCCGGCCGTGGAGGCGATGTTCACGAAGCAGCCGCCGCCGCGCTTGCGGAACGCCGGCAAGGCATGGCGCGCGGACAGATACACGCTCTTCACGTTCACTGCGTAGACCCGGTCGAATTCCTCCTCGGTCACGTCCAGGTAGGGCTTGCGGCGATGCGTCCAGCCCGCGTTGTTCACCACGATGTCCAGTCCGCCGTGAGCCGAGGCGGCGGCCTGCACCAGCCGCGCCCAGTCCGCGTCGCGCGTGACGTCCGCCAGCACGAACTGCGCGCTGCCGCCCGCCGCGCGGACCTCCCGCGTGACGCGCTCGCCGCCGTCCCGATTGATGTCGTTTACGACGACCTTGGCGCCTTCTTCGGCGAAGCGCTTCGCGATGCCCTCGCCGAAGCCGCTGCCCGCGCCGGTCACGATCGCCACCTTGTTCTTCAGTCGCATGCGCAGATGCCTCCCTGTCGTTCAATTATCGCGAAATGGCGAATGCTCGGCGAGTTCGTTCACGTAGCGGGCGATGCCGCGCGCTTCGCGCGCCAGATAGTCCTCGATCGCGCGCGCGAATCCGGCGTGCGCGAGCCAGTGCGCCGAGACGGTCTCCACCGGCATGAGCCCGCGAAACAGCTTGTGCTCGCCCTGCGCGCCGCCCTCGAACCTGTCCAGGCGGTGGGCGATCGCGTACTCGATCGCCTGGTAGTAGCAGCACTCGAAATGCAGCAGCGGCACGTGCTCGAGCGCGCCCCAGTAGCGCCCGTAGACGGCGCTCTCGTCGACCAGGAACAGCGAGCCCGCGATTGGTGCGCCGCCGCGCTCGGCGAGCACCATGAGCGTGTGCTGTGGAAGGCTCGTGCCCAGGCGCAGGAAGAACTGCAGGTTCAGATAGGGGCTGGAGCCGTGCGCCGCGTAGGTCGCCCGGTAGCAGCGGTGGAAGAACTCCCAGTGCCGACGCTCGATCTGCGCGCCGCGCAGCCAGCGGAAGCCGACACCCGCTTCGCGCACGCGGCGGCGCTCCTGCTTGATGTTCTTGCGTCTGGCGTGCGACATGCGCGCGAGAAACGCGTCGAAGTCGGCGTAGTCGGCGTTGCGCCAGTGAAACTGGACCGTGCGCCGCAGCATCATGCCCTGGCGCGCCATGAGCTGCGCCTCGCCCTCGGTCGGAAAGAGCACGTGCAGCGAGGACGCTTGCCGCGCCAGCTCGAGCGCGGCGGCGAGCAGCGCCTCGCGCACGTCGTCCGCGGCGGCCAGCAAGCGCGGGCCGGTGACGGGAGTGAAGGGCACAGCGCCGAGCAGCTTCGGGTAGTAATCCAGCCCCTGCCGCGCGTAGGCGTCGGCCCATGCCCAGTCGAACACGTATTCGCCGTACGAATGCGTCTTCGCGAACAGCGGCATTGCTCCCGCCAGCGCGCCGTGGCGCCGCAGCAGCAGGAACTTCGGTTGCCAGCCGGTGCGCGCGCTCGCGCAGCCGGTATCGAGCAGTGCGCTCAGGAACTCGTGCGTAACGAAGGGACTCGTGCCGCACAGGGCGTTCCATTCGCCCGCATCGACGCCGGCCAGCGAGTCAACGATGCTCAGTCGGTTCAATGCCGCGCCGCCCTGACGGCCATGGCTCGATTATAATCGGCACGGTCGGCAGACAGGCCGCGGGGAGAAGCAGATGAAGAAGATCGAAGCCATCGTCAAACCGTTCAAGCTCGACGAAGTGCGCGAGGCGCTCTCGGAAGTCGGGGTCACCGGTTTGACCGTCACCGAGGTGAAGGGTTTCGGCAGGCAGAAGGGCCATACCGAGCTCTACCGCGGTGCCGAATACGTGGTCGACTTCCTGCCCAAGGTCAAGATCGAGGTCGTCGTTGCCGACGATCGCGTGGACAGTGCGATCGACGCCATCGTGCGCGCGGCGCGCACGGGCAAGATCGGCGACGGCAAGATCTTCGTCACCGGCGTCGAGCACGTCGTGCGCATCCGCACGGGCGAAACGAACGAGGCCGCTGTCTAGGCGCGCGCCTTAGCGCCGCGCCTTCAGCAGCACGAGCACGGCGCCGCTGCCGCCGTGCGCAGGGGGCGCCTGGCAGAAGGCGAGCACCTCGTCGCGCGGCATCAGCCACTTCCTCAGCTTGGCCTTCAGCACGGGCTCGCGCCGCGGCGAGCCCAGCCCTTTTCCGTGCACGATGCGCACGCAGCGCAGCCCGTGCGCGCTGCAATGGCGCAGGAACTGCGCCACGCTCAGCGCCGCCTGCGCCTGGTTCAGGCCGTGAAGATCGAGCTCGTCCTGCACCACCCAGTGCCCGCGCCGCAGCTGGCGCAGCACCTGGCGCGACAGCCCTTCGCGCAGAAAGCTGAGCTCCTCGCCTCCCTCGAGCGCGTCGTCCAGCGAGACCGGGCCGCTGAGCGTCTCGGCCAGCGCAGCCTGCTCGTCCCTGCGAGTCTGGTGCGCGATCGGCTCGGGCGCGGGCGGGCGCAGGGTCACGCGCCGCGCAGGCGCGAGCGGCTTGACGTCCGCCACCGCGCGACGGAACTCGGCGTCGTCGTCCGCGTTCGGCTTGTCTCCCGGCACGGTCGCCTCACCCGTGCGCAGCCAGGTCGTCGAGGTACTTTTCGGCGTCCAGCGCCGCCATGCATCCGCTGCCCGCGCTGGTGACCGCCTGCCGGTAGACGTGGTCCTGGACGTCGCCGGCGGCGAACACGCCGGGCACGCTCGCCGCCGTGGCGCTTCCGTTGCGGCCGCCGCGCGTGACGATGTAGCCGTTCTCCATCTCGAGCTGGCCCGCGAAGATGGTCGTGTTCGGCGAGTGCCCGATGGCGACGAACAGGCCGCTTACCTCGAGCTCCTTCGCCGCCTTGCCCGAGACGTCGCGGATGCGAATCCCGGTCACGCCGCGCGAGTCGCCCAGCACCTCGTCTAGGACGTGATTCCACTCGATGGTGACGTTGCCTCCTGCGGCTTTCCTCAGCAGCTTGTCGATCATGATTTTTTCCGCGCGCAGCCTGTCGCGCCGGTGCACGAGCACCACGCGCCGCGCGATGTTCGAGAGGTAGAGCGCCTCCTCGACCGCGGTGTTGCCGCCGCCAACCACGGCGACGTCCTGCCCCTTGAAGAAGAAGCCGTCGCAGGTGGCGCAGGCCGAAACGCCGCGCCCCATGAATTTCTGCTCCGACTCGATGCCCAGGTACTTGGCCGACGCGCCCGTGGCGATGATCAGGGCGTCGCAGGTGTAGTTGCCGGAATCGCCTTCCAGCACGAACGGGCGCTCGCCGAGCCGGGCGGTGTGGATCTGATCGAAGACGAGCTCGGTTTCGAAGCGCTCGGCGTGCTTCTTGAAGCGCTCCATCAGGTCCGGCCCCTGGACGCCGGCGGCGTCGGCGGGCCAGTTGTCGACGTCCGTGGTGGTCATCAGCTGGCCGCCCTGCGCCAGGCCCGTGATAAGCAGGGGGCGCAGGTTGGCGCGCGCGGCGTACACCGCCGCGGTGTAGCCGGCTGGCCCGGAACCGATGATGAGCAGGCGAACATGGCGGGAATTCATAGTTCTGGGCGGCTGTTCAACGTGTTTCGCGGCGCGTCAAATTATAAAGGCGGGCGGCGGCCACCGGCGAGCGGTGCCAAGGGACTAGGCGAGTGTGCACAGGATTCTGCTAACATGTTGTGAGCCAACCAAAAGTACATGGGCGGGGAGAATCTATGGCGGGCACACCTGCAATCGTCTCGACTGCGGTGCTGAGGGCGGTGCCGCTGTTCGCCGGCTTTCCGGAGGAACAGCTGCGTACGCTCACGACCATGGTCAATCGTAAGAGCTTGCCGCGCGGCGCCATGGTGATGGCGGCGGGCGATCCGACCGATTCGCTGTACATCGTGATCTCGGGCCGGCTCAAGGTGATGATGAGCGATGCGGACGGCAAGGAGGTCATCCTCAGCATCCTCGGTCCGGGCGAGTTCTTCGGCGAGATGGGCCTGATCGACGACGCCCCCCGGTCGGCCAGCGTCGTCTGCATCGAGGCATGCGAGTTGCTGTCGATCGCCAAGCGCGACTTCAATAAATGCCTGTCCGACAGCTTCGAGATGGCAATGGCGGTCATGCGCGGGCTGGTGCACCGCCTGCGCGAGGCCGATCGCAAGATCGGCAGCCTGGCGTTGCTCGACGTGTACGGCAGGGTAGCCAGGCTGCTGCTCGACATGGCCGACACCGTCGACGGACAGAAGATCGTCACCAAGCGCCTGCCCAAGCAGGACATCGCCAAGATGATCGGCGCATCGCGCGAGATGGTCAGCCGCGTGATGAAGGACCTGCAGATGGGCGGCTACATCGAGATGCGCGGCTCGAACATCGTTCTGCACGATTCGATCATGTTGCCTGATTGAGGCGCGCTTCCGGCTGATCCATCGCTAAGCCCCCGCATCGGCGGGGGTTTTCGTTTCCGACCGGCCGGGCTGGCTGCACGCGTACGGTACAATTGCCCACTCTCCCGCGGGCCGCAATGGCAGCAGCACAGAAATCTACGGTCGCTCCTCTCCCGGCGAAGCTGGCGAACCTGCTGCGCGAGGCGAAGTGGCTGCTGCTGGTCGCGCTCGCGGCCTACCTGCTGCTGATCCTGGCCACTTACCACCGGACCGATCCGGGCTGGTCGCACAGCGTCACGCACGCGGTGACGCAGAACGCGGGCGGGCGCTTCGGCGCCTGGCTGGCCGACGTGCTGCTGTATCTGTTCGGCCTGTCTGCCTACTGGTGGGCGGCGCTGTGCATCTACGTCGTGGTGTGGGGGTACCGCCGCCTGGACGGCTCCACGCTCATCGATCACCGTCCGCTGGCGGTCGCGCTCGCGGGCTTTGCCGTGCTGCTCGGCGCGAGCGCTTCGCTCGAGGCCTTGCGCCTGCACTCACTTGCCGCCGAGTTGCCGCTGGCGCCTGGCGGATTGATCGGCGCGGCCTCGGCCCGACTGGTTTCCGGTGCGCTCGGCTTCACCGGGGCGACGCTGGCGCTCGTCACGCTGCTCGCGGTGGGCCTCAGCCTGTTCACCGGCATCTCCTGGCTCACCGTCTCGGAGATGCTCGGCTTCCTGCTCGAGGGGCTCTACTCGCTCGCCGTGCGGGCCTGGGACCGGCGCAAGGACCGCAAGCTGGGCGAGATCGCGCGCGAAGAGCGCGAGTTTGTCGTCGAGACCGAGCGCAAGCGCGAGGAGGAGCACCCGCCGCTGCGCATCGAGCCGGCGATCGTGGAGATCAAGAAGTCCGAGCGCGTGCAGAAGGAGAAGCAGGCGCCACTGTTCGAGAACCTTCCGGATACGCCGCTGCCGCCGCTCAAGCTGCTGGACGAAGCGAGCCACGAGGGCGAGCAGGTCACACCCGAGACGCTCGAGTTCACTTCCCGGCTCATCGAGAAGAAGCTTTCGGATTTCGGCGTCTCGGTCAAGGTGCTGGCCGCCTATCCCGGCCCGGTGATCACGCGCTACGAGGTCGAGCCGGCCGTCGGCGTGAAGGGCAGCCAGATTGTCAACCTGGTGAAAGACCTGGCGCGCGCCCTGTCCGTGGTCTCGATCCGCGTGGTCGAAACGATTCCCGGCAAATCCTGCATGGGCCTTGAGATTCCCAATCCGCACCGCCAGACGGTGCGACTGTCGGAGATTCTCGGCTCGGAGGTCTACCACGACGCGCACTCGCCGCTCGCGCTCGCGCTCGGCAAGGACATCGCGGGCAATCCGGTGGTCGCCGATCTCGGCAAGATGCCGCACCTGCTGGTCGCGGGCACCACCGGCTCGGGCAAGTCGGTCGCGATCAACGCGATGATCCTGTCGCTGCTGTACAAATCCGAGCCGCGCGCCGTGCGCCTGATCCTCGTCGATCCCAAGATGCTCGAGCTGTCGGTCTACCAGGACATCCCGCACCTGCTCGCCCCGGTGGTCACCGACATGAAGCAGGCGGCCAACGCGCTGCACTGGTGCGTGGCCGAGATGGAGCGGCGCTACAAGCTGATGTCCTGGGTCGGGGTGCGCAACCTTTCGGGCTACAACCACAAG
>Ga0187775_10000028_pt1 | contig 30265 bp, 26 predicted proteins | sample 0216_BV02_MP12_1_FD_132441 | JGI IMG/M metagenome (GOLD analysis project Ga0187775, IMG submission 132441) | Tropical peat soil microbial communities from peatlands in Department of Meta, Colombia - 0216_BV02_MP12_10_MG | ecosystem: Environmental > Terrestrial > Soil > Wetlands > Peat | place... | reverse complement strand
CTGGCTCTGATGCCGGCGCCAACAAAGCTCCAGCCACCAGATCTTATATCGAACAGGACGCTGAATTCCGCAAGCGCCAAGTTGAGGCGGACGAAAAACGCGCTAAGGAACAAAAAGCTTTGGCGGATGCCCAAAACCGGCAAAAAAACTGTGACATGGCCATGGCCAATATGCGTGCCTTGCAATCGGGTCAGCGCATCACCCGCACTAACGACCAAGGCGAGCGTTACTACTTGGATGACAGCCAGCGGCAGCAAGATATAGCTACCACACAAAAATCAATCGACTCCTGGTGCAATCCTCCGAAATAAGTTGCAGAGTCCGATCCTAGGCGCAGTTCTCATTTTTTTGGTTTCTCTAAGCGCGCACGGCGGCGGCGAGCCTCCTTGGGATCAACAATCAACGTGCGGTAGATTTCAACGCGATCCCGATCGTGCAGCAACGAAACTGTCCTCCCTATTTTTCCAAAAATACCCACTTTATTAACTTTTAAATCGATTTCAGGAAATTGTTCGAGAATGCCTGAAAGTCTTATTGCTTCACCAATTGTGGTGCCCTGCCGTACCCGCAACCGCAGAATGGTCTGACCACGATTGGCGGCATAGACGACTTCGATGCCAATATCGTTATACATTCAGCCGTAAATGGTTTTGGCCCGCTTCACGAAGCCGTCGATGAAACTGTCGGCGACGTGCTTAAAGACCCGGGCTAGTAGTTTTTCCAAAAGCTTGCTGGAAAATTCATAGCGCAGTTGGAATTCAACCTTGCAACCCGATTCGCCAAGTTCAGTAAAACGCCAACTGCCTTCGAGGTAGCGGAATGGACCGCTCACCAAATGTATTTCAATTAAATGTGGTGCATGCTTGGTGTTCTCGGTCGTGAAGTTATGCTTGAGATAACCGTATTTGAAATAAATCGTGGCCAAGGTGAGTTTTTTATTGCGCTCGCCGACCGACACACCGGTGCACCAAGGTAAAAATTCGGGATATTCCTCTGCCCGGTCAACTAGAGAAAACATTTGCTGCGGCGTATATTCCACTAGCACCGATCGTTTAACTTCGGCCATGGCAGTCGAAAAGCTGATAGAATCGCCAGATTTTAGCAGTCTCCGCTTCTCATGAGCATCATCCAGAATAAAAAGGCGTTCCACGATTATTTCATTGAAGAGAAGTACGAAGCGGGGATCGCGCTCAAGGGTTGGGAGGTCAAGGCCATACGCGCCGGCCGCTGCCAAATCAAGGAAGCTTATATAGTGGTACGCAAAGGCGAGATTTTCATCACCGGCTGTCATATCAGCCCTCTGCAAACCGCGTCCACTCATGTTTTGCCTGATGCCACTCGCACCCGCAAACTGCTGCTGCATTCCAAAGAAATAAACACTCTGATCGGCAAGGTCGAACGCGCCGGATATACCCTGGTGCCACTGGATGTTCATTACTCAAATGGCAAAATAAAGTTGGAGATTGGGCTTGCCAAAGGCAAGAAGCAGCACGATAAACGTGAAGCTCAGAAAGAACGCGAATGGCAGCGTCAAAAACAGCGCCTTTTGCGGGCTAAGTAATTGGACGCTGCGATTTGAATCTGCAACAATCGGAATCGCAATCGACAGCTTGAAGCGGAACGCATCACGGAGCTTGTGCCAGAGACATCAAAAATCAGCGATTGATTTGCGGTTCGAATAACGCCTGGTACTTGGCGACTGCCTGCTCTAGGTTAAAGAACATCCCTTCGCGGCCCAGGGTCGCGCCTAGCGGCGACCGGTGGACCATTTCTAGGACTCCCGGATTTAGACCGACCAACCACAGCGAAACACCGTGCTCGCGACTTCTGCGCTCGGCTTCCATCAGCATCTTGAGCGCGGTGTACTCGAAATCGAAAACCGCTCTGAGATGGAGCGCCACCACTTTCGGGCGCGTCTCTGCAATGTGCCATCTTATCTTTTCTGCGACGCGCTCCGCGTTGGCAAAAAAAATGCGCCCCTCCGGCCGAATCAGCAGCAGGCCGGCATAGGTTTCGTCCTCGGGATGCTCTTTGGAAAGAGGCCGGAAAAAGTTGGTCCCCGGCTTGCGCCCAAGCACATAGACGGGTGGGTCGGCCACTTGGTAGGCAAGGGCCAAAATGGACACGATGATGGCAACGAGGATTCCCTGCAATGTCCCGAGCAGCACCACTCCCGCCAGCGCGACCAGCGCCCAAATGAATTCCATTCGACGGACCTTGAGGATCATTCGGAACTCCGCCGGCTTGATCATGCCGATCGAATAGACTATTACGACAGCGGCCAGGGTGGCCTCCGGCATTAATCCGATGAAAGGCGCCAGGAACAGCATGGTCAATAGCGTGGCGGCAACCGTAATTAATTCCGCAAGCTGAGTGCGCGCCCCTGCCAGCCGATTCACTGCAGTCTGTGTAGTGCCGCCGCCGGCAGGCATCGCTCCCAGAAGCGCGCCGCCGATATTCGCAAGACCGGTCGCGAGCAATTCCCGGTTTGCCCTCGGCGCTGGCTCGTCCTTGTCAGCAAAGGCGCGTCCGGCAGCAATCGATTCCGTGAAACTCATCAGCGCAATGCCCAAGGCGGCAGGCCAGAGTTGAACGATTAGTTGCAAGTTAGGCAAAGTGAGCGATGGCAGACCCGTGGGAACCTGGCCAACTGCCGCCACCCCATAATCCTGCAGGCCCAACACACCCATTCCGGCGATCCCGCCGGCGACTGCGATAATCGGTGCCGGCGCACGCGGAAAAAAGCGATGGACCGCCACCAGTATCCCGATCATGGCGACCCCCAACGCCGTAGTGGCTATGGATGCATGTGGTATGCCCTGCGCAGTTGCGAGAACATTGTGGAAAAACGAGCCTTTCTGAAAGTGAATTCCCAATAATTTCGGGAATTGATCCAGCACGATAACCAGCCCGATACCGGCTTTGAATCCGATCAGCACCGGTTCCGATATAAAATTGGCTACGAAACCCAGTCGCAGCAACCAGGCGGCTACAAGGACTGCCCCTACCAGCAGAGTCAATGTTGCTGAAGCGATCAAAAGAGATGCTGGCTCGCCACCTGGAACCACCTTACCAAGCGCTGCCGCAGCTAGAATGGCAAGCGTGGTGGTCGTGCTCACACTGAGCGGCCTTGAAGACCCAAGCAACGCGTAGATCACCATCGGCAGAAAGGCCGTGTAAAGCCCGACCTGCACCGGCAATCCGGCAATCGTCGCGTAAGCCATCGCCTTTGGAATCACAACCGCTGCGGCAGTAAGTCCGGCGATAACGTCGAGCCGAACCCAAGTCTTTTGGTAATTGCGGATCCAATCAGGCACGGGTACGCGGAAACTGGTGGTTTGTCCGCTCGACATGTGTTACCTCAGGACATCAGCAATCTGATGGGACCCCAAATCAGGAAATGCGAGTGAGATCGCAGCGAACCATGCGGACAGTCGGGCCTTCCGGACTTACTATGTTTACAAAGCCGAGTCGCTTCGCGAGACCCAGCATGCGCGAGTTGGAAGCAAGAATATATCCATACATGCGCTTGAATCCGCGTGCACGCGCGGTCCGCATCAATGCTGCGAGCAGCTGGCGCGCGACCCCCAGTCCCTGCCATTGGTCGGCAACCGCAACCCCAAACTCGCACTCGGCACTCCCTGTCTCGGCCGCATAGCGAGCCGCACCAATAATTTTTTCTTGCGCTCCCTCGTGCACAACTGCAACCAGTTGCAATTCGCGGCTGTCTTTCGGATGGGTCGCCTGTTCGAGCATTTGCGGTGTCAACTCGCGCAATGCTGACATAAAGCGCGAATAGCGCGACTCCACAGAAAGTCGCTTGAACGCAGCTTGCAGCTCATCCTTGTCCTGCGGGCGTACGGTGCGCAAGACTATGCGCCGCCCATCCCGCAATTGCAGATCCGCCGGGTTGAATTCGGTGATGGGCACGGCGGTGTTCACTGGAACTGCGAGCGATCGACTGGCAATCAGACCGCCAGCCACCTCAAAATTTCTCGGGGATAAACTTGAACGGGTAGTCCGGTTCCCGGTAACCGTGCGGTTTCTGCCGCTTGGGCAATTTCACTTTGTCGCCCTTGATCTTCTTATACGGGATCTTGCTCAGGAGGTGGGTGATGACATTAAGCCGCGCGCGCTTTTTATCATCCGAATTCACCACGTACCAAGGCGCCCACGAGGTGTCGGTTGCCTTGAACATCTCGTCGCGTGCCCGCGAATAGTCGTACCAGCGGCTGTAAGATTCGAGATCCATGGGCGAGAGCTTCCAAATTTTGCGTCCGTCATTGATACGCCCCTCGAGCCGGCGAGTTTGTTCCTCCATGCTGACCTCCAGCCAATACTTGAGCAGGATGAGTCCCGATTCGACCATGATCTTTTCGAATGCGGGTGTCAATTCAAGGAAGCGTTTAACGTGTTCTTCGTCGCAAAAACCCATTACGCGCTCGACGCCCGCGCGGTTGTACCAGCTCCGGTCCCAGATCACTATTTCGCCCGCCGCCGGCAAGTGAGGCAGGTAGCGCTGTATGTACATCTGGCTTTTCTCGCGCTCGGTCGGCGCGGGAAGCGCGATGACCCGGAATACGCGTGGGCTCACACGCTCGGTGATCGCCTTGATGGTGCCACCCTTGCCTGCACCGTCGCGCCCTTCGAAAACGATGCACACTCTGAGCCCTTTGCGCTTCACCCATTCCTGGACCTTAACCAGCTCGACATGCAGCTTGGCCAGCTCTTTCAAATATTGCTTATTCTTGAGCTTGTTCCTGGTTTCGGACGCTTTATTATTTTTTTCTTTGCTGTTCTCAGCCATGTTTCCGTCTCCTTGGTGAATTCTTCAACGCCAGCCCCTAACAAATTATTTTTCAGGAACCTTTTTTCGCGTTCTCGTTTTCCAGCGCCTTAGTCATAATCTCCTTGTACAGGGAAATCATGCGCCCTGCGACATCGCGGGCACGCGCATCCTTGTCAATTATGGGTCCAAGGTCTTTGGCGTCAGCAAAAACTCGTTCAAGAAACGCGATGTCAAGATCATTCAGCACTTCGCCTCGGTCGACACGTACTTTCAGCTCAAGCGCTTTGGGCAGTCGCTCTTCGACCATTCTTTTGGCAAGGACAGCGAGGACACCGATGTCTTTCGAGATATTAGCCAATTTTTTCTCCTACGCTTGCTGGCAATTGAAGCTGAAAGATTGGCTCGAGATACGAAGCCATTTTACCGGCAATTATATTCTGGGGAGACCCACTCGACAAATTGCCTTGCGCGAATGACGCTTCCGCGAGTCGCGAATCAATGAGCTACCCGAGCTTTCCCGGCGTTCAAACCAAGCCATCGCAGCTCAGTCCGCATCGAGCGCCTGCAAGCACTCGCCACGACGTTTAACCGTTTTGCTCTTTCGTATCGGGGATATTCGCAAGAATTTGCACAAGAAATCTCGCGCGATTGAGATAGTTGGGGTGGACGATGGGATTCGAACCCACAACAACCGGAATCACAATCCGGGACTCTACCGTTGAGCTACGTCCACCGTTGAGGCAAGCTTGCCGGCACGCAACCCGAAATCCAGTTTGGCGTGCCCGGCGGGAATCGAACCCACAACCCCCAGCTTAGAAGGCTGGTGCTCTGTCCGATTGAGCTACGGGCACAGTAGCCTAAGCAACCGCCTGCGAAATTATATTGGGCCCGCCAACCGGGTTAGAGACTGGTCGGGGTGGAGAGATTTGAACTCCCGACATCTTGCTCCCAAAGCAAGCGCGCTACCAGGCTGCGCTACACCCCGGAAGCGCGTAAATATACTCTTGGCTAGTGCAAAGGTCAATTCACAATTGCGACGAAAAGCGGATGGATTCGAAAGAACTTGCGGTATAATTCGTTTTCTGATATCAAGACGCTTTTGCAATTATGGATACTACAAAAATGTCCGCGGAGTTACACAAACAATTCACCCCCTATGTGCCAAAAAAAGGGGAAGAATATATGAACCCGAAACAGCGCGGGCATTTCCGAAAGATCCTGGAGGCCCTCAAGGTCGAGCTCAGCCAGGATATAGACCGCACGGTGCACACCATGCAGGACGAAGCGACGATTTTTGCCGACCCGAATGATCGGGCCAGCCAGGAATCGGACATGGCATTGGAACTCCGCAACCGTGACCGTGAGCGCAAGCTGATAAAAAAAATCGAAGAAACCATCGGCAAAATCGACTCCGGGGAATATGGGTACTGCGAAAACTGCGGGGTTGAAATCGGCCTAAAGCGGCTCGAGGCGCGGCCTACTGCTACTCTTTGCATCGATTGTAAGACCTTGGACGAACTGCGCGAGAAACAGGTGGCCAAGTAGCTCTTACCCACCTGCAGAAATAAAAAAAGGCGGCCCTTTCGACCGCCTTTTTTTACTCGAAAATTCTTACGGCGTTGTCGTGGTCTCCGCCGCAACCGCTTTCATGCTCAAGCGGAGTCGGCCTTTTTCGTCCGCTTCCAATACTTTCACTTTCACCGTCTGCCCTTCTCGCAGATACTCCGCCACACTGTTTACGCGTTCGTTCGCGATCTGGGAGATATGCAGCAATCCGTCTTTGCCGGGCAACACGCTTACGATCGCACCGAAATCCAGAAGTTTGAGGACCGTGCCTTCGTAAACCCGCCCGACTTCGACTTCTGCAGTGATGTCCTCGATGCGTTTCTTCGCCAGCAGACAGCCCTCGGAGGCGGTGCAGGCAATGGTTACAGTCCCGTCTTCTGCGATATCGATCGAGGTTCCCGTCTCTTCGGTAAGTGCGCGGATTACTGCACCCCCCTTGCCGATGACATCGCGGATTTTCTCAGGCTTAATTTTAATGGTCATGATACGTGGAGCATAAACCGAAATTTCCCCGCGTGCGCTGGGCAAAGCCTGTTTCATCAATTCAAGGATATGCATGCGGCCTTCGCGAGCTTGGTTGAGCGCGACGCGCATGATTTCCTTGGTGATGCCCTGAATTTTAATGTCCATTTGCAACGCGGTGACGCCTTTTTCGGTGCCCGCAACTTTGAAGTCCATGTCGCCCAGATGGTCTTCATCGCCCAAGATATCGGAGAGCACAGCGAACCGGTTGGCTTCCTTGATGAGGCCCATGGCGATCCCCGCGACATGCGCCTTGATCGGAACACCGGCATCCATCAGTGCAAGACAGCCACCACACACTGAAGCCATCGAGCTCGAACCGTTTGATTCAGTGATTTCGGATACCACGCGCATGGCATATCCGAATTCCTCTACCGTTGGCAGCACGCCGGTCAATGCACGCTTCGCCAGCCTGCCATGGCCAATCTCGCGCCGTTTGGGCGAACCGACGCGGCCAGTTTCCCCGGTGGCGTAAGGCGGCATATTGTAGTGGAGCATAAAACGGTCGGTATATTCGCCTTGCAGCGCGTCTACGATCTGCCCGTCGCGCGCAGTGCCAAGCGTAGCCACCACCATTGCCTGTGTTTCTCCGCGAGTAAACAATGCCGAGCCGTGAGCACGCGGCAATACTCCGGTGCGGATTGTAATAGGCCGCACCGTGCGCGTGTCGCGACCATCTATGCGCGGCTCACCGTTCAAAATCTGCCCACGCACGATTTTCGCTTCAATATCCATGAAAATGGTTTTAATCAAGTTCTCCCGTTGGGGATCGGGACTTGCAGCATTTAGTTGGTCGAGCACCCGGCTGCGAATGGTATCTATCTGCTGGCTGCGCGCTTGCTTTTGCCTGATTTCATAGGCCTTGCGTAAATCGGCTTCCGCTAATTCATTGACCGCGCTTATCAATTCCTCGTCTTTTGCAACGGGCTGAAAGTTCCAGAGCGGGGTAGCCGCCTCGTCTGCAAGTTCATTGATCGCGTGGATGGCGGCCTGCATTTCGCGGTGCCCGAACACCACCGCGCCAAGCATGACATCTTCGGGCATTTCCAGCGCTTCCGATTCGACCATTAGCACCGCTTGTTCAGTGCCCGCAACGACCAGATCGAGAGAGGAGGATTTTAACTGGGTCGCGGTCGGGTTCAAGACATATTCGCCGTTGATAAACCCTACCCTCGCGGCCCCGATCGGCCCATTAAATGGGACCCCGGAAATTGCCAGCGCCGCAGAAGCACCAAGCATCGCCGGAATGTCGGAATCAACTTCATTATTGGAAGAAACCACAGTGGCAATGATTTGCACTTCGTTGTAAAAACCCTCCGGGAAAAGCGGCCGCAAGGGACGATCGATCAAACGCGAAGTCAGTGTTTCCTTTTCGGAGGGACGCCCTTCACGCTTAAAAAAACCGCCGGGTATTTTCCCAGCGGCGTAAGTGCGTTCCTGATAATCTACCGTGAGCGGGAAAAAATCCTGGCCCGGAGTTGTTTGTTTGGCTGCGACCACGGTAACCAATACTACCGTGTCATCCATGTTCACCATTACCGCGCCGGTTGCCTGGCGCGCAATTTCGCCACTTTCCAGCGAGACTTGGTGATCCCCATAGCGGAAACTTTTTTTGATATGTTTCAAAACCCCTTATCCTTCGTGAATTCTTGCGTCCAACCCGAAAACTGTCGCTTCACCAAAAAGCCACAGCGGCGGCATGTCGCGGGTGCTATTTTCGCAGACCAAGGCGTTCGATCAACTTGCGGTAGCGTTCGGCGCTGTGGCTCATCAGGTAATCTAGAAGCTTCCGCCGGCGACTTACCATGCGCAACAGGCCTTGGCGTGAATGATGGTCTTTCACATGCGTCTTGAAGTGCTCGGTCAGGTCATTGATACGCGCGGTCAACAGCGCGACCTGCACCTCCGGGGAACCGGTGTCGCCTTTGGCTGTTTGAAAATCCTGCACAATTTTTGATTTTTGGCTGCTGGTAACAGACATCAATCGCTCTCCAACTGAAAGATTTGCATTTTACCTTTTAAAAGCTTGTACGCTCAAGTAGGCAAAATATTTGCTCGCGAATTCGAACGACTTATGCACCACCACTCTCGTCATTGCAGCAGGTTTGTGGCGACTATACGCCTGGGCTTGATCTTGCCTTCCGGCAGGATTTCGCCAAGACCGATAAGCCTTTGTTTCATATTATAGATTCTTACGGTACCACAGGACAGAGGATCTCCTTGCGCTATAGTTTTGCCTTGCATTAAGTTCCGGCAATCTGCGTCATCAACAAGTATTTTCGGAAACGTCAAGAGCAAACTATCTATCGGGAGAAGGCACGCATCTCGTTGTTCCAAGTTCATCGCTTCAAGTTGTTGCAGTGTGTGCGCCTCATTCAGACCGAATGCCCCGACCCGAGTCCGGCGTAGACCTTTCAAATGCGCACCGCAACCTAGCCGCTCCCCCAAGTCCTGGGCCAACACTCGGATATATGTGCCTTTGCTGCAGTGAATTGTCAATCGGATCTCCTGCCCGGTCATGTCGTCCAGCTGCAGGCTATCAATGTACACTTTCCTTGGCGCCCGTTGCACTTGTTTGCCTTGCCTGGCGTAGACGTACAAGGGTTTTCCCCGGTGTTTGATCGCCGAATACATGGGCGGAACCTGCTCGATGTGACCGAGCAATCCTTTGATGGCTTTTTTCACTTGGACATGAGAAACCGCGACGCCTTTGCGCGACAGGATTTCTCCCTCGCAATCTCCTGTTGAAGTCGTCTCTCCAAGTTTAACCACCGCTTGATAGCTTTTGCTTGAATCCAGCGCACTCTGCGAAAATTTGCTTGCCTCACCAAGACAGACCGGAAGGAGACCTGTTGCCAGCGGATCCAGTGTCCCAGTGTGTCCTGCCTTCCCACACTGGAACAGAAACTTCACTTTTTGCAAGGCCGCGTTTGAGCTTAGCCCCGGTGGCTTGTCGAGGAGCAGTACGCCGCTGATATCCCTCTTGCGCAAGGTGACTAAGACGTGTGTTTTTTGTCTTCGGAAATGGCTTGGTCGATCAGGTTGGAGAGGCGCATGCCCCGCTCAACTGAAGAGTCATAGACAAAATGCAGTTCCGGCACCGAGTAAAGCTTGAGGCGCCGCGCGAGCTGGCTGCGTAGGAAGCCTGCTGCATGTTGCAGGCTGCTCAAGATTTCGGGTGTTTGCCCGGGTTCCCCGAGGTGCGTGAAGAAAATCTTGGCATGAGCGTAGTCCGGCGACACTTCCGCGTCAGTAAGGGTAATCATGCTGATCCGCGGGTCCTTTAGTTCCTGCCGCATGATTCCTGCAAGCTCTCTTTGGATCTGCTCGGCAACGCGCCGGGTTCGGGGATAATCTTTTGGCATGGGGAAAACTGGGTGATAAGCGAGCGTCCTGGTTTAATAAAGATCAGCCACCCGGCGGTATGACAACCCGGACCCATTACGAGCCCCGGTCCATCACAGAGTTCTTGCGACTTCAATGACCTCGTAAATCTCGAGCTGGTCGCTCACTTTTATATCGCTGTAATTCTTGATAGACAAACCGCATTCGAAGCCGGCTTTGACTTCTCTTACGTCATCTTTAAAGCGTTTCAGCGAATCCAGCTCTCCACTGTGTATCACCACGTTGTCGCGCAATACACGCACCATCGAATTACGCTTGACCAAGCCTTCCAGAACATAGCAGCCAGCCACGGCACCGACTTTTGAAATGTGGAATACCTGCCGCACGTCTATCAGACCCAAGATATTCTCCTTGCGCTCGGGAGCCAGCATGCCGGATAGCGCCGCCTTGATCTCGTCCACCGCATCGTAAATGATGTTGTAGTAACGCACATCCACGCCGGCGCTGCTGATTAGTTTTCGCGCGGTACTGTCGGCGCGGGTGTTGAAGCCAATGACCACGGCTTTCGAAGCGAGCGCCAAGTTGATGTCGGATTCAGTTATTGCCCCGACTCCGCTGTGTATGATATTGACCTTGACCTCTCCCGTAGATAGCTTTTGAAGGGCATGGGACAGTGCCTCATATGATCCTTGCACATCGGCCTTGATAACCAGAGAAAGCGTTTTCGCCTCGCCTTCCGCCATTTGGTCAAACACATTTTCGAGCTTGGCCGCCTGTAATTTGGCCAGCTTCACATCGCGGAATTTACCTTGGCGGAACAGCGCAATTTCCCTTGCCTTGCGCTCATCGCCCAGAACCTGAGCTTGCTCGCCAGCTACCGGCACGTCCGAAAGGCCCTGGATTTCCACTGGAATCGAAGGTCCCGCTTCCTGCACTACGTGTCCCGCCTCGTCAAACATGGCGCGCACTCGCCCGAATACCGCACCTGCCAGCAGCACATCGCCGCGCTTAAGGGTGCCTGACTGCACCAGGATGGTGGCTACCGGGCCGCGTCCCTTGTCGAGCCGCGATTCGATCACCAGTCCTTTGGCGGGTGTATCCCGCGACGCTTTGAGCTCCAGCACTTCGGCTTGCAATAGCACGCTCTCCAGAAGTGCGTCTATGCCTTTTCCAGTTTTGGCGGAAACCTCTACAAACATGGTGTCCCCACCCCAGCTTTCCGGAACCACTTCCTGCGCCACCAGTTCCTGCTTGATTCGCTCAGGGTTGGCCTCGGGCTTGTCAATCTTGTTTACTGCGACAACGATTGGAACCTTGGCTGCCTTGGCGTGATGCACAGCTTCGATGGTCTGCGGCATTACACCGTCGTCCGCGGCTACCACAAGAATCACGATATCGGTCGCTTTTGCGCCGCGCGCCCGCATTGCGGTAAACGCTTCATGGCCTGGTGTATCGAGGAAAGTTATCGTGCCTCTTGGGGTTTCAACGTGATACGCACCGATGTGCTGGGTAATCCCCCCCGCCTCGCCGCTCGCCACACGGGTGCGGCGGATATAGTCCAAAAGGGAGGTCTTGCCATGGTCCACGTGCCCCATAACGGTCACCACCGGAGCGCGTGGAAGCAATGTCGCTTCTTTTGGCAGTCGGTCTTCGCTTAAAAAAGATTCCGGATCATCCAGCTTGGCGCGCTTTGCGATGTGTCCCATTTCTTCCACCACAATCATCGCCGTGTCCTGGTCCAGCACCTGGTTAATGGTAACCATTGAGCCCATGTTCATCAGCACTTTGATGACTTCTGCGGCTTTCACCGACATTTTCTGCGCAAGTGCCGCAACGGAAACCGTTTCAGGCACCGCGACTTCATGCACCAGAGCCTCGGTTGGCATAGAGAATGCATGCGCCGGTTGCAGCTGGCTCTCGGGCTGCTGCTGCCTGGGTTTGGGTGCTTTGCGCTCCCGCCAGCCCTGGGCGCCAGTAAAATCGCCTCGCGTCTTGATAGTGCGTCGACGAGCCGTTTCATCCTGCCAAATGACCTTGGGCTGCTTCTTGGCTTTCTTCTGCGATTTCGCGGCTTTTTCCGGCGTCACCGTCGGTTTGTGCAAGGTGCCTTCGGTTGCCGACGGGACAAGCTGGATTACCGGCGCCGCAGGTTTGGCCCGCTGCGGCTCCTCGGTTTTGATTTCAGCGACCTTGCGTTTTCTCTCCTGCTTGTCGCGCAGCTCTTCGCTTTGGCGCGCAATCAATTCCCTCTGTTTTTTGGCTTCTTCTTCGCGCAGCGCGAGCTGTTGGGCATCCACCACGGGCACCAGGGTTTCACGTTCTTCTTCGTCGGTCGTGGCCTCGTCGCGCTTCACAAATACCCGCTTCTTTCGCACCTCGATCTGAATGGTGCGCGCCTTGCCGGAATTGTCGGATTTTTTGATCTCGGACGTCTGCCTGCGCGTCAGGGTGATTTTCTTTTTCTGGTCTTTTGCACCGTGCACGCGGTGCAGGTATTCCAGAAGCTGAGTCTTATCCTGCTCAGTCAGCAAATCTTCGGCAAGCTTCTTGTTGACGCCGGCGGCCTGCAATTGCTCAATCAAGCGTGAAGGGTCCAACTTCAGCTCGCGGGCGAATTGCTCTACGTTCATTTGGGCCATGACTCTATTCCCTAATGGTTATCCGTGACCCCATCATGCAAACCAGGGCGCACGCGCCGTCATGATAAGTTTCTTGGCGCGGTCAGCATCCATTCCAGTGATTTCCAGCAAGTCGTCCACCGCCAGATCGGCCAGCCCTTCCTTGGTGGTTACGCCTTTGGCCGCCAGCATGCGTGCGGTCTGACTGTCCATGCCTTCCAGGGTCAACAAATCCTCGGCATCATGTTCCACCCGTTCTTCGCTGGCGATCGCTTCGTTAAGAAGCGCATTGCGCGCGCGGCTCCTCAGCTCATTGACCGTCTCTTCGTCGAGAGCCTCGATTTCCAGCATTTCGTTGAGCGGTACGTAAGCCACTTCCTCCAGCGTATTAAAACCTTCCTGCACTAGAATATCCGCGACCTCTTCGTCCACGTCCAGACGTTCCATGAAGAGCTTCTTGACACTCGCCGATTCTTCGTTGCTTTTCTTCTGAGATTCGGCAACAGTCATGATGTTGAGTGTCCAGCCGGTTAATTCGGACGCCAATCTGACATTTTGCCCGTTGCGGCCTATTGCCTGAGCCAGGTTTTCTTCTTCCACCACGATGTCCATGCTGTGTTTCTCTTCGTCCACCATGATGCTGCTTACCTCAGCAGGCGCTAGCGCATTGATCACGAACTGTGCCGCATCGGGCGACCACAGGATAATATCCACCCGCTCGCCCGCCAGCTCCGCGGTTACCGCTTGTACCCGTGAACCGCGCATGCCAACGCAGGTTCCGATCGGGTCGATGCGCTGGTCGTTGGCTTTTACGGCGATCTTGGCGCGCGAACCCGGATCTCTCGCTGCAGATTTTATTTCCAGCAGGCCCTCCTCGATTTCGGGCACCTCGAGCTCAAACAGGTTGATCAGAAACTGGGGGACAATGCGCGACAGAATGAGCTGCGGACCGCGGCTATTGCGGTCTACGCGCATGAGATAGGCGCGCACCCGGTCGCCCACCCTCAAGTTTTCTTTGGGAATCATCTGGTCGCGCGGCAGCAGCGCTTCAATGCGGCCGGATTCGATCATCGCGTTACCACGCTCCATGCGCTTGATCACTCCGGTTACCAGCTGCTCCTTGCGCTGCAGGAAATCATTCAGGATTTGCTCGCGTTCGGCGTCACGTATTTTCTGCAGTATCACTTGCTTGGCGGTTTGCGCGCCGATGCGTCCAAACTCCACGGCTTCGAGCGGCTCTTCGATATTTTCGCCTAGCTGAACATCCGGCTTGTGTTTTTGCGCCTGTTGCAATGTCATTTGCCGTGTCGGGGCTTCCAACTCTTCGTCGGGCACGACTTGCCAGCGGCGGAAAGACGCATATTCCCCGTTATTGCGGTCCACCGCCACCCTCACTTCAACGTCGTCATGAAAACGTTTCTTGGTGGCAGAAGCCAGCGCCATTTCCAAGGCCGCAAAGACGATGTCCCGGTCCACGCTTTTTTCGCGTGCCAGGGCGTCTACAAGCAATAAAATCTCACGACTCATAATCACTACCCTCCAGCTAAATATTGGGGATAAGGCGGGCTTTTTCCAGATTGCCCATATCCAGCGACAGCACCCTGCCTTCCACCTCGAGCTGCAAGAATCCGCCATCGACCCCGCGCAGTACACCCGCAAAATTTCTCTGGCCGGATACCGGCACCCGCACCTTGATTTGTGCCTTCTGCCCGCAAAATCGCTCGAAATCCGAGGGTTTTTTCAGGATCCGGTCCAAGCCCGGCGACGAAACCTCGAGCCTTTCGTAGTCGACGTTTTCCACGGCAAACAAGCGGGTAAGATGGTTGCTGACTCGGGCGCAATCGTCCACGCTAATTCCGCTTGATTTGTCGATAAACACCCTCAGCAATTTCCCGCTGGCCGACATTTCCAGGTCCACCAGCTCAAATCCCAAGCCATTCACCGCCGTTTCCAGCTTTAATCGCAGATCGACCATAAGCGATATCACAAACAAAAAATGGGCTAAAAGCCCATCTCCTCACCTCGTGCGCTATTCTAGCAAAATATTTAAACAGATCAAATAGGATAAAATGCCGGATGCCAAGCCTGGCGCGGCGTTTTACGGTCATTAAGAAGGGCCTTGCGTCACAATTTCGCTCCGGCCTTAGCGTACGAATCGCCATTTTTCTTTAACTTTCATGCCCGTTGATGTCAAAAACCTGCGCATATGCCAAAGACCTCCACTGAACTGCCTGTCGCGCCCAACTTTATCCGCAACATCGTTGACCAGGACAACGCATCCTTGAAATGGGGCGCTCGCGTGGAGACGCGTTTTCCCCCGGAACCCAACGGGTACCTGCATATCGGGCATGCCAAGTCCATTTGCCTCAATTTCGGCTTGGCGCGTGACTACGGCGGAGTTTGTCATATGCGCTTTGACGACACCAACCCGACCAAAGAAGAGCAGGAATATGTGGATTCAATCCTCGACTCGGTGCATTGGCTGGGTTTCGATTGGGGAAAGCATCTTTATTACGCCTCCGATTACTTCGACAAACTTTATGCGCTTGCCGAGCATTTCATCAAAACGGGGAAGGCCTATGTGGACAGCCTCAGCGCCGACCAAATTCGCGAATATCGCGGAACATTGACTGAGGCGGGCAGGGAGAGTCCGTACCGCAACCGGTCGATCGAGGAAAATCTCGACTTGTTTAGACGCATGAGAGCAGGAGAGTTTCCCGACGGCAGCCACGTGTTGCGTCTGAAGATCGACATGGCATCGCCTAATATCAACATGCGCGACCCTGCGATTTACCGAATCCGCCACGCGGATCACCACCGCACCGGTAGCAAATGGTGTATTTACCCGCTTTACGATTACACCCACTGCATTTCTGATGCCCTGGAAAACATCACGCATTCCATCTGTACCCTGGAATTTGAAGATCATCGCCCGTTGTACGATTGGGTGCTCAATGAACTGGCCAACGACCGGATACTCAAGCGGCCATTGCCGCAGCAGATCGAGTTCGCGCGCTTGAACCTCACCTACACTGTGATGAGCAAGAGGAAACTCATTGAACTTGTCGAGGGCAAATATGTGGACGGTTGGGACGATCCGCGGATGAATACCCTGGTGGGCGTACGCCGCCGCGGCTACACCCCGCAATCGATACGCCTTTTTTGCGACCGCATCGGCGTCTCCAAAGCAGATTCATGGATTGATATCAGCATGCTGGAAGATGCTCTGCGCGACGATCTGAACGAACGCGCCGAGCGCCGCATCGCCGTATTGCGACCGTTGAGGCTTATCATCGACAATTATCCGGAGAACCGGGTGGAGTATTGCGAGGCTCCCAACCACCCTCAAAAACCGGAATTGGGCCGGCGCAGGCTGCCGTTTTCCAAAACGCTGTATATCGAGCGTGAGGATTTCATGGAACAACCGCCCAAAGGCTATTTCCGTCTCTCCCCGAACACCGAGGTCCGTCTGCGCTATGCCTATATCGTCAAATGCGTAGACATGACAAAAAATGCGCAAGGCGAAATCGAGGCCGTGCATTGCACCTATGACCCACAAAGCAAAAGTGGTACAGCGGGATCGGACGCGCGCAAAGTAAAGGGCAACATCCACTGGCTCTCCGCCGCACATGCGCTTCCGGGCGAAGTGCGGCTGTATGACCGGTTGTTCGCCCATCCACATCCCGATGCCGGCGGCAAAGATTACAAGGAATTTTTGAATCCGCACTCCAAGGAAGTGGTTGCCGCGTATTTCGAGCCCGCCTTAGATCTAGCCAAACCCGAAGACCGTTTCCAGTTCGAACGGCACGGGTATTTCGTGGCAGACTTAAAAGATTCAAAGCCCGGCAAACCGGTATTTAACCGCGCCGTCACGCTGCGCGATTCGTGGACCAAACAAAGTACCAAGTAATGAACTTGCTTCAGCCTCAAATGCGCGTCGCCAACACGATGTCTTGGTTCAAGTCGGCAGCCATTTTGATCGTCACGATGTTGCTCAGTAGCTGCGCGTGGTATAGCGGGTATGGGCTGAAACCGGGTGTCGCCACGGAACCCCAAGTGCGAGAAGCCATGGGCCAACCTGCGGCCACTTGGAGCACGCCGGCGGGCGAGGTTTGGGCCTATCCGCGCGGGCCTCTTGGGACCGAAACTTTCCTGGTTCGGTTTGACGAAAACGGCAAGCTCGCCGAAATTCAACAAGTGCTGCGCGATGAGCGTTTCGACCAAATCTACGCTGGCATGACCCGTGATGACGTCCTTCACCTCATTGGGCCTCCATTTCAAACCACAACATTTTCCGGAACGGACCAGACAGCTTGGGATTATCATTACCGCGACGATTCGGCGCAATCCGCCCTTTTCTCGGTGATGTACAACAATTCGGGCGTGGTCGTATGGACCTTCAAGCAACGCTTAGTCGGCGACGGCCATGAGCATTGAAGGCACAATGAGCTTTCAAATCGCCACTCGTATTGCCTTACACGTCTTACAGCTGCGACAGCTTGTAAAGGAGATCTTTGCTCTAATCCGCCGCTAAATATGATAATCTCAATACAGTAATTCCCCCTTTGCCGGAGAACCGTATGGCGAACAAGCCTTTTCTCACTGACATCAAAACCCTGCGCAAGCGTGCACGCCAGCATATTGAACAAGGCGCGGTTACTCCCGGCTACAAAGGCAACCGCGAAACCGTCATTAAGCTTTTGAACGAAGCGCTGGCAACCGAAATCGTCTGCGTGTTGCGCTACAAGCGCCATTATTTCATGGCCGCTGGAATCAATGCGCAAAGCGTCGCACAGGAATTCCTGCAGCATGCAAACGAAGAGCAAATGCACGCCGATCAGATTGCGGAGCGTATCGTGCAGCTTGGAGGCGAGCCGAACTTGTCTCCGGATGGCTTACTTGCCCGCAGCCACTCAGAATACGTTGAGGGCAAAACACTGATCGGAATGATTAAGGAAGACCTGATCGCCGAGCGAATTGCGATTGATAGTTACCGGGAGATGATCGCCTATCTCGGCAATGACGATCCCACCACCCGCCGCATGATGGAAGGAATCCTTGCTATGGAAGAGGAACATGCGGACGATCTGGTGAGCCTGTTGGAAGAGTTGCGTCCGTAATATTCTGCCGCTCTTGGAATCGGGAATCCGATTCATTTTCTAATCTTGCGGTATTGCTGCCGGCAAGTCGCGAGGGATTAAAGAAAATTTAACGCCTGCGCAGGAAAGTGATGTCATCCGCGACCTTCAGTTTCCATGGTGAACTCACGGATTTTATCGCCCGCGAACGTCGGGGCGTTATGTTCAATCACGCCTGCGCCCGCGCCGCAACTATCAAACACGCAATTGAATCGCTCGGAGTGCCCCACACTGAAGCCGGCCGCATAATGGTGAACAACCACCCGGCCACTCTCGAGCGCATCGTCCGCGAAGGCGACTTGATAGAAGTCTATCCCTACCTCCCGGTTGATACCATCCAGGATAAAACTCCCGAATTCGTGGCAGACGCCCATCTTGGCGGGCTAGCGCGAATGTTGCGGATGCTCGGCTTGGATACGCTCTACGAAAGCGCGATATCCGACCGTGAAATCATCGAAGCGGCGCTGCGTGAGCGGCGCATTGTGCTCAGCCGCGACCGTGAGCTACTGAAGATCCGCGACGTGGCGCGTGGCTGTTTCGTCCACGCGCGCAAGCCCGAAGCGCAATTGCGGGAAGTTGCAATTCGCTATGGCCTCGAGCGCCACATGCAGCCGTTCACACTATGCCTGCATTGCAATTATCGCCTTGAGACCATCGAAAAAAGAGAGGTTGCGGGACAAATTCCACAGCGCATTTACGAGCGCTATGCAGAGTTTACACGGTGCCCGGGCTGTGCCCGAATCTACTGGCAAGGCTCGCATTGGGCACGCATGCGCGAAATGCTGGACACATCGCTTACTACCCCGATTCCGGTCAATTCATGACAGACGCCGGGATTTCACTAACGCCCGTATTCGCCCTTATAACGCGCCTGTAATCAACAGGCCCAGCGCGAATCGCGGAACCGCTGGTCACCGCGTTGCACGTTCACGCAAGTAATGCCTGCTAGGCAATGAATCCACGACGACTTACTCTTCCTTTCTTCTGCCGCTTGCGCGATGATATCGAGACCCTTATAGCGTCGAATGCAACGCGTTTCTAAACGACCCGGCCAATAATATGCTGCCACAGGCTCTAGATGCCACCGCGCTCAGCCACGCGATTCAGAATGCGGTAGTGCCAGTCTTTCTGCTCACCGGTATCGGCGCAATGCTGGCGGTGCTCGCCAATCGCCTGGGAAGAATCGTTGATTTCGCCCGTGTACTCGAAGGGCGCCTCTCTGCCAGCAGCGAGAAAGAGCGCGTGGATACGCATAGGCGACTGACCGTGCTTTCTAGGCGTGCCAGACTCATCTACGCGGCAATTAGCTTGAGCGTATTGTGTGCCTTGCTCATCTGTACAGTTATAGTTCTGTTATTCGTTGAAGTATTTCTTTCTCTGAAGATTCCCGGGCTGATAGGAGTGCTGTTTATCGTTGCCATGCTGGCTTTTATCGTCGCGCTGATTTGTTTTCTGCGAGAAGTCTATTTGGCGACGGTCACTCTCAGAATCGGCTCTCACTAGACAGCAGATTCGAGCTTTTTTGCCCGTATAGGTTTGTTGCCGGCCAAAGTCTATTATGGCAGATTCGTTCCGGCACTCCTTCGATCCGGTGTATTAACCGACAATAACTTGCACACCTTTACACTCAGGCTGAAGCCCGGATGGCTTCCGCTTTCCTGAGCAGCGCCTCCGCCATGCGAATACTGGCTATGTCGATCAGTCGCCCGTCCAGCGATACTGCGCCTTTTCCGTCTTTTGCTGCCTGCGCCATGGCCTCCATGATTCGCTTGGCCTTGGTCACCTCGGCGTCCGACGGCGTGAAAACCTTGTTCGCCAACTCGATTTGCGACGGGTGGATCGCCCACTTGCCTTCGTAACCGAGGACCGCTGCACGGTTTGCCGCGGCGATGAAGCCGTCGGCATCGTTAAAGTCCCCAAATGGGCCGTCAATCGGACGCAGGCCATAAGCGCGGCACGCCACCATCATGCGCGTTTGCGCCGCGTGCCAGGGATCGGTCCAGAAATACTGCCGTTTACCGTCTGCATCTTTATCAGTTAGCACGCCCGAGTCTTTGTTCACTCCGCCGATGACCGTGGTGCGGGCGCGGGTGGAAGCGGCGTAATCCGCTACGCCGAACGACATGGCCTCGAGCCTTTTGCTCGACTGCGCGATCGCTTCAACGTTGGCCATGCCCAGTGCGGTTTCGATGAGAACCTCAAAACCGAGGCGTTTCGAGCGTTTCTTCGCCGTCTCAATCTGCGTCACCATCATGTCCACGGCATATACGTCGGCAGCTGCGCCCACCTTGGGAATGAGAATCATGTCGAGGCGCGGACAGGCTTCGACTATGTCCACCACATCACGGTACATGTAGTGGGTGTCAAGGCCATTGATGCGCACCATCATGGTCTTGGTCCCCCAGTTGATTTCATTCAAGCCTTGAATGATATTCTTGCGCGCTTTCTCCTTGTCGTCTGGAGCAACGGCATCTTCGCAATCGAGAAATATGATATCGGCTGCGGACTTCGACGCTTTCTCGAACAGCGCAGTGTTGGTGCCGGGAACCGCGAGTTCCGAACGGTGCAGTCGCGCGGTTACGGGTTCAATGCTGGTGAAGCTCATGATGGGTTCCTTCCCTAGTTAAATTAAATTGCCTTATCCGGTGGCGCCAAAGCCGGCAGCGATGCAGTTGATCGATTGCAGCAGCGCATCGCGGTAAAGATTTTTTGTCGGTCCTTCCGGTTCCAGGCGGTAGCGCCGCAGCAAGTCGACTTGCTCGCGGTTTACTTGATTGAGCATGGGCAGGCGCAATGCGAGGCGCCGCCGGTATTCAGGAAAGCGCTCGGCAATATTCTTGCCTTCGCTCACTCTCAGCACCATTTCACAAGTTCGCCGGTACTCTGCTTCAATTTTGCTAAAGATTTCGCCGCGCACCCGATCATCCTCAACCAGCCCCGCGTATTGACGGGCGATTTCCAGATCAACCTGAGACAGAGTCTTTTCCACTTCGTCAATGATAAGACGAAATAACCGCGACTCAATAAACATGCGCTGGAGCAGCGCCAAGCCGGCCGCACCCCGCACCTCCAGGAAAGCGGAGATGCCGCCACCGACTCCGTACCATCCCGGCACGATATGCCGGTTCTGGGCCCAGGCGAACACCCAGGGTATCGCGCGCAAATCGGCCAGACTCTTCGCGCCAAAACGGCGCGCCGGGCGCGAGCCGATATTTAGCAATGAAATTTCCTCAAGCGGGCTTGCTGCCTGAAAATAGGCTGGCAAATCCGGGTGCCGGGCAAGCCCGCTGTAGGCAACCTGCGCCGTCGCGGAAAGCGCCTCCATGGCTTCGTCGAATTCCGGGTTGGCACGCAAGACCTGCTCCCGGTCTGACTTGAGCGAATGTTCCAGCACACTCGCCGCTAACAGTTCCATGTGGTACGAGGTCGTGCCTTTGTTGGCGTACTTGAACGATACCACCTCTCCCTGTTCGGTGACACGAAAGCAACCTTGGATGGAACCCGCGGGTTGAGCAGCAATCGCCCGCCCCGTGGCAATACCCCCGCGGCTGACCGAACCGCCGCGGCCATGAAAGAAAGTTATCGGGATACCCGCTTCCTTCCCGAGCTGGGTGAGTTTCACCTGTGCTTTTGCCAGCTCCCAGTTGCTGGAAAAAAATCCGCCGTCCTTGTTGGAATCCGAATAGCCGATCATGACTTCCTGAGTCCCGCCCTGAGCATGGATGCTGCGCTTCATAACCGGGATGTTGAGAAGTTCACGCATGATCGCGGGTGCTCGCCGAAGGTCTTCAATGGTTTCAAAAAGTGGCGTGATCGGCAGCCGGCAATATTCCACTCCGGCGGGATCGTAAAACACCCCGCCCTCCTTGGCCAACAGGTAAACGCCCAGCACATCGCTCACCGAGCGGGTCATGCTGAGAACAAAGGCGCCAAACGCATGCCGGTCCAGAACATTCCACATTTCGGCGATAAGCCGAAACATGCCCAAAGTTTCCTTGGCCTTCGTCGAGAGGCGATACGCGGGGCGGTCCGGGACAAGTGGTTTTGCCAATTGTTGCAGTAGCCACGATTTCCATTCATCGGAATCAAATTTGGGCGGTTCACTTCTATCCGGATGACTAGCCCGCCACAACTCGTTCAAGGCTTCGGTAATTCGCGTGGTATTTTCCCGGACATCGAGCCGCACCGTACTGAAGCGAAACGCCTCGACTGCGCGACGGATTGGGGTTACCAAAGACCGCGCCAAAGTTTCGCCTTTGCTTTCCGCCAATCCCTGTTCGAGTATTCTCAGGTCAGCGACTAAATCATCCGCGGTGGAATAGCCCTTGTCGCCGGATATGGCACGCCCTTTGGCAACCTCAGCAAGGGTAAAATCGAAGCGGCGCAAAATGCATGACAGGTACTGCCGGAATAACTCTCCGGGGTTGCGCGCCGCGATCAGTGCCGCCTTGTCGCTGCGCTCGAGAGCGCGCTTAAGCGCAGTGCGGAAACTGTCGGGAATTGGCGCGGCGCGTTCAGTGATGCTCAAGCTCTGCAATAACTCGATGAGGCGCAATTTGTAACTTTGCAAGCTGGCCAAGCAATTCTGGTACAGCGCCTCTCGGGTGACGCGGTTTGTGACATGCGGGTTGCCATCCCGGTCGCCACCAATCCAAGCTCCAAATTGAAAGAAAGCCGGGATCTCGAAACGCTGGCTCGGATAGCTCTGACGCAAGGCGTAATCCAGCTTGTCGAGCATTGCTGGCACACCCTCAAATAAGGTCTCATTGAAAAAATGCAGGCCCCACGCCACTTCCTGTGGCACAGTCGGTTTCTGCAGGCGCAATTCGCCAGTGAACCACAGGAGCTCGATGTCATTTCTCAGCGTTTCGACCAGTCGTTCGCGCTCACGCAGGGTCCAGCGCGGCGATTCCAGGTCCATTAAGTGACGATAAATCTTGCGGTGCCTTTCCAGCACGGTGACGCGTTTAGCCTCGGTTGGGTGCGCAGTGATCACCGGGCGGATTTTCAACGAGTTCAACAGCGAGCGAAGTTCCCCGGCAGTTATTTCACTAGCGGCGGCTTCCGCGATGACCCCGCCCAGAGTCCCGCGCACGTTCGCAAAACCGCGCTCGTTCTCAAGCTGGCGACGACGGCGCATCGCGGCATTTTCCTCGGCGATGGTAAGCAGTTGGAACCAGATGCCCTGCGCCTGCAGCGCCCTTCCCAATACCGCCGGAGGAAGATCAAAATCACGCGACTCGCTGCGCAGCATAGGCGCGATTCGGGGCTCATGACGCTCAACGACTTCCGCCAAAAGCTCGAACAGAAAACCCACCAGTTGTTTTTCGTAGGCGAGAGGCTCGACGGCCTCAGTTGGATACGAGAAAGAAATGGCGCTATTAGGCTTCATATTTTATTTGCCGAGCGGAGAGGACCCAAGTTTGTGGGCCCTGAATTTGCGGTTATTGCTTAAAGCTCTAACTCAGGTGCTGCCTAGGAAATGGCCTTTCGCGTCCGTTTCTTTTTCAGCACTTCTGCGACACAGGAACCGAGCTCGGATGCGCTGGGCGCGACCGTTAGGCCATAGTTGGTCATGATTGCGCTCTTCTCAGCGGCGCTGTCGCCGGTGGCGGAAATGATGGCTCCGGCATGTCCCATGCGCCGGCCCTTGGGTGCAGTAAGACCCGCCACGTAACCGACCACTGGTTTACTCATGTTCTCCATTACCCATTTTGCAGCTTCCGCCTCTTGTGGACCACCGATTTCGCCGATCATCAGCACCGCTTCGGTTTCATTGTCCTGCTCAAACAGCACCAGGTGATCGAGAAAGGAGCTGCCGTTGATTGGATCACCGCCGATGCCCACGCTGGTGGTGACACCGAGGCCCAATGCCTTGAGTTGTGCCGCGGCTTCATATCCGAGCGTACCGGACCGCGACACAATGCCTACCGTCCCTCGCTGGTAAATATGCCCCGGCATGATCCCAAGCATGGCCTTGCCGGCACTGATGATTCCAGCACAATTCGGTCCCACCATCAGCGTGCGGCGCTCCTTCGGATAGCGCATGAGGTAGCGCTTGACGCGCATCATGTCCTGTGCCGGAATGCCGTCGGTGATGGAGCACACCAGTCTGATCCCGGCGTCTGCCGCCTCCATGATTGAATCCATGCAAAACGCTGGCGGAACAAAAGTGATGCTGGCGGTCGCGCCGGTTTTCGCTACCGCTTCCTTGATCGTATTGAACACCGGCAATCCCAGGTGCTTGATGCCGCCCTTTCCCGGCGTCACTCCTCCCACGACCTTAGTGCCGTAATCGATCATTTCCTTGGCGTGAAATGTGCCTTTGTCGCCGGTGAAACCCTGTACTAGAACCCGCGTATTTTCATCAATGAGTATGCTCATGTCGTTATCCGGATTGAATCAAGCAGATTGCGGTTTAAATGTTTTCGCTGCGGCCACCACTTTTTGCGCAGCTTCGAGCAGTGTCTCCGCAATGATCAGAGGAAGTTTGCTCTCGCGTATGATTTTTTGGCCCTCGTCGACATTGGTTCCGGCCAGGCGCACCACAAATGGCACCTTTATATCCACCTCGCGGTAGGCCTGAACAATGCCTTTAGCCACCCAGTCGCAGCGATTGATACCGGCGAATATGTTCACCAGGATTGCGCGCACGTTCTTGTCGGTGAGCACCAGACGCAATGCGGCGGCAATCCTTTCGGGCGAAGCGCCCCCGCCGACATCCAGAAAATTCGCCGGCGTGCCGCCCGCATACTTAATGGTATCCATGGTCGCCATGGCTAATCCGGCGCCATTTATGACACAACCGATTTCACCGTCCAGCCCGATGTAGTTGAGATTATGCTCGGCCGCCTGAACTTCACGCGGATCTTCCTGCGCGGGGTCGCGCATCTCTGCGACGTTGGGGTGGCGGAACAAGGCATTGTCATCGAACGACATCTTGGCATCGAGCGCCAGCACTCTGTCATCCTTGGTCAAAACCAGCGGATTGATTTCCACCATGGTCGCGTCGAGATCCCGAAACGCGCGGTAAGCGCCCATCATTGTTTTCACCGCTCGCGCAACCTGTTTGATATTTAGCCCGAGTCCAAAAGCCAGTTCGCGGGCTTGAAATCCTTGCAATCCCACTGCCGGCTCGACGATTTCCTGCCGAATCGCATCGGGCGAAGTCTTGGCTATCTCTTCGATTTCCATTCCGCCTTGAGCCGATGCGATGACGCGTATGCGCTCGATCTTGCGGTCCAGCACGAAACCCAGATAGATCTCGCGTTCAAAGGGCTCGGCGACTTCGATATAAAGCTTTTGGACGATTTTCCCCTCGGCACCCGTTTGATTGGTTACCAGTTTCTTGCCCAGCAGCTCTTTCGCCGCGTCATGAACCTCGCGGTAGGTTTTGCACAGCTTAATGCCGCCGGCTTTACCCCGGCCTCCGGAGTGAATCTGCGCCTTTACTGCCCAGTGCCAGCCGCCCAATTCGGTAGCGCTATATACCGCCTGATCGGGGCTGTAGGCGACTGCCCCGCGCGGTACCGCGACGCCGAAGCTGGATAAAAGTTCTTTCGCCTGGTATTCGTGAATATCCACTTAACGCTCCTTATACGGGAATCTACCAGTTAGAATTCGTTTTCGCTGGAGCGGTCCGCACCTTACACAACCAGGTTTTGCGGCTTGCCGCTTACAAAAGCATCGATGTTGTCGACCAATTGATCAGCCAGAAACTGCATCGCGTCGTTGGAAGCCCACGCCACGTGCGGCGTCAATATGAAATCCGGCCGTCTGAGCTCGAGCAGCGGGTTCCCTTCGCGCGGCGGCTCTTTGGTCAACACGTCAAAACCTGCCCCCGCGATCAATCCTTCATCGAGCGCGCGAATGAGTCCTGCTTCGTCCACTAGGCCACCCCGGGCGGTATTGATGAGAAGCGCGGTCCTTTTCATTTTGTGAAATTGCTCGAGCCCGATCATGTTCCGGGATTCCGGCGTCAGCGGGCAATGCAGGGAAATCACGTCTGATTCAGCCAACACTGTGTCGAACGGAGTGAATTCGACGCCAGGGGCCTTAGGCGGCGCATGGTCGGCAAAAAGCACTCGCATGCCGAAGCCGCGGGCGATCTTGGCAGTGCCCTGCCCTATGGCCCCTTCACCGAGTATGCCGATCGTTGCTCCAAACAAGTCGCCGATAGGGTGGTCAAAAAAACAAAACTGGGTAGCCTTCTGCCATACCCCGTTTTCAACATCTTGACGATAGGCAAGCAAGTTGCGCCGCAGTGCCAGGATCAGCGCAAAAGCGTGTTCGGGAACGGTGTGAATTGCGTAATTGCGGATGTTTGCCACCGCGATGTTGTGCGATTTGCAGTATTCGGTGTCGATAACATCGTAGCCGGTCGCCGCTACGGCGACCATCTTAAGCTTGGGCAGCTTGGCGAGCGTTTCCTTACGCAACGGAACCTTGTTGGTGATCGCGATAGTCGCACTTCCCAGACGTTCCACAATTTCGGACGCGGCGGTTGTCGGAAATTCCGCCCAGGAATGATCAAACGCCGGCCGGCGCACATTCGCGTTCAGCGTGGATCGATCAAGAAATACCACGTGGTGTTGCATCGGTACCCAGGTCCTGAATCAATAAATTGAACCTGTGGAGTGTGATGCATAGACCACTTCCTCCCGGCTGACCTTTTTCTTCGGAATCGGGTCATTATGGCGCCAGTAATCTGAAGCCGCGGCGACTCCGCTGCCGGGCTTGACCTTTACACCGACGTCCAGCATGGCCATCTCGGCGCCGGCAATCGCGCCCATCAGCATCAATTCATTGAGATCACCCAGATGCCCGATGCGAAACAGCTTGCCAGCCACTTTGGACAGACCCGCGCCCAACGCGAGGTTATAACGCCGGAAAGCCACGTCAATCACGTGTGCGCCGTTGATGCCCTCTGGCACCATAATGGCGCTCACCGTGTCGGAATACCATTTGGGCTCCTTGGCGCACAGCTTGAGACCCCAACCCTTCGTGACCGCAGCGCGTACGCCTTCGGCAAGGTAATGGTGGCGGAAGAAAATGTTTTCCAGACCTTCCTCAAAAATAACATTAAGCGACTCACGCAGGCCATATAGCATAGCCAGCGCCGGAGTGTACGGAAAATATCCGGTGGCATTGGCCTTAATCATGTCATTCAAATCAAAATAGCAACGCTTCGATTTCGCCGCCGGCATGGCCGCAAGCGCTTTCTTGCTCGCACAGACAATTCCCAGGCCGGCCGGTAGCATGAGGCCTTTTTGCGAGCCGGTAATGGCCATGTCCACCTGCCACTCGTCCATCTGGAAGTCAATGCTGGCAAGAGAACTCACCGCGTCGACAAACAGCATGGCCGGATGCCGCGTTGCATCCATCACCCGCCGCACGCCAGCGATATCGCTCGTGACCCCGGTTGCGGTTTCGTTATGGCAGGCGAGAACCGCCTTGATTGTATGTTGCTTATCAGCGCGCAGCGCGTCCTCTACGCGCTCCAGTGGAACTCCCTCGCCCCACTCGACTTCCAGGACTTCCACGTCGAAACCCAAACGCTGTGCCATATCGACCCATAAATGGCTGAACTGGCCGAATCGAGAAGCTAACACCTTGTCGCCGGGGGAAAGCGTGTTCGTCAAAGCCACCTCCCACGCACCAGTCCCTGACGAAGGAAATATAAAAGCCTGGCCTTCAGTGGACTTGAATACTTTTTTCAGGTCGCTCAGTACTGAGACAGAAAGCTCGGGAAACTTCGAGGAGCGATGGTCCTCCATTGCCACCACCATCGCGCGCAGCACGCGATCGGGAATGTTGGTCGGACCCGGAACGAAGAGAAAATTGCGGCCTGGCATACGTGGCATAATCAGCCTCCTCCTTGTTAGCTAAAACGGGATACCCCGTCCATAAACGGGCGCAAAATACACGCCATTCTCATTTGTTGCACAACGTCAGGAAACGATGTTTGATGCTGAAGGTAGTCTACCCGAGCCGAAATAATTATATCTTATGGCAGACCATAAGCTGTACTGCGAACTTGACTCCCCTTGTATAAGCTTACCTTAAAATGCCAATGATAGATGGTGGGTCGCGAAACGGCAATACAATATTCTTATGGTTTCGATAAGCGCTCGCCCTTGCCGCGTGACGCGGGAAATCGGCCACGATCTCTATTGAAGTAACTAGGCGTGCCTGATTTTTAGCAAAATGCGTTCCGCACGGCGCTTTCCCGCGAATCAAGTTAACCTGTGAAATCTGTCGCTTAGCTGGTCTGAAGTCGCTAAATTGCCTTGCGCTGTTTACGATAAGCCCTTTTTACAATTACCATATGCTCACAATAATTAGCTGTTCCATCGGGTCAGCCGACGGCAGACTGTACGATTTGTGATCGCATTATTGAAGCGGTCGCCGGTTAGCAAGTGGTTTACTTAAGCTGATAAATAGAAAACGGAGGAGACACAAAATGAATACGCAGACGACATTCGCCTCAAAGCCTGCTTCTTATCGTTGGTTGCAGCTCATTCTGGGCATCATCTGCATGGTGATGATCGCCAATCTGCAATACGGCTGGACTTTATTCGTCAACCCTATTTCGGAAAAGTATGGCTGGACCAGGGCGGCGATTCAGGTCGCTTTCACCATATTTGTTCTGACCGAAACTTGGCTGGTACCTATAGAAGGGTATTTGGTTGACGTTTTTGGTCCGCGTCTGGTGGTACTCGTCGGAGGCATTCTGTGCGGCATCGGATGGACTCTGAATTCATATGCTGACTCCCTGCCCGCCCTCTACTTTGCGGCGGCAATCAGCGGAATTGGCGCCGGAGCTGTCTACGGCACTTGTGTCGGCAACGCGCTCAAATGGTTTGCCGACCGGCGTGGCTTGGCGGCGGGGCTTACTGCAGCCGGTTTTGGAATGGGCTCGGCGCTCACCATCATACCGATATCCGCAATCATTAAAACGATGGGGTACGAGGCCGCTTTCCTGTATTTCGGCATCGGCCAAGGCGTGATCGTGGTCCTGATTTCCCTGGGTTTGACCGCCCCGCAGTTTGTAACCAGTCTTGAACTCGCGAAAAAAGCGGCCGCTCCTTCGCCCTCTACCGTGGTGCCGCAGACCAAGCGCAATTACCGGCCATTGGAGCTCTTGCGCCAGCCCGTATTCTGGGTCCTGTATGTCATGTTTGTGCTGGTGGCGGCTGGCGGCCTCATGGCAGTTGCCCAGTTGGCGCCAATTGCCAAGGACTTCAAGGTCGCGAATATTCCGGTGAGTCTATTGGGGATCACTTTGCCGGCGCTTACCTTTGCGCTCTCGATTGACCGCATATTGAACGGCCTGACGCGCCCGTTTTTTGGCTGGGTATCCGACAACATCGGGCGTGAGTTGACTATGTTGATTGCCTTCGGTCTGGAGGGAATTGGCATAATGGCGCTGTACGCGTACGGCAGCGATCCTGTTGCCTTCGTTATCCTGTCCGGGCTGGTGTTTTTTGCTTGGGGCGAAATCTTCAGCTTGTTTCCATCCACCTGCACCGACACATTTGGCAGCAAATTTGCCGCCGCGAACGCGGGTCTTCTTTATACGGCAAAGGGAACAGCAGCGTTGCTGGTGCCTCTTGCAAATGTGCTCACTTCGGCAACCGGTAGCTGGCATGCCGTATTTATTGTCGCAGCCGTTATGAACGTAATCGCCGCTTTAACGGCTTGGTTCATACTGCGGCCGATGAGAAGCTCCCACATCGCGGCCGATGCGCTCGTTGCGCAACCGGCCTAAGGCCTGTAATAAGCAGCGTTCGGCAGTCGCAATGCCGGGTGTTGCCTAAATAGCGCCGATTACGATCTGAACGCGAAATGTCGGGAAAGGCAGGGTCAACGCCCTGCCTTTCTTGTTTAGCAGAAGGGCCAGCGCCTTATGCACCATTTCGCACGCTGGTTTGCAGCAAATTTTTTCGCAAGTAAAGCCCATGCCGCAACTTGACGCCTTTCTTGCATCTCCCTGGTTCATCCTGGCGCTGATCGTAATGACTGTCGCGGCGCTGGCTCACGGCACTCTAGGATTCGGCTTCCCGGTAATTTCGACTCCAGTGATTGCGATGTTTACCGACATCAAGACCGCGATTCTTACCACCTTGTTCCCCAATATCGTGATCAATCTGATCAGCATCATCAAAGGCGGAAACTGGCGCTTGAGCATAGGCAAGTACTGGGCTGTTGCGGTGTACGTGCTGATTGGCGCCATCGCCGGGACACATGTTCTGGTCGCCGCAGATCCCGAACCTTTGAAGCTGTTG
>Ga0187775_10000027_pt1 | contig 30858 bp, 26 predicted proteins | sample 0216_BV02_MP12_1_FD_132441 | JGI IMG/M metagenome (GOLD analysis project Ga0187775, IMG submission 132441) | Tropical peat soil microbial communities from peatlands in Department of Meta, Colombia - 0216_BV02_MP12_10_MG | ecosystem: Environmental > Terrestrial > Soil > Wetlands > Peat | place... | reverse complement strand
TTTTCAGCCGGGAGAAACGCAGAATTGCCGAACCACGTGGGGTGAGGTCTAAAGCTTTGCCAACAGGTCTCTGGCTTGTTCCTGCTGCTTGGCATCACCTTCTCGCAGCACTTCCTGCAGAATGTCACGGGCACCTTCCTTGTCGCCCATTTCCTGATAAGCCTTGGCGAGATCGAACTTGGTCTGTACCTCGTACCAGTGCTGGTCTTTCGGGGGCTCTTCCGCCACTGGGCCGGCCGCCGGTTCGTCGAGAGTCAGGCTGATTCCGGAAAGATCGATTTGAATCGGCTCCGCTTGCGCGGGAGGCGCAGGTGTGGCAACGGGCGCTGAAGGCTCGAAATTGAAGCTGATCATGTCCAATGGTGCCTCGCTGGCGGTAGGCGCTTGCGCAGATACGCCCGCCGTCGGTTCCGGACCGACATTAAAATCCAAGCCGCTGGTGACAGGCTTCTCTACCTCCACCGCCAAATCCGGCGTAATTTTGGACGGTTCGGCGGAAGGAACTTCGAAATCGAAACTGGTAAATGTTTTCTCGGCACTTGGCGCATTGCTTTCCATGCCAATATCGGCGCTTAATTGTTCGGCGGAGGTGGCGGGAAGTGCGATATTGAAATCCATTTCCGGCGGGCTGGGAGGCGGGCTTTCCACCGGTGTTTGTAATGCCGCGGCTTTTGCCGATTCATACATCGGATTGTCCGGGTTGAGTGCGTAGCCAAGCTGTGCAACTCGATCCCACACCGTACCCGGCTTGCCGCCGGTTGCCGCGTAGAGCTCGCGGGCGAGTGCTTCGAATACCGGCAGGTCCTTACGCGCAGCATAGATTTCCAGGAGTTTTGCGCGAATATTGTGGTGGGTGGGATTTTTCTTCAGAGCTTCTTTCAGGATTTCTTCGGCTTGCGTGTCGCGTCCGTAAGCGATGTAAACGTCGGCTTCAGCAACTGGATCAACTTCGTCAGTCGCGACCGCGCCACCGCTCTTGCCGGCAATATCGGTCATCATCGAGGTATCGGTGGTGTTGACCACCACCCCGCCCTCGGTATTTCCAAAGACCGTGCTGGCCTTCAGGGCCTCCTCATCGACAATGCTTTCTTCAGGACTCGTTAAAGATTTTTTTTTTCTCACGGCCATGTAGCCGAGTCCAAGTAGCAAGATTACCACTCCTGCTCCTCCCCCTAGGTATAGGGGATTTCCGAGTATGTCGTCCAGCAAGGACGTTTCGGCCTGAGGCGTAGGTTTGGGTTTTTCGATCGGTTTGGGGGCCAACGGGGGTTTTGCTTGGGCGCTCACAGCCGGTTTTGGCTCAGGCTTTTTGGCCTCGGCCACTTTGCTTTCTGGAGCTTTAATTGCGGGAGGCGTTGGAGCCGGGACCGGCTGCGCTGAAGGTTGGGGCGCCTTGGCGGCTGCCGCCTGTTGTTGCAGTTGGGCCAGGCTTTGGCTCTTAACTTCCAAGAGATGCTGCATGTCGCGGATGTTTTTCTCCAAAAGCGTGATGCGGTCGTTCGCTTCCTTTATCGCTTTCTCTCGCGCTACGGCCTCTTCCTCAAGGCTGTGAATCCGATCCTGCAGAGCCTTTTCACCGGCTCCTCCGGGTTTGCCGGCTGGCGGCTCGCCCTTGGAAAGTTTCAAGACTTCTTTGGCTGGCTCCTGAGGTGTGGGTTGCTCCGCAACCTGAGTGCTCAGCTTGCCAGTCGCGCCCTGCGTCGCCGTTTCAGTCGGAGCCGCTGCGCTTGCAGCTTCTGCAAGCTTTTGTCGGTAAGCATTCCAGTCGTGAGCCTGGACCTTGACCTCTTTTACTGCCTGGTTGGGATCGATTGTGGCCAAATCGTTACTATCAGGAACGCGAAGAACGGGACCGGTTTTCAAGCGGTTCATGTTATTCCCCATGAACGCTTTCTTGTTGGAACGGAAAAGCCCGACCAGCATTTGGTCAAGCGTATATTCGGAGGACTTGACGCTTTCAGCTATTTTGTGGAGCGTTTCGCCCCTTTTTACTGGCCCGTAGGTTTGCTGTTCAGGGCCAGCTGCCGCAACGGGCGTCGGCGCTTCTGGCTGCGCTGCCTCCGCTGGAGCCGCTTCCGGCACACCCTCCGGTGCTGCTTCTTGCGGTGCGGCCGCCTGAGTAGTTGCTTCGGTACCGGCTTGCTCCACTGGCGGCGCGGCGGCTTCCGCGGGTTTAGCTTCCTGCGCCGCGGCTGGGGCCTTCGCTGCGGGAGCAGCGGCCGGCGCTGTCGTTGCTATGGGCGTGAAACCAGGCGGATCGAGTAGGACCGTGTATTCTTTGACCATTCGGCCCGATGACCAGCTAAGCTCAATCAGAAAATCCAGAAAAGGCTCGTTGACCGGCTGCGTAGTTTTGAGCGTGAGATAGGGCTGCCCACTGGGGCTTTTCTCAACGTTGAATTTTATTCCGGATAGCGCGGATACGTACTGGATATTGGCCTGCTTAAATGCATCGTAGGGCGCGAGCTTCGCCACCAACGAGTCCACGTCCTTTTTTTCTACTCCCAAAAGCTCAATCTGTGCGGAAAGCGGTTGGCCCAAGTTGGAATTTACTGTCAGCTTGCCAAGCCCCGCGGCTTGGGCGGCCCAAGGCCATACAAATAAAGTACCGGCAACTAACCAAGCTAAGCGCCTAGATTTCCGCACAATCCCGCCCTGTGGTTTTGATTGGGGATAAGTAAATTAACATCATGTAGTTAGAGTTGCAAGCTCAACTTGCCTCTTATCATTATGGCCGGATCCAGATATTTTTCAATTAAAATTTCCGCAATTTGGACACTATTTAGGGCTGCACCCTTGCGAACATTGTCTGACACCACCCACATGTCGAGACCCCGGGGGTGTGAAATATCCTCGCGAATGCGCCCCACGTAGACTGCGTCCCGGCCCGCCGCTTCCAGTGCCGGGGTAGGATAACCGCCCGGCTTGTGCTCGTCCATGACCACCACTCCGGGCGCTTTTTTGAGCAACGCAGTCGCTGCCTGTGCGGTGATTTTCTTGCGGGTCTCGATGTGAACCGCCTCCGAATGGCCGTAGAACACCGGCACCCGTACAGTGGTCGGGTTCACACGTATCGAATCATCGCCCATGATCTTGCGAGTCTCCCACACCATCTTCATTTCTTCCTTGGTATAGCCGTTGTCCTGGAACACATCAATGTGTGGCAGAACGTTGAACGCGATTTGCTTCGGGTATACCTCGCTCACGATTTCCTTGTGGTTAAACAGCGCGCGGGTTTGCTCAGCCAGTTCCTGTATCGCTTCCTTGCCGGTGCCGGATACGGCCTGGTAGGTCGCGACATTTATGCGCTCTATGCCCACCGCATCATAAATGGGTTTCAGCGCCACCACCATCTGAATAGTGGAGCAGTTAGGGTTGGCTATGATCCGGCGGTTTTTGTAATCGGAGATGGCTTGAGGATTTACTTCCGGCACTACCAGCGGAACATCCTTTTCGTACCGGAATTGGGCGGTATTGTCTATGACCACGCAACCGGCAGCCGCTGCCTTCGGTGCATATTCTGCGGAAACGCTGCTGCCCGCAGAAAACAGCCCGATTTGCGCCATCGAAAAATCGAAATGGGCAACGTCTTCGACTTTCACGTCGCGGCCCTTGAATTCTACAGTCGTGCCTGCGGAACGCGAGGAAGCCAGCGGGTAAATTTTACCCACCGGAAAATCGCGCTCTTCCAGGATGGAAATCATCGCCTCGCCAACCGCTCCGGTAGCGCCCAATACGCAGACATTATATTTCTGTTTCATTCGTTCACTCTCAATTCACCGTGAGACTAAAGCGCGTCAACCACCGCATCGCCCATATCGTCGGTACTCACTTTGCGGGTGCCTTGCTGGAAAATGTCCGCAGTGCGCAAGCCTTTTGCCAGCACCTTTTTTACCGCCTGCTCCACGCGCTGCGCGGCTTCCTCCAGATCGCCAGTATAACGCAGCATCATCGCCACAGAGAGAATAGTAGCCAGCGGGTTGGCAATATTCTTTCCCGCGATATCAGGCGCGGAGCCGTGTATCGGCTCAAACAAGCCTTTGTTGTTCTCATCCAGCGATGCCGAAGGCAACATGCCGATGGAGCCAGTCAGCATCGAGGCCTGGTCAGACAGAATGTCGCCGAAAAGATTCCCGGTCAATATCACATCAAACTGTTTCGGATCTCGCACCAGCTGCATTGCTGCATTGTCTACGTACATATGCGTCAAACCGACATCCGGGTAATCTGTTGCCACTTCGCTCACCACTTCCCGCCAGAGCTGGCTAGTTTCCAGAACATTGGCCTTGTCGACCGAACACAGCTTGCGACGGCGTTTTCTCGCGATCTCAAAACCCACCCGAGCGATGCGGCGAATTTCCGATTCCGAGTACAGCATAGTATCAAAACCTACGCGTTCACCCTTGGCATTTGCTCTTCGCCCGCGCGGTTCGCCGAAATAAATGTCGCCCGTAAGCTCTCGCAAAATCATGATGTCGAGCCCGGCTACCACTTCCGCTTTCAACGTGGTTGCATAAGCAAGTTCAGCATAAAGCTGTGCCGGTCGCAAGTTAGCGAACACCCCAAGTTCCTTGCGGATGCGCAGCAGACCCCTTTCCGGGCGCTGCTCGCGCGGCAGTTTGTCATAGCGATAGCCGCCCACCGCGCCCATCAGCACGGCATCGGCCCGCCGCGCGAGCTTGAGCGTGGCATCCGGCAGGGGATCGCCACAAGCGTCATATCCCGCGCCACCAATTGCTGCGTATTCCAGCTCGAAATTCAGGCCGTCGCGCGCCAGCCGCTGTAATACTTTTACTGCTTGGGCCATGATTTCGGGGCCAATACCGTCGCCGGGTAGAACTGCAATTTTCATAATCGTGGTCAATACCTAGGACTAGGGCGTGAAAAGTACTTAAGCCTTGCTCTTCACCAACCGCGTGTTAATCAGAAAACAACCATGGCTGGCACTCGCGGTGCCGCGCCTCGAACGCCTTGATTTTTTCCGCGTGTTGCAATGTCAATCCGATTTCATCCAGCCCGCCGAGAAGACGCTGTTTTTGAAGTGGGTCGATATCGAATCTAAAAACCTGGCCGCTTGGAGTAGTTACGGTCTGCGCAGGCAAATTTAAATTGAGACGATAACCAGGCTGCTCCGCCACTTCCCCGAATAACTGCGATACCACGGCCGCGTCTAGCTCAACCGCCAATAAGCCATTTTTGCAACTATTGTTATAAAAAATGTCAGCAAAACTGGGCGCAATTAGGGCGCGGAATCCATAGTCCAGTAAGGCCCACGGAGCATGTTCACGGCTCGAGCCGCAGCCAAAGTTTTCGCGCGCCAGCAGGATTTGCGCGCCTTGGTAACGCGGCTGGTTTAGCACAAAATCCGGGTTGAGAGGACGGCCACGGTTATCCTTGCCCGGTTCGCCCTGATCCAGGTACCGCCAGCTATCAAACAGATTGGGGCCGAAACCGCTACGCTTGATGGATTTCAGGAATTGCTTGGGGATAATCGAATCGGTATCCACATTGGCGCGATCCATGGGCGCTACTAATCCATCAAGCCGGTCGAATTTTTCCATCAATACCTAGTTACGTCCTCGGCGTTGTCATCAATCCTGTTGGGCTTGGAAGCATTATCGCACGGGCTCGCCAAAGAATGGCACCCAGCAAGCGGCGAAGTCAGCAATCCAAACAACAAAATAAAGCTGAAAATCTTCATTTTTTTCGAGCTAGCCAAAGTCGCCGCGCACATCCACAAAATGCCCCGCAATAGCCGCAGCGGCCGCCATTTGCGGGCTCACCAAATGCGTTCTACCGCCCGCGCCCTGACGTCCCTCAAAATTGCGATTAGAGGTCGAGGCGCAGCGCTCACCCGACTGCAACCGGTCCTCGTTCATGCCCAAACACATTGAACAGCCGGGCTCGCGCCACTCAAAGCCCGCTTCGATAAAGATTTTGTCCAAACCCTCTTTTTCCGCCTGGCGCTTGACCAATCCCGAACCCGGTACGACCAGCGCGAGTTTGATATTGGGCGCAATACGCCTGCCGCGCACCACTTGCGCGGCGGCACGCAGATCCTCGATACGCGAGTTGGTACACGAGCCAATAAAAATCTTATCGAGCTTAATTTCCTTGATCGGCGTGTTCGGAGCAAGCCCCATATAGGCCAATGCCCGTTCCATTGCTTGCCGCTTCACCGGGTTGGATTCGCGTTCGGGATCAGGAACGCAGTCGTCCACGGTTCCTACCATTTCCGGCGACGTGCCCCAGGTCACCTGCGGTCGAACTTCCGGTGCTGATAGCCGCACCACTTTGTCGAAGTGCGCCCCCTTGTCGCTTTTGAGCGTTCTCCAGTACGCCATCGCCTGTTCCCACATTTTGCCTTGCGGCGCAAATGGTCGGCCCTTGATGTAAGCGAGCGTGGTTTCGTCTACCGCAATCATGCCGGCGCGCGCGCCTGCTTCGATCGTCATGTTGCAAATGGTCATCCGTGCTTCCATGCTTAATGAACCGATTGTGTCGCCGGCATATTCAAAAGCATAACCGCTGCCCCCGGCAGTGCCGATTCTGCTTATGATGGTAAGCACCAGGTCTTTGGCGGTAACACCCTTGCCTAATTCGCCCTCCACTAAGATCTGCATCGCTTTCGATTTTTTGAGTGGAAGGCATTGCGTAGCCAACACATGTTCGACTTCCGAAGTCCCGATGCCAAATGCCAATGCGGCAAAGGCGCCATGAGTGCTGGTGTGCGAATCACCGCACACCACGGTCATGCCGGGCAGCGTCATGCCCTGTTCCGGCCCGATGATATGCACGATGCCTTGGCGCGGGTCGAGAAAGGGGAAATACGCTTTGGCGCCATACTGGCGTATGTTGGCATCCAGTGTTTCAACTTGCAGGCGCGATACCGGGTCCTTGATTCCGTCCTGCCAGCCTGTGGTCGGCGTGTTGTGATCTGCCGTCGCTACCACCGAATTCATCCGCCATGGTTTTCTTCCGGCAAGCTTCAATCCCTCGAACGCCTGCGGGCTGGTTACTTCGTGCACCAGGTGGCGATCGATGTAAATCAAGGCGGTGCCATCGCGTTCTTCATGTACCACATGGCTTCGCCAAAGCTTGTCGTAAAGCGTTTGTGCTTCCATTATCTAGACCGCTCAATTAAATTTTTAATTATTACACATTGAGAGGTGCTAGAACAGGATGGAGTTTACTGTTGCAGCCTGAATTTCCAAGCGATCAGAAAAAATCCGAGCAGCGCGAAAAGCGAGGCCATACTGAACGTCAGGCTTGCGCCCAAAAAGTCCCACAGGTATCCACTCAGCAATGCCCCGAAAGTGCCGCCGGCACCGAAGGTGAGGCTGGTATAAAGCGCCTGCCCGGTCGCTTGATGCCTGCCCCGAAAGATGCGATGAATGGCCGCGATTGCGCCGGCGTGATATGCGCCGAACGTTGCAGCATGCAACACTTGCGCGAAAAAAATGGCGCCCGATGAATCGACCATCCAGCCGATCAGCAAAAAACGGATGATTGCCAGCAAAAAACTCATGCTGAGAATCTGCAAAAGCGAAAAACGCTCCATGATACGCGGCATGGCGACGAACACCGCGATTTCACAGATCACACCTACCGCCCATAACCAGCCGATTGCGCCTTTGCTGTAGCCATGTGCTGCCAAATAAAGCGAATAGAAAGTGTAAAACGGCCCGTGCGCCGCGACCATCAGAAAGCATGCGACGAACAGTGCCGCAACCTCAGGGCGTTTCAGGATATTCAATACTGGCAATCGATCGGTGTGATCGATGGCGGAGTCGGCTTCGGGAATGTACCGTGAAAAAATTAGAATTCCGGCAATTGTGGCCAGCACCAGCCACAGCAAAACCCGCACTTCCGCCACGTCCAAGACGTAGCCAGTGCAGATGACGGCAACGATGAAGCCTATCGAACCCCATAGTCTCACGTGCCCGTATCTAGCGCTGCTGTCCCTCAGGTGGCTGAGGGTCGTCGCCTCCACCAGCGGTAAGGATGCGCTCCAGAAAAAGCTCAAGAGCGCCATGACCCCGAACATCCACCAGAAGCTCCTTACGAAAAACACGCCAAGATAACTCGCCAGGCTCAATGCAGCGGCGATGCGAACAACGGCCACTCGCTCTCCGCTGCGATCTGCCATCCAGCTCCAGAGCGTGGGGGCAAAAATACGCGTCACCATCAGCAACGACATTAGAACCCCGATTTCCGAGGCACTGAAACCCAGCGATTTAAGGTACAGACTCCAGTAAGGGGAGAAAGCGCCGACGAAAGCGAAGTAAAAAAAGTAGAAGCTCGAGAGACGCCAGTATGGAAATCTCTGCATGTGCAGAAAATTCGGGCTTCAGTTCGAGCTGCGCTTCAAGTATTTAAGCCAGGGCTTCCAATAATACCTGTGCCAGCCCCGAGCTACGCCTAGGAAATCATGTTCCGGGACGTTTACGTGAACCAGTTCAATCTGCGCGCCGCGCCTAGTCTTGCTAAACATTAGGATCAGGACTGAGTCGGCGTCCGTTTTCTTCCACCGGCGTGAGCGCCAGGATTGAACAACAAATGTTTTTGGGATAATCAGCAGATTTTTTCCGGAAAGCATGCCGTTAAAAGCAGCAAATCTTCTGCCGACTGCTTTGCTGATTGATACCTTACTGCCGACAATCGCGGCATGCTTTCTGGAACTGAGGTAGGCGTCGAACAGACTGTCGGGGGACGCATCGAAATGCATCGACTGCCTGATAATATTCATCAGGCCTCGTCCGGGTCGGGATTCTCTTTGTGTTGGGCTTTGCTACTTGATTGCGTGCTTTTGCCGGCTTTTGACGGGATTGCTGGGGTCAGACACTCAACGTCTGCGTTTTGAGCGCGGTGGCGCAGCGCGTGATCCATCAGTACCAGTGCCAGCATGGCTTCGGCAATGGGCGTAGCGCGAATGCCGACGCACGGATCATGGCGCCCGTGTGTCTCGACGATAGTGGGCTTGCCTTGCTTGTCTATAGAGCGCCGCGGCAGGCGAATGCTCGAAGTAGGCTTTACCGCGATATTGACGACGATATCCTGTCCAGTAGAAATACCGCCGAGAATTCCGCCAGCGTTGTTGCTCAAAAAACCTTGCGGCGTCATTTCATCAGAATGCTCGCTGCCTCTTTGGTTGACCGAATTGAAGCCCGCGCCGATTTCCACTGCTTTCACCGCGTTGATGCTCATCATCGCGTAGGCGATCTCGGCATCCAGCTTGTCATAAACCGGCTCACCCCATCCTACCGGCACATGCTCTGCGATCGTGGTAATTCGCGCGCCGCAGGAATCGCCGGATCTTCTAAGCTGGTCCATGAACTCCTCAAGCTGTGGCACCATGCCCTCATCGGCAGCAAAAAACGGGCTGCTGTTTACGACAGTCCAAGTTTTAAACGGAATCTCGATCGGCCCGAGCTGCGACAGGTAGCCGCGGATCACCACACCGTATTTCTCATTCAGCCATTTTCTGGCAATCGCCGCGGCGGCGACGCGCACTGCGGTCTCGCGCGCCGACTGCCTGCCGCCGCCGCGGTAATCGCGAATGCCGTATTTTTGCCAGTATGTGTAATCGGCATGCCCGGGGCGAAAAGTGTCCATGATATTTCCATAGTCTTTACTTCGCGCATCCTCGTTGCGGATCAGAAGTGCAATCGGCGTGCCCGTGGTCTTGCCTTCAAACACGCCGGAGAGGATTTCCACCGTGTCTGATTCGCGGCGCTGCGAGACGTGGCGCGATGTGCCTGGCTTGCGCCGATCCAATTCTTTCTGAATGTCTTTGGCAGATAGCGCCAGTCCTGGAGGGCAACCGTCCACCACGCAGCCGATCGCGGGCCCGTGGGACTCACCAAAGGAAGTCACGCAGAAAAGTCGTCCTAAGGTATTCCCTGACATGATTTTTTCTCGAAAAAAATTCCTTTAAAGTCTAACATATTCTCATGATCTTTCGGCGTTTTGCCCATGCCTTCCAAGAACAATCCGGATAAACTTAAGGGCCCGGGCGGATTGACTCTGCGGCAAATTCACGAGCAAGTGAAGCGCAGTGTCGAAAGTGATCGTCAGGCGGAAAAAACCAGAAACAGACTTGCACAGAAGCAAAACCGTTGGCAGCGCTTTGTGCGCTACGTGTGGGACAGAAAACCAAAATAAACGAGCTGCTGACAGCCGGGGCCGATAAGATGGCACCGCGCTGCAGCTACAGATTCATTTACCCGTGGGGGCCTCGCGCGAAGGGAAATAAACCAAGACAAACGCGATCAATAGAGCTAACTCGCTTGCCTACAGGGGACCACCACGCCGTTTTCCATAACCTTCCAGCCAAAGACCGGTCTCAGAAAATGCGTTAACGCTGCCAAAATAGAGATTGCCACCGCGACATTAACAAATGGTTTCATGTGCTCTTACCGTATGAATTCATGTGTCCAGCAGTTTTTTAATCATTTCTAAACCCCAGCCGACACCGAATCCGGTAATATCCGAAGCCACTGCACCTAATCCTCCTTTGCAGCTGCTCGCCGACAGGTCGATGTGCAGCCACGGCCGGTCGTCGACAAAGCGCTTCAAGAAACGCCCGGCAAGTATGTGGTCAGCCTCGGCATCAAGCGTGCACTGCTTAATATCCGCGATCTTGCTTTCCAGTGCCTGCTCGTAATCCTCGTCCAGTGGAAACGCGCATAACCTTTCGCCGCACGCCCTGCCGGCGATAACCGCGTGCGCCAGCAATTCCTCGCGATTGCCGAGCACGCCGCAATAGCGCTCGCCCAGCGCCACGGCCATGCTGCCGGTGAGGGTCGCAAAATCTACGATTAATGAAGGCCTAGCTTTTGCTGCCATCGTGAGGGCATCCGCCAATACCATGCGGCCCTCAGCGTCGGTATGCACGATTTCGATGGTGGTTCCGTCCAGCGCCTTCACGACCTCGTTCTGCTTATACGCCTTTGGGCCAATGTGATTCTGCGCAATGGCTAGCCAGCAGTCGATGTTTACCGGCAGCCTGGTGCGTGTTGCGGCGAGCAGAATACCCAAGCAAACCGCTGAGCCATTCATATCCTCGTGCATGCCGTGCATGGAGCGGGCGGGCTTGAGGTTGTGGCCGCCGGTATCGAAGCAAATCCCTTTGCCGACCAGTGCCAGCGATTGCTTGGCTAGTTTGTGACGATACCGCAAGTGTACAATTGCGGCGTCCTCCTCAAAACTTCCCTGCGCAACCGCCACAAACGCTCCGGCCCCCATTTTTCGCAATTTATTAAGATTGAATTCCTTGCGGATCCAGCCAAACTCTCTAGCCATTTTCCTGATGCGCTGCCGGTACAGCTTCGGGGTGAGCTCGTTGGGAGGCAAAATAGTCAGCTCACGGCATAAAAGATTGCCCTCCGCCTGAGCCCGCAACGCATCAAGAACCGCGCTTTCGGGGCAGCCATAAAGCACGATTCTGGCAAGCAGTCTGGATTGCGGTTTGTTTTTTCTCTGTGGCAACGCGGCACCATTTGCCCACGCGACATAGGCGGCACGCTGTGCCGCCTTGCCGCGTTCATCGGCGCTACCGTGAACTGAGATGCAAAGTGCGGTCGGATTTTCTTCAAACAGCGATTGCACCGCCTTGCGCAAGACAGTGTGCTGTTCAAATACGGACTTGGAAGAATCGAGCATTACCCATGCGGCCAAACCGCCGTGCGGAAGCGTGGCGCATAGCGGGGAATCGGCGAGTTGCGAAACTTTCATGGCCCGGCGCTGCAACAGCGCACGTAATGCTTCTGCTCCGGGCAAAATCGGAAGCTTTCCAGCCTTTGGCAATACGAACAGCACGTGGGACATTTTTGCGAGCGCAGCGGCGGACAGAATTGAAGCGTGCGTTTCAAGTTTGGCAAGCATGGGCGGCTCGATGCGGTAAAATAAAAACGATTGCCGGATTATAACCAAGCTGCCGGCATTCGAACAAAAAGGTTTTCACCTCGGTTGCCCGCCAACAGCTTTTGACTTACGCTTTCAAAGCATGCGCCAGTACCTCGACTTAATGCAGCACATCCTCGATCGCGGTGTGCCGAAGCGTGACCGTACGGGCACCGGCACGCTGAGTGTTTTCGGTTACCAACTCAGGTCGGACCTCAATGCTGGATTCCCATTGCTCACCACGAAAAAAATCCACCTGAAATCGGTGATCCATGAGTTGCTGTGGTTCCTCAAAGGCGAAACTAATATCAGTTACCTCAAGGAAAATGGCGTCACCATTTGGGATGAATGGGCGGATAAAAAAGGCGAACTTGGTCCGGTATACGGTTACCAATGGCGCTCCTGGCCGGCTCCGGATGGGCGGCGCATTGACCAGATTGCCAAAATTATTGAGGAAATCAGAAAAAACCCGGACTCGAGGAGACTGCTGGTTTCAGCCTGGAATGTGGCGGATCTGGAAAAGATGGCGCTTCTGCCTTGCCACGCGTTTTTCCAATTTTACGTGCTGCGGAACAAGCTTTCCTGCCAGCTTTACCAGCGCAGCGCCGACGTGTTTCTCGGCGTGCCTTTCAATATTGCATCCTATGCGCTGCTAACCCTGATGATTGCCCAAGTATGCGAGCTCGAACCTGGCGAGTTTATTCATACCTTCGGAGATGCCCATTTGTACCTTAACCACGTGGAACAGGCCCGCGAACAGTTGTCGCGGCGCCCGAAGAAACTGCCGCTGATGCACATAAATCCTTCGGTCAAAAATATAGATGGATTCAAATACGAGGATTTTCGTCTAGAAGGGTACGAGCCTCACCCCGCAATTAAAGCGCCGATTGCCGTCTAGTGACAGCGGCAACAACTCGGGATTAATTGCTATGGTCGTTCGGTCGTTTAGCAATCAAAATACCATTCCGTCATGGCAGTGAGTAATTGCAAGCTGTTTTTGCAATTACCTCGGGCATAAGCATTGCGCTTTGCCATACATCTAAATTTTAATAATCAGGGCATTCTTCACCGATACTACTCCGCGAACGCCTGATGCGATGCGTCCGGCCTTTTTTACCTGACTTTCATCATCGGCGAATCCACTCAGCAAAACATGACCACGGTAGGTTTCCACGTTCACGTCCAGCGATTTGACCTCGGGATCCTCGAGCAAGGCGGCCTTGACCCTAGCGGTAATGAGTTCGTCCTCCATGGAGCGCACCATTTTCGCCCGGTGTACGGTCATTTCTGCTGCAGCGTATTCATTCAAATCGAGTGTCCCGTCGTGGTCCGTGTCCGCTTCGCCAAATATCCGCAATAAATCCTTCCGTCCTTTCAATTCCTGCTTGCTTAAATAGCCATCGTGATTGGTATCGTATCTCTCAAACGCCGCCACAATGTTAGCGTTTACTTCCTCTGATTGATCTTCGGCAAATGCCGGATTGCATGCCAGGCAAGCAAGCACCGACGCAGTCATGTAAATATTCCGGCTCATGATCTCTCCCCCAATTTCCGGTTTGCTTTAGCGCGTCTAATAGATTAGGGAAACAAATGCCTGCAGGGTGCGTGCCAGTCAACTAAATGCTTTATGAAACAAAAAGATGGGTCAGATCGTGGTGGAAAAAAATGGGCGTTTGCGTCGCCTGCTAACGACGGGATTCGGCAGCAAATGTTTATCCTTTTGATCGATCGCTGCTTTGGCAGTCTTTAACGGACGACAACTGCAAGACTTTTACGATTTTGGAGTTTTGAACAGATGCGGATCAAGCGAGTGCCGTTTAAGCAGTTTGTAGAACTCGGTGCGATTGCGTTTTGCCAAGCGCGCGGCTTGAGTTACGTTGCCGTTGGTAATTTTTAGCAGTTGCGCCAGATATTCGCGTTCAAACTGTTTCTTGGCATCAGCAAGCGATGAATACCCGCTTTCTTCATCCCCGTGTAACGCCTTCTGCACCAATGTCAACGGCACAATCGGAGTGGTACACAGCGCGACCGCCTGTTCGACAACATTCAGCAGCTGTCTGACATTGCCCGGCCAAGGCGCGCTTACCAGCTGTTCCAAGGCTTCAGGGGCAAAACCGTTTATGGTTTTATTGTATTTTCCACAAAGCGTCTTTAGAAAATGGCTGGCAAGCAACGGGATATCTTCGCGACGTGCGGAGAGCGGCGGTATTTTTAACGAAACTACGTTCAACCGGTAATATAGATCTTCGCGGAATTTTCCCGCTGCCATTTGGTCTTCCAGCGTGTGGTGGGTCGCGGAAATAACCCGGATATCGACCGAAACCGATTGCGTGGAGCCGACTGGTCGTAATTGTTTTTCTTGCAGCACCCGCAACAGCTTCACCTGCAAAGCCAGCGGCATGTCGCCGATTTCATCAAGAAACAGCGTTCCCCCATTTGCCGCCTGGATTAATCCCTTGCGGTCCTGGGTCGCGCCGGTAAAAGAGCCTTTGGTATAGCCAAACAGCTCCGACTCCAAAAGACTTTCGGGTATCGCGCCACAGTTTATCGCGACAAACGGTTTGCTGTTCCTGGAACTCGCCAGGTGGATAGCATTCGCCAGCAGCTCCTTGCCGGTCCCGCTTTCTCCGTGGATCAATACGCTGGCGTCGCTTTCTGCGACCAGACGCGCTTGCGAGAGCACGTCTTCCATGGCCGGGCTGCGCGTGAGCAAATTCTTTCTCCACGCGCTGTCTTTCTCGCCAGGACTAATTCCTGTCGCCCCGCCTAGTTTGATCGCCGCCTCCACTTGACTGAGCAACGCCTTGCTTTCAAATGGCTTGGTGAGGAATCCAAAAACGCCGCGCTTGGTGGCATCGACTGCATCGGGAATGGAACCGTGCGCGGTCAGAATAACCACCGGAAGCGTGGGATTGGTTTTGTGAATTGCGTCGAACAATGCCATGCCGTCCATGCCGCCCATTCGCAAATCGGTGATCACCAGATTCGGCATGGAAATAGCGAGCCTGGCAAGCGCCTGTTCGCCACTCTCCACGGATTCCACTTCATAGCCGGAAGCGTTCAGCCTCATTGAAATCAGGCGTAACAGGCCTGGGTCATCGTCCACTAACAATATATGCGGTTTGGAATAGCTCATCTCGTTATCACGGGTTGTGCTTGCTGACGCTCAATTATGCTTTTTTCAATTCCCTTCAGCGCTTCTAGTTTTTGCTCCAGTTCATCGCTTCGGCTTTGTTCGGTCTTCAGCTTATCTTTCAGCTCCTCGAGCTTCTGGCCCTGCTCTTCAATGTGGTTTTGTTCGGCTTTCAGCTTTTCTTCCTGTCGCTTATTCTCGCTTATATAGGTGGACAGCAGCAATGCAAAATTCTTGGTTTGGGAATTGTCGTTTGAATTATTCGCAAGATACTCTTTGAGCAGAGCGAGCGCCTTCGAGTTGTCCTTGAAACTTGTGTTGGGGAGCCCCAATAAAAGAGCCAGTTGCAGGCGGCTCTGGTCACTTTTGCTTTTGAGATACGCCTGATTGCTTACCAAGTACTCTTTCTTTAGCTCCTCGCCGGACAGACTCGAAACACGATGATAATAGGCAAGATATCCGTCAACGTTCTCCTGTTGCTCCGGCACCTGACGCTCGGTAACGGGCTTCGGACTTTTCACAGTGGCGCAGGCGCAAATAATTAAACTGCACGTCAGCAGCGCCATTTTTCCAAGAAGTTCAGCAGACGATTTCATTCTCCCGCCCGTCTGCAAGGCAAAGTCACGCGGAAATGTGCGCCCCCATTTGAGTCATCTAGGATTTCTATGCTTCCGCCGTGCGCGACCACATGCTCCTTGGCAATCGCCAAGCCCAGGCCGGTGCTTTTTATGTGGCCGCCGGGTGCGCGCGTGCCTTGGAAGAACTCGTCGAAAACCCGGCTTCTCTCTTCCTCCCTAATGCCCGGACCGCTGTCAATCACATCCAGCAACAGCGCTTTTTCATTCCGTTCGAGATGAATTCGTATGGCCCCATTCGCAGGGGAAAACTTGATCGCGTTGGAAAGCAAATTATCCACTATGACCCTCAATTTCCCCTCATCGCCAAGAACTGAAGTCTCACAGCAGTGCGTGTTTAATTCCAGACCCTTTGCCACCAGCGCCAGTTTCTGGTCTGCCGCTACCCTGTCGATGATCGTTTTCAAATTTACCGGCTTGAGATCAAGTGCGGAATTGCGAAACTTGCTGGTATGGTAACTCAATAAATCTTCGATCAACGTCTGCAATTGTATGCTGCTCGTGCGCAGGATTTCAGCGATCTCCCGTTGTTGCACGGTCAATTTACCCCCAATCTCGTCACTCAGCAATTCGCTGCCTTCGCGAACCGCGGTAAGCGGCGTCTTTAATTCATGAGAGATATGGCGCAAGAACCGCGTTTTCTGCTGTTCCAGCTCGATCAGTCGTGTTCTCAGCCAATCCAGCCGTTGTCCCAGATTTTTAAGATCTTGCGGCCCGCTTACTTCGATCGGGGAGGAGTATTGTTCGCTGCCAAGCTTGCGGATCGCAATATCCAGCTGTCGGATAGGGCGCGCAATTAAAATCGTGAAACCCACCGCCAGCAACACGGCGATCGGAACCGAAGCCAGAACTTGCCACAGCAGGATTCGTTGCGCCTCATATGCGGTCCGCTCCAGAACGTTGACCTCGCGGTCTACCAGCAGATTACTCTGGGCGAGGATCGACTGGGCCAGGTCTGATAGCAGGATGTACTCGACCACCATCGACTTGCTGTTGCGCGGGTCCCGTGGATTTTTTTGCACGCTCGCAAATAACTTCTGCTCGCGCTCAACCAGTTCATCCAATTTTTTCCTTTGTTCGCCCTCGAGCGGCAAGCGGCCAAGTTCCGTAGCCGTTTCGCGAAAGTTCCGGTGGGAATTGGCATAATCTTCAAGCAAACTCTCGTCACCTAAAATGACAAACTGACGTATGGTGCGCTCCATCTGCGTAAGTTGTTCCACGAGAATACGGCTCCCCTGTGTTGCCTGAACCGCCTGATACACGGCTTTCTGGCTTTGATTAGCGAGCCGGTCCACGTAGACTGCCGCATTAAAAAACGCGTAGAACAAAGGCAATGAAACAAGCGCGAAGCCGATTAAGATCAGCTGCAAAAAAGATTTCGGATAATAGATCTTCACTAAAACACCTGCGCACCTGATTTATAATGCACCGATCTTTGCTTTTCTGAATACGATAGCATAACCATGCTGGACCGCGCTGCTGCAAAATCCTCAGCTCATTTCCGCAAACCCGGCAAACATATCTCGATTATTGCCGCGATGTCGAGGAACCGCGTGATCGGCAAAGGAAACCGCGTACCTTGGCGATTGCCTGGCGAGCTGCAACTCTTCAAAAAGATCACAATGGGCCATCACATAATCATGGGGCGGAAAACCTACGAGTCGCTCAACCGCCTACTGCACGGCCGCACCACGGTGATTGTCACCCGCAGTCGGGATTACAAGGTTTCTGGCGCGATTGTGGTGAATTCCCTGCAGGAAGCAATCTCAGCGTGCGAACCTGACGACGAGATCTTTATCATCGGTGGCGCAAATTTATTTGAACTGGCGCTGCCTGTCGCCGATCGTCTTTACCTCACCACCGTTCAAGCGGAGATAGAGGGCGACACGGTCATGCCGGATTTTGATTTAGCGCGATGGAAGCAGATATCTACGCAAGTATTCAAGGCCGACGAAAAAAACCCGTACGACTTCCATTTTGCCGTTTATGAAAGAGCCTGAAGCTGTCGCGTAAATGAAAAGCGGATTACGCCACCTGCCGTAATCCGCTCACCGTGCAATCGGCTAAATTACAATTACTGCCGGTAATGGAAAGCCATTGAAATTGCTAGCATAAGAACTAGTGTAGGCACCGGCATTGGGGATATAAATATAATCCCCCTCCTGGACATCCTCTGGCAGGAGATGGTCGCGCATCAGGACGTCCATCGAATCACAAGTCGGTCCGGCCACAACCCACGGGATGAGTCTGCCCCTGCGGTCGGTACGGACTTCGTAAATCAGGCCTTCTTGGGTTTCGATGATGCCACCAAATACGCCAGCATCCCAATACATCCAGCGTTTGCCCGCGCGGGTCGCAGTTCCAATGACGCGGCACACGAAGTACGCCGCATCACTGACCAGGTACCGCCCCGGCTCGGCCATGATGCGTATGTCATCTGAAACACAGGCTATCGCTTCGTTCACCACCTCGCCGATAACCTCGATAGAAGGTATGGGTTTAACATGGCGCACCGGATAGCCACCGCCGATATTCAACAGGCGCGGACTCAGGCCCGCGATCCGCATTTCCTGGAATATTTTGAGGGCGCTTTCGATACCAACTCTCCAGTTCTGCGGGTTGCGGCACTGCGAGCCGACGTGGAAAGTTACGCCCGCTAGATCAGACTTCAATTCCACCGCAGCCGCGATTATTTCCCGAACTTCCGCTGGATGCGCGCCAAATTTACCCGAAAGCGGCCAGTCGCTGCCTATGTTGGGCGTGTCAATTCGCAAATATAACTTGGCATCGGGCTTGACCGACACTATCTTGCGCAACTCTTCCACGCTGTCTACCACGAACCACTCTACTCCTTTGGCAGATGCATACCTCACGAACTCGCGCGACTTTATTGGATTACTGTAATAGATTTCCTGCGCCGCCACGCCAAAATCGAGCAGGAGGTCGAGCTCGGCGATGGAGGCGATTTCGAATCCCGCGCCTTCCTCAATCAATGCCTTCACCACGTGCGGGTGGGGATTGGCCTTAACCGCATAGTGCGGGTGGACGCGAGGCATGGCGTTTCTGAAACGGCGGATTTTGGTGCGGACTATGTTGGAATCAACCAGGAGAAACGGCTTGCTGTATCCCTTATTCAGGGCGTGCCGGACGTGTTCAAAGTCCAGGCTGACTTCCGGATGAGTATCGAATATGTTTTCGTGTTTGACTCTTCGTCGTGCGACGGTGCGCATTTGCATCTAAATCTCCTTCAGGCGAGGCACTACGTAACTGGAACATGTATGTTTATGAGACCAACAAAAACCGCGCCGAAGTATTTCCCCTTGCTTGTCATGATGACCTCCTATTGAGCCTGGTGCTGTGCAATAAAAAAATCGCGAATTATACTTCCCACGTCGAGTGGTGCAAGACAATTTTTTTCCCGCGAAACTTTTTCGAATACTAGGTGCGGGATTAAGAAATAGCAAGGAAAATTTTCACCAATTGCATTACTGCAACCCTAACAGCGAAACTCGGGGGGCCTTGGCAATCAGATTTTCGGCAAAGTCACGCCGCGCTGGCCTTGGTATTTGCCGGCCCGGTCTTTGTAGGACGTCGCGCAGATCTCGTCCGACTCAAAGAAGATTACCTGTGCAACTCCTTCATTGGCATAGATTTTTGCTGGCAAGGGTGTCGTATTGGAAAACTCCAGCGTCACGAATCCCTCCCATTCCGGTTCCAGCGGGGTCACATTGACGATGATGCCGCAGCGGGCGTAAGTGGATTTGCCCAAGCACAAGGTGAGCACATTGCGCGGGATTCGGAAGTATTCAACAGTGCGCGCCAACGCGAAGGAATTCGGAGGGATAATGCAAACATCGCCTTTGACGTCGACAAATGAATTGGCATCGAAGTTTTTGGGGTCCACGATGGTGGTATTGATATTCGTGAACAGCTTAAATTCATCTGAGCAGCGAATGTCGTAGCCGTAACTCGACGTGCCGAAGGACACGACTCGATGGCCATTGATCTGATTTACCTGATTGGGTTCAAACGGCTCGATCATGCCGCGCTCTTCGGCCATGCGTCGAATCCAATTGTCTGATTTTATGGACATATTAACGACTTTCTAGGTATTCTGAATTACAATTTTCGGGAACAACGCGCTCCGGTCCTGAGCTTGGTCAGCGATTCTTAGCGCCGCCTTTCTGGCAATGTTTCGGTAAATCCGGCTGACGGGGCCGTCCGGATCCATGACCACGGTCGGCTTGCCTGAATCCACCTGCTCGCGAATGTTAATATCGAGCGGAAGTGCGCCAAGAAATTCGACCTTATAATCCTTACACATCTTTTCGCCACCGCCGGCCCCAAATATGTGCTCCTCGTGGCCGCACTTGGAGCAAATATGGGTACTCATGTTTTCCACGATGCCGATTATCGGTATCCCGACTTTTTCGAACATCTTGAGCCCCTTGCGCGCATCGAGGAGCGCGATGTCCTGCGGCGTCGTCACAATGATTGCGCCGGTTACCGGAACCTTCTGCGCAAGCGTCAACTGAATGTCGCCGGTGCCGGGCGGAAGATCTACCACCAGATAATCCAGCTCCCGCCAGCGGGTCTCGGTAAGCAGCTGCTCCAGCGCCTGGGTCACCATTGGCCCGCGCCACACCATAGGGGTCTCCACGTCGATCAAAAACCCTATGGACATCGCCTGCAGGCCGTAAGCCTCCATGGGTTCCAGACTCTTGCCGTCGCGCGATTCCGGGCGGCCTTGTATGCCGAGCATCATCGGCTGCGAAGGGCCATAAATGTCGGCATCCAATACCCCTACCGCGGCGCCTTCCGCCGACAAGGCCAAGGCGAGATTGACCGCGGTGGTTGATTTTCCCACCCCGCCTTTGCCCGAGGCCACGGCGATGATGTTTTTGACATTGGGAATGAGCTTCACACCGCGCTGCACGCTGTGCGAGACAATTTTGGTGGTAACGTTCACGCTGATATTGCCAATGCCCGAGAGGCTCTTGAGCCTTGAGACAACCTGCTTGCGGATCTGGTCGCTCACACTCTTCGCCGGATAACCGAGCGCAATCTCGAGCGACACGTCGTTGCCGTCCACCTTGATGTTCTTCGCCGACTTGCTGGAAATGAAATCCTTATGAGTGTAGGGATCTGCGATTTCCTTTAGTGCGAATTGAACCTGTTGCTCTGTAATAGCCATTAAACTTCCTGCAAAAAAATGGGCCCGACACTGTTAAAAGCTTAAGGGATTATACCTGTAGCAAATACTATTCGTGGCTTCGCTTTGATACAATTCACCATTTTTAGCCCCGTCAGGTCTTGTGAAGCCCAAAATCCTGGTCACCTCCGCCTTGCCCTACGCTAACGGAGCGATCCACTTAGGACACTTGGTCGAATACATCCAGACCGATATTTGGGTGCGTTTCCAAAAAATGCAAGGGCATGAATGTTATTACGTTTGCGCCGACGACACCCACGGCACCCCCATCATGCTGCGTGCAGACGCTGAAGGCGTTAGCCCCGAAACCCTGATTGAACGCATGCACGGCGAGCACCTGCGTGACTTCAAGGGTTTTCACATTGACTTCGACAACTATTACTCGACCCACTCGGCGGAAACGCGGAAACACGCCAACGACATTTACGCCAAGCTTAACAAAGCCGGGCTGATCGAACGGCGAAACATTGAGCAGCTCTATGACCCGGTCAAGGAACTGTTCCTCCCCGACCGCTTCATCAAGGGCGAATGCCCAAAATGTCACTCACAAGACCAGTACGGTGATGCCTGCGAAGTCTGCGGCTCGGCTTATTCGCCAACTGACTTGATCAACCCCTACTCGGCCGTTTCCGGTGCAAAGCCGATACACAAAACATCGGAACATTATTTTTTCCTGCTCAGCAAATGCGAGCAATACCTCAAAGGTTGGACAATTGGTAAGGAAACGGGTGAACCACCTCTCCAGCCTGAAGCGGCGAATAAACTTAAGGAATGGTTCGGCGCCGGCTTGCGCGATTGGGATATTTCGCGCGATGCGCCTTATTTTGGCTTTCCGATTCCCGGTACGGACAAGAAAAAGTTTTTCTACGTCTGGCTCGATGCGCCAATTGGCTACATGGGAAGTTTCGAGAATTTTTGCCAGCGCAAAGGCATCAATTTTGACGACTACTGGAGGAAGAATTCCCAAGCAGAGCTCCACCACTTCATCGGCAAGGACATACTTTACTTCCACGCACTGTTCTGGCCGGCGATGCTTGAATTCTCCGGCTACCGTACGCCGAGTAAGATTTTTGCCCACGGCTTTCTCACCGTGAACGGCGAGAAAATGTCCAAGTCGCGCGGAACTTTCATTACTGCCGAAAGCTATCTCAAGCAGGGATTAAATCCCGAATGGCTGCGCTACTATTACGCCGCCAAGCTGAATTCAACGATGGAGGATATCGACCTCAATCTCGATGACTTTGTATCCAGGGTAAATAGCGATTTGGTCGGAAAGTTCGTCAACATTGCGAGCCGGGCCTCAAGTTTTATTACTAAGGATTTCAATGGCAAACTGGCTTACCTCGGTGACACTAAACCTTTGACGCAGGGTGCAATTGCCTCTGCATCTTTTGCAAAGGAAGCATATGATGCTCGCGAGTTCGGAAAAGCCGTTCGCGAGGCGATGCGAATTGCGGACCGCACCAACGAAGAATTTGATCGGCAGCAACCGTGGAATCTTGCTAAAGATCCGGATAGACGTACCGAACTCCAGGATCTTTGCTCGCGTTGTATTCACGGTTTTAAGCTGCTCACCGTCATCCTGGCGCCGATTCTTCCGAAAACCGCCGAGCGAGTAGCCCGGGAGTTTTTCGGGTTAAAACACGCATTCAAATGGGAAGATGCCGAAGGGTTGCCAGAAAGGATCAACGCTTATTCGCATCTTATTACCCGCGTCGATACCAAACAGATCATCGCCCTCGTTGAAGCCAACAAAGAAACCATGCAGCCAGTACCTCAGCCGCATTCGCAGCAGCGACACGCAGAGCATCAGCAACACATCCGCCAAGAGGCCGCCATGAGCAATACCATCTCAATTGACGAATTCAACAAGATCGATCTGCGTATAGCGCGCATTGTCAAAGCCGAACATGTGGATGGAGCTGATACATTGCTCAAGCTAACGCTCGACGTCGGCAACGAGACGCGCACCGTCTTTGCCGGAATCAAGTCGGCCTACGAACCGGCGAAACTTGTGGGACGGCTTACCGTGATGGTGGCAAACCTCGCGCCGCGCAAAATGAAGTTCGGTGTCTCCGAAGGCATGGTGCTTGCCGCTTCGGGTACCGAACCAGGCTTTTATTTGCTCTCCCCCGATTCCGGCGCGCAACCGGGGATGAGGGTTAAGTGACCGCGTCGGATTTTATTCCCTCACCGCTTGCAGGCTCGCTCCTCGCCGCCGTTTCCTGGCTCGCTATTTCAGTTCTGGCTCTGATTCCCGCCGGCAATGCATTCATCGCCCGGCGGCTCGCATTTCCGATCGGCGCCCTGGTCGGCCTTGCGCTTGCCATGTTCGGACTCCAGGCAATATGGCTTTCTCCGAATCAGTTGATACTGCCGCTGGGTCTTCCTGACCTGCCGTTTCATTTGCGCGTTGATCCATTGGCGGGATTTTTCTTGTTGTTGCTCGGCTCGGTTTCCGCCGGAATCTCGGTCTACGCTGCGGGTTATTTCCGTACCGAGACCGCACCGCGGCTCACCCTTATTGGCCTGCAGTACCACGTTTTTCTCGCCAGCATGGCTTTTGTGATTCTGGCCGACGACGCGTACTTGTTCATGGTCGCGTGGGAAACGATGGCGCTGTCCTCTTACTTCCTTGTGACGACTGACCACGGGCTTCCTGCGATCCGAAACGCAGGTTTTCTGTATTTGCTGATCGCGCATCTAGGCGCAATCGCTATCCTTCTGTGTTTCGGTGTAATGAACGGTGGCCACGGTGACTATACCTTCAACGCGCTGCGTGCAGCGCATCTTCAGCCGCTGTGGGCGACGGTGGCGTTTTTGCTGGCCTTCTTCGGCTTTGGCGCGAAAGCCGGAATGATTCCCCTGCACGCCTGGCTGCCCGAGGCACATCCTGCCGCACCGTCCCCGGTCTCGGCGCTCATGAGCGGGATCATGCTCAAAACCGCGATCTATGGCATGGTGCGGGTGATTTACGACCTAATCGGCGGCGTGCGTTGGGAATGGGGCATGCTGGTACTGATAATCGGCGCCGGCACCACCTTGTTCGGCGTGCTGTACGCGCTGATGCAACACGATCTAAAGCGTTTGCTCGCTTATCACTCGGTCGAGAACATCGGCATCATTTTGCTTGGCCTTGGCATGTCGATGGTGTTTTACGGATTCGGTCACCCTGCCGCGGCGAGTCTCGGTCTCATCGCCGCGCTTTACCACACGTTCAATCACGCCGTGTTCAAGGGACTGTTGTTCCTCGGTGCGGGGTCGATCCTGCACTCCACGGGGTTGCGCGACCTGAACGACATGGGCGGACTGATCCGCAGGATGCCTAAGACGGCTTTCTACTTTCTTATCGGCGCACTGGCCATCTCGGCGCTGCCGCCTTTGAATGGCTTCGTATCAGAATGGCTCACATTCCAGACCGCGCTGCAGGCGCCGGTTCTACAACACGGCGTGGTCAGAAGCCTGGTGCCGCTTTTCGCCGCGATGCTGGCGCTAGCCGGCGCCCTCACGGCAATGTGTTTTGTGAAGGTATATGGGATTGCTTTTCTCGGCCAGCCGCGCAAAGCCGAACATCTCTCACGCTCGCCGGCCGTCGGCCATGACATAGATGCGGGGGAAATGGAACGCTTTGGAATGGCTTGGCTCGCTGCCAGCTGCTTCGTATTGGGACTGTTTCCAACCTCGTTTCTACTGATGCTTAACCGCATTTGTGCCTATCTGACCGGCCGCGGCCTGTCGGAACAGGCATTGGAATCCAGCTGGCTATGGCTGGTTCCTACTTCGAGCGAGCAAGCGAGCTATTCGCCAATAATTTTCCTGGTTGTAATCGTTGCCGTAACTCTGCTCACTTTTTTGCTGGTGCGCCATTTCTACCACGGGAGAGTGCGCTTCTCCGACCCGTGGGACTGCGGCTTTCCCGATCAGACGCCGCGCATGCAGGACACCGCGGACGCGTTCGGCCAACCCATCAGGCATGTGTTCGGTCCGATATATTTGATGGAACGTCACATGCCTGAACCCGACGATCCCGCACCAAGATTCTCGCTCAAGATCGAAGACCGCCATTGGTATTGGTTTTATCTGCCAATAGCAAGGTTCGCAGAATATGTTTCGTCGAAGATTGCGCTGTTGCAGCAAGGCAGGATCAGCATTTACCTGCTCTACAGCTTTTTCACGCTGATTGCACTGCTGGTATTCGTGCGATGACCTATTTACCCGGAATCGCGTTCCAGATCCTACAGTCCGTGTTCGTGGTGCTCGCCGCGCCGGTACTCGTGGGTTGGGTAAACCAATGCCGGGCCTGGCTGCAAAACCGTTCGGCACCGAGCATTCTGCTGCCGTATTACACCTTGGCGAAGCTGTTTCACAAGGACGCAGTTATCGCACAAAATGCATCGCCGTTATTTCGCATAACGCCCTATGTCCTGTTTGGTTGCATGTGGCTCGCTGCAGGAATTGTTCCGGTGCTGGCGACCGACCTGCCATTCGCGCCAGCCGCCGATATCATCGCTTTGGTCGGAGTATTTGCGCTGGCAAGAGTGTTTTCGGCACTGGCTGCGATGGACATCGGCACGTCATTCGGTGGCTTGGGCGCGCGGCGCGAGATGCTGATCGGCTTTTTGGCCGAGCCCGCGATGTTGATGACTCTGTTTACCGCCGCGTTTATCTCCGGCTCGACGCAGCTTACAACCATTGTGGAAACGCTGGCGCACCGGGAGTTTGCGATTTACCCGAGCCTCGCCTTCGCGGCGGTGGCCTTCCTGATGGTGCTGCTGGCGGAGAATGCCCGGATTCCGATCGACAATCCCACCACGCATCTCGAGCTCACCATGATCCATGAAGCGACGATCCTGGAGTACTCGGCGCGCCATTTAGCGCTGATCGAGTGGGCCACCGCAATCAAGCTGTTCGCGTATATGACCATCGGCATAGCGCTGTTCCTGCCATGGGGTATCGCCGAGGCCGGAGACTGGGCGGCGCTGCCGCTTGCCTTCACGGTTCTTGCGGTGAAGCTCTTATTCGCCGGAGCCGGGCTCGCCCTAATCGAGACACTGCTCGCCAAATTGCGCTTATTTCTGGCCCCAGAATTTCTTTCCACAGCCTTCCTGCTGGCAGTCCTGGGGATGCTGACCCACTTCCTGATCCGAGGATGAGCCAGACCCTTTCAAGCCAGATCGTGAACCTGCTGGCCGCGTTTTTGCTGCTGCTCGCATTTGCTATGCTTTCGCAGCGGCGCATTTTGACCTTAATCCGCCTGTTCGCGTGGCAGGGCGTGGCACTGGCGCTCTCGACTCTGACCGTCGCCCATTTCACAGGCCAGACCCATCTTTACTACTCGGCGGCGCTGACGGTGCTGCTCAAAGTGATAATGATACCCTGGGTGCTGCACCGCCTGATCGACCGACTTCATGTGCGCTGGGACGTGGAGACCTTGATCAACATACCGGCCACGATGTTGATCGGCATCGGCCTCGCAATCTTCGCATTTGCTCTCGCTGCGCCGATTTCGCAAATGGCCAGCGCACTCACACGCTCGACGCTGGGCATCGCGCTGGCGAGCGTGCTGCTGGCTTTCCTGATGATGATTGTGCGGCGCAAAGCAGTACCCCAGGTTATTGGATTTTTGGCAATGGAGAACGGTCTGTTCTTCGCGGCCACCAGCGCGACATACGGCATGCCCCTGGTAGTGGAACTCGGGGTTGCGCTCGACGTTCTGGTGGGTACGTTTATCTTCGGCATTTTCTTTTTCCATATTCGCGAGCAGTTTGACAGCCTCGACATTCGGCATATGGAAAAGCTCAAAGAGGATTGAGATGGAAATCGTCCCGGTTCTCGGCATTCCACTGGTGGGCGGACTTTTACTGGCACTTCTAGGTCACCGACGCTGGGCTCCGGAGTTGAACTCGCTAATGAGCCTGTTGACCTTCGGGGCAGCGGCGCTGCTTACGGTACGCGTCATCACCGCTGGTCCCATGATGGCGGCCGGTGAGCAGTTTTTTGTTGACTCCTTCAATGTTTTTCTGGTTGCGCTTACTGCTTTCGTTGCTTTTACCACATCTGTGTTCTCGCGCCGGTATATGCGCATCGAGGAGCATCATGGACGCGTGAACCCGCTTCGACTGCGTCTCTATCACAGCATGTACCAGTTGTTCTCCTTCACCATGGTGCTGTGCTTGCTTGCCAACAACGTGGGCATCCTGTGGGTGGCGCTGGAAGGTGCGACTCTTTCCACCGTGCTGCTGGTGAGCCTTTACCGCACTCCCGCGAGCCTGGAAGCAGCGTGGAAGTACTTCATCCTGTGCAGCGTAGGCATCGCGCAAGCGCTGTTCGGAACCATACTGCTTTATTTCGCTGCCGAAAAAGTGCTCGGGCCCGGCGGCACATCGCTTTTGTGGACACACTTGTACGAGGTGCGGAATCAACTTGAGCCTACTGTACTTTCGCTCGCCTTTGTGTTCCTGCTGGTGGGCTTCGGGACCAAGGTCGGGCTGGTCCCGCTTCATAACTGGCTGCCCGATGCGCATGCCGAGGGCCCAACGCCGGTTTCAGCAGTGCTGTCAGGGCTTCTGCTCAACGTCGCCCTGTACGCCGTGGTGCGAAGTAAGGTCCTGGTGGACGGCGCGTTGGGGCGCGGTTTTTCGGGCGGTCTGATGATGAGCTTCGGCTTATTGTCGGTCGTTGTGGCGGCGTTTTTCCTCTCGCGGCAGAAAGATATCAAGCGCATGTTCGCCTATTCTTCGATCGAGCATATGGGCATCATGACTTTTGCCTTCGGCATGGGCGGCCCGGTCGCGGCATTTGCAGGCCTGCTGCACATGACCGTGCACTCTCTCACCAAAAGCGCAATTTTCTTCACTGTCGGGCACGCCGCCCAAAGCACTGGCACTCAGGTGATGGACCAGATCCGCGGTCTGATTGTACAGAGCCCGACGATCGGCTGGGGGCTCGCGTTGGGAAGCCTGGCGATCCTCGGCATGCCGCCGTTCGGGGTATTCACCAGCGAATTCATGATGCTTACTACAGCGATGCACGAACACCCCTGGGCGACACCGTTCCTGCTGATTGCGCTTGGCGCAGCATTCGCAGCAATATTCGGGAAAGTGCAGCCGATGGTATTCGGCGAAACGACCACCGGCCGCTTGCCACATCCGCCGGCACTGGTTCCGGTGTTCGTCCACCTGGCGCTCGTTTTGATGCTCGGCTTGTATATTCCGCCCTACCTCGTGAACTGGTACCGCCAGGCGGCAGCGCTGATCGGCTAGGGAAATAAGCATGCGACTTCCGGAATTTTCGATCGACGCCCAGGTGCTCCCAGGCGCTATGCCCGCATTCCGCGCATCGGTCAATGCTGAGGAACTGCGCGCTCTATGCGAAACCGCGCGTTCGCAGAAAGCGCGGCTGGTCGCCCTGTGGGGCAGCGACGAAATGGAACGCGGGGAAGGATACGCTTTGCATCTTGCGTTCGCCGTTCCTTCCGGATTGCTGTGGCTCACTGTGCCTCTTCCGCGGGAGCATCCAATCTACCCGGGAATCGCCGACATTTGTCCGAGCGCGGACCGCATGCAGCGCGCCGCCTGTGATCTTGTCGGCATCCGTGCGCTGAATAATTCCGATCAACGCAAGTGGCTCCGGCACGGCGCCTGGCCCGACGGCACATTCCCATTACGCAAGGATTTCAAGATCGCTAGCCGCTTCCCGGCAGCGGACGATCGCTATCCATTTATCAAGGTGGAAGGCGAAGGCGTGCACGAGATTCCGGTGGGACCGGTTCACGCCGGAACGATTGAGCCCGGTCATTTCCGCTTTTCCATTGTCGGGGAAAAAATCCTGCGTCTCGAGGAGCGTCTAGGCTACAAGCACAAGGGAATCGAGAAGCGCTTCGAAATCATGACCCTTGAAGAAGGCGCAAGACTTGCCGGGCGAATCAGCGGTGACTCGACCGTCGCCTATGCCTGGGCCTACGCCATGGCAGTCGAAGGAATTAGTGAAGCGACCGAGTTTCCGCCCCGGGCGCTCGCATTGCGCGGCATTTTCCTCGAGCTGGAACGCGTAGCCAATCATCTTGGAGACCTCGGTTACCTGGGTAACGATGTCGGGCTCTCATTCGGCTTTTTCCAGTTCTGGCGCCTTAAGGAAGACGTGTTGCGGCTTAACTCGGAATTGTTCGGTCATCGTTATTTGATGGACCTAGTGGTCCCTGGCGGGGTCGCGCGCGACCTCCCGCGCCGCGAGGCGGTTCTCCTGCTTGATCAGCTGGAAAAAATCCAGCGCGAGGTTGTCACGCTCAAGTCCATTTATGACGAGCATGCCGGTGCCCAGGACCGGTTCATCATGACCGGAAAGGTGTCCCTGGAACTTGCGGAAAAATTGGGGCTGACCGGATTCGCCGGTCGCGCTAGCGGCATTTGTCGTGACCTGCGCATAGATTATCCGATTTCACCCTATCAGGGGCTCGGCGTGCAACTGGCGTCCCACCCACGCGGTGACGTTGCCGCTCGCGTTTCGGTGCGGTTTGACGAGCTCGCCGAATCGATACGGCTCATCCAAACGCTGGTGCAGCAGCTTCCATCAGGAGAGACTAGGATTGCGCTCGCCAATGCGGCTAAGGGCAGGGCTGGAATGGGTTGGGTGGAAGGCTGGCGCGGTGAGATATTGGTCGCTCTGGAGGCTGGCGAAAACAACACAATACACCGTTGTCATGCGCACGACCCTTCGTGGCAAAACTGGCCGGTATTGCAGCACGCGATCATCGGCAACATCGTTCCCGATTTCCCCCTTATTAATAAATCTTTCAACCTGAGTTATAGCGGTCACGACTTGTAAGCATGTACCAGCTCTTGAAACAGATTGCAAAGACGGGCATCAAGACCGAAGCCGCGCCGCAAGCTGACGAGACAATGCGCGTCCTGCAGCAGCGCCTGCAGGAAGGAATTTTGCGATACTTGGGTCGGGCGCTCGCCATCCGGCACGTTGATGCCGGCTCCTGCAACGGCTGCGAGCTTGAAATCCACGCCACCAACAGCCCTTATTACAATCTCGAGCAGCTCGGCATCAAGTTCGTGGCTAGCCCGCGCCATGCAGACATGCTGCTGGTAACCGGGCCGGTATCGCGCCACATGGAAACGGCATTGAAGCGCACCTATGAAGCCACTCCGGATCCCAAGCTGGTGGTCGCAATCGGCGATTGCGGATGCAGCGGCGGAATTTTCGGCGAAAGCTACGCGAGCTGCGGAAGCGTGGCAAATGTAATTCCCGTGGATGTTGCAGTGCCCGGCTGCCCCCCGTCACCCCTCGCCATTATGCAGGGCATACTCACCGCGATCAGCAAATAACGCGGAAAACCAAGAGTTCGATCGTCGATCCTCGTAATTCCGCGTCGCTCTCCTGCAGCGGCCGGAAAACGACTCGGATTCCGCGATCAGGACCGCCATGATTTCTTTCGAGGTGACCTAAGAGAAGCCAAACTCGCGGCGTTATTTAGCAGGAAGTTCGTCGTAACACGGCAAATCCGCTGCCGATTTGTACCATTCCGCTTTTGATGCGAAGAAGATATTCTGGAACGGCTCTATCCCAGGATGCTTATCGAGGGTTCCTGCCGGAACAACGACCACCTTTCCGCGCTTGTCTTTCCAGGGCAACGATGAGCCACATTTTTTGCAGAACGAGGTGGAAAAATATTTGGTTTGTTCGGGAACGTAGACGCCCACAAATTTTTCTCCTTTGGTCCACGAAAACTGTTCTGGCAGGACAAACAGGTTCGCGGAATGGGCGCTGCCGGTGAATTTCCGGCAGCGCGAGCAGTGGCAATATTGAAAGATTCCAATGTTGCCGGCGATTTCGTAGCCGACTTCTCCGCATAGGCAGCTTCCAGTTACATGTTCTTCCTGCATATTTTTTCTCCTAAATACTAACGGCTTGACGTCTCATCGAGGTTGCCTAGATTTAGCCGATGGAGACAGCAAGCGTTCACGCGC
>Ga0187775_10000023_pt1 | contig 33738 bp, 29 predicted proteins | sample 0216_BV02_MP12_1_FD_132441 | JGI IMG/M metagenome (GOLD analysis project Ga0187775, IMG submission 132441) | Tropical peat soil microbial communities from peatlands in Department of Meta, Colombia - 0216_BV02_MP12_10_MG | ecosystem: Environmental > Terrestrial > Soil > Wetlands > Peat | place... | reverse complement strand
GCAGCATCCATCTCGGCCACCTGGTCGAGTACATCCAGACCGATATCTGGGTGCGGTTCCAGAAAATGCGCGGCCACGAGGTGCACTACGTATGCGCCGACGACACGCACGGGACCCCGATCATGTTGCGCGCGGAAGCCGAGGGTATCTCGCCGCGCGAACTCATCGAACGCGTGTGGCACGAGCACAAGCGAGACTTCGACGGCTTCCACATCGGCTTCGACAATTACTACAGCACTGACTCGCCCGAGAACCGCGCGTTCTGCGAGGACATCTACGCCCGACTCAAGGCCCAGGAGCTGATCGCCATCCGCTCGGTGGAGCAGTTCTACGATCCGGTGAAGGAAATGTTTTTGCCGGACCGTTACATCAAGGGTGAGTGCCCGAAATGCGGGGCGCGCGACCAGTACGGCGATTCCTGCGAAGTATGCGGTTCGACCTACGCGCCAACCGAGCTGAAGAATCCCTATTCAGTGGTCTCGGGCGCGACACCCGAGCGCCGCGCCTCGGAACACCACTTCTTCCGGCTGTCGGATGCGCGCTGCGAGCAGTACCTGCGCCGCTTTACGCAGGGCGAGGAACGGCTTCAGCACGAGGCTGCCAACAAGATGAAGGAATGGCTTGGCGAGCCGGGCGAGCAGCGACTCGCCGATTGGGACATCTCGCGCGATCCGCCCTACTTCGGATTCCCCATTCCGGGCACGGGAGGCAAGAAATTCTTCTACGTCTGGCTCGACGCCCCGGTGGGCTACTTCGCGAGCTTCGCGCACTACGCTGCGCGCCGCCGCGCCGAAGGCGCGCCGCTCGCGCAGGATGACTTCCTTCGCCCGGGTGGCGACACGGAGATGGTGCACTTTATCGGCAAGGACATCCTCTATTTCCACGCGCTGTTCTGGCCCGCCATGCTCGAACATGCCGACTACCGCACGCCTTCGAAGATCTTCGCGCACGGCTTCCTCACCGTGAACGGCGAGAAGATGTCCAAGAGCCGCGGCACGTTCATCACCGCCGAGAGCTACCTGAAGCTCGAGCTCAATCCAGAGTGGTTGCGCTACTACTACGCCGCCAAGCTGGGGCCGACGATGGAGGACATCGACCTAAGCCTCGAGGATTTCGTCGCGCGCGTGAATAGCGACCTGGTCGGCAAGTACGTAAACATCATTAGTCGATACGGCGCGATCCTAAGCAAGCACTTCGACGGCAAGGTCTTAGACGAGGATCCGAAGGCGCTGGTAAGAACTCGCAAGTACTCGATGCTCGCGTACGCCGCGGAAGAGACAGTTTGTCAGGCCTACGAGAACCGCGAGTACGGCCGTGCGATGCGCGAGATCATGCATGCGACGGACCTGATCAATCAGCAAATCGATCAGGACAAGCCCTGGGACATGGCGAAGGACGCATCCAGGAAACAAGAGTTGCACGCGCTCTGTTCGGATTGCGTTAACGCGTTCCGAATATTGACCTACTATCTCGCGCCCGTTCTTCCGAGTACCGCAGAGCGCGCGGCGGAGCTCCTGGGACTTGAGTATCCATTCGTGTGGGCAGACCTCGATAGGTCGATCGAGAGAATTAAGCCATACAAGCACCTGATCACCCGCATTGACACCAAACAGACGGCTACCCTCGTCAACGCCAATCGGGAGAGCATTCAGCCTTCCCCCGCGCAGCAATCACAACAACGTCACGCCCAACACCAGCAGCACGCGGCCACGGAGGCAGCGATGAAGGAAACCATCTCGATGGACGACTTCAACAAGGTCGACCTGCGCGTCGCGCGCATCGTTGAGGCCGAGCAGGTGGAAGGCGCAGACAAGCTGGTGAAACTGACGCTCGATATCGGCAGCGAGACGCGCACGGTTTTCGCCGGTATCAAGGCGGCGTACGCGCCCGATGCGCTCAAAGGACGCTATACGGTGATGGTGGCAAACCTAGCGCCGCGCAAGATGCGCTTCGGCGTGTCGCAGGGCATGGTGCTTGCGGCCTCCGGCGAGGGGCCGGGCATCTTCCTCGTTGCCGCAGATGCCGGGGCACAGCCGGGCATGCGCGTAAAATGATTCCGTCGCGGCCGCGCGCGCCGCATCGGGCGAACGCCGATTGATGGAGACATCGAGCCGCACGCTGGTCTGCTGCGTCGTATTCCTGGACATCGCCGAGTATTCCAGGAAGCCGGTGAGCGAGCAGCTGCAGCTCAAGCAGGCTTTCAACGGAATCCTGGCCGACGCCGTCGCACAGGTGCCGCCGCGCGACCGCATCATTCTGGACACCGGCGACGGTGCGGCGATCACGTTCCTCGGCGACCCCGAGGATGCCCTGTTCGCGGCGATGTCGATTCGCGACTCGAGCGGATCGCTCGCGGTGCGCATCGGGGTGAACCTCGGGCCGGTGAGGCTGCTGAAGGATCTGAACGGGCAGATGAACATCATCGGCGACGGCATAAACGTGGCGCAGCGGGTGATGGGCTTCGCGCAGCCGGGCCAGCTGCTGGTATCGCGCTCGTTCTACGAAGTCGTATCGCGCCTGTCGCGGGACTACACCAGGTTGTTCACGCACGTTGGATTGCGCACCGACAAGCACGTGCGCGAGCACGAGGTCTATGCGGTCATATCGGGCCCGACCGCGGCGCGCCGCGTCGAAGAAACGATGTCGCGTGTAAAGCGCACACAGCGGGCGGGCGGCTGGTTCTCCGTGCCCGGGCCAGCCGGTCTTCACCGCGGAGCGCTGGTCGCGGCACCGCTCGTGTTCCTGCTGTTCGCGGGCTCAGGCATCGCGTTACGCGCCGGGATGCATGGCACGAACGCGCCGCCTGCAACGACAGCCGAGAACCCCCTTGCCGAAAGCGCCCCTCCGGTCCCCAAGGCGGGGCAGGAGCCGGCGCCGGCCGCCGACGCCGTCAAGCAGGGCGCGGCGCCGCCCGCCGTCAAGGAACCCCCGAGAGCGGCGCCATCGCAAGCGCCGGCTCCCGCCCACAAGCCGACGAAGGCGAATGCAAATTCCGGCAAACAGCGGCCCCTTGCGTCGACTGAAGAAGCCCGATCGAAGGCTGCGCCGCCCCCCTCGGGTACGATTCAGCTTGCGATCAGCCCTTGGGGGGAGATTGTGGTCGACGGCACCAAGCGGGGTGTCAGCCCGCCGCTGCGCGAACTGGAGTTGCCAGCGGGAATGCACACGATTGAGATTCGCAACACTACATTCCCGGCCCGGATCGAGACCGTCACGGTTCGCTCCGGAGAGTCGATCCGCGTCCGCCATCAGTTCCGCTGACATGGTCGCGAACCGCGCACGGATCCTATGCCTGCTCGCCGCGGCGGTCATGTTGCTGCTCGCCGGGTGCCAGTCGGAGCCGGTGCGCGAACTCCAGCGCACTTTCAATGACCTTTTCGCGCACAAGGGAGAAGCGGCTCTCGCCAAGGGGCTGCGCGAGTACGACGACGGCCACTACGCGCAATCGGCACGCAGCCTGCAACTCGCGCTCGAGCAGGGGCTTTCGAACGCCGACCGGGTCAAGGCGCACAAGTACCTGGCGTTTATCAACTGCGCAGACGGGCGCGTGGGGCCGTGCCGCGATGAGTTCCGCGCGGCGCTGGAAATCGATCCCTCGATGCAGCTCGCGCCCGCCGAAGCGGGTCACCCCGTCTGGGGGCCCGTGTTCCGCTCGGTGAAGGGCGGGCGCTGAGGCCGTGCCAGACTTGCAGACGCCCGCAATGGAAACGCAGTCGATTGGCCGGTACCGGATCGTCGCCGAGCTCGGGCGCGGTGCGATGGGCGTCGTCTACAAGGCCGTCGATCCGTTGCTCGAGCGCCCTGTCGCCGTCAAGACGGTCAACATGGCGCTCGAGCGCGACGGCATCGAGAGGTACGAGGCACGCTTCTACCAGGAGGCACGTGCCGCCGGGGGCCTGAGCCACCCCAACATCGTCACCATCTACGACATCGGCAAGAGCGGCGAGATCGCCTACATGGCGATGGAGTTCATCGAGGGAGCCGAGCTGCGCTCGCTGATCAGCGAGGGGCGGATATTGCCCGTCGCGCAGGCCGTCTCGATCGCGATCCAGGTTGCCGAGGGGCTCGACTACGCCCACCAGCGCGGCATCGTGCATCGCGATATAAAGCCGCCCAACATCATGATCATGTCGAACGGCATGGTGAAGATCACCGACTTCGGCATCGCACGCATGCGCGCATCCGAAGTACTCACGCAGACCGGCATGATGCTCGGCTCGCCCAAGTACATGTCTCCCGAGCAGGTGCTTGGCAAGCGCGCCGACTTCCGCTCCGACATCTTCTCGCTCGGCATCATCCTGTACGAGATGCTGGCCGGTACGGCGCCTTTTGGCGGCGACAACGTCACGGCGCTGATGTACCAGATTGTCAACCTCGCGCCACCGGCTCCGAGCGTACTCAACTTCGACGTCCCCGAGCTGCTCGACTACATCGTCGCCAAGATGCTCGCCAAGTCGCTCGACGAGCGCTACCAGAGCGCCGCCGAGCTAGCGCGAGACTTGCACGAGTGCGAGCGTCAGCTGGCGGCGCACGGCGGAGTGGCACCGGCGCCGCAGCGTCCGATGACTGCGTTCTCCACCGGGTCGCAAGCGGCAATCGTTGGCGAGGCGGCGCGCGCCCGCATGCTCGAGCGCACGTTCGACCGTACGCGTCTCGTGGACGCGGATGCCGCGGCGCTGGGCGAGGTGCCGGCGCGCGGCATGTCGCGCAACTTCGATTCCGCCGAGGCGACGCAGCACCTCGCCGCGCTCACCGGGCTGCAGAATGAGCCCGAGACCGGCGAGCAAACGCTGACGGCGACGCAAATGCTGCGCTCGGCGCCCACGCGCGAGCGCCGCGGCTGGCGGCGACGCGACTGGCTGCTGGTGGGCGCGGCGGGCATCCTCGGGGCGCTGCTAGCGCACCGAATCGTAAGGGGCAAACGCAGTGAATAACTCCCGCGGATAGAATCTGGCCTTCGGTCAGCGATGCGCCCGTGCACTTGAGTTCGCTTGACGCCACACTCGCGCTTGCCTGCGCCTGGCTAGCGCTGGGAATCAGCGGGCTCGCAGCGCCGACGAGCATCCGGATCGCGAGCCGAGTGATCTTTCCCGCAGGCGCGCTGGTCGGTCTCGCAATTGCTGCGGTGGCGCTCTCGGCCATGTTCTTGCCGCCGCAAACGCGTGTGCTGCCCCTCGGCCTACCGGATCTGCCGTTTCACGCCCGGCTCGACTCGCTTTCGGCGTTCTTCCTGCTCATGCTCGGCGCAGTCGCCGCGGCGATCTCGATCTTCGCCTGCGGCTACTTTCGCCGCGGCGAAGGCACTGCGCCGGGGCTGCAAGCGCTCTACTACCACGCCTTCCTCGCCAGCATGGCGCTGGTGCTGGTGGCGGACGATGCCTATTTCTTCATGGTTGGCTGGGAATCGATGGCGCTTTCGTCGTACTTCCTGGTGACGAGCGACCATCGCCTGGCCGAAATCCGCCGCGCCGGCTACCTGTACCTGCTGCTCGCGCACCTCGGCGCGATCGCCATTCTGCTTTGCTTCGGTGCCCTGCAGAGCGGCAGCGGCGACTACAGCTTCGCCGGCATGCGTGCCCTGGCGCCTTCGGCGGGATGGGCTACCGCGGCGTTCCTGCTCGCGCTGGTGGGCTTCGGGGCCAAGGCGGGACTGCTGCCGCTTCACGCCTGGCTGCCGGAAGCGCACCCCGCGGCGCCGTCGCCCGTTTCCGCCCTGATGAGCGCGGTCATGCTGAAGACGGCGGTCTACGGCATGCTGCGCGTCACTTTCGACCTGGTGGGCTTTCCCATATGGTGGTGGGGCGTCGTTGCGCTCGCTGCCGGACTGGCATCCGCGCTGTTCGGTGCGGTCTACGCGGCCGTGCAGACCGACATGAAGCGACTGCTCGCGTATTCATCGATCGAGAACCTCGGCCTGATCGTCGCGGGGTTTGGCCTGACGATCCTTTTCCGCGGCTTCGGCATGAACGCGCTCGCTGCGCTGGCCCTCACCGCGACGCTCTATCACTGCCTCAATCACGCATTCTTCAAGAGCCTGCTGTTCCTCGCGACCGGCTCGGTGCTGCACGCAACGCGCGAGCGCAGTCTCGGGCGCCTGGGAGGACTGATCCATCGCATGCCCTGGGTGGCGTGGACCGCGCTCGTCGGCACCGTGGCGATCGCCGGTTTGCCGCCGCTGAATGGCTTCGTTTCGGAGTGGCTGCTGCTGCAGGCGTTCCTGTTTAGCCCGGGCCTGCCGCACTCCTATCTCAACATGCTGGTGCCGATCGCCGCGGCGTCGATCGCGCTCACGGCGGCGCTCGCCGGCTACGTGATGGTGAAGTTCTACGGCGTCGTGTTCCTCGGCCAGCCGCGTGAGCCCAAGCTGACGGATGCTCATGATGCCGGGCCCTGGGAGCGCGTCGGCCTGCTGCTGCTCGCCGCAGCATGTGTCGTGCTCGGGCTGGTGCCTGCGACGGTGATCGGCATGCTCGATCCGACGACCAAGGCGCTCACCGGTCACGGCATGGCGAGCCTCGCCGGCGGCTGGCTCTATCTCGCGCCGATCGAGCCGCGGCGCGCAAGCTACAGTCCGGCGCTGTTCTTCCTGCTCATCACGATTCTCGTGGCGCTCGCCTGGTTCTCGGTGCGCGCCTTCTATCACGGCCGCGTGCGCCGCGCCGGCCCCTGGGATTGCGGCTTTGCACCGCTCAACGCCCGCATGCAGGACACTGCCGAAGGCTTCGGTCAGCCTGTCAGGCAGATCTTCGAGCCGTTCTTTCGCGTCGAACACTCTGCACCGACGCCGTTCGACCTGCGGCCGCGCTATCGGGAACTGGTGGAGGACCGCCTGTGGCGCTGGCTCTACTTGCCGGTCGCGCGCGGCGTGGACAGGCTCACCTCGCTCGTGACGGTGCTCCAGCGAGGGCGCATATCGGTTTATCTGATGTACAGCTTCGCGACGCTGCTCTTGCTGCTGTTCCTGGTGAAATGATCAATCCCGCCGGAATCGCAGCCCAGTTTGCGGAGCTCATGCTGGCGGTGCTGCTTGCGCCGCTGCTAACTGGCTGGGTCAACCAGTGCCGCGCCTGGCTGCAGAACAAGAGCGGCCCCGACCTGTTGCAGCCGTACCGCACCCTGAGCAAGCTTTTCCAGAAGGAGGTGGTGCTGGCGCGCAACGCCAGCCCGCTTTTCCGCATCGCGCCCTACCTTATCTTCGGCAGCCTCGCGCTCGCTGCGGCGATCGTGCCCACGCTGGATACCGACCTGCCGCTGAACGCCGCTGCCGACGCGATCGCACTCGTCGGCCTGCTCGCACTGGCGCGATTGTTCGTTGCGCTCGCAGGGATGGACGTCGGCACCGCCTTCGGCTCGCTCGGCGCACGGCGCGAAATGATGGTCGGCTTCCTGGCCGAGCCGGCGCTGCTGATGGTGCTGTTCACGGCCTCGCTCATCTCGAGCTCGACGTCCCTCGCGACGATCGTGCAGACGCTCGCGCACAAGGAGTTCGTCATATATCCGAGTATGGCGTTCGCGGGCGTCGCCTTTACCATGGTCTCGCTGGCGGAAAACGCGCGCATTCCCGTCGACAATCCCGCCACCCACCTCGAGCTCACGATGATCCATGAAGCGATGGTGCTCGAGTACTCTGGACGCCACCTGGCGATGATCGAGTGGGCCGCGAGCCTCAAGCTGTTCGTCTACTCGTGCATGGGACTGGCGGTGTTCTTTCCGTGGGGCATCGCGCACGGCGGCGACTGGCTCGGCATTGTCTTTGCCCTGCCGACGTTGCTGATCAAGCTTGCGCTTGGCGGCGCGGCGCTTGCACTGATCGAGACGCTCAGCGCGAAGATGCGCATCTTCCGCGCCCCCGAGTTCCTCGGCACGGCATTCCTTTTCGCGGTCCTCGCCATGCTAGTGCACGTGCTGCTGGAAACTTGACATGCTTTCCCACTACGGTCCGCAGCTTATCAATCTTCTCGCGGCGATCCTGCTGCTGCTCGCCTTCGCGATGCTTGCGCAGCGCCGCATGTTGTCGCTGATCAATCTGTTCGCCGCGCAGGGATTCGTGCTCTTTCTCACCACGACGCTGGTCGCCACGTTGACCGGCCAGCACCACCTCTATTGGTCCGCCCTGCTGACGCTCGGCTTGAAGGTCCTGCTGCTGCCTTGGATTCTTCACCGTCTGATCCGACGGCTGAAGGTGAAGTGGGACGTGGAAACGCTGATCAATATCCCTACCACCATGCTGGTCGGCATCGTGCTGGTCGTGCTCGCATTCAATCTGGCGCTGCCAATCACCGAGCTCGCAGGCACGGTCACGCGCTCGACGCTCGGCATCGCGCTCGCTAGCGTGCTGCTTTCGTTCTTGATGATGATCACGCGCTCGAAGGCGATTCCCCAGGTGATCGGCTTTCTCTCCATGGAGAACGGCCTATTCTTCGCCGCCACCGGCGCCGTATACGGCATGCCCATGGTGGTGGAGCTCGGCGTCGGGCTCGACGTGCTGGTGGGCGCGCTGATTCTCGGCATCTTCATTTTCGAGATTCGCGAGCGATTCGATTCGCTCGATACGCGCCACCTTGAGAAGCTGAAGGAGCACTGATGGAGATGATTCTGCTCCTCGGATCACCGCTCGCGGGCGCGGCGCTGCTGGCGCTGTACGGTCACCGGGACCGTGCAGCCGAGCTAAATGCACTGTTCAGCGGACTCACCTTCCTCGGAGCGGTCGCGCTCACCGTGCGCGTCGTCGAGCGTGGCCCCATGCGCGTGCTCGGCCAGCAGTTCTTCGTCGACTCGCTGAACATGTTTCTGGTGACGCTCACCGCGTTCGTCGGCATGACCACGGCGCTCTTCTCGCGCCCCTATATGCGCATAGAGCGGGATCACGGCCGCGTTTCGGCGGCCGGCCTGCGCCTGTACCACAGCATGTACCAGTTGTTCAGCTTCACGATGCTGCTGGTGCTGACCACCAACAACCTCGGAATCATGTGGGTGGCCATGGAGGCGGCGACCCTGACCACCGTCTTGCTGGTCGCGCTATACCGGACGCACGCGTCGCTCGAAGCGGCGTGGAAGTACTTCATCCTGTGCGGCGTCGGCATCGCACAGGCGCTGTTCGGCACGATCCTCGTGTACTTCGCTGCCGAGAAGGTGCTCGGGCCAGGCGTCAATTCGTTGCTGTGGACCCATCTGGACGCGGTAAAAGGCAGCCTCCAGCCGACAGTGATGTCGATTGCCTTCGTCTTTCTGCTCGTCGGCTACGGCACGAAAGTCGGGCTGGTACCGCTGCATAACTGGCTGCCGGACGCGCACGCGGAGGGCCCGACGCCGGTCTCCGCGGTGCTGTCCGGTCTGCTACTAAACGTCGCCCTTTACGCCCTCATCCGCTGCAAGGTGATCACGGACGGGTCGCTGCACGAAGCCGGCGCGGTGCCCTTCGCCAGCTCGCTGATGATCGGATTCGGGCTGCTGTCGGTCGTGGTCGCGGCATTTTTCCTCTCCAGGCAACGCGACATCAAACGCATGTTCGCATACTCGTCGATCGAGCACATGGGCCTGATAACGTTCGCCTTCGGGATAGGCGGTCCGGTCGCGAGCTTCGCCGGGCTGCTGCACATGACCGTGCATTCGCTGACCAAGAGCGCGATCTTCTTCGCCGTGGGACATGCCGCGCAAAAAACCGGCACGCAACTGATGGAAAATATCCGTGGCCTGATCCGGGTCAGCCCGACTGTCGCCTGGGGCCTGATGCTGGGCACGGCCGCGATTCTGGGCATGCCCCCATTCGGCGTGTTCGCCAGCGAGTTCCTCATCCTCACGCAGGCGATCGCGCTGCATCCCTGGGCGGCGCCGATCCTGCTCGGTGCCCTGGGCGTGGCGTTCGCCGCGATATTCGGCAAGGTCCAGCCGATGGTATTTGGCGACACGACCGCAAGGCGTCTGCCCCACCCGCCGGCGCTGTTGCCAGTGTTCACGCACCTCGCGATCGTTCTATTGCTCGGCCTTTACATGCCGCCCTATCTTGCCGAGTGGTACCGCCAAGCCGCGCGGCTCATCGGCTGAACATGCTCGCCTCGCTTCCCGGCATACCGCTTAAGCCGCTCGCCGGTGCCGTGCCGGCTTGGCGCGCGGAGCTTGATGCCCAAGCCTGGCGCGCGGCGGCGGCGTCTGCGGCCACGGCGGGAGCGCGGCTCGGCGCACTTTGGTCAAGCGACGAACGCGACCGCGGCGGCGGATTTCGCGTCTACGCGCTACTGGTCTGCTACGAAGGGCTGGCATGCCTCGAACTGAAGATGCCGGCACACCAAGCGAGCTTTCCAGACCTCTCTGATATCTTTCCTTGCGCGGGTCGCATGCAGCGCGCGGCTTACGATCTAGTCGGAACGCGCGCAATCAACGGCGCTGGGCAGCCTGCGGACCCACGCGGCTGGCTGCGGCACACCGCTTGGCCAGAGGATGTCTTTCCACTACGGCGCGACGTGGCGCGCGACGCCAGCTGGACCAGCGGCGAGGACCGCTATGCCTTCGTCACGGTGGACGGAGATGGCGTGCACGAGATTCCGGTCGGCCCGGTGCACGCGGGCACGATCGAGCCGGGGCACTTCCGCTTCTCGGTCGTCGGCGAGCGCGTGCTGCGCCTCGAGGAAAGGCTCGGCTACAAGCACAAGGGCGTGGAAAAGCGCTTCGAGCAGATGAAGCTCGACGAGGCAATTCGCATGGCAGGGCGAATCTCAGGGGACAGCAGCGTGGGCTACGCATGGGCCTACGCCATGGCACTCGAATCGATGGCCGGGGCCCGGCCGTCGGAGCGGGCGTTGCTGCTGCGGGCGCTGCTGCTCGAGCGCGAGCGCATCGCCAATCATCTCGGCGACCTTGGCTACCTCGGCAATGACGGCGGCCTGGCCTTCGGGCTGGCGCAGTTCTCCCGCCTCAAGGAGAATGTCCTGCGCCTGAACGCGAAACTCTTCGGTCATCGTTTTCAGATGGACTGCGTCGTGCCAGGCGGCGTCTGCGTCGATCTTGAGCCGGCCGGGATCGCGTCGCTGCACGACGAGGCCGTGCAGCTTGAGCTCGAAATCCAGCGCCTGCGCGCGATCTACGACGATCATGCGGGCCTGCAGGACCGCTTCGTCGCGTGTGGCAAATTGAGCGCGGAGACTGCCGCTTCACTAGGCGTCGTTGGTCTCGCGGCGCGCGCCAGCGGCCTTGCGATCGACGCGCGCGTATATCCGGCCTGTGCACCCTACGACCGACTCGAACCGCGCATGTGTACGCGTCGGCACGGCGACGTCGCTGCGCGCGTAAACGTGCGGTTCGAGGAACTGCTCGAGTCCCTCAGGATCGAGCGCCGCATCCTGGACGGGCTGCCGCCGGGCGCCGGTCGCGTCCCGGTGCCGCCCGTCGAGGCCGGTGCGCTGGGCCTCGGCTGGGTCGAAGGCTGGCGCGGCGAGATATTCGTTGCGCTCGAGTCGGGCGCCGGCGGATCCGTGCGCCGCTGCCATCCGCACGACCCGTCCTGGCAGAACTGGCCGGCGCTCGAACACGCCATTCTCGGCAACATCGTCCCGGACTTCCCGCTCATCAACAAGTCCTTCAACCTGTCTTACGCGGGGCAGGATCTCTGAGCATGCACAAGCTGCTGCGTCAGATCGCGAAAGTTGGCATCAAGACCGAAGCGCCGCCCCCGCCAGACGACGCGCTGCGCACGGTGCGCGGTCGGCTGAACGACGAAGTGCTGCGCCTGATTGGCAGGGCGCTGGCGATCCGGCACGTCGACGCCGGCTCGTGCAATGGCTGCGAGCTGGAGATTCACGCGCTCAACAATCCCTACTACAACATCGAGGGTCTAGGCATCCGCTTTGTGGCCAGCCCGCGGCATGCGGACATGCTGCTGGTGACCGGGCCGGTCTCGCGCAATATGGAAGCGGCACTGCTCCGCACCTACGACGCGGTGCCTGAGCCGAAGCTCGTGTTGGCGATAGGTGATTGCGGGTGCACCGGCGGGATCTTCGGCGAGGGCTATGCAAGCCGCGGGCGCGTCGCGAACGTGATTCCGGTAGACGTCGCGGTGCCGGGTTGCCCTCCCGCACCGGCTGCCGTCATGCAGGGGATCCTGACCGCCGTGCAGCGCGCCCGCCGTTAGCGCCCCGCAAGAGTCAAGCCTTCAGCTTCCCCCGCACGAAGCGGGCATGGCGTCGTTCGGATAACCCTTGCAGATCCAGCTCGTCTTGCCATCGCGCAGACTCGGCGTCATCGCGATTTCGATCGCGTTTTTCGCATTCCAGGCACGTATTGTCCCGTTGCCTTCGACGAGCCACTTCATCTCACCGTGCTTGGGATCGACCTTGGCCTCAATCTTTAAGCCTTGCCCCGCGCCGTCCAGTTTCCCGGACTTCTGTGCTGCCGCCTCGACCTGCTTCTTGGCACCATCTGCGCCCGCGATCAGCGCCTCGGCGGCCGCACGTGACTCCGCGCCGGACATTTGCGGCAGAACCACTGCGACGACGACGAACGCTATTAGGGCGAGCGCTGCAACAGCCAATAGCACGTTTCTCATTCATTGCCCCCCGGACGATGCACCAACGATGTTGTTCTGGCTAAACTTTATCATGCCGTCTGGCCGGCGCTCTACATAGGAACAAGGCCACGAATGAGCGACACGGTGACATTGCATGTAAGCGTCGGCGGACTGGTGCAGGGCGTCGGCTATCGCGAGGGGCTGCGCCTTGAGGCCGAACGGCTTGGCGTCACCGGTTGGGTGCGCAACCGCCGCGATGGCACGGTCGAGGCGATGATCCGGGGCCGCAGAGAGGCGCTGGACGCGCTGCTCGGCTGGGCGCGCGTCGGTCCGCCCGCGGCCCGGGTTGCACGAATGACCGTTCAGGAGGTCCCTGCTGCACTGCAACGCAACTACAGCGCCTTCGAACGCGTGCCGACGATCTAGCTCGCCTGACGTACCCCGCGCCGCTTTAGCGCGTTAACGACGGAAAACTGCCAAGGGCGGCACGCCACCAGCAAGGCGACCCCGATGCCACGGGCGGTACCCGCCCCGGCATCGACCTCTGCGAGGTCGTTGAACTCCGCTACCACGCGTTCCAGCCGGCGCCTGAGCACCGCCGCGGATTCAGCGGACATCTCGCGTGTCTCGAAACGCAGTAGTTCTAGCGGAGCGTCGAATCGGCCATCGAGGAACTCCCGCGTCACTCGCTTGCCGTACGCCTTCTTCACGGGCCCTCCGGCGCGCCAGCGAAAGTCCTTGGCCACACGCAACCGGGCGCGCTCCTCAGGGCCCCAATCGATCAGCTTCAGCCTGGCGAGGCGCGCGAAGGCGAGCGTCAATTCGTTCCGGGTGATGGAGTACGCCTCAAGGATCTCGCCGAAGCGCCACTCGTTCAGCAACAGCCAGAACACCGACAGCAGGCGCTCGTCCTTCGCGAGGGCCGTCTCCTGCCCCAGCGCAAGTTCGGCAGCGCCGTCGCGCGCGCCTCGGCTCATGCGCGCAACCTCGAACAAATCCATCTCGAGCAGATCGAGGATTTCCTCGATTCGTCTGAGGGTAAAGGTGCCGCGCGAGAACATGCGCTTCACGCTCGGCTCCGACACCCCTAGCGCGCGCGCCACATCGGCGTAGGTCATGCCACGTACCCGCAGGCATTTCTTAAGCGTGTCGACGAGGCGAGCACTCTGCAGCATGCGCCGCAAAGTATCATATTTTGATACTTTGCGCGGACGTATTGCAATCTACGAAGCCCGGCAACAAGAATTCGCCGCGACTTACGACCAGGGAGGACGCCATGCTCGCGACGCTTTCGCTGCCTTCGCTGCCAGAACCCGCTCCGCCCGCGCCGCCACGCACGTTCAGGGTCCGCTCGGCGGACGAATTGCGCAGCGCCATGCGCCAGCCCGAGCCAGGTGCCATCGGCGTGGACCGCACTGCCCTCGACCGCGTGCTGCGCTTTGACACGGCACGCCAGCTGGTCGAGGTGCAAGTCGGCACGCCATGGCGAGCGCTTTGCTCTTACCTCGCCGAGCACGCTTCCGACCTGCAATCCTTCGCCGAATGCGGCGACATGCCGCCCAGCATCGGCGAATGCGTCGCCGCCAATGCTGCCGGCCCGGACGGGCGCCCCATGGTCGCCCACGTCGAATCGCTCGCCCTCGTCACGCCCGATGGGTCGCTACGGCGCGCCAGCCGGTTCGCGAACAAAGAGCTCTTCGTGCTGGCCATCGGCGGCCACGATCTGTTCGGCGCGCCGTACAGCATCACGCTCAGGGTCGACTCGCTGCTGCGCAGTGCGCGCGATTCACAGCCTGCCGCGATCCTCGAGATACCGGAAAACGAATACGGCGGCGAGCATTGCTCGCTCGGTCTGCTCGTGCCGCCGCACCGACTGGAGGGCGTGCTGGCGCAGGTGCGCGAACGCTGCGCGGACCGGCGAATTCCGATCTGCGGCATGCGCGTGCGCCGCGTTCTTCCGGAAGACGAAACCATGCTTCGCTGGGCACGCTGCGAGTGCGCGGAGGTGACGTTGCTGCTTGCATTGCCGCCGGCCATCGGCGGGACCGTGCGGGCCGTGCAACTGCGGCGCGAGCTGATCGACCTTGCGCTTGCCGCCGGCGGAGGCTTTCCGATCGCCAGCACGTTTCACGCTTCGCGCGAGCAAACCGAGGCCTGCTATCCCGCGCTGAAGTCGCTACTCGCGGAGAAAAGGCGCCGCGATCCCGACGAGCGCCTGGACAATTCGTGGTATCGACACTACCGAGGACTGCTCGCGAGGGACCTGTGCCCGGTGCGCTGGTCGCGCGGCGACTAGACTGAGTTTGCGTACACCAGGTGCACGTTCTCGGGCGTGAGCCACGCCTCCAGCTGTTCGAGAAGTTCGCCGTCCGGGCGCACGCGCCAAGCCTCGCCGAGCGCGACGTCGCAGGATGCGACGCCATTCTCATAGTGCACCAGGACCGAACAACTGCCGTCGCCGCCCGCGCGGAACGGCGCCAGCAACTGAGCAAGTCGCCTTGCGTCTGCCTGACCATTCATTTCGATCCGCAAGCGCGCCGCGAAGCGCTGGCGCACTCCCGCAAGGTCGAGCAACTCCTCCGCCGTGACGCGCATCCCTCCGGAAAAATCGTCGCGCTGCACCTTGCCATTCACTACCAGCGGGGCGTCCTCCTTCAGTTTGTCGCGATGCTTCTCGAACAGCTCGTTGAAGACGGTGACCTCGAGCTGCGCGCTGCCGTCGTCGAGAATTACGATCATCATGCGGCCACGCCGCGTCATTTGGCTGCGCGCGGAGGCGACAACGCCCGCCAGCCAGACGCGTCCGTCCGAGGGCTGGACGCGCGCCAGCGGGACGCGCGGAAAACCGGCCAGATCGCGCTCATAAACCGAGAACAAGTGGCCGGAAAGACAGAAACCGAGCGCCGCCTTCTCCTCCGTGAGCTTCTGCCTGAGATCCCACGGCTTCGCCTCAGCCATCGGCAGCGCCTGAGCACGCGCAGCGTCAGCTTCGCCGAACAGGCTCACCTGCGCGGCCTGTCGCTCGGCCTGCTCGGCGGCCTCGATGGCGCGCCCGACGCTCGCTAGAGCGCTAGCGCGGTTCGCATCGAGCGAGTCGAACGCGCCGGCCCGGACCAGGGCTTCGATAGCGCGGCGGTTGACCACGCGTTTATCGACGCGTGTGCAGAAATCGAACAAATCTCGGAACGGCCCCGCCTCGCGCACGCGAACGATCTCCTTCGCGGCCGATTCGCCGGTGCCGCGAATCGCGCCCAGCCCGTAGCGGATCGTCTTTGCGTCGACCGGAACGAAACGGTACGCCGACGTATTCACGTCCGGCGGCAGCACTGTGAGGCCGTTCAGGACACTATCGTCGTGGAGCCCGCGTATCTTGTCCGTATCGTCCATCACCGCAGACAAGTTGGCCGCCATGAAAGCCGACGCGTGATGCGCCTTCATGTACGCGGTCTGGTAAGCGATGAGCGCGTAAGCCGCCGCGTGGGACTTGTTGAAGCCGTAGCCGGCGAACTTCTCCATGTGGTCGAAGAGCTGCGTCGCGCGGCCGCGCGACAGTCCGCCCTTTTCGGCGCCCGCGACGAAGATGTCCCGATGCTCGGCCATCTCCTCGGGCTTCTTCTTGCCCATCGCGCGGCGCAGCAGGTCTGCGCCCCCCAGCGTGTATCCGCCGATTACCTGCGCGATCTGCATTACCTGCTCCTGATAGACCATGATGCCGTAGGTCGGCCCAAGGATCGGCTCGAGCCGCGGGTCGAGGTATTCGACAGGCGCCTGGCCGTGCTTGCGCGCGATGAAATCCGGTATCAGGTCCATCGGCCCGGGCCTGTAGAGCGCGACCAGCGCGATGATGTCCTCGAAGCGGTCCGGTTGCGCACGCTTGATGAGGTCGCGCATGCCGCGGGATTCAAGCTGGAACACGGCCGTCGTATTGCCCGACGCAAGCAGCGCGTAGGCGCTGCGGTCGTCGAGTGCGATGCGATCTAGGGCAAAGCCCTCGTCCCCAAGCGCACGCACGTAACGCTCGGCCCAGTCCAGAACCGTAAGCGTCGTCAGGCCGAGAAAATCGAACTTCACGAGGCCTACTGCCTCGACGTCGTCCTTGTCGAGCTGGGAAATGACGTTCGTGGTGCCTTCCGCCGCGTACAGGGGGCAATAGTCCGTGAGTCGCCCCGGAGCAATCAGCACCCCACCCGCATGCATGCCGACGTTGCGCGTCAGGCCTTCGAGCTTGCCGCCGAGCTCTAGAAGCTCGCGCACCTCGTCTTCGTTGCGCTCGCGTTCGGCGAGCAGCGGCTCCATTTGGCGCGCATCCTGCAGAGTGATCGTCTTACCGGGCTGCACCGGAATGAGCTTGGCAATCTGGTCACAGAAGTTGTAGCCCAGGTCGAGCACCCTGCCACAATCGCGCACGACGGCGCGCGCGGCCATCGTACCGAAGGTCGCGATCTGCGACACGCTCTGCTCGCCGTAGCGCGCGCGTACGTAGTTGATGACCTTGTCGCGGCCGTCCTGGCAGAAATCGATGTCGAAATCCGGCATCGATACGCGCTCCGGATTCAGAAATCGCTCGAACAGCAAATCGTATTTGAGCGGGTCGAGGTCGGTGATCCCGAGCGAGTAGGCGACTAGCGAGCCGGCGCCGGATCCGCGTCCCGGGCCGACGGGCACCTCGTTGGACTTTGCCCAGTTGATGAAGTCGGCCACGATGAGGAAATAGCCCGCGAATCCCATGTGCACGATCGTTTCCAGCTCGAACGCCAGGCGCTCGCGATATTGCGCTGCCCGCGCCGCGCGCATCGCCTCCTCGCGATACAGCTTCACCAGGCGCCTCTCGAGTCCAGCCTCGGCTTGCTCCCGGAGGTACTGCTCCAGCGTGATTCCCGGCGGCGTCGGAAAAGCAGGCAGCCGGTTCTTGCCCAGCTCGATTTCCAGATTGCAGCGGCGCGCGATCTCGATGGAGTTCACGAGCGCTTGCGGGACGTCTGCGAACAGTTGCGACATCTCGGCCTGAGACTTGAAGTACTGATCGGGCGTGAATAGGCGCGGCCGGCGCCTGTCGCCGAGTACGTAGCCCTGCGCAATGCACACGCGCGCCTCATGCGCCTTGTAGTCTTCAGGGGCGAGAAACTGCACCGGATGCGTCGCTACGACAGGGAGGTCGAGCCGCGTCGCCAGTTCGACCGAGCGCGTCACCAGCGTTTCGGCCTGTGGCAAGCCGGCGCGCTGCAGCTCCACGTAGAAACGCCCCCGAAACAGGCTTGCCCAACGGCGAGCGACCTTCTCCGCGAGGCCTGCGTTACCGGCAAGGAGTGCCTGGCCGAGATCCCCGGATGGTCCTCCAGAGAGCGCGATCAGGCCCTCGGTGCCGAGCTCCTCAAGCCATGAGTGCCCGAGCTCGGCGCGCGCCCGATGCTGGTTCCTCAGCCAGGCGCGCGAAAGCAGTTCGGACAGTTTCAGGTAGCCCGCACGCGAGGCGCACAGGAGCAGCATCCGAAACGGTTTGTCGCGGTCCGCATCGTTCTGGATCCAGCAGTCCGCACCAACGATCGGCTTAACGCCGGCGGCGCGCGCCGCCCTGTAGAACTTCACCATGCCGAAAAAATTCGCCGCGTCCGTCATCGCGAGCGCTGGCATCTCGTCCCCAGCGGCGCGCGCGACGGCCTCGTCGATGCGGACAATTCCATCCGTCACCGAGTACTCGCTGTGCAGCCGAAGATGGACGAAGCGAGGTGCGGCCATGAGCGAGAAAAATTCTAGCACTGCGTCGCGCCGCGCATGACGTCGCGTGCTGCGGTTATCATCCACGACCCCATGCACTCGCCTGCCGCTCCCGCCAGGCCCGCTGCGCCGGGCATGGCGCTCGTCGCGCTCATGCTCGGTGCGACCTGCATCGCGCTGTCGCCGATCTTCGTGCGCGTGTCGGAAGCCGGTCCGACGTCCACTGCCTTCTGGCGCGTCGCGATCGCCGTTCCGGCGCTCTGGCTGGCGTGGCTGCTCGCTCCGGCTGCGGCCCGCGTCCAGTCGCCGACGCGCCTCTGGCCGCTGCTCGCCGCCGCGGGCTTTGCCTTCGCCGGCGATCTGGCCTTCTGGCACACGTCGATCAAGCTGACTTCAGTCGCGAATTCCACGCTGCTTGCGAACCTTGCGTCGATTTTCGTCACCCTGGCCGCGTGGCTGATCTGGCGGCAAAGACCAAGCGGGCTATTCCTCGTCGGACTCGCCGCCGCGCTCGCCGGGGTGGCGTTGCTGGTGCGCGCGAGCGTCGCCGCGTCCTCGACCGGATTGGCGGGCGACACTCTCGGCGTCGTCACCGCTGTCTTCTACGCCTGGTACCTGCTGGCGGTGAAGGGCCTGCGCGACCGCGGCGCGACGACCTTGGGCCTGATGGCAGTCACCACCAGCGTCACCGCGCTGGTCCTGCTTCCCGTAGCGCTCGCATCCGGCGAGCCGTTTCTTCCCCACTCGGGCGGCGGCTGGCTGAAACTCGTGGGGCTTGCGCTGGTATCGCACGCTGCCGGTCAGGGGTTGATTGCCTACGCTCTTGCCTCACTGCCTGCGGCGTTTTCTTCGGTGAGCCTCCTGTTGCAGCCGGTCATGGCCGCGGCCTTTGCCTGGGCGCTGCTCGGCGAGCGCCTCGCGCCGCTGCAGATCGCTGGGGGCGCCGTGGTTCTCGGCGGGATCTACCTCGCGCGCCGCGGCTCGCTCTAGTACACGACTGCCTGTGCTTCGCCCGGGGCACAGGGCTCGATAACGCCAATTTCGTACGCGGTCTCCCCCGCTGCTTGAAGCAGCCGCACCGCACTCGCCGCGTGTACCCGCGCCACCACCGCAACCATGCCGATGCCGCAGTTGAACACACGGTACATTTCATCTTCGCTCACGCCGCCCAATTCCTTCAGCCAGGCGAACAGGGGTGGCCGTGGCCACGCGGCGGCGCGTATGGCAGCACGCAGGCCCGCCGGCAGGATGCGGGGCACGTTCCCGGTGATGCCTCCGCCCGTGATATGCGCCAGCCCCTTGAGCGGCTGTTGCTGCATGAGTGAAAGCACCGGCTTCACGTAGATCCGCGTCGGCGCGAGCAGCGCCTGGCGCAGCGGCACTCCGCCCAGGTTGGCGTCCAGGTCCGGTTTGGCACGCTCGAGGATCTTGCGGACGAGCGAATATCCGTTCGAATGCGCGCCGCTCGAGGCGATCCCGATCAGCGCATCGCCCGCCGCAATCGAGCGACCGTCAAGGATTTGCTCGCGCTCGACGACACCGACACAGAAGCCGGCGAGGTCATACTCGCCCAGCGCGTACATGCCGGGCATTTCCGCGGTCTCGCCGCCGATCAGCGCGCATCCGGCCAGCTCGCAGCCGCGCGCGACTCCGCCAATCACCTCCGCGGCGACGCGCGGCTCGAGGTGCCCGCAGGCGAAATAATCGAGGAAGAACAGCGGCTCTGCGCCCTGCACGAGCACATCGTTCACGCTCATTGCCACCAGGTCGACCCCTACGGTGTCGTGGCGCTCGAACTCGAACGCGAGCTTGAGCTTAGTGCCGACACCGTCAGTTCCCGAGACTAGGACGGGTTGGCGGTACTTCTTCGGAATCTCGCAAAGCGCGCCGAAGCCGCCGATTCCGGCCAGGACCTCCGGACGCATGGTCCGCTTGGCGAGCGGCTTGATCGCCTCGACGAGCGCGTCGCCCGCATCGATGTCGACGCCCGCGTCGCGATAGGTAAGACTGTCCGGCATATCCTTGGAAGGCGCGGCGGCGCGCCGCGACAGCGTGATAAAGTTTCGCGTTCTGCGGGATTCTACCCTGCAACGGAAATACCCGTGCGCGGGTTCCGCGTCCTGAAACCTTCGATGGAACAGCTGCCTCTCGCGATCGCTCCTACGCCGGAGCCCACTTTCGAGAATTTCGTCGCGGGAGCGAACGCCGAAGCTCTGATTAGCGTGCAGGAGCTCGCCGGCGGGCGCCTGCGCGAAACGATCGTGTACCTGTGGGGCGGTCCAGGCTGCGGCAGATCGCACCTGCTGCACGCCGCGACGCGCGTAGCGCGCGCGTGCAACGCTCTCACCGTAGCCGACGACGTGGACGCGCTCGGAGAGGCGGCGCAAGCTGCGCTTTTCAACGCCATCAATTCCGCACGCGACGGTCATGGTGCCGTGCTCGCGGCTGGGAACGCGCCGCCGTCCGCCCTCGTGCTGCGCGCCGACCTGCGTACGCGCCTCGCCTGGGGTCTGGTCTATCACCTGAAACCCCTGTCCGACGAGGACAAGCGGCGTTACCTGAGCGCGCAGGCCGGCGCCCGCGGTCTGCAGCTTGGCGAGGACGTCCTTTCGTATCTGCTCACCCGCCTGCCGCGCGATCTGAAGTCGCTCACGGCGGTGATCGCGCTGCTCGATCAATATTCGCTCGCCAGGCAGCGCCAAATCACTCTGCCGCTCGTGCGCGAAGCGCTCAAGGCACGCGAGCGATGAACCTGACATTGTTCGATCTGGACAACACCCTACTGGCTGGTGACAGCGACTACGAATGGGGGCAGTTCCTAGTCGATCGGGGAGTGCTCGAGCGTGCAGCCTACGAGGCGCAGAACCAGCAGTATTACGATCAGTACGTCGCGGGCACGCTCGACATCCACGAATACCTGGGATTCGCTCTGCGGCCGCTCGCCGAGCACACGCCCGACGAGCTGCAGCGCTGGCACGCGGCGTTCATGCGCGAACGCATCCTGCCGATGATCGGCACGCCGGCGCGTGCGCTCGTGAAGCGACACCTGCAGGCCGGCGACCTTTGCGTGATCGTCACCGCGACCAACAGCTTCGTGACTGCGCCCATCGCCCGCGAATTCGGAATTGTGGATCTGATCGCCACAGAGCCAGAGTCGCGCGATGGACGCTTCACCGGTCGTCTCGCGGGTACACCCTGCTTTCGCGAGGGCAAGATTCGCCGCCTCGAGGAATGGCTCGCCGCGCGAGGGCGCGCGCTGCCGGACTTCGCGGTCAGCAGCTTCTACAGCGATTCACACAACGACCTGCCGCTACTCGCACGCGTCACCCGCCCGGTGGCCGTGGATCCCGATGCGCAGTTGGCGAGCGAGGCAGCGCGCCGCGGTTGGGCGATGATCTCGCTCCGCGGGTAAAATTTCGCCCCTCGATGATCAAACGGTTCATCCGCCGCGTACTCGGGCTCCCCGCGCAGGGACCACTGCGCGTGCCGGTCCAGAAGCATGGCCTGGCGCGCAGCCAGCTGAGCGCGGGCGCGCTAAAGGTCTGCGACGTTCTGCGCGCGGCGGGATTCTCTGCGCACGTCGTCGGGGGTGCGGTGCGCGACCTCCTGCTCGGGATCGAGCCGAAGGACTTCGATGTCGCGACCGACGCTCGTCCCGAGCAGGTCAAGCCGCTGTTCCGCCGCGCGCTCATCATCGGCCGACGCTTCCGCCTGGTGCACGTGATCATCGGCCAGGAAACGGTCGAGGTCTCGACATTCCGGGCGACCGATACGGAAACGGCGCAGAAGGACGAGCACGGCCGAGTCCTGCGCGACAACGTGTTCGGCTCGCAGGAGGAAGACGCGCTGCGCCGCGACTTCTCGATCAACGCCCTGTACTACGATCCCGCGACAGAGGAGGTCGTCGACTACCACGGCGGGCTCGCGGACTTGCGCAAGCGCGCCCTGCGCATGATTGGCGATCCGGAGATCCGGTTCCGCGAAGACCCGGTGCGCATGCTGCGCGCCGTCCGGCTCGCCGCCAAGCTTGGGCTGACGCTCGATGCGAGCACGCGTGCGCCCATCCGCAGGCTCGCTCCGCTGCTCGAAGTCGTGCCGCCTGCGCGCTTATTCGACGAAATGCTCAAGCTGCTGCTCTCTGGCCACGCAAGCGCCTGTCTGCGCCAGTTGCGCGAAGAAGGCCTGCATCACGGCGTGCTGCCACTCCTCGACGTCATACTCGAGCAGCCGCTCGGCGAGCGCTTTGTAACGCTTGCGCTCGCACAGACCGACGAGCGCGTGAAGACGGACCGTCCCGTGTCGCCCGCGTTCCTTTTCGCGGCGCTGCTCTGGCACCAGGTACTCGCTGCGTGGAAAGCGCGCGAGGGGCGCGGCGAGCGCACACTGCCCGCAATCGAGGCCGCGATGGACGAGGTTCTGGACGCGCAATGCGAGAAACTCGCGATCACACGCAAGCTGACCGCGACCATGCGAGAGATCTGGGCCATGCAGCCGCGCTTCGAGCAGCGCTCCGGGCAGCGCCCCTATCGGCTGCTCGAGACGCCGCGGTTTCGCATGGCATACGATTTCCTTGCGCTGCGCGCGGCGAGCGGCGAGGCAAGCGCCGATCTCGAAACCTGGTGGCGCGCATTCCAGTCCGCCGATCCCGATAGCCGTGCAGCGATGCTGGTGCCCGGCGCAGCGCCGCGCAAGCGCCGCCGCCGGCGCCGCAAGAAACCGCCGGAAGCGGCCGGGGCGCATGAGGCCACGTGAGCGCGACGACGGCATACGTGGGGTTGGGTTCCAATCTCGACGGACCGCGTGCGCACGTTATGCGTGCGCTCGAGGAGCTCGCGCGGCTCCCCGGCACGCGGCTGGTGCGCCGCTCGGCCCTTTACCGGAGCGCGCCGCTGGCATCCACCGCGCAGCCCGATTACGTCAACGCCGTGGCACAGCTCGAGACCGTGCTCGACCCGCGGCGCCTTCTTGAAGAATTGTCGGCGATCGAGGCCCGCCACGGCCGCGAGCGCCCGTTTCCGAATGCGCCGCGCACGCTCGATCTGGACCTGCTGCTCTACGGCCAGACTGTGCTTGCCTCGCCGGAGCTGACGCTGCCGCACCCGCGCATGCACGAGCGCGCGTTCGTGCTGGGGCCCCTGGCCGAGATCGAGCCCGGCGCGCTGATCCCCGGGCGCGGCCGTGTCGACGAGCTGATGCGCGCCTGCCGCGGCCAGCATATCGAGCGCATCGCGTGAGCGCGCGCTATCGCTACATTGTCGTCGAAGGCCCCATCGGCGCGGGCAAGACATCCCTTGCCAAGCGGCTCGCCGCCCGGCTGGGGTCGGATTTGCTGCTCGAGCAGCCCGGGGCCAATCCGTTCCTCGCGCGCTTCTACCAGGACATGCCGCGCTACGCGCTGCCCACCCAGCTGTTCTTCCTGTTCCAGCGCGCCAAGCAGATCGAGCCGCTGGCGCAACCTGACATGTTCTCGCGCGCCACGGTATCGGACTTTCTACTCGACAAGGATCCTTTGTTCGCACGCATCACGCTTACGGGCGATGAGCTGGCGCTGTACGATCGCATCTACCAGGCACTGCGTCCGCACTCCCCTACGCCCGACCTTGTCGTTTATCTGCAGGCGCAGCCCGATACTTTGATCGAGCGCGTCAGGCGGCGCGCGGAGCAATTCGAGCGCGGCATCAGCGAGGAGTACCTGGCGCTGCTCGCGGAAGGCTACGCACGTTTCTTCTACCACTATACGGCCGCGCCCCTCTTGATCGTGAATTCCGAGAACCTGAATTTCGTGGACCGTGAAGCGGACTTCGAGCTTCTCATCGAGCGCCTGCGCGCCATGAAAAGCCGCCGCGAGTACTTCAATCTGGGCTGAGGCGCGCCATGCGCATCGTGTACGACATTGCCACCTTGCGCCGCGAGCGAGGGCAACAGTCACTCGCCTTCGTGCCGACCATGGGCGGCCTGCACGAAGGTCACCTGGCGCTGGTGCGCATCGCACGCTCGCGGGCCGCCTGCGTCGCCGTAAGCATTTATGTCAACCGGTTGCAGTTTGCGCCGGGTGAGGACTTCGAGCGCTACCCGCGCAGCCTGGAGAGCGACTGCGAGAAGTTGCGGGCCGAGAACGTGGATCTCGTGTTCGCGCCGGCCGAGGAGGAGCTCTATCCCGAGCCGCAGCGCTATATGGTTGAGCCGCCGCCGATCGCCAACGAGCTGGAGGGGAGATTTCGGCCGCGGTTCTTCCACGGCGTCGCCACCGTCGTTCTCAAGCTTTTCAATTGCGTGCAGCCGACGATCGCCATCTTTGGCAAGAAGGACTACCAACAGCTGGTCGTCGTGCGAGGCATGGTTCGGCAATTCGACCTGCCCCTGGAGATCGCCGCCGGCGAAACGGTGCGCGAAGGCGACGGCCTGGCGATGAGCTCGCGCAACGTCTATCTCTCGGCAGCAGAGCGCGCAGAAGCGCCGACGCTGAATCGCACGCTGCGCGGCATTCAGGCACGGATCAGCGCCGGCGAGCGCGACTACGGCGCGCTCGGCGCGCAGGCGATGCGCGCGCTCGCCGCTGGGGGTTGGGCGCCGGACTATGTCGAGGTACGCGAGCGGCGCACGCTCGCTCCGCCCACGCCCGACCACCGGAATCTCGTAGTACTCGCCGCGGCGCGTCTCGGCGCGACGCGACTCATCGACAACATCGAGGTGTGATCAGCTCGGATAAGGCTCGAAGGTGATCGCCTCGACGGGGCAGCCCATCGCGCTCGCAAGCCTGTCCATGACTTCGTCGGTGAGGCGAACAGTCAGAAACTCGCCTTCCGCGCCCTTAGAGGCGATGAAGGTCTTCGCGGAGGCCTCGGTGTTCCAGGTGACCACCGGGTCCGGGGATACACCCGGCACCTGCCGGCATACCGGAAAGCCGTCGGCCTTGTAGACGATCGCGTACATCCTGCCCCCTTCCAAGCCTTTGCGCGCGAAGCGGTCTGCGCACGAATGTATCGCATACCTTCTCGATCTGCCACATCACGCTTTCGTGGGCGCGACAGAGAGGAGCGCGCAGAGAACGGCATTAGCTGACGAGTGCCCCTCAGGATGACGAACAGCTTATGCAGCGCGGACCCTCCGTCGCCACGTACACGTCTAGTCAGTCGTGGCCTCACGCGCACGCGGATTCAGTGTGAATTAATTCACACTTGCGCTCCGCAGCCCTGCATAAGCGCGCCTTAGAAGGTACGTCAAAGGGCCTGCGCGGCGCGAATTTCCTGTGTTTGGCAACCCCAACGCGCAGCGCGACCTTCCGCTGCAACGCAGCAAGCCCCGAACTAGGGGATCGAAACGGTCTCAGGTTTTAGGACAATAAGCCTAATTTGTCACACTTTTCCCCCCTGCGAAACATTGCACAGCTTAACGAACCGGCGTCTAATGGCCACGGGAGGTTCGGACGGGGTGCTTGCCCCGGCAGAGCCGAAAGTGAATCAGGTTCCCGGCTCCGGGAGCCTTCAATCGGGGAAGGGAGGAACAAATGAGCAACCTGCGCGACGCAATCGGGCTTCGTTTGCCCTACGGGAATAGCAAGACGCAGTTCCAGACCGAGTTCGAGCCCGCGAGTGGCACGCTGTGGGGCTTCTTCAACCCGAAGGGGACTGCCTGCTTCAGTCTCGGCCTATTGAAGGATATCCGCGCCCACGACAGCGCGCTCGCCGTCAACGGAGGGCATGTCGAGGTCGACGGCGTTTCGAGCAAGGTCAATTACTACGTTCTTGGCTCGCGCACGCCGCGCGTGTTCAACCTGGGTGGCGACCTTGCGCTCTTCGTGCTCCTTATCAAGGCGCGCGACCGCGATGCGCTCGCGCACTACGCGAAGCTCTGCATCGACAATCTGTACCCTCGCATTCAGAACTTCTACAGCTCGACGCTCACGACAATTTCTCTGGTGCAGGGCGACGCACTGGGTGGCGGCTTTGAGTGTGCCCTCGCGTCCGACATCGTCGTCGCAGAGGAAAGCGCACAACTGGGACTGCCTGAAATCCTCTTCAATCTGTTCCCGGGGATGGGCGCCTACAGTCTTCTGGCGCGACGCGTCGGCACGCGTGCGGCGGAAGAAATGATTCTTTCGGGCCGTGTTCGGCCGGCCAAGGAACTGCATGAGATGGGTGTAATCGACGTCCTGGCGAAGGACGGCGAAGGTGAGAGTGTTGTTCGTGAATGGATTTCGAAGAACTCCAAGCGCCGCAACGGTACACAGGCAGTCTACAAGGCGCGTAAGCTCGTCCAGCCCATAACGCGCGAGGAGCTGGATGCGATCACCGAGACCTGGGTCGACGCGGCGATGCGTCTCGAGGACCGCGACCTGAAGATGATGAGCAGGATCGTACGCGCCCAAATGCGTCGCATGGAGTGCGGCGACGTGACCAACGTGACGGCGGAGGCGCTTGCGATGTCGGCTTGAGTCCTTCGCCCGGCCCCAGTAATCGCTGTCACCGCCAGGCCATTTAGCCTGCGATGAGCGAGGCGAATCCACCCTCGCCGAACATGTGGCTAAATTGGTAGAAGTTGACGCGGGTTGAATTGATGATTGCGGACTGCGCGATCGGGTCGTCGATCGTCTTCACCAGCTTGTTCAGCTTCGCCATGTGATCGACGTCCATGGTTGCGTGCGAGGATAGAAATTTGAATCCCCCGCCGTTCACATCGCGCCCGAGGGCACGCGCGATCGAGTCCGACACCCTGCCGCCGTAGACGGATGAGACCACCTCGAGCATGTAGAGCATTCCGAGAACTGAGCAGGGGTGGACGCGCTCGGCGCTATAGTAGTTGAAGGCGATCAACGCTTGCACCGGGACACTAGGTGCCGCCGTGCGCGCCGCACGCACATCGCCCCCCACGGACTCGATGTCGTCCAGCACCCACGTCTCGTGGTTCTTTTCCTCCTCGATCCTCTCGTATAGCTCGTAGCGCACTCCTCGGAAGTTGTCGTCGCAACGCGCCGCGGCAGCGGCCATCACCGGGCAGAAGTGCCACACGATGTGATAGAGGTCGTGCAGGAAAGCGCGATATTCGGCAAGCGTAAGTCCATGATGGATCATCGAGTGGACTTTCGGCACGTTCTCCAGTTCGCGCCGGTTGGCGTCGGTCATTTCGACGAGGGTAATGAAAAAGGACATGCTGATAAATCTCCTGGTCCAGCCTAGTGAAAAGCGGTGTGCGCGCGTGCCGCGCGATTGTAGCGCGATCGACTAACCGATCGACTGTTGTCGGTTCCGCAGAAAGACTTCAAGCTCCGCTCGCGCGGCGGAGAGCTCGGCGCTAACTGACTTAAATAGTCCGGGCGCCTGCAGCCGCAGCTCGGCATCGCTCAGTCTTCCGAGTTGCGAGCAAAGTGCGGTCAGGCGGTCCGTCCCCATGCTGGCCGAAGATCCCTTCAACGCATGAAGGTGAGAGCGGAACTCCTGGACATTTCGGCTCGCAAGCGCCGTATCGACCTTTGCGAGCAGCGCGGCGCTGTCGGTCAGGTATACCCCAATGAGTTTTTCGAGGAACGCCGGCGAAGAGCCGAGCGCCTCCAGGTGCGCAATCGTTTCGGCATTGACGACCGGTTCGGACCCGAAGGCGAACCCTGCACCGCTCGTCGCCCGCAACGACACCTGTTCGAGTGCGGGTTGCGGCGTATCTGTAAGGGACTTGCCAACGACCAGGCCCTGAATCTGCTCGAGCAATCGAGCCGCCTCGACAGGCTTAGATAGGTACGCATCGGCTCCTGCGTCAAGGCACTCGCTACGGACCTCAGGAGTCACGTCCGCCGATAGGATCACGATCGGCAAGCGGGCGCTGGGCCCGGAAAGTAGCCGCATTGCTTGCAACGCTTCGAGGCCACCCATGATGGGCATGTTGCGATCTAGCAGCACGATATCGAATTGTTCACGCTCTGCAGCGTCGAGCGCCTGTTCACCGTCCGCCACGAGCGTCGCCTCGTGGCCGCCTCTTTCGAGGATCTTGCCGAGCACTTCGCGGTTGGTTGGATTGTCGTCGGCGACCAGTACGCGCAGCTTGCGCGCGTTCGCGTTGCGACGCGCGTAGTCCTGCAGCCGTACGACCCCTTCGTGTGCCTCGTCGCCAGCGCTTACCGAGTGGAGAACATTGAACAGCTGCCGTTTGTCGAAGGGCATCTCGAGCACGGCAGCAAAGCCGGAAGACAATGCCGCAAAGCGCGGCACGCCAGCTTCGCGCAGAACAGCAAGCACCAGCGGCGGCGCCGGATCCGGTGCTACGCGCCGGAAGCGCTGTGCGAGCTGGCCGTCTTCGCCGTGCGCATGAAGCAGCGCGCTGTGATACGGCCTCGCCAGGCTTATTTCCGCCACGAGGCGTGCGCCGGCGTCGACCACGTCCGCCGCGGCAACGGCCGTCGCCCCCCAACCAGAAAGCGCTTGCTCTAGTGCATCGCGCTCCGCCTGCGGAAACCCGATCAGCATGATGCGCGCGCCGGATAGCTCGCCATGCGTGACGCCAACCTGCTCGGCCTGCTTCTCAAGCGAGACTTCGAACCAGAACGTGCTGCCCAAGCCCACTGAGCTTTCCATGCCGATGCGCCCGCCCATCAGCTCGACCAGCTGCTTGGCGATGGTCGTGCCGAGGCCCGTGCCGCCGAAGCGGCGCGTCGTCGATTGATCGGCCTGCGTGAAGCTCTCGAAGATGCGCGCCTGAGCCTCCGCGGGAATGCCGACGCCGGTGTCGCGCACCGAGAACTTGAGACGCACGTCCGAGGTCGTCTCCTCCTGGGCACTCACGTGCACGGTTACGCTACCGCGCTCGGTGAACTTGACGGCGTTACCGGCCAGGTTGATCAGCACCTGGCGCAGGTGGTGTGCGTCGCCGCGCACCGCCGGGGGGACTTCGGGCATGATCGAGACGACGAACTCGACTCCCTTGGCCGCTGCTTGCGCGGCGATGATCCGACACGTGCTGTTCACCAAGGCGTGCAGGTCGAAATCCGAACGTTCCAGCAGCAGCTTGCCGGCCTCGATCTTTGAGAAATCGAGGACATCCTCGACCAGCCCGAGCATTACGCGCGAAGAACCCCGCAGCGTCTGCAGCATATCGGCCTGTTCTCGGCTGAGCGGCGTATCCCGCAGCAGGTCCGCCATCCCGATGATCGCGTTGAGGGGCGTACGCATCTCGTGGCTCACCACCGAGATGAAGCGGCGCTTGGCCTGGTTCGCCGCCTCTGCACGCGCAAGCGCGTCGAACATGCGCTTGACGAGCGAGAGCACGTACAGGCTCAGGGCGACCAGACCTATCGCCAGGCCGATGCCCAACGAAAGATGGCTCTGCCAGAAGTCGCTCGTCATCAGCACCGCGGAGAAACCCGCCACGCTGAGGCTCAGAGCGATGATGAGGTAGCGGGCGCCGAAGCGGAAGCCGTTAGCCAGTGTGATCCAGACGTAGAAGAGAAACATCGGCGCCGCACGCTGGTCCAGAAACATCATGCACCATGTGATCGTGCCGATATCCGCCAAGGCGGCCAAAATGCGGCGCAGATGCGACTCACCGGGTGAAGCGAGAATTCGCAGGAGCAAGAGCGCCGCAACCACGAGATAGGCGAGCATCACCGGCAGCGTCGGCTCCGGTCGGTTATGCAACGCGTCTGGCAGCAGATAAATGACGATCAGCGCGCCCACGACCAGGCGCACGATCGCTTGTTCGTGCTCGGTGTCGGGGCGCGCGGCCAGTCGCGCGCGCAGATCCCGGAAAACGTCCAGCAGGGCGTTCATCAGATCTCGTCAGCCTCTTTGGCCGGATCGCGCCACTCGTTTTGCACGCGCTCGACGTCCGCGCGCACGCCGATGAACGCGTCGACCAGGCGCGGATCGAAATGCCCGCCGCGCTGGGCGCGCAGGTATTGCAGTGCGTCTTCGGTCGGCCAGGCCTTCTTGTATGGACGCACCGACGTGAGTGCGTCGTAGACGTCCGCCACCGCCACGATGCGCGCGCACAGCACGATGTGCTCGCCGACGAGGCCGTTGGGGTATCCCGAGCCGTCGTACTTCTCGTGGTGACCGAGCGCGATCAAGGCGCCCATGCGCACGTACTTGGAAGCGCTGCCCTTCAGGATCTCGTGGCCGATCACCGGATGACGGCGCATCACCTCCCACTCGCCCTCGTCGAGCCTGTCGGGCTTGAGCAGAATCTGGTCCGGAATGCCGATCTTCCCGATGTCGTGCAGCGGCGCGGCGAGCTCGACCGTTTCGCACTCGTCGCGGTCCAAGCCGATCGCTCCGGCGATCAGGCGCGAGTAGCGCGCCATGCGGATAAGGTGGTAGCCCGTCTCGGCGTCGCGGAACTCGCCGGCGCGCGCAAGACGCAGCAGGGTTTCCTTTTCGCGCTCGCGCACTTCGCGCGTCGCCTCCTCGACCATGCCTTCCAGGAGCCGTTTGCGATCTTCCAGCGCCAGCTGCTGGCGCCGCAGCGTGAGCAGGTTTCTGCAGCGCGCGAGGCATTCGCGAGCGTCGACCGGCTTGGTGAGGAAGTCCGTGATCCCTGCGTCCAGAGCGGCATAGCGCACCTTGCGGTCGTCGTGCACCGTCACCATGACGATCGGGATGTGCTCGTAACCGGGCAGCGCTCGCAGCCGCTTGACGAACTCGATACCGTCCATGTCCGGCATCATGTAGTCGACGAGCACGAGATCCGCCACGTGGCGCGTCGCCCACACCACCGCGTCCACGGGGCGCGCGAAGCCCTCGACGACGACACGCTGATCGAGGCTGCGAACGACCTGTTCCAGAATCGCGCGGCCGGTCGACTGGTCGTCGACGACCATCACGGTATTGCGGGCCATCGGCAGCACCCTTAGCTGCGCCTGGGCCATGTCTCCCCTTCCCCCCGTGTCCCTTCAGACTCGGGAGCGTACGCTCCGAGAGTCCGAATGTCCACCGAAACCCCCTTGAAAATCAGGGCTGACTGGTGATATTCCTCACACGGTGTACGAAGACCTCCGGTGGGTCGAGCGGCCTTCATGGGGTGGTGCCGGAAGTGGGACTCGAACCCACACGCTGTCACCAGCACCGGATTTTGAGTCCGGCGCGTCTACCAGTTCCGCCATTCCGGCGCCTCGGGGCCGGATTATCCCGTAGTTCCCATGCAGCGGAAAGCGTCCCTACGAGTGCCGCCCCTATAATTCCCGCGCCATGCGCGTCGCCGACTTCGACTATGCGCTGCCCGAAGAGCTGATCGCGCAGCGCCCTGCGGCCGCGCGCACGGACAGCCGCCTGCTGCACCTCGACGGGGCGAGCGGCGCGCTCGAAGACCTCGCCTTCACGGATTTCCCGGCGTTGATCCGCGCACGCGACGTGCTCGTGCTTAACGACACCCGCGTCATTAAGGCGCGCCTCGTCGGGCGCAAGAGCACGGGCGGGCGCTTCGAGCTCTTGGTCGAGCGCATCCTGGAGGCGCGGGAGGCACTCGCCCTGGTGCGTGCCAGCCATCCCCCCGCGACGGGCAGCGCGCTGCTCGTCGGCGACGACCTGCGCATCGACGTGCTCGCGCGCGAGGACGACCTCTACCGGCTGCGCTTTCGAGACACGAGCGTCGCCGACGCGCTCGAGCGCCACGGGGCGATCCCGCTGCCGCCTTACATTGCGCGCGCACCCGAGCTGTGCGACGCGGAGCGATACCAGACCGTGTACGCGACGCACCCGGGAGCGGTCGCGGCGCCCACGGCCGGACTGCATCTCGACCGGGCGATGCTGGCCGCGCTGGCGCAGCGCGGCGTGCGCATCGCCCGCGTGACCCTGCACGTGGGCCTGGGCACGTTTCAGCCCGTGCGCGCCGAGCGGGTCGAGGAGCACCGCATGCACCGCGAGCGCTTCGAGGTGTCGCCGAGCGCGGTCGAGGAAATTGCCGCGGCGCGCGCCGCCGGTGGGCGGGTGCTCGCCGTCGGCACGACCGCGCTGCGCGCGCTCGAGAGCGCCGCGCGCGGCGGTCGTCTCGAAGCGACCTCCGGCGACACGGACCTGTTCGTCTATCCCGGATTCCGCTTTCGCGTCGTCGACCGCCTGCTCACCAACTTCCACTTGCCGAGGTCGAGCCTGATGATGCTGGTGGCGGCCTTCGCGGGCCTCGATCACATTCTGCGCGCCTACGCCCATGCGGTCGAGCGTCGCTACCGGTTCTTCAGCTACGGCGATGCGATGCTGATCGAGAGGGCCCATTGAGACTCACCGTCACGCACCGCGACGGGGCGGCGCGCCGCGGCCGGCTGACGCTGGCGCACGGCGCGGTCGACATCCCAGCGTTCATGCCCGTCGGCACCTACGGCTCGGTGAAAGCGATGTCGCCGCAGGAGCTCACCGAGATAGGCGCCCAAATCGTGCTCGGCAACACCTTCCATCTGTGGCTGCGTCCAGGCCTGGATGTCATCGCCGCGCACGGCGGCCTGCACCGCTTCATGGGTTGGAGCGGGCCGATTCTCACGGACTCGGGCGGCTTCCAGGTGTTCAGCCTGGGCGCATTGCGCAAGGTAAGCGAGGAGGGCGTGAGATTCGCCTCGCCTGTGAATGGCGACCGACTTTTCCTCACCCCGGAGGAATCGATGCGCATCCAGCGCGTGCTCGACTCCGACATTGCAATGGTGCTCGACGAGTGCACGCCACATCCGGTCGCGCAGAGCGAAGCCGAGAGCTCGATGCGACTGAGCCTGCGCTGGGCGGCGCGCTCGAAAGCGGCGTTCGCCGGCTCTTCGAACCTGCTGTTCGGAATCGTGCAGGGCGGCGTCTACGAGTCGCTGCGCGAGCAGTCGCTCGCGGGCCTCGTCGACATCGGCTTCGACGGCTACGCTATCGGCGGACTGGCGGTCGGTGAACCGAAAGCCGACCGCAGCCGCATTCTCGCTCACAGCGCACCGCGGCTGCCGGAGGACAAGCCGCGTTACCTGATGGGCATGGGCACGCCGGAAGATATCGTCGAGGCCGTCGGCGTCGGCGTGGACATGTTCGACTGCGTTCTGCCGACGCGCAACGCGCGCAACGGCTGGCTGTTCACGCGCTGGGGCGACGTCAGGATCCGCAATGCTCGCTACCGCGACGACACGCGTCCCCTCGACGCGAGCTGCGCATGCTACGCCTGTCGCAATTTCTCGCGCGCCTACTTGCACCATCTGCACCGGGCCAACGAGATCCTCGGCGCGCGGCTCAACACCCTGCACAACCTGCACTACTATCAGCAGCTGATGGGCGAGCTGCGCGCGGCGATCGAGCTCGGCCGGCTGCGCGAGGTGAGCGACCGAATTCTGCTGGAGCGCCGCATGCCGGTGCTATAATTCGCGGCTTTTCCCGCCACAGCAAGGAGTTAGACGTGTCGATCTCCTCCGCATTCGCGCAAGCCTCGGGAGGCGGTGCCGGCGACTCGGGGCTCATCGGCCTGCTGCCGATCATCCTCATGTTCGGCCTGTTGTACTTCCTGATGATCCGGCCGCAAATGAAGCGCGCCAAGGAGCAGCGGCAAATGATCGAAGGCCTGCAGAAAGGCGACGAGGTCGTGACCTC
>Ga0187775_10000022_pt1 | contig 33836 bp, 29 predicted proteins | sample 0216_BV02_MP12_1_FD_132441 | JGI IMG/M metagenome (GOLD analysis project Ga0187775, IMG submission 132441) | Tropical peat soil microbial communities from peatlands in Department of Meta, Colombia - 0216_BV02_MP12_10_MG | ecosystem: Environmental > Terrestrial > Soil > Wetlands > Peat | place... | reverse complement strand
ATGTCTGGGGCGTGGTGCTGGGGGCGGTGCTGCTCTCGTTCGTGCCGGAAATCCTGCGTTTCTCGGTGGCGCCGGTGCAGCAGGCGCTGTTCGGCCGCATGCTCATCGAGCCCGAGGTGATCCGCATGCTGCTGTTCGGCTTTGCGATGGTGCTGGTGATGCTGTTCCGCCCTGCCGGCCTGCTGCCCTCGGCGGTCCGCAAGCGCGAGCTGGCGGAGCGCAGGTGAACGAGCTGCTGGTCGCGCACGACGTGGGCAAGCGCTTCGGCGGCGTGCAGGCGCTGTCGGAAATCTCGTTCTCCATCCGCCGCGGCGAGATCTACGGCCTGATCGGACCGAATGGCGCCGGCAAGACGACGTTCTTCAACGTGCTCACCGGCATCTACGCGCCCGATGCCGGTTCGGTGTCGTTCGACGGGGCGCCCCTCGCCGGACTGAAGGCCCACCAGGTGGCCGCGCGCGGCATCGCGCGCACCTTCCAGAACATCCGCCTGTTCGGCAATCTGTCGGCGCTCGAGAACGTGATGATCGGGCGCCACGTGCGCACGCGCGCCGGAGTGTTCGGCGCCATCCTGCGCGATTCCCGCACGCAGGCCGAGGAGCGCGCCATCGAGCGGCGCGCGCTCGAGCTTCTCGAGTATGTCGGAATCCGCGGGCGCGCCAACGATCAGGCCGGCAGCCTGCCGTACGGGGATCAGCGCCGGCTCGAGATCGCGCGCGCGCTCGCGACCGACCCCAAGCTGCTGGCGCTCGACGAGCCCGCTGCCGGGATGAATCCCTCGGAGCGGCTCGCGCTTGGCCGACTGATCGGGCGGATCCGCGACGGCGGGTTCACGGTGCTGCTCATCGAGCACGACATGCGCCTGGTGATGAAGGTCTGCGATCGCGTGCTGGTGCTCGACTACGGCGAGCGCATCGCCGAAGGCGTCCCGGCCGAGGTGCAGCAGGATCCCAAGGTCATCGAGGCCTATCTCGGAGCACCCGCGGCACCATGAGCCTGCTCGAGGTCGCAGCCCTCGAAGTGCGCTACGGCGGGATCCGCGCCGTAAAGGGCGTCGATTTCGACGTGGACGAAGGCGAGCTGGTCTGCCTGATCGGCGCAAACGGCGCGGGCAAGTCGTCCACGCTGAAAGCGATCTGCGGGCTGGTGCCCACCCGCTTGGGGAGCGTGCGCTATGCCGGCGAGGAGCTCTCCGGACTGGCGCTGCACGAGCTGCCGCGCCGCGGGCTCGCGCTCGTGCCCGAGGGCCGCGGCATCTTTCCCCAGCTGACCGTAGCCGAGAACCTCGCCATGGGCGCCTACACCCGCCGCGACGCGGCGGTTGCGGAGGACCTCGAGCGCATGCACGGCCTGTTCCCGCGGCTGCTCGAGCGGCACGGCCAGACTGCGGGAACGCTTTCGGGCGGCGAGCAGCAGATGCTCGCCATCGCGCGCGCGCTGATGAGCCGGCCGCGGCTGCTGCTTCTCGACGAGCCCTCGATGGGGCTCGCACCATTGCTGGTCGCCAAGATCCTCGAGGTGGTGCGCGACATCGCGCGCCAGGGCGTCACCGTGCTGCTCGTCGAGCAGAACGCCAGGCTGGCGCTCGAGATCGCCAGCCGAGGCTACGTGATGGAATCGGGCGCGATCACGCTCGCAGCCGATGCGCGCAGCCTGCTCGCGGATGCGCGGGTGCGCGAGGCCTACTTGGGAGAAGGCGCCGGCTGAGCCAGGTCCGCCTGGGTGGTGAACGAGTCGGCGAAGAACTCCTCCTCGGGCAAGCCGCACCGCTGGACGAAGTCGCGCCGGGCCGCGTCCACCATCACCGGGACGCCGCAGGCGTACACCTGGTGGCCGGAGAGGTCGGGCATGTCCTGCATCACGGCGCGATGCACGAACCCGGTCCGCCCCTGCCACGCATCCTCGGGCAGCGCATCCGAGATCACCGGAACGTACCTGAAGTTGCCATGTTCGGCGGCCCACCTTTCGGCGAATGCGCTCATGTACAGGTCCTTGGGCCGGCGCCCGCCCCAGTAAAGCGTCATCGGCCGCTCGACGCCTTCGTAGAAGGCGTGCTCGATCACCGACTTGAGCGGCGCGAAGCCCGTGCCCGAGGCGACGAACACGATCGGCCTGGCGGAATCCTCGCGCAGGAAGAAGGTGCCGTGCGGCCCCTCGAAGCGCAGGATGTCGCGCTCCTTCATCTTGCCGAATACGTGATCGGTGAACTGTCCTCCCGGGACGTGCCGCAAGTGCAGCTGGATGAACTCGTCGTCGTGCGGGGCGTTTGCCATCGAAAAGCTGCGGCGCGACCCGTCGCGCAGCAGAAACTCGATGTACTGACCCGCGAGGAAGAGCAGCCGTTCGTTTGCGGGCAGCTTGAGGTAAAGAACCATCACGTCGTCGGTGACGCGCTCCATCTTCTGCACGCGGCACGGTAGCGTCTTGATCGGGATGTCCTTCACTGCGCCGACCGTGCGCGCCTCGAGCACGACGTCGCTGAGCGGCCTGGCCTGGCAAAAGAGCGCCTTGCCGTCCTTCTTCTCGATCTCCGGCAGGGCCTTCAGCTGATAGGTGCCGTAATCGACGTTGCCCGAAAGGATCTTGCCCTTGCAGCTTCCGCAGGCGCCGTTGCGGCAGCCATAGGGCAGCACGAAGCCATGGCGCAAGGCGGCCGTGAGGATGGACTCGCCCTCCTCGACCTCGAACTGGTGCCCGCTCGGCTGCAGGGTGACTCTGAAATTGCTCACTGAGAAGGCTGGCTAAAATCGCTGCATGAAGCGCTTGCTGATCGTAGGTTTCGGAGACGTGGCGCGCCGCCTGCTGCCGCTGCTTCCGCCCGGGGTGGCGCTGCGCCGCGCGTCACGCAGCGAGGGGTACGACCTCGACCGGCCTGAAACGCTCGCAGGTCTCGCCGACTGGGCCGACGCCCTGCTGCACTGCGCGCCGCCTCCGGATACCGGCGCTGACGACGCACGAACGGCGCACCTCGTCACGATCCTGGAGCGCGGCATTCTACCAGCGCGCCTGGTGTATATCAGCACCAGCGGCGTGTATGGCGACTGCAGCGGCGCATTGGTGGACGAAACGCGCCCTCCCGTGCCGCACTCGGACCGGGCGCGGCGCCGCGCCGCGGCCGAAGCGCTGCTCGGCGCATGGTGCGCCGCGCGCGGGGTCGCGCTCGTCGTGCTGCGCGTGCCCGGAATCTACGCCGCGGACCGCCTGCCGATCGAGCGCCTGCGCGCCGGCACGTCGGTGCTGCGCGACGAGGACGACGTCTACACCAACCACGTGCACGCGGACGACCTCGCGGCGATCGCGCTGCGCGCCCTGCGCTACGATGCGCCGCCCGGCGCGTACAACGCTGCGGACGACAGCGAGCTGAAGATGGGGCAATGGCTCGATCTCGTCGCCGATCATTTCCGCTTGCCGCGCCCGCCGCGTGTCGCGCGGCGCGATGCGGCGGGTAGAATTCCGGCTGCGCTGCTCTCGTTCATGAGCGAGTCGCGGCGTCTGGACAACCGCAAGATGAAGGAACTGCTCGGCGTGCGATTGCGCTATCCAACGGTATACGACGGCCTGCGCGCCGCCTCGCAAGCCGCATGAGCGTGCTGCTCGTGCTGACCAATCTGCCCGACCGGGCGGCCGCGGAGAGGCTCGCCGAGCGCCTGGTGGCCGAGCGCGTTGCCGCGTGCGTGAACATCCTGGCGCCGTGCCGCTCGGTGTACCGCTGGCAGGGGGCGCTCGAGCGCGCGGAGGAACATCCGCTGCTCATCAAGACCACCGCCGAGCGCTACAGCGCGCTCGAGCAGGCGATCCGCGCGGCCCACCCTTACGAACTTCCGGAAGTCGTCGCGGTCCCAATCGAGCGCGGGTTGGCCGCGTACCTCGATTGGGTGGAAAGCGAGACCCGTCCTGTATGAAAGCCTGGATCCGCCTTCTGCCGCTCGCGCTGTGCTTCGTGGCCGCTCCCGTGCTCGCGCAGCTCAGGCTCGGCCCTTCCTCCGACGACCTGCTCGAGCCCGAAAAGGCGTTTCAGTTCTCGGCACGCGCGCTCGACGCGAAGGCGATCGAGGTGAGCTTCGCGATCGCCGATGGCTACTATCTGTATCGCGACAAGTTCCGCTTCAAAGTGGATGCGCCCCCCGGCGTCACGCTCGGCACGCCGGAGTTCCCGCCGGCGATCCGCAAGAAGGACGAGTTCTTCGGCGAGGTGGAGACCTACCGCAAGCAGGTGGACATCCGCATCCCGGTGGAGGCGGGCACGGCGCGCACGCTCCAGCTGAGCGTCCGGTCGCAGGGCTGTGCCGACATCGGCGTGTGCTACGTACCGATGGACTCCAAGGCGACGCTCCAGCTCGCCGCGCTCGGCGGCGGCGCCACGGACGCGGGCACGCCGGCGCTCTCGCAAGGCGCGCGCGCGGTCGCGCCGGCGCCGCGTTTTTCGCTCTTCGCGAGCGACCGCGACATCGCAGCCCTGTTCGAGGGCAGCCTATGGCTGGTCATCGTGAGCTTCCTCGGCTTCGGCCTGCTGCTCACGTTCACGCCCTGCGTGCTGCCGATGGTGCCGATCCTCTCCGGCATCATCGCGGGCGAAGGCAAGAGCCTTAATAAGCCGCGTGCGCTCGCGCTCTCCGTGTCGTATGTGCTCGGCATGGCCGTGACTTACGCAGCCGCGGGCGTGGCGGCCGCGTACTCGGGCTCGATGCTCGCCGCGGCGCTGCAGAGCCCCTGGGTGCTTGGCGCCTTCGCGCTGGTGTTCGTGTGGCTCGCACTGTCGATGTTCGGCTTTCACGATCTGCAACTGCCGCACTTTCTGCAGCATCACGTGTCGCGCGCGCACCAGAGTCTGCGCGGCGGGCGCATAGCATCGGTCGCGGCGATGGGCGTCCTCTCGGCATTGATCGTCAGCCCCTGCGTGGCGGCTCCGCTCGCGGGCGCGCTGCTCTACATTTCGCAGACGCGCGACGTGGTGCTCGGCGGAACGGCGCTCTTTGCGATGGCGCTCGGCATGGGCGTGCCGCTCATCGCCGTCGGAGTGTCCGAGGGCGCTCTCCTGCCCAAGGCAGGCGCATGGATGAACGGGGTCAAGAAGTTCTTCGGCGTGCTGCTGCTTGGTGTCGCCGTCTGGATCGTCTCGCCGGTGATCCCGCCCGCGGCTCAGATGCTGCTGTGGGCGGTGCTCCTCATCGGCTCGGCGATGTTCCTGCGCGCGATCGATCCGCTGCCGCCGGATGCGTCGGGCTATGCGCGGCTGTGGAAGGGTGCGGGCGTAGTCGCGTTGGTGGCCGGACTCGCGTTGCTCGTCGGCGTGCTCGCCGGCAACCGCAACCCGCTGCGCCCGCTGGCCGGCATCACTGCCGGTGGCGTGCCGGCAGTCGCTCCGCTCAAGTGGACGCCGGTCGCCTCGCCAAGCGAGCTCGACAGCGCGCTGCGTGCTCCCGGTCGCCCCGCGATGCTCGATTTCTACGCGGACTGGTGCGTGTCGTGCAAGGAGATGGAGAACTTCACCTTCAGCGACCCGCGCGTGCGTGCGAGGATGGACGGAATACTGCTGCTGCGCGCCGATGTCACGGCGAACACGGAGGCACACAAGCTGTTGCTCAAGCGCTTTTCGCTGTTCGGTCCGCCCGGAATCATATTCTTCGATGCGCAGGGCCGCGAGATCCGGGGACTGCGCGTGATCGGCTACCAGGACGCAGAACGCTTTCTCAAGACGCTGGACCTCGCGGCTGCGCCCTGAGATGCGACGCCCGATCAACGGTATCGATCACGTGGTCATCGCGGTGCGCGATCTCGACCGGGCGCAACGCACCTACGAACGACTCGGCTTCACGCTGACACCGCGTGGCTTCCATACACTCGGCTCGGCGAACCACTGCATCATGTTCGGCTCGGACTACATCGAGCTGCTCGCACTGCCCCAGCCCCATCCGGCGCTCGCCTATTACTCCGACTTTCTGGCGAAAGGCGAAGGCCTCGCTGCGCTGGCGCTTTCCACCGGGAACGCCGACGCGGCCTTCGCGGAGTTCGGCGCGGCCGGCATCGCCGCCGACGCGCCGCTGGATTTCTCGCGTCCCGTACGCGTTGCCGACGGTGCGCGCGATGCCGCCTTTCGCATCGTGCAGCTGCCTCCGGCTTTGACGCCCGGCTGCCGCAGTTTCATTTGCCAGCACTACACGCGCGAGCTGGTGTGGCGCCCCGAATACCAGTCTCACGCGCTTGGTGTCACCGGCCTGGCGGCAGTGGCGGTCGTCGCCGAGGATGCGGTCGCCGCGGCGCGGGAGTACGCGCGTCTGTTCGATGCCGTGCCCGAGCAAATCCAAGAAGGCCTGCTCGTCGCTACCGGCGGCGCGCCGATTGCGCTCACCACGCGCGGCAAGCTTGGGCGCCGGCTACCTGGCGTCGAGTTGCCCGCGCGCGTGCGGCCCATGGCGGCGGCCCTGTTCCTGCGCGTCGCGGACCGAGCCGCCTCCGCGGCGGCCATGCGGCGCGGCGGCGTGAAGCCGATCGCCCTGCCCGACGGGTCGTTCGCCGTCGGCGCCGGCGACGCGCACGGCGTGGCACTGATTTTCGGCTAGCCCTTCAGCGCTCGCGCGGCATCCAGCGCGAAGTAGGTCAGAATGCCGTCGGCGCCGGCACGCTTGAACGCGAGCAGAGATTCCATGATGCACGACTCTGGCAGCCAGCCGTTGGCTATCGCGGCGCGCAGCATGGCGTACTCGCCGCTCACTTGGTAGACGAATGTCGGCGCCTTGAACTCGTCCTTTACGCGCCTGAGAACGTCGAGGTATGGCATACCGGGCTTCACCATCACCATGTCGGCGCCCTCAGCGAGATCGAGACCGACTTCCCAGAGCGCTTCGTCTGTGTTCGCCGGATCCATCTGGTAGGTTTTCTTGTCGCCTTTGCCGAGGTTCTTCGCCGAGCCCACGGCATCGCGAAAAGGCCCGTAGAAGCCCGAAGCGTACTTGGCTGAATAAGCCATGATCTTGGTGTGGATGTGCCCACCCCGCTCGAGCGCCGAGCGGATGCGGCCGATCCGGCCATCCATCATGTCCGAGGGCGCAACGATGTCCACCCCCGCCGCCGCCTGCGCAAGGGCCTGCTTGACCAGCACGTCGAGCGTCACGTCGTTGACGATATAGCCCGTCTTGTCGATGACCCCGTCCTGGCCGTGCGAGGTGTACGGATCGAGCGCCACGTCCGTCATGATGCCGAGCTCGGGGAAGCGCTTCTTCAGCTGGGCTACGGCACGCGGCACCAATCCCTTCGAGTTGAAGGCTTCCCGTCCATCGGGCGTCTTGAGCCGCGCATCGATGACGGGGAAAAGCGCGAGCACCGGGACGCGGAGCCTCAAGCAGGTCTCTGCGACCGGCAGAAGCCTGTCGACGGTCACGCGCTCGACGCCCGGCATGGAGGCGACAGGCTCACTGCGCCGCGCCCCCTCCAGAAGGAATACGGGATAGATGAGGTCGTCCGTGGTCAGGACGTGCTCGCGCATCAGGCGGCGCGAGAAGTCGTCGCGGCGCATGCGCCGCATGCGCACCGCTGGAAAGCTCCCGTACACGTTCATGGCCGTTTGGCCTCCCGGAATTGCCCGTAATAGATGTGCGGATATGGAATCGGCTCTTTGATTCCGCGAAGAATTTTCCTCTGGGAACTTTTCTGAGCGGGTTTCATCTTACCGTTAGACGATCCTATCGTCTCCCGCTTCTCCTCCCTGAGCGGGTGCCTTAATTCTGATTAAGGCGTTTTCGCCCCCGGTTTATATCCCCTTTACCGGGGGCTTTTTTATTTTCGGCCGCGCGACCCGCGTCGCGCAGCCATTCCTCGAGCAGGGTGCGCACTTCGGCGACGCCCTCGTGGGTGAGACTGGAAAGCAGGCGCACTTCGCCGTCGGGGGTGAAGGCCGCAAGCTGCCGCCGCCCCGCGCTCAGCGCGGCGACGCGCTGCGAGCGGGAGAGCTTGTCGCACTTGGACAGCAACACGAGCAATCTAAGCCCGAGCGGTGCCAGCCATTTCAGCAAAGCGACATCCTGGGGCGTGAATGGGTGGCGGGCGTCCATGACGAGCACAGCCGCCGCGAGCGACGCGCGCCTGCTCAAGTAGCCGCCGACGAGCTGGTCCCACTGCGTGCGCACGGCCCGGGGCACGCGCGCGTAGCCGTAGCCGGGCAGGTCGACCAGCCGCCCGGTCGCGCCCAGGTCGTAGAAATTGATCGTCTGCGTGCGGCCTGGAGTCTTGCTTACAAAGGCCAGTCGCCGGCGTCCCGTAAGCGCGTTGATCGCGCTGGACTTGCCCACGTTGGAGCGGCCGGCGAACACGACCTCGGGTGGACCCTCCGCCAAGAGCTGGTCGGGGTTACCCACGGAAGCTGTGAACGTGGCCTGTGAAAACGCGCTCATATGCAGGCGTAAGAGCCGGGAATTGTAATAAAATTGCGCGCTTTGAACGGGAACCGAGGGAGTAGCCGAATGATTCGAGTACTGGCGGCGAGCGCTGGCGTGGCCCTGCTTTCCACGGGCGCGGCGTTCGCGCAGGACGGCGCAAAGGCGGATCTCGCGAAGGGCCAGCAAATTGCCACGCAGGTATGCGCGGCGTGCCACGGACCCGACGGCAACAGCGTCGCGCCCGCTAACCCGAAGCTCGCGGGGCAGTTCCCGGAATACCTGTACAAGCAGCTGACTAATTTCAAGCCGCAGGATGGCAAAAAGCCGCTGCGCGAGAACGCGATCATGAACGGCATGGTCGCCAACCTTTCCGATGCGGACATGCACGCCGTGGCGGCCTACTTCGCGGGCCAGACGCTGCGTCCCGACTGGGCGCACGACAAGGATCTTGCGGGGCTCGGGCAGCCGCTCTACCGCGGCGGAAATCTGCAGAGCGGCGTGCCGGCCTGCGCGGGCTGTCATGGGCCTACGGGCGCCGGCAATCCGGTCCAGTATCCCCGCATCGCCGGCCAGTACGCCGAATATGTCGAGGCCCAGCTCAAGGCGTTCCGCGCGGGAATACGCGCGAATGACGCCAACGGCATGATGCGAGGAGTCGCAGCACGCCTGAGCGACGAGGAGATCAAAGGCCTCGCGCAGTACGTCTCGGGTCTGCGCTAGCCGAGGCCCGCGCTCCTCGGGCGGGCGAGGCCCTGCACTTCGCTGGCCATGTTCGACCTACTGGTCATCGGCTCGGGCCCCGGCGGCTACCGCGCCGCGGTGCTGGCCGCGCAGCGGGGACTGTCGGCCGCGATCGCAGAGAAGGACGCCTGGGGCGGCGCCTGCCTGAACCGCGGCTGCGTGCCTAAGAGGGACTGGTATCACACCGCGTGCATTGCCCGCGCGGCCGAGAGCTTCGCGGCGCGCGGCTTGCGCGCGACCCTCGAACCGGACCCCGAGGTGGCCTGGCAACACCAGCGCGTCGTGGTAGGGACCGTGCGCAAGAGCTATCTCGACTACCTTGCCCGCCTTGGCGTGGCGCGCTTCACCGGAGCCGCACGCTTCCTGGACTCTGGGCGCGTCGCAATCGGCGACGAGGTCATCTCGGCGCGCAATTTCGTGCTCGCCACGGGTTCGCGTCCGCAGCTGCCGGAGATGCTGCGCGGCGTGCCGCGCGTGCTCACTACGGACGAGCTGTTCGAGGCGCCGCTGCCCGCGGGAAGGCGCATCGCGCTGCTTGGCAGCGGCACGGTCGGCACGGAGATGGCCTTCATCTTGCCGCGGCTCGGTTTCGAGGTGGTATGGCTTACCGGTCATGAGCCGCTCTCGCGCGCGCGCTTCAGCGCGTCCGCGAAAAGGCGGTTGCGCGATGCGCTCGCCGCAGGGGGAATGCGGGTGCGTACGGGCAGCCGGCCGGAGCGTGCGCACGCGGTGAGCGACGGCGTGGTGCTGCAGTCGCGCGGTGGCATGCGCGAACGCTTCGACTGGGTGCTGGCGGGCACGGGACGGCGGCCCAACACGGATGCGCTCGGGCTGGAGCTCGCGGGCGTGCGCACCACTTCCGATGGATTCGTCGTCGTGGACGACGAGCAACGCACCTCGGTGAACAACATCTTCGCGATCGGCGATTGCGCAAACCAGGCTATGACCGCGAATCACGCGCTCGCCGAGGCCACTGTCGCGGTGGCGAACATCGTCGTCGCAGGAGCGCGGCGCAGCGAGCGCGCCTGGGTGCCGGAGGTGATCTACTCCGCGCTAGAGCTCGCGCGCGCAGGCGCGAACGAGGACGAGCTCGACGAGGCCGATGCGGAATACGCGGTCGGCTTCTCGGCGTTCAGCGTCAACCCGGCGGCGCTCGGGGAGGATGCGCCCGAGGGCTACGTGCGATTGCTCGTCGCACGAGACGCCGGCTCGCTGCTGGGCTGCGAGATCGTCGGCGCTCAGGCGGGCGAGCTCATTCATCTCGCCGGCCCGGGAAGCGCGCATGCCCCGTTGCTCGAGCGCCTGGCTAGACTCCCCTTCAATCACCCGAGTCGCAGCGAAGAGCTACTGAACGCGGCCGAGACGCTGGTCGCTTCCTGGGGCATGCCGGCTCCGCTCTGAGCCGAGCGGAATAGTTCGTCTCGCCCACCTGTTTACGGATCAGTTGCACCAACCCAGGGAGACTCCGATGAGCAGGCGTTACAAAGTCACGATTGCTGCGGCGCTGATCGCGCTCGCTGCGGGCTGCGCGAGCATGGGCGATCCGGCCGGTGTGCGCGTCGCCGACGGCGTGCTGACCGACAAGGCGGGGATGACGCTCTATACCTTCGATAACGATCCGGCAGGCGGCGGGAAGAGCATGTGCAACGGCCCTTGCGCGCAGAACTGGCCACCGCTCGCGGCCGGCGCCGGCGACTCCGCGCGCGGCGACTGGACGATCGTCCCGCGCGAGGACGGCAGCCGCCAGTGGGCATACAAAGGCAAGCCGCTCTATCGGTGGATCAAGGACCAGAAACCAGGCGACAAGGCGGGAGACGGGTTCCGCGGCATCTGGCACGTGGCGCGAACGTAGCTGCGGGAACCGCGGCCGGAGGACGCGCGCGGGATAATGCCTGCATGGCGGAACGGCGCGAAATCGTCGAGCTGATCCCGCGCCTACGTCGCTATGCGCGGGCGCTGGTCGGCGATCGCGCTGCAGCCGATGATCTGGTGCAGGATACGCTCGAGCGCGCGTGGATCAAGTTTCATTTGTACCGCGACGGAACGGATCTGCGCGCATGGCTGTTTACGGTGATGCACAACGTGCACGTCAATCGCCTGCGAGCAGCGCGCAATGGCGATCCGCTGGACGAGGAGATGCCGGAGATGGCGCAGCGCGGCTCGCAGGGCGACGCGCTCGTACTGCGCGATCTGGAGCGGGCCCTTGTGCGTCTGCGGGACGAGCAGCGCGAGGTACTTCTGCTCGTGGCGCTGGAAGATATGAGTTACGATGAAGTCGCGCACGCGTTGGGCATTCCGATCGGCACCGTCATGTCGCGCCTGTCGCGCGCCCGCGAAAAGCTGCGCGCGATGATGCTCGACCTGCCGGCAACCTCGAAGCTGAAGATCGTCAAGTGAGGCGAGGCGATGACGCCGGAACAACCCGTGACTGAACACGATTTGCAGGCGTACGCCGACGGACGGCTCGCCGACGCACGCCGAGCGAAAGTCGACGCGTGGCTCGCTTCGCGTCCCGAGGAAGCCGAGCGACTCGCGAACTATCGCGCGCAAAGTGAAATGCTGCGCACCCTGTACGATCCGGTGCTCGGCGAGTCTGTCCCCGAACGGCTACGTGCCGCCGCCCGCGGCGGGGCACACTCAAGCGCCTTCGCTCGCGCGGCAGGCTGGGTCGCGCTCGGCGCCGCACTCGGGATCTTGGCGGGCTGGCAGCTGCGCGCGGTGCAGGCGCCCGCGCGGGTGGCGCAGAGCGAGGGCCTTTCGATGGCGCGCCTCGCCGCCGTCGCGCACGTGACGTATTCGCCTGAAGTGCGCCACCCGGTGGAGGTCGGCGCCGACCAGGAAGCGCACTTGGTCGCCTGGCTGTCGAAGCGGCTCGGCGCACCGTTGCACGTGCCGGCGCTGCAGCCGGCCGGGTTGACGCTCGTCGGGGGGCGGCTCTTGCCCGGCGACGGCGATCCGGCGAGGGGCGCCAACCCCGCGCCAGTGGCGCAGTTCATGTATCAGGGCGCGAAGGGACAGCGCGTGACGCTCTACGTGCGCACCGAGCCGGAAGGCCATCACGACACGGCTTTTCGCTTCGCGCGCGAGGGCGGCGTGCGCGTGTTTTACTGGATCGACCGCAATTTCGGCTATGCGCTGTCCACGTCCGACCTGGATCGAGCCGAGTTGCTGAACGTCGCGAACCTGGTCTACAAGCAGTTGAATCCCTGACGCCGGCCTGTAGGCCTCTGCGCGCTGGCCGCGCGTATCATCGCGCTGTAAGTTCGCGACCATCTCGTGCGACCCAGCGCGGAAAGGAGATTGCACATGCTGATCCGCAAGCCTTCGGATATCACCCCTTCGGACATCACGCCGCAGTCGGTATACCTGCGGCGGCGAGACTTCCTCAGGCAGGCCGCAGCGCTTGGCCTGCTCGCGCCGCTGCTGCCGGGAGAGGCTCAGGCCAGCCCGGCCGCCAAGCTGCCCAGCCGGCCGGGCCCGTACAGCACCCGCGAGAAGCCAACGCCCTACAAGGATGTCACCGCCTACAACAATTTCTACGAGTTCGGCACGAGCAAGAGCGACCCTGCCGAATACGCGGGTACGTTGCGCACGCGGCCGTGGACGGTCGCGATCGAAGGTGAGGTGCTCAAGCCGCGCAGCTTCGACATCGACGAGCTACTGAAGCTCGCGCCGCTGGAGGAGCGCACCTATCGTCACCGTTGCGTAGAGGGCTGGTCGATGGTGATACCCTGGGTGGGCTACCCGCTATCGAATTTGCTGCGAGCGGTGCAACCCACTGGCAAGGCGAAGTACGTCGAATTCGTCACCCTGCTCGATCCAGCGCAGATGCCTGGCCAGAACAATCCGGTGCTGCAATGGCCGTATCGCGAAGGACTGCGCATGGACGAGGCCATGCATCCGCTCACGCTGCTGGCCTTCGGCCTTTACGGGGAGGTGCTGCCGAACCAGGACGGCGCGCCCCTGCGCATGGTCGTCCCCTGGAAATACGGCTTCAAGGGAGCGAAGTCGATCGTGCGCATTCGCCTGGTCGAGCAGCAGCCCGTCACCTCGTGGATGCGCGCGGTGCCCGACTGGTACGGGTTCTACTCGAACGTCAATCCCAACGTCAGCCCGCAGAACTGGAGCCAGGCGACCGAGCGGCGCATCGGGCAGGACGGTGCTTTCGGCGGACTGTTCGTGCCGCGCATTCCGACGCAGATGTTCAATGGATACGGCGACCAGGTGGCCCAACTGTATGCGGGCATGGATCTCACAAAGTACATTTGAGCGCGTGCCACAAGGACCGGCCTCCGTGCCTCAGCCCGCGACGAGCGTGACTTCGCCAGCAATCCGGCGCGCGGGCGCGGCGAGCAGCACGCTACGCCTGCGACGCGCGACGTTGCAGGCGCGCTGGTTCAAGCCGATCTTGTTCGTGCTCTGCCTGTTGCCGCTGGCGTCGCTCGTGTGGCGCGCATTCGCGGTGCAGCTCGGGCCGAACCCCGAGCAGACGCTGATCTGGACCATGGGGCTCTGGACGCTGCGCTTCCTGCTGCTCACGCTGGCCGTCACGCCGCTGCGCCAATTGACCGGGTGGGGCGAGCTCGCCCGCTTCCGGCGCATGCTGGGCCTGTTCGCCTTCAGCTACGCGACGCTGCATTTCACCTGCTACCTGTGGCTCGTCAACGACTTCAGTCTCGGCGCCGTGGCGAAGGACGTGGTCAAGCACCCCTTCGTACTCGCTGGCATGACCGCTCTCGCCCTCATGCTGCCGCTCGCCGCGACCTCGACGAACGGCATGGTGAAGCGCCTCGGCGCCAGGCGCTGGCAGGCGCTGCACAGGCTGGTGTACCTAGTCGCCGTGGTAGCCGTATTCCACTTCTGGTGGCTCAAGCTGGCCAAGAACAATACGACCGAGCCGAAGCTGTACGCGCTGCTGTTCGGACTGCTGCTCGGCTATCGCCTGATCAAGGCGCTGCAGGCGCGCATCGACCGCATGCGCGCGCTCAGGCGCGACGGATGACGTAGCCGCCGGACTTCTCGTCGCGTTCGAGCGCGACGAGCTTGCGCTTCTCGGCCTCCTCGAGCAGGTCGGAGAAGGCGCGAAAGCCGTAGTAGGACTCATTGAAGCCCGGTTTCCTGCGCTTGAGCGTCTGCTTGACCATCGAACCCCAAATCTTCTCGCCCTCGCCGCGCTCTGCGATCAGCGCATCGACCGTCTCGAGCAGCAGCTCCATCGCCTCCTGCTGCTTCTCGTCGGCTTCCGCAGGTCCCCTGACAGCGGCCGCAGGCCGCGCCTCCTTCCTCTTGCGCGCCGCGCGCCGCTTCGCCTCCTCCTCGCGCACGAGGTCGTCGTAGTAGATAAATTCATCGCAGTTGGCAATCAGCAGGTCGGAAGTCGAATTCTTCACCCCGACGCCGATCACCACCTTGGCGTTTTCGCGCAGCTTGGAAACGAGCGGCGAAAAGTCCGAATCGCCGCTGATGATCACGAACGTGTCGACATGGGATTTCGTGTAGCACAGGTCGAGCGCGTCCACGACCATGCGAATGTCCGCCGAGTTCTTTCCGGACTGACGCACGTGAGGAATCTCGATTAGCTCGAACGAAGCTCCGTGCATGACGGCCTTGAATTCCTTGTAGCGCTCCCAGTCGCAGTACGCCTTCTTCACCACGATGCTGCCCTTGAGCAGCAGGCGCTCGAGAACGCGGTTAATGTCAAACTGCGCGTACTTCGCGTCGCGCACCCCGAGAGCGATGTTCTCGAAGTCGCAGAACAGCGCCATGTTGCGGGTTTCCTGGTTTGCCATTTTGTCAGTCCGGCTCCTTGGGGGCGAGGGCCACTGCGGGCGCGCCGGCGCCGGCGCTAGCAGCCCTGTCGCGGCCGTGCAGCCATCCCTGCAGCCGCTCGAAGTACAGGTAGATCACCGGGGTGATGTACAGCGTGAGAACCTGGGAGAACAAGAGACCGCCGACGACCGCGAGTCCGAGGGGCCGGCGGGCTTCGCCGCCAATGCCGAGCGAAAAGGCGATCGGAAGGCTGCCCATCAACGCGGCCATCGTGGTCATCATGATCGGGCGGAACCGGACCACGCAGGCTTCGAAGATCGCCTCCTGCGGAGCCCTGCCGCGCTGCCGTTGCGCCTCGATCGCGAAGTCGATCATCATGATCGCGTTCTTCTTGACGATGCCCACGAGCATGATGATGCCGACGAAGGCGTACATGTTCAAATCGATGCCAAAGGCCCACAGCGTGACCAGCGCGCCGAGCCCCGCGGTCGGCAGGCCGGAGAGGATCGTGAGCGGATGGATGTAGCTCTCGTACAGAATGCCCAGCACGAGATAGATCACCACGATCGACAGCAGCAGCAGCACCCCCATTCCTTGGATGGACGCCTCGAAGGCCTGCGCGGTCCCCGAAAAGCTGCCGCTGAGCGTGGGCGGCACCTGGAGGTCGAGTGTCAGCGCGCGCACGCTGTCGATCGCCTGCGAAAGCGAGACCCCTGGCGCGAGATCGAAGGAGATGGTGACCGACGGCAGTTGGCCGAGATGGCTCACGGATAGCGGGCCGACGCCGAAGGAGAGCCTGGTGACGGCGGTCAGCGGCACCAGCGCGCCTGACTTCGAGCGGACATAGAGAAGCGGCAGCGCGGAAGGGTCGGCCTGAAAGCGGGGCTCGACTTCGAGGATCACCCAATACTGGTCCGTAGCCGTATAGATCGTGGATACCTGCTGCGACCCGTATGCGGCGCCAAGCGCAGACTCGATCTGCTGAACCGTGACGCCGAGCGCGGCGGCCTTCTCTCTGTCGAATTCGATCAGCACCTGAGGTTGCCGAATCTGCAGGTCGCTGGTCACATCGACCAGGCTGGGCAAGGTCTTCAACTTCGCTTCAATGATCGGGACCCAGTGATAGAGCTCCTCGGTACTCGTGCTGCGCAGCACGAACTGATAGGGACTCTTCGTGAGCAGACCGACGCGGATCGTCGGAATGTTCTGCAGATACGCCTTCATTCCGACGAGATTCGCGAGCTTGGGGCGCAGCTGCCGAATGACATCGTCCGCCGACACGCGCTCGGAGCGTGGCTTCAGCGTAATGAACATGCGCCCGAGGTTGAGCGAGGAATTTAGTCCCGCAGCGCCGATGAACGACATGACTGCTTCGACGTTCGGATTGACGCGAATGATGTCGGAGACTTGCTGCTGCAACTTTGCCATCGCGTCGAAGGAAATGTCCTGCGGCGCCTCGGTAAAGCAAAAAATTTGCCCGGTGTCCTCCGGCGGCAGAAACCCCTTCGGCATGTGCTTGAACATGAATCCCGTCGCGAACGTGATCGCGACGAACGCGACCATGACCAGGGGCGCATGCCGCAACGACCAAGAGAGGGTCTCGCGGTACACGTCGCGCAGCGCGTCGAATCCGCGCTCGAACGCCCGGTAAAGCCTGCCGTGTGCACGCTCGTGCTCGGGACGCAAGATCCGTGCGCACATCATCGGCGTGAGTGTGAGCGACACGAACCCGGAGATCAGCACGGCGGCGATGATGGTCACCGCGAACTCGTGCAGCAGCCTGCCGAGGATCCCACCCATGAACAGCACGGGGAGGAATACGGCGGCGAGCGACAGCGTCATCGACAGGATGGTGAAGGCGATTTCCTTCGATGCGTCGAGCGTCGCCTGCATGCGGCTGTTGCCTGCCTCCATGTGGCGCGTAATGTTCTCGAGCATGACGATCGCGTCGTCCACGACGAACCCGACGCATAACGTGAGCGCCATCAAAGAAATATTGTCCAGGCTGTAGCCGAGCGCATACATGACCGCAAAGGTGCCGACGATAGACATCGGCAGCGCAACGCTCGGAATGAGGGTCGCCGAGAGATTGCGCAGGAACAGGAAGATCACCATGACCACCAGCGCGAGCGCCAGCAACAGGGTGAACTGCACCTCCTCGACCGACTGGCGAATCGTCACGGAGCGATCGAACAGCACCTCCATGCTGATGCCTGCAGGTACCTCGGCGCGAAAGGTCGGAAGCAGCTTGCGGATCGAGTCGACGACTTCGATCGTGTTGGTGCCGGGCTGCCGGAATATCGCGAGCACGATGCCGCGTTTGTCCTTGAACCACGCCGCCACCTTGTCGCTCTGCACGCCGTCGATCACGCGCCCGAGCTGACTGAGCCTGACCGGTGCGCCGTTCCTGAAGGTGACGATGATCGGACGATACGCCGCGGCATCGTAGAGCTGGCCGCTCGCCTGCACCGCGAAGAGACGCTCCCGCCCGTATAGGGTCCCGGTCGGCAGGTTGACATTCGCGTCGGCGATTGCCTGCTGAACTTCGTCTATGCCGACTCCGCGCGAAGCGAGCGCGTTCGGGTCGACCTGGACGCGCACCGCGTACTTCTGTTGGCCGAACACCTGGACCTGGGCGACCCCGCTGATCGTCGAGATCCGCTGCGCGAGGAAGGTTTCGGCATACTCGTCCACGGTCGACAGTGGCAGGGTGTCGGAGGTCAGCGCCAGGTAGAAAATGGCAAAGTCGCCCGGATTGACCTTGCGGAAGGACGGCGGCGTGGTCATCGTCGGAGGCAGCTGCCGCGCCGCCGTGGCGATCGCCGCGCTGACGTCCTGGGCGGCCGCGTCGATGTCGCGATCGAGCGCGAACTGGATGGTGATCTGCGTGATGCCCTGGCCGCTCACCGAACTCATCGAGTCGATTCCGGCGATCGTGGAGAACTGCTTCTCGAGCGGCGTCGCGACCGCCGAGGCCATGGTTTCCGGACTCGCTCCCGGCAACTCGGCGCTGACCTGGATGGTGGGGAAATCGACGTTAGGCAGCGAACTTACCGGCAGCAGACGGTATGCCGCGCTGCCGAAAATCAGGATGCCCGCCATGACCAGCACCGTCATCACCGGCCGGCGCACGAAGAGCGCGGACAGGTTCACGATGCGTCCGGCCGCACGATGACCTTGGAATTCGGTTGCAGCCGCAGCTGTCCGCGGGTGACAACCTTCTCTCCCGGGGTCACGCCTTTGGCAATGATCGTTTCTTCGCCCTCGGTGCGCGCTACCGTCACGCGACGTACTTCGGTAGTCGAGTCGGGCTTCAGTACGTACACGTACTCCCCCTGGGGGCCCGTCTGGACCGCGGCGGACGGCACGACAACCGCATCCTTTTGATCGTAGAGCTTGACCTTGACCGCGATGAATTGCCCGGGCCACAGCGCGAGATCGGTGTTGTCGAACTGCGCGCGCAGCTTGATCGTTCCGGTGCTCGTATCGACGGCGTTGTCGATGAATACTAGGCGGCCGCTCGCAATTGGTGCGCTCGCGGCGTCGGAGCCGCTCGCGTCGACTTCGAGCGGACCTTCGGCCATATGCTGGCGCAGTTGAGCCAGCCCCTGCTCCGGAACGGCGAAGGTGACGTAGACCGGCTTCACCTGGTTGATCACCACCAGCGGATTCGTGTCGTTCGCCTTCACCAGGTTTCCAAGCTGCAGCATGATGCGGCCCACGAAGCCGTCGATGGGTGAGCGAATCGTGCAGTATTCGAGGTTCAGCCGCGCCGTCTCGAGCGCCGCCTGGCTCGCTTTGAGTTGGGCTTCCGCGGTCTCGGCGTTGGTACGGAACTGCGCGTACGCCTCCTTCGAGACGAAGTTCTTGTCGAGCAAGTCGAGGTAGCGCCGTTCCTGCGAGCGAGCCTGATTGCGGTTCGCCACGTCGCGCGCGACGTTCGCCTCGGCTTGGCGCAGTGCTGCGGCGAATGGCCTTGCGTCTAGGCGGAAGAGCACCTCGCCGCGGCGCACCGCCTGTCCCTCACGAAAGCCCACCTCCACTATCTGGCCATCGACCCGCGCTTTTACCGCCACTGAGGAGTAGGCGTCGACGTTGCCGATCGCCCGCAGGTAGACAGCGACCGTTCGGCCGGTCGCGACGGCCACCGATACGGGCACCGGTGGTGCGACGGCCGGACGCTGCTTCTCGGTGGCGCGAAGGTCGCCGCCGAAGTGCACGAGCGCCGCGGCCGCGGCGGCAACCAGCAGGCCGCCGAGTGCCAGCAGCGGCGCGCGGCGTTGCGCTTTGAAAGTCATCTAAAGCGCCGGGGACGGGCCGGTCCAAACGTTCATAGTGCGACTCCACCCGGTCTTCACATGCGCCGGGCGATGAATCTACGGCAATGTCCGCTCCAAGGCAAAGAGATTCTCGATCGTTTCGCGGCTACGCACGAGATGCGCCCGATCGCCCTCGACAAGGATCTCGGCGGCGCGCGGGCGGGAGTTGTAGTTCGAGCTCATGCTCATGCCGTAGGCCCCGGCCGACATTACCGCGAGGAGGTCGCCTTCGCGGGCCGCCAGCCGTCGCTCGTGCGCGAGAAAATCGCCGCTTTCGCAAACCGGCCCGACCACATCGTAGATCTCGGTGGAACTGCCCGCGCGCGATTCACGCGCCGGCAGCACTTCGTGCCAAGCGTCGTACAGGGCCGGACGCAGCAGATCGTTCATCGCCGCGTCCACTACCAGGAAGTTCTTGGCGGGGCCGGACTTCACGTATTCGACGCGGGTCAGGAGCACGCCAGCGTTACCGACAACGGAGCGCCCGGGGTCGAAGATCAGAGTCTCGCGCCGGCTACCGAGGGCAGCGACTGCCCCGGCGACGAAATCCGCTATCGGCGTCGGATTCTCGTCCCGGTACCGGATGCCAATACCTCCCCCCACATCGATGTGCCCTAGGCGTACCCCGGCGGCCTCGATGCGAGTCGCAAGCGCCACGAGGCGTTCGACCGCGGAGACGAATGGCGCACGGTCGGTTAGCTGCGACCCAACGTGGCAACCAATGCCGCGCACCTCGACCGCGCTTAGGCGTGAGGCGACCGCGTACAGGCGCTCGGCCTCCTCGTACGGCACGCCGAATTTGTTGCGCCGCAGACCGGTCGAAATGTACGGATGAGTCTTCGGGTCGACATCGGGATTGACCCGAAAGGCAACAGGCGCGCGTCTGCCGAGGCGTTGGGCGACCGCATCGACCCGCGCGAGCTCGGCTTCGGATTCGAGGTTCAGACAAAGCACTCCTGCTAGAAGCGCCTGCTCGATCTCGCGCTCGCTCTTGCCCACGCCCGAGAACAGCGTCCGGCCCGCGTCGCCGCCGGCGGCCAGCACGCGGGCCAGCTCGCCTCCCGAGACGATGTCGAAGCCGGCACCGAGCCGCGCCATGACAGAGAGCACCGCGAGATTGGAGTTTGCCTTGACCGAGTAACAGATCAGCGCGTCGCGCGCCGCCACCGCGCGGGCGAATTCCGAGTAGGCGGCCTCGATCGCGGCGCGCGAGTAGACATAGCACGGGGTCCCGAAGCGTTCAGCAATGCGTTCGAGCGGCAGCTGTTCGGCGCACAGGGCGCCGTCTCGATACGCGAATGCCATGGCGCTAGCGTTGCTCGGACGTCGCGCCGTCGGACGCCGGGCGCTCTGGATATGGAACGGGCTGGTACGGCTCCTGTTTCTTAGGTTTCACGCCTGGCGGGGGGGTGTCGCGCAGGTAGAGTGGCCCTTTCTGGCCGCAGCCGGCGACGGCGAGCGCGGCGCTCAGAACGAGGAAAAGTGCGGTACGCATCGCGCTGCAGCCGCTAAAATTAGCATGCTATCACGCGGATTTCATCCGACATGAACGATTCCGAGTTCGAAGCACTCGCTTCTGCGGCACTTGGGCGAATCGAGCGGGCGCTGGAGAATAGCGGCGTGGACGCGGATGTGCAGAGCAAGTCAGGTGGGGTACTGGAGATCGAGTTCCACAACGGCTCGAAGATGGTCATAAACCGGCACGCCGCCGCGCGCGAATTGTGGGTCGCGGCGAAGAGCGGCGGCTTCCACTTTCGCTGGGACGGCGCGGTTTGGCGCGATACGCGTGATGGCAGCGAATTGTTCGCAGCACTATCAAAGCTTGTGTCGGCGCAGAGCGGCGGGGGCGTTGTACTGCGCGGCTGAGGTCGGGACGCTCTAATTGCCAGAGGAAGGCGTCACGAAGTCGTCCATCGGCGTGAACGACGGTTGCGGCGTGTGCGGCACGTTCTCCTCGTAGAAATACTCCGGAATCGGCCCGGAATCATTCGAGATCGTCGGGTCCGGTCCCGTCTCCACGCGTACCACGCCTGGCGGCATCACGCGCGGCATCTCCGGCACGCCCTTGAGCGCCTGCTCCATATATCCCATCCAGATCGGCAATGCGACCGCGGCCCCGGTCTGATTGCGCCCCAACGACTTCGGCTGGTCAAAGCCCACCCAGGCGATACCGACTACGGTCGGCTGGTACCCGCAAAACCACGCATCCACAAAGTCATTCGTGGTGCCGGTCTTGCCGGCGATATCGTGCCGGCCAAGACGCGCGGCACGCGCTGCCGTGCCATAGGTGACCACGTCCTGCATCATGCTGTCGATGACAAAAGCATTGCGCGCGTCGATGACTCGTTGCACGCCTTCTGCGGCACGCTGCGGATGCGCAACGGCCACTTGCTCTCCTCGATCGTCGACTACCTTCTGAATGTAATAGGGCTGTACAAGGTAGCCGCCATTCGCAAACACCGCGTAAGCGCGCGCCATCTGCAATGGCGTCACCGATCCGGCGCCGAGCGCCATCGTCAAATACGGCGGGTGCCTGTCGGCGTCAAAGCCGAAGCGAGTGATGTAGTCCTGGGCGTATTTCGGGCCGATCGCCTGCAGAATTCGGATCGACACCATATTCTTCGATTTTGCCAAGGCTGTCCTCAGGCGCATCGGCCCATCGAACGTGCCGTCGTAATTGCTCGGTTCCCAGACCTGGCCCCCGGTCACTTCAGGCTCGATCACGAGCGGTTCGTCGGGGACCACCGTGGCCGGCGTGAAGCCCTTCTCCAGCGCCGAGGAATAGATAAACGGCTTGAACGATGACCCGGGTTGGCGCCATGCTTGAATAACGTGGTTGTACTTGTTTCGATCAAAATCGAACCCGCCCACCAAAGCGCGGATCGCGCCGTCCTGCGGATCGAGGGCGACGAATGCCGCCTCGGCCTCCGGCAGTTGCACGATCTGCCAATGCTTTCCATCCGCAAGCTGCACGCGCACGATCGCTCCGAGCTGGATGCGCTTTTGCGGCGCAACCTTCGGATTAAGCGACGCGGCCGCGAACTTGAGCCCATCGCCCGAAATCTTGATCGTCTCGCCGCTGTGTAGCACCACCGACACCGTTCTGGGGCTCGCCTCGATCACTAAGGCGGCAAGCAGGTCGTCGTTGTCCGGATAGTCCGCAAGGGCATCCTCGTAGTCTTCCTCGTGCGCATCGTCGGGCAGCTTGGCGAAGCCCTCAGGTCCGCGATATCCGTGCCGCCTGTCATAGTCCGAGAGGCCTTTGCGCAGCGATTCGTAAGCTGCCTGCTGGTCAGAGTCGCGGATAGTGGTGTAGACGCGGAAACCTCGCGTGTACGCGTCCTGCCCATACTGCTCGTACATCGACTGACGTACCATCTCCGCCAAGTAGTCGGCGTGTACGGCATACTCTGAGGCAGTTCGAGGCGCGCGCCGCAGCGGCGCTTTGATTGCCTCTTCTTGCTGCGCCTCGGTGATGTAGCCCAGCGCTCTCATGCGACGCAGGACGTAACGCTGGCGCTGTCGCGCCCGCTGTGGGCTTGCGATCGGGTTGTAGCTCGATGGCGCCTTCGGCAGTCCGGCTAACATCGCCGCCTCACCCAACGTCAGATTGTCGAGCGGCTTGCCGAAGTAGGTCTGTGCCGCGGCCGCGAAGCCATAGGCCCGCTGTCCAAGGTAGATCTGATTGATGTACAGCTCGAGAATCTGCTCCTTGGTGAGGCTGTGCTCGATTTTGAATGCCAGCAGGGCCTCATACAGCTTGCGCGTCAGCGTCTTCTCGGATGACAGAAAAAAGTTGCGCGCGACCTGCATGGTTATCGTGCTTGCGCCTTGTCTGCGTCCGCCAGCGAGCAGGTTGGAATAGGCGGCACGTAGCACGCCGGCATAGTCGATGCCCGTGTGCTGATAAAAGCGCTCGTCCTCTGCGGCGATGATTGCGTTCTTGAGTGTCTGCGGCACCTCGGCGATCGAGATTACTGATCGGCGCTCCTCGCCGAACTCGCCGATAAGTTCTCCGTCCGCCGTGTACACGCGCAATGGGACCTTTGGCTGGTAATCGGTGAGCGAGTCGAGTGAAGGAAGGTTCGGGTAGGCGAGCAACAGCACGAGCGCGGCAATGGCTGCGCAGACCACGAACAAACCGGTGAGCAAAGCCAGCGGGAACAGCAAAAAACGACGCCACATCAAGGGAGTTAGCCCGAAGGAATGGGCCTAGGTACCAGGCGCAAGGGGAGGGGCATTATAGGGGTTCTGGTCCTGTGGAAAATTCACTAGACACTGGCTAGGCTTGTTGCTAGCATTTAACGCAATTTCTACGTATTGCGCCTAACACACCGGGCCGCAAGGGAAAATAACGATGGAACTGGACATTTTCAAGCCGAAGACGCCGCCGTTGTTTGGGCTGGACATAAGTTCGTCGTCGGTGAAGATGCTGGAAATCGTCGAAGCCGGAAAGGGAGCCTATCGCGTCGAGCGCTACGCGATCGAGCCATTGCCGCGTGAAGCTGTCGTCGACGGCAACATCAATAACTTGGAAACCGTAGCCGAAGCCGTGAAGCGGGCGCACAAGCGGCTCGCGACGCGCACAAAGCACGTTGCCATGGCAGTGCCATCTGGTGCCGTTATTACGAAGAAAATCATTGTACAAGCTGGATTGCGTGAAGAAGAGCTCGAGGTACAGGTCGAGACTGAGGCCAACCAGTACATTCCGTTCGCACTGGATGAAGTGAACCTTGACTTTCAGCGGATCGGCCCAGCGCCTTCCAGCCCTGACGAAGAAGAGGTGCTGATCGCCGCGACCCGCAAGGAGAAAGTCGAGGACCGAGTTGCGGTCGCAGAGTCCGCGGGACTCAAGGCTCTAGTGATGGACGTCGAATCCTACGCGCAGCAAAGCGCCCTCTCGCTCGTGGTGCAACAGCTGCCTGGCGGAGGCAAAGACCAGAACATCGCTGTGGTCGACGTTGGCGCCAACGTGATGAACGTAACCGTGTTGCGCAACGAGCAGTCGGTCTATACCAGAGAGCAGGCATTCGGCGGGAATCAGCTCACCCAGGACATCGTCAGCCGCTACGGCATGAGCGTGGATGAGGCCGAGAACGCTAAGCGTTCGGGCGGCCTGCCGGACGATTTTGAAGCCGAGGTGCTGCGCCCGTTCATGGATAACCTTTCAATGGAGGTGCAACGCGCGCTGCAGTTCTTCTTCACTTCTACGCAATACAGCAGCGTCGATCAGATTCTCCTCGCGGGCGGATCGGCTGTCATTCCAGGCTTGGACGAAGCGGTGCACACGCGCACGCAGGTTTCGTGCATGGTCGCCAATCCATTCGCGGCTATGCAAACGTCATCTCGTATCCAACTGAAACGTCTGATGGTCGACGCGCCTTCGCTCATCATTTCTTGCGGGCTGGCTATGCGGAGGTTCGATCCGTTATGAGCGCGATTCGCATCAACCTGCTGCCGCACCGCGAGGAGCGACGCAAGCGTGCGCGTGCCCATTTCGCGGTCCTGGGCGCGATGACGTTTGTACTCGGCCTGGTCATCGTGGGAGCCGTGCATATCGTGAACGCGCAGCGCATCGCGGCTCAGGAGGATCGCAACACGTTCCTCAAGGGCGAAATCGCGAAGCTCGACAAGCAGATTGCCGACATCAAGAAGCTCAAGGACGAGATCCAGGCGCTTCTTGCGCGCAAACAGGTAATCGAAACGCTTCAGGCTGACCGCGCGCAAACCGTGCACCTGCTGGATCAACTCGTGCGACAGATGCCGGAAGGCGTATATCTCAAGACGGTCAGGCAAAAGGGTCTTGCCGTGAGTCTCGACGGCTATGCGCAGTCGAATGCCCGCGTCTCGACTCTCATGCGCAATATCGAGTCGTCTCCCTGGTTGGAAAAGCCCGAGCTTGTGGAGATCAAGGCGACGCTGATCAACAAGCAACGCGTCTCCGAGTTCAACCTGAATTTGTCGCTCAAGCCAATCAAGCCCGAACAGGACAAGGGCGGCAAGCCGGGTGACAAGGCGCCGGTCAAGAAGGGGTAGGCCGTGGCGATCAACTTCAACAGATTCGTAGAAGACTTTAGGCGCCTCAACCCGCGCGATCCGGGAACGTGGCCGGCAATCCCGAAGCTGACGGCGCTGGCTGCGGTGCTGGTCGTATTGCCCGTGGCGGCCTATTTCCTCGACTGGCAGTCTCAGCTTTCCGAGCTCGATGCGGGCCAGCAGCAAGAGAAGAAGCTCAAGGAGGATTACGTCAACAAGAAGCGCCAAGCGATCAACCTCGAGCTGTATCGCCAACAGCTACGCGAGATCGACACGCAGTTTGGCGCTTTGCTCCGGCAGCTGCCCAACAAGTCCCAGATGGACGCCTTGCTCGTAGATATCAACCAGGCCGGTTTGGGTCGCGGGCTGCAGTTCGAGCTGTTCAAGCCGGCACCGGCCGAGATGGTCAGGGAGTTCTACGCCGAGCTCCCCATCCAGATAAAGGTCGTCGGCAACTACCATGACATGGGGGCTTTCGCGAGCGACGTCGGCCAGCTCTCGCGAATCGTCACGCTCAACGACGTGTCGATCGCGGCAGCGAAGGACGGCAGTCTTCAGATGGAAGCTACCGCGCGCACGTTCCGCTACCTCGACGAAGAGGAAATCGCCTCGCAGCGTAAATCACAGCAGGCGGCCAAGAAGGGCCGGAAATGAAGAAGATCGTCGTGTTGGCAAGTGCGGTCCTGCTCGCGGCATGCGGAGCCGACGAGCACAGCGACCTCAAGCAGGAGCTAAACGCCCTGACCAAGGACCTGCGCGGACACGTGCCCCCCTTGCCCCAAGTGAAGCCGTACGAGCCAGTTCCCTATACGGCCGAGGCGCTGGTCGACCCGTTCCTGCCCGATCGGATAATTGTCGCGCAGCCCGGGCGCGCGACCGGCGGCGGAGGCAAGCTTGCGCCCGATCCCAACCGTCCCAAGGAGCCGTTGGAGGCATTTCCCCTTGAGTCCATCCACATGGTCGGCACGATCACGGAGCGCAAACAGACCTTTGGCTTGGTGACGGCAGGGCAGAACCTTTATCGCGTCAGGAAGGGCAACTACATGGGCCAGAACTTCGGCGTGATTACGTCGATCACGGACGGCCAGATCGACCTCAAGGAACTGGTCCAGGATAGTAGTGGCGAATGGGTAGAACGTGCCAGCGCGCTGCAATTGCAGGAGGTAAGCAAACGATGAAAACACTAACCGCTTTCTTGGCGCTCTTGCTGTGGCTCGCCGGTATGGGCATCGCCCTGGCACAAGCGAACAGCATCGAGGCGTTCGATGTTACTCAGCAAGGCGGAAAGGTGGTTGTGCGCGTCACTACCAAGGAGCCGCTTAACGGTGTTCCGCCGAACTTCGCGATCACAACTCCGGCACGCATCGCCTTTGATTTCGCCAACACGGTGAACGCCCTCGGCCGCACTACGCAAGATATCGGTCAAGGCGATTTGCGGAGCATGAATCTGGTTCAGGGCGCGGGTCGTACCCGGCTCGTGCTCAATCTGGCTCGCCCAGTGCCGCACGAAGCGACCCTCGACGGACGAAACCTGCTCATCACCCTGTCGGAGCCAGCGTCAACTGCAGCTGGTCCGGTGGCGCATTTCGCCGAAGGAAAGGCCGAAGCGACGCATACGGTGCGCGGAATCGACTTCCGGCGCGGCAGCGGCGGCGAAGGACGTGTCGTAATCGACCTGTCCGATCCGTCTACCGGCATCGACATCAGGCAGCAAGGGCAGAACATCGTCGTCGACTTCCTCAAGACCGCGCTGCCCGAGAATCTGCGCCGGCGCCTCGACGTGGTGGATTTCGGCACGCCCGTGCAACTGGTGAGTGCGTTCCAGCAGGGGGACAACACGCGCGTCGTGATCGAGCCCAAGGGTCAGTGGGAGCACAACGCGTATCAGTCGGACAATCAGTTCGTGGTCGAGGTCAAGCCGGCGTCACCGACCAAGGGGCCGTTCGCACAGCCCGGACAGTACACCGGAGAGAAGCTCTCTCTCAACTTCCAGAACGTTGAAGTACGGGCGGTGCTCAATGTGATCGCTGACTTTACCGATCTCAATATCATCGCCAGCGACACGGTTACGGGCAACATTACCCTGCGACTGAAAGACGTTCCGTGGGATCAGGCTCTCGACATCATTCTCAAGACGCGCGGGCTGGACATGCGCAGGAATGGCAACGTGATATGGATTGCCCCGCGCGACGAAATTGCGACACGTGAGAAGCTGGCGCTCGAGGCGCAGCAACAGATCAACGATCTCGAGCAGACGCGCACCGAGGCGTTCCAATTGAACTACCAGAAGGCGGCCGACGTGCAGAAGCTGCTTTCCGACCCGCAGCAGCGCATGCTATCCAAGCGCGGCAGCGCGGTGGTCGACTCCCGTACCAATACCTTGTTCGTGCAGGATACGCCTAGCCGCTTGGAGGAAGTGCGCAAACTGGTCGCGAAAATCGATATCGCAGTGCGTCAGGTGATGATCGAGGCGCGCATTGTCGAGGCGAGTGACACCTTCAGCAGGAATCTTGGCGTGCGACTCGGTTATCACGACACGGGGAGCCCGCCGGGGACCGGTGTGTTTGGCAGCAACCAGACTCGCTTCACCGCTGGCGGTGGCTTGGCCGACACGGGCTTTCACACCGGGCAGACCACCACAACACCTGATTTTCTGAATGACTCGACGAGCGTGAACCTACCCGCCGCCGGCTTGAATGGCTTCAGCGCGGGCCAGTTCTCTTTCATCCTATTCAACAGCGCGCTGACGCGGTTCCTCAACCTGGAGATCAACGCATTGGAGGCGGACGGGAAGGGCAAGATCATCTCCAGCCCACGCGTGCTGACCGCAGACCAGGTCGAGGCCGTGATCGAGCAGGGTACAGAGATACCGTACCAGCAGGCGACGTCGTCGGGCGCCACGAGCGTATCGTTCCGCAAGGCCAGCCTGTCGCTCAAGGTCAAACCGCAAATTACGCCCGACGGCAACATCATCATGACGCTCGACGTGAACAACGATTCGCCTGGGACGACGACGCCGGCGGGCGTACAAATCAACACGAAACACGTGAAGACCGAAGTCCTGGTCGAGAATGGAGGCACCGTTGTGATCGGCGGGATCTACCAGCAGAACGACCGTACGGACATCACTCAGGTACCGCTGCTTGGCGACTTGCCGGTTGTCGGCTACCTGTTCAGGAACAAGGCGACCTCCACGAACAAGACTGAGTTGCTGGTGTTCATCACGCCGAAGATCGTGAACGACCGCCTGAGCTCCCGCTAAGTTGCCGCTTCTCCTCTGTAGGCTACGGCCGGGTCTCCTCGGCCGTTTTCTTTTGTGCGCGCGGCACGCCGCTACAATAGGCGGGTGAAAGGCGGCGGAAACATCTATCTCGTGGGAATGATGGGGGCGGGCAAGACGACCGTCGGGAAGCTGCTCGCGCGTCGGCTCAAGCGCCGCTTCATCGATGCCGATCACGAAATAGAGCGCCGTTGCGGTGTGCGGATCCCGGTAATCTTCGATATCGAGGGCGAGGCCGGATTCCGCAGCCGCGAAGCGCAGGTCATCGCGGAGCTTAGCGCGCTCGATGGGGTCGTGCTGGCGACCGGCGGGGGCGCAGTCTTAGCTCCGGAGAACCGTCGCCTGCTCGCTTCGCGTGGTACGGTAGTGTACTTGCGTGCCACGCCAGCAGACCTTTACCAGCGCGTGCGCCTCGACAAGAACCGGCCGCTTCTCGCTACCGCTGATCCTCTGGCGCGACTGCAAGAGCTCTACAAGCAGCGGGATCCGCTCTATCTAGAAGTAGCCGATCTCGTCGTCGATACTGGACGGCAAAATGTCCAGACGCTGGCTCGCGAACTGATTGCGAAGCTCGAAGAGCGATGGAAAATATCCGCGTAGAGCTTGGCGCGCGCGCCTACCCGATTCACATCGGGAGGGACATTCTCGACGACAAGGCGCTATACGCCCCGTACGCGGATGGGAGAAGTGCGGCGATCGTCACGAACACCGTAGTGGCGCCGCTCTATCTAGAGCGCGTTCACAGCACGCTCGCCGCCCTCGGTGCGCGCACGCTCGACATCGTCGTCGACGACGGGGAGAGGGCCAAGGACTGGCACACGCTTGACGCCGTGTTCGATGCGTTGCTCCGGGCGCGCTGTGACCGACAGACGCTTATTGTCGCGCTGGGCGGAGGCGTCATAGGCGATCTGGCCGGCTTTGCGGCAGCGGTCTACCAGCGCGGCGTCTCGTTCGTTCAGGTGCCCACTACGCTGCTTGCGCAGGTCGACTCCTCGGTTGGCGGCAAAACTGCGATCAATCATCCACACGGCAAGAACATGATCGGCGCTTTCCACCAGCCGCGCGCAGTGATCGCCGACCTCGCGACGCTCGATTCGCTGCCGGAGCGCGAATTGCGCGCAGGTCTCGCGGAGGTCATCAAGCACGGGCTCGCGCTCGACGCAGCCTTCACGCAATGGCTGGAAGGGAATATGGAAAAGCTGCTTGCGCGCGATCCCGGGGCGCTGACCTACGCGATCCGCCGGTCGTGCGAACTCAAGGCGCAGATCGTTGCGGCGGACGAACGCGAAAGCGGACGACGGGCACTGCTGAATTTTGGCCACACTTTCGGACACGCGATCGAGACGGGGCTCGGCTACGGGATGTGGCTGCACGGCGAGGCGGTGGCTGCGGGGATGGTGATGGCCGCGGAGCTCTCGGCGCGCTGCGGCCTGATCGGGACGGAGGTGCCGCAGCGTGTTCGTGCGCTGATCCGACGTGCGGGCCTTCCGGTCGAGGGACCCGATATGCCGCCGGAGCGCTATCTGGAGCTGATGTCGATCGACAAGAAGGCGGCGCAGGGCAAGACGCGCTTCGTCCTGCTCGAGGCGATCGGCCGGAGCACACTGCGCGCCGCGACCAATGAGCGGCAAATACGCGACGCGTTAGGCGCCTGCACCCGACCGGCCCGCGCTGCGCGCTGAGTCCGCAAAGCTGCCAAGCCCTTGTAGCCCAAGGTGTAAGCCGGTATATTTCCTGGTTCGCCGGCCGATTTTGTGCAGAGCGGCGAACCAACACCTAGCTATTTGATATCAGGGACTTAGCCGTGGACCAGGGATTCTCGCCTAGCGCGCAGGGTCTGTATGACCCGCGACACGAGCACGACGCATGCGGCGTCGGCTTCGTCGCGCATATCAAGGGCAAGAAGTCGCACGCCATCGTCGAGCAGGGCCTCACGATTCTCAAGAATCTGACGCACCGCGGCGCAGTGGGCTGGGACCCGAAGCTGTCCGATGGAGCCGGACTGCTGATCCAGATGCCGGACCGGCTGCTGCGCGAGGAGATGGCGCGGCAGGGGGTGAAGCTTCCGCCGGTCGGGCAATATGGAGTCGGCATGGTCTTCTTGCCGCGCGAGCCCGCCAGCCGGCTGGCATGCGAGTACGAGATCGAACGCGCCATCAAGGACGAGGGGCAGATCCTGCTCGGATGGCGCGACGTGCCGGTCAACAACTCCGATTTGGCCGAGCCGGCGAGGCGCGTGGAACCGGTGATCCGGCAGGTTTTCGTAGGCCGCGGCAAGGGCGTGACGGTCACCGACGCGCTCGAGCGCAAGCTGTACATCATCCGCAAGAGCGCAGGGCACGCGATCCAGGCGCTCAGACTCGAGCACGGCAAGGAATTCTATGTGCCGTCGATGTCGGCGCGCACCCTGGTGTACAAGGGCATGCTGCTCGCGCACCAGGTCGGCGAGTATTACCTCGACCTGAAGGATCCGCGCCTCGAATCGGCGCTGGCGCTAGTGCACCAGCGCTTTTCGACCAACACCTTTCCGAGCTGGGATCTGGCGCATCCCTTCCGCATCATCGCCCATAACGGCGAAATCAACACGCTGCGCGGCAATTGCAACTGGATCCGCGCGCGTCAGGGCACGATCACCAGCCCAGTGCTCGGGAGCGACTTGGACAAGATCTGGCCCCTCATCTACGAAGGGCAGTCGGACTCGGCGTCGTTCGACAACGCGCTCGAGCTGCTCGTGATGAGCGGCTATTCGGTCGCGCACGCGATGATGATGATGATCCCCGAGGCGTGGGAGAACCATGCCTTGATGGATCCGGCGCGCCGCGCGTTCTACGAGTACCACGCGGCCATGATGGAGCCGTGGGACGGCCCCGCCTCGATCGCCTTTACCGACGGCCGGCAGATCGGCGCCACGCTCGATCGTAACGGCCTGCGGCCGTCGCGCTACATCGTCACGGACGACGGTCTCGTGATCATGGCGTCCGAGGTAGGCGTATTGCCGGTGCCGGAGGAGCGCATCGCCAAGAAGTGGCGTCTCCAGCCCGGCAAGATGTTCCTGGTCGACCTCGAGAAAGGGCGCATCATCGATGACAAGGAGCTCAAGGACTCGCTCGCGTCGGTGAAGCCCTACGCCGAATGGATCGAGCGCATCCGCATCAAGCTCGACGCGCTGCCCGCACCGAAGGAGAAGCGCGACCCCCCGCGCGCGGCACTGCTCGACCGGCAGCAGGCATTCGGCTACACGCAGGAGGACGTCAAGTTCCTGATGGTGCCGATGGCCGAAGCCGGTCACGAGCCGGTCGGTTCCATGGGCAACGACTCGCCACTGGCGGTGCTGTCGAGCAAGAACAAGACGCTGTATCACTATTTCAAACAGCTATTCGCGCAGGTCACGAACCCGCCGATCGACCCGATTCGCGAGGAGCTGGTGATGTCGCTGGTGTCGTTCATCGGCCCGAAGCCGAATCTGCTCGGCATCGACGAGATGAACCCGCCTCTGCGGCTCGAGGTTTCCCAGCCCGTGCTCGATTTCGAGCAGATGGAGACCATTCGCCACATCGAGAATTACACCGACGGCAAGTTCAAATCCTGCGAGCTCGACGTCACTTATCCGCTCGCCTGGGGCAAGGCGGCGATCGAGGCGCGCCTCGCGTCGCTGTGCGCGCAGGCAGAAGATGCGGTGCGCGCGGGAACGTCGATCATCATCATCTCCGACCGCCGCATAGACCGCGACCACGTGGCGATTCCGGCCTTGCTCGCGTTGTCGGCAATTCACCAGCACCTGGTGGGCAAGGGGCTGCGCACGTCGACCGGGCTGGTGATCGAGACTGGCTCGGCGCGCGAAGTGCACCATTTCGCCCTGCTGGGGGGCTACGGCGCCGAGGCGGTGCATCCCTACCTCGCGTTCGAGACGCTCATCGAACTTGCGGAACGCGGGCAGCTCACCAAGGGCCTAGACGGCGAAAAGGCCTGCAAGCATTTCATCAAGGCGATCGGCAAGGGGCTCGCCAAGGTGATGTCCAAGATGGGCATCTCCACCTACATGTCCTACACCGGTGCGCAGATCTTCGAGGCCGTCGGACTGTCGCGCGCGCTTGTGGACAAGTACTTCAATGGCACGACATCGTCCGTGCAGGGCATCGGCGTGTTCGAAGTGGCGGAAGAGGCGATCCGCATCCATCGCGCGGCTTTCGACGAGGATGATCCGGTGCTGAAGACTGCGCTCGACGCGGGCGGCGAATACGCCTGGCGCGCGCGCGGCGAGGAGCACATGTGGACGCCAGACGCGATCGCCAAGCTGCAACACTCGACGCGCGACAATTCCGTATCGACCTACCGGGAATACGCGCGCATCATCAACGACCAGTCCAAGCGGCACATGACGTTCCGCGGGATGTTCGAGTTTCGCTTCGACAAGGCGAAGCCAGTCCCGCTCGAGGAGGTAGAGCCCGCCGCCGAGATCGTCAAGCGCTTCTCCACTGGCGCCATGTCGCTCGGCTCGATTTCCACCGAGGCCCATACGACGCTCGCGGTGGCGATGAACCGAATCGGCGGCAAGTCGAACACCGGCGAGGGCGGCGAGGATAGGCGCCGCTATGCGCCGGTCAAGGTGGGCGAAACGCTCGCCTCCCGGCTCGGACGCACGCGCGTCGAAAGGGACATCGAGCTGCGCGAGGGCGATTCGCTCAAGTCAAAGATCAAGCAGGTTGCCTCGGGGCGCTTCGGGGTCACGGCCGAGTACCTCGCGTCGGCGGAGCAGATCCAGATCAAGATGGCGCAGGGGGCCAAGCCCGGCGAAGGCGGCCAGCTTCCCGGCCGGAAAGTGTCCGAGTACATCGCCGAACTGCGCTTCTCGACGCCCGGTGTCGAGCTCATATCACCGCCGCCGCACCACGACATCTACTCGATCGAGGACCTGGCGCAGCTGATCCACGACCTGAAAAATTCCAATCCGCGCGCATCGATCTCGGTCAAGCTCGTCTCGGAAGTGGGCGTCGGCACGGTCGCCGCGGGCGTGGCGAAGGCCAAGTCCGACCACGTCACCATCTCGGGGCACGACGGCGGCACCGGCGCCTCGCCCTGGAGCTCGATCAAGCACGCCGGCACGCCCTGGGAGCTTGGTCTTGCAGAAACCCAGCAGACACTGGTGCTGAACCGCTTGCGCGGACGGATCGCGGTCCAGGTCGACGGCCAGATCAAGACCGGCCGCGACGTCGTGGTCGGTGCAATGCTCGGGGCAGACGAGTTCGGGTTCGCCACGGCGCCGCTGGTGGTCGAAGGCTGCATCATGATGCGCAAGTGCCACCTGAACACCTGCCCGGT
>Ga0187775_10000021_pt1 | contig 33904 bp, 32 predicted proteins | sample 0216_BV02_MP12_1_FD_132441 | JGI IMG/M metagenome (GOLD analysis project Ga0187775, IMG submission 132441) | Tropical peat soil microbial communities from peatlands in Department of Meta, Colombia - 0216_BV02_MP12_10_MG | ecosystem: Environmental > Terrestrial > Soil > Wetlands > Peat | place... | reverse complement strand
TGTTGCGCTCGCGGTGGCGCACCTCGGCCGAAATGTAGGCGCCGTCGTTCCAGCCCCCGTAGGTGAAAAGCACGAAGATCATGGCGAGGCCGATTCCGGACCAGGAATTCGCCGAAGGCGCGGCCTGCGCCGCGGCGGTCGGCGCGCCCGGCTCCATGGTCAACCCGACCGACAGCACGATCACCAAGCCCAGAACCAGGAGCGCCGTGAACACGTTCTGGGTGGTCTTGCCGGCCTTCAGCCCGACGATGTTGACGACGGTGAGGATGACCACGATGAGCACGGCGTAGATCGGTGAGGAGTGCTCGCCCAGGCTGAACAGCCGCGCGCAATAGTCGCCGAAGACGAAGGCGAAGACCGCGATCGAGCCGGCCACGATCACCGTCATGCGCGCCCACGCATAGAAGAAGGCGGGTCGGCGGCCGAAGGCTCGGCCGATGAAATGGTATTCGCCGCCGACGCTCGGGTAGGCGGTAGCGAGCTCGGCGTAGCACATCGCGCCGATGAACGACAGCACGCCGCCGGCGATCCAGCAGGCGACCATGGCGGCTTCGCCGCCGCTCGCACCGGCGACCGTTGACGGTGCCTTGAAGATGCCGGCGCCGATGATGAGTCCGACGATGATCGCGGTGGCGTCGCCGAGCGAGAGGATCTGCGAAGGGCCGGTGCTGTTCTGATCGGATGCGGACATTCAGACCTCGAGGTAACGATCGTTTCCGGAATTGCGCTCCTTGAGCTGCGCGAGGCACTCCTCGAGCCGCAGGCCCAGGGCGCGGGCGCGCCGCGCGCGGCCCCTCAGCACGGACCAGGCGAGCCGCCTCGGTCCTCCCTTGGGCGCGAACGCGATGAGGTTGTCGCGCTCCTCGGCGAGGAGTAGCGCAGGCGGACGTCTGAAGGACTTCTCGATGCGCGCGCAATGGCGCTCGAGCCCGCCGTCGTCGGCCATGAAGTTGGCGACCATCACGCCCTGCGGGCGCAGCGCGGCGAAAGCCGAATCGTAGAAGGACCGCGTGCACAGGCTGCCCGCGACGCGGCCGTCGACGAAGCCGTCCACCACCAGCACGTCGCAGCTCGACGGGCGCTGCCCGACCGCGCGGGCGCCCTCGTCGATGACGACCTCGAGGCGCTCGTCCTCGCCGGGAAAGCCGAAGTACCTGCGCGCGACGGTGACGACGCCGGGATTGATCTCCACGACGGTGACCCGCGTCCCCGGCATGCGCGCATGGACGAAGCGCGCCATCGAGCCTGCGCCCAGCCCCACCATGAGGACGTCGCGCGGCTCCGGGCGGAACAGCAGGAAGGCCATCATCGCGCGCACGTAGTCGAGCTCGATCGCGTCGGGCGCGGAAAGGCGCATCGCGCTCTGGATCGCGTCGCCGCCAATCTGGAGCACGCGCACCCCGTCCTCCTCGACGATCTCGATCGCCTTGCGGGAAGCGAGCCAGTTGCGCACGCGGCTCATGGGGAGTTCAAACAAAATCGGCAGCGCCCTTCGGCGCTGCCGATCTGCGGGACCGTTCGCCTATTGCACCATCGTCGCGACCGGCTTGCCCTTCTCGACGACGTAGGTGGCGAGTACGACACCCTTGCCGCTGCCGGGGTTCTTGGCGGCGTGGATAGTACCCATCGGTACGACAAACGCCTCGCCGGCCTTGAAGGTCTTCGGCGGCTGCCCGTCGACCAGGAGCTGCACCTCGCCCTCCAGCACCACGCTGACCTCGTCGCCGGGATGGGTATGCCTGCCGATACCCGCACCCGGGTCGAGCTCGACGCGCGCCTGGACCACGTGCTTGCCGGGAATGCTCAGATCGCGGTCCTGGAGCTCCGTGCGCTTCAGTCCCGGCGCCTGCGCGTACAGCACGCCCGCGGCGAGCGCGGCGGCTGCACCACTCAGAAACAACAGCTTCGCTTTTTTCATGCCACTCCTCCTATTGAGTTTCACGATGCAGATCGAATACTAGGCGAAATCGCCGGACAGGACCCGCTCCACCCCCGCTTTCTTCATCTTCTCCCACGCCGCCTCGAGCGACCCCTGCATGTCGATCGCGCGGCAGGCGTCCTCGACCACCGCGCAGTCGAACTTGAGCTTGCGCGCGTCGAGCGCGGTCCAGGCCACGCAGAAATCGGTCGCCAGCCCGCACACGAACACGCGCTCGATGCCGCGCTCGTCGAGGTAGCCTTCGAGGCCGGTGCGGCTCTTGCGGTCGGCCTCGAGGAAGGCGGAATAGCTGTCCACGTCCCGGCGCCACCCCTTGCGCACCACGAGCTGGGCGTGGCGCACGTCGAGGTCCCTGTGCAGCGCCGCGCCCTCGCTTCCCTGCACGCAGTGGTCCGGCCACAGCACCTGCTCGCCGTAGGGAAGCCTGATCGAGTCGAAAGGCCGGTTGCCCGGATGCGAAGTGGCGAAGGAGAGGTGGCCCGCGGGATGCCAGTCCTGCGTGAGCACCACGTTCTCGAAGCGCTTCGCGAGCGCGTTCACGAGCGGCACCACCTCGTCGCCCTTCTGCACCGCGAGCCGGCCGCCCGGGCAGAAGTCGTTCTGCACGTCGACGACGATGAGCGCATCGGCCGCGCCGGGCCTGAGCTTCTCAGCCATGCCCCGCCGCGCGCTCGACCTCGACCAGGCAGTCGTAGAAGGTCGCGCCCCGGCCCACGTCGGTGGTCGATTGCGAGGTCACCTCGTTCGCGTTGCGGCCGTCCGCCGTGAGCTTCTTCCACCACACCGAGAGCGCGACCACCACGCCCTCGCGCGCCTTGCGCCCGACGCGGGCGCGCGCGGCGAACGAGCCGCGGTCGTTGAACACGCGCACCGGGTCGCCGTCGGCGATGCCCCGCGCCGCGGCGTCCACCGGACTCATGTCCAGGGTCGGCTCCTTCGCCTCGGCGATGGCGAAGGGCATGTTGGCGAACGACGAGTTGAGGAAGTGCCGGTTCGGGGGGGAGATCATCGCGAGCGGGTACCGCGCGGCCAGAGCGGGATTCGACCGCGCCGATTCGCGCGGCGGAACGAACGACGGCAGCGGGTCCATCCCCATCGCTTTCGCGGCCTCGCTGTGGAACTCGCATTTCCCGGAGGGCGTGGCGAAGTTCCCCTGCGCGAAGGGCGCGAAGCGCTCCGGCAGGTTCAGGCGCTGCCAGCCTTTCTCCCTGAGCGACTCCCATTCGATTCCCCGCATCGAGGCCTTCGAGGACTCGATCGCCTGGCGGCAGAGGTCCTCGTCGGAATCCCGAAAGCATTCCTCGGTGAAGCCCATGCGCGCGGCGAGGCGCCGGAAGGCCTCGCTGTTCGGCAGCGCCTCGCCGAGCGGCGCGATCGCGGGGCTGTTCGCCATCAGGTAGAGGTGCCCGTACGCCGTGTGGACGTCCCAGTGCTCGAGCTGCGTCGTCGCCGGCAGCACGATGTCGGCGTAGTCGCAGGTGTCGGTGAAGAACTGCTCGTGCACCACGGTGAACAGGTCCTCGCGCGCGAAGCCGCGCACGACCCTGCCCGAGTCGGGCGCGACCGCGACCGGATTCGAGTTGTAGACATAGAGCGCGCGGATCGGCGGCTTCGCTCCGAGGAGCGCGTCGCCGATCGCGACCATGTTGACGGTCCGCGGATTCGGGCAGCGGGACAGCTTGAGCAGGTCGGGCCGCTCGAGCTTCGCGTCGTTCATGCCGAAGAACCCGGCGGTGCCGAGCACCGCGCCGCCCGCGGGATCGCGCCAGGCGCCGGTGAGCGCGGGCAGGCAGAAGATCGTCCGCACCGCCATGCCGCCGCCCGCGTGCCGCTGCACGCCGTAGTTCAGCCGGATCGCCGCGGGGCGCGTGCCCGCGTATTCGCGCGCGAGCGCGACGATGCGCTCGGCCGGCAGCCCCGTGATCTCCGCCACCGCCTGCGGCGGATAGTCCTTCACCCGCTCGCGCAGCGGCTCGAAGCCCAGCGTATACCGCTCGACGTAGTCCGCGTCGTAGCGGCCCTCGCCGATGATCACGTGCATCATCGCGAGCGCGAGGGCCGCGTCGGTGCCGGGCAGGATCGCGAGGTGCTCGTCGCACTTCTCCGCGGTCAGGCTGCGGTAGGGATCGATCGCGATCAGCCTGGCGCCGCGGCGCTTCGCCTCCTGCGCGCGCGACCACATGTGCAGGTTGGAGACGACCGGGTTGGAGCCCCAGACGAGGATCAGCCTGGCTTCGTCGAAGCGCTCCGGGTCCATGCCGAGCGACCCGCCGACGGTGATCTGCGCGCCGACCTTGCCGGCGGAGGAGCAGATGGTGCGGTCCAGCCGCGACGCGCCCAGGCGATGGAAGAAGCGCCGGCCCATCGAGTGCCACTGCACGTAGCCCATGGTGCCGGCGTAGTCGTACGGAAGGATGCCCTGCGGATCATCCGCCTCGATGGCGCGGAGCTTCCCGGCGATGGTGTCGAGCGCCTCGTCCCAGGAGATGCGCGCGAACTCGCCCCGGCCCTTCGCGCCCACCCGCCTGTGCGGAAAGAGCACGCGGTCCTTGCTGTAGGTGCGCTCGAGATACCTCGAGACCTTGGTGCACAGGGTGCCGGCGGTGAAGGGATGGTCCTGCGCTCCCTCGACCTTGACCGCGACGCCGTTCTCGACGGTGACCCTGAGCGCGCAGGTGTCGGGGCAGTCGTGCGGGCAGGCGGCGCGCACGACACGGCGTTCGGAAGCTTTCTTGGCGGGCGCGAGCATGGGACCGGCCGATTCTACGCCGTTCAGGGGCGGATGCCGGGGAAGGTCCCGAAGCGCGTGCGCAGCATCTGCCCGATGCGGTAGTGAGCGTGGCGCGCGGCGGCGAGCGCGCCGCCCATGGGAAGGAAGCCGTGAATCATGCCTTCGAAGCATTCGTAGACGACGGAGACGCCGGCGCGCTCGAGCAGATCCGCGTAGGCCTTGCCCTCGTCGCGCAAGGGGTCGAAGCCCGCGGTGACGACGTAGGCGTGCGGGAGGCGCGAATGATCGCGGGCGGCGAGCGGCGAGGCGCGCCAGTCGGCGCGGTCGCTCTCGTCGCGCAGATACTGGTTCTGGTACCAGCGCAGCAGGTCGCGGGTCAGCGAATATCCGCTCGCGAAACGGCGCAGCGATTCCGTTTCGGCGGCCTGGTCGACCACCGGGTAGACGAGCACCTGCATCGCGATCGCGGGACCCGACTCGCGCAGCGCGATCGCCGCGACCGCGGCGAGGTTGCCGCCCGCGCTCTCCCCCGCGACGGCAAGCCGCGCGGCGTCGGCCGCGAGCGCTTGCGCGTTCGCGCTCACCCACCTCACCGCCGCGACCGCGTCCTCCACCGCCGCGGGAAACCTGTGCTCGGGGCCCATGCGGTAGTCGACCGCCACGACCGCGCAGCGCCCGTGCACGGCGATGCCGCGGCACACGCTGTCGTGCGTGTCGAGGTCGCCGCACACCCAGCCGCCGCCGTGGAAGTACACGACGACGGGGAGCGCCTCCCCTGCCTTCCCGCCCGCGGGGCGGTAGTAGCGCGCCCCGATTCCGCCGCCCGGCCCGGGAATCACGAAATCGCGCGATTCCTCGAGGGCGAGCGGAGGCGGCGCGAGCGCGAGGCGACCGTCGCGGTAGGCGCGCCGCGCTTCCGCCGCGGTCAGCGAGTCGAGCGGCAGCGCAGGCGTTCGCGCGAGGCGCTCGAGCAGCTCGCGCGCCTGCGGATCGAGCGCGGTATCCACGGCTTCACGCCGCGGCCGGCTGCCGCCGAGCAAGCAGCCACAGCACCGCGCCCGCGGCGGCGGTGATGAAGGGCAGCGCGAGCCAGTTGAGCACTTCCCAGCCCTTGGCGTCGATGAGCACCCCCGACCCGAAGGAAGTCAGCGCCATCGTGAGGAAGATGATCGAATCGTTCGCGCCCTGCGTCTTCGCGCGCTCGGCGGGCAGGCAGCTCTCGGTGAGCAGCGTCGTGCCCCCGATGTACAGGAAATTCCATCCGATCCCGAGGAGCACCAGCGCGAACCAGAAGTGCGGGATGCTGATCCCCGACAGCGCGATCGCGACTGTCGCGTAGAGCATGACCGCTCCCGCGGCCATCACCTGCAGGACGCCGTAGCGGCGGATGAGCGTACCGGTGAAGAACGACGGCCCGAACATGCCGACGACGTGCGAGCCTATGACGGTGGCCGCCGCGGAGTACGGGTGCCCGCACAGCCGCATTGCGAGCGGCGTCGCGGTCATGAGCAGATTCATCACGCCGTAGCCGATCGCCGCTCCGGCCGCGGCTACGACGAACACGGGCTGGGCCATGATTGTCCGGAGCGGCCGGGTCGGAGCCTTGTGATCGTCGCCCGCAGGCGACGGGATCTCGAGCAACTGCACCACTCCGATGACGAGCGCGAGGAAACCGATCAGCGACAGGTACGAGCCGAGGTAGCGCGTGTCGAAGAGGTCGATGGTGTGCTTGCTGACTTCCGGTCCCACGATCCCGCCCACCAGCCCTCCGGCTAGCACCAGCGAGATCGCCTTGGGCTTGAACTCGGCGCGCACCGCGTCCGCGGCGGCGAAGCGGTAGTACTGCGCCACCGCGTTGTAGACGCCGAGCACGGCCGTTCCGAGGCAAAACAGCCAGAAACTCGCGGCGGCGAGCGCCACCGAGCAGACGGCCGCGCCGATCACCCCCGTCAGCGCTCCTACCGTGAATCCGGCGCGCCGCCCGATGCGCTTCATCAGCAGCGACATCGGCAGCGTGGAGAGCGCTCCGCCCACCACCCAGGCCGTGACGGGGAGCGTCGCGAGGGCCTTGTTCGCGGCGAGCGCGTAGCCCACCAGTCCGTTCAGCGCGATGGCGGTGGCGTTGTTCGTGAACAGCAGCGCCTGGCACGCCGCGAGAACGGCGACGTTCTTCCTGGGCTTATCCAAGGCTGCTAGCGGGGCGCAAGGCGATTGTCAGGAAGGAAGTTCGGCGCTCGAGGCAATCCGGCCCGAAGATTATATCGAAGCGCGGCGGCGCTCGGGGCCGATCGCGATTTTCTCATAGAGAAAAAGGCGTCCGGGTGGTTGACTTTTCCCTCTGATTGACGCACTCTCGCGTTGCCCGTACCGTTAGTGCGGCATCACCAACCCAGCTCGTAATTAGAGGAGAGATATACGATGGCCAAGAAGAGAAAACCCAATGCGGCATTCATGAAACCCATGACCCCGACCTCGACGCTGGCGGAAGTGGTCGGCTCGAAGGCCATGCCGCGCACCGAAGTGACCAAGAAACTCTGGGCTTACATCAAGAAGCACAAGCTGCAGGACACCAAGAACCGCCGAATGATCAATGCCGACGACGCCCTGAAGGCCGTCTTCGGCGGCAAGAAGTCGGTCAGCATGTTCGAGATGACCAAGCTGGTCAACAAACACCTCAAATAACGGCCGCGCCCGGGAATCTCCCCCGGGGCGCGCACTGGAAGCGAAAACGCCCGGCGTGCCGGGCGTTTGTTTTTTCCAAACGCCGCCGTTTCGGCGTTTGTTTTTCCGGCCGACGCCAGCCGGCCGGCGCGAATCACTTCGCGGCGGTCTTGTTCTTGTACTTCTCGACGGCCTTCTTCAGCTCGGTGTACTCCGCGCAGGGCAGGAAGCACAGCTTGTTCAGCTGGGTGAGATGCTCCTCGGCCTTGGGCAGGTTGTTGACCATCAGGTACGCTTCGCCGATGTACTCGTGGGCGCCCCGGTGGGTGGGGTCGAGGCGCAGCGCCTCGTTGTAGTACTTGAACGCCAGATCGAGGTTGCCCGACTTGCGCCAGGAGTAGCCGAGCAGGTTCTGCGCGTCGGCGTTCTTCGGATCGCGCGCAGCGGCGCGGTCGAAGTCGGCTATGGCCACTTTCCAGTTCTGAGCCTCGACGGCCTTCCTGCCGGCCTCGAGATCGGGGTCCTTCGGCTTGGGCGTGGGCGACGGCGACGGCGAGGGCGTGTCCGCGGCTTGGGCGAAGGGAGTGAGGGCCAGCCCCGCGAGCAAGGCGAGGGCGGCTATGTGCAGTTTGCGCATGACGATTCCTTTCATAGGGACATGAGACGGCTTGGAGGATTATAGTGTCTGGAAGTTGCGTTGCATTCGTTTCAGCGTATACCCCTAGGCATGGGAGTTTATTCCCTATGATCCGGCGGGCCTCGGCCAAGAAGCTGACCCTCATGGCTCTCGCCCTCGCGTGCCTGTTCCCGGCGATGCCCGCGGCCGCCGACTCCCCGGCGCCGACCCGTGCCCAGGCGCTCGCCGCGCTCAAGGGAGCCGACCCGCAGGACCGCCGCCGCGGCGCGCTCCGACTGGAGACGGTCGGCCGGATGGAGGACGCGCCGGCGCTGACCGCGGCGCTGCGGGACCCTGACGCGAGGGTGCGCGCGACCGCCGAAGAAGCGCTGTGGGCCGTGTGGAGCCGCTCGGGGGACGCGCGCGTCGACGATTTGCTCGGGCGCGGCGTCGCCGAGATGAGCGCCGAGCATTTCGGCGAGGCGATCGCTCTTTTCTCGCGGGTGATCGAGCTCAAGCCCGACTTCGCCGAAGGATGGAACAAGCGGGCGACGGTGCTGTTCCTTGCCGGCCAGTACCGCCGCTCGCTCGCCGACTGCGACGAGGTCATCAAGCGCAACCCGCAGCATTTCGGCGCGCTCTCGGGGTACGGACAGATCTACCTGCGCCTCGATCAGCCCGCGAAGGCGCTCGAGTATTTTCGCCGCGCGCTCGCGGTCAATCCCAATCTGGACGGCGTGCAGGCCCTGGTCGAGCGGCTGGAGGAGATCGAGGCGCGCCGCCTGCGGCGCACGATCTAGCGCGCGGCCAGCGCCTCGGCCATCTCGGCGATCGCCCGCGCCGCCGCCTGCGGGTGCTCGAAGGGGAACAGGTGTCCTCCCTCGACGCGCGCGACGCGAAAGAACCTGCGGGTCGTCGCGAGCCCCATGTGGCGCGCGTCCTCCGACTCGCGGCCGAATATGAAGCCGGCGGGAACGCGCAGGGACGGCAGCTGCTGCGCGATGCCGTGCGGAAACGTGCGGTAGATGCGGTACTCGATCGAGGGATCGAAGACGAGGCGCACGCCCTCCGGAGACGGCCGCGTGCCCAGGGTCACGTAGTCGCGCAGGCATTCGGGATCGAAATTCCGGAACGCCCGCTTGTTGCGGAAATGCGCGTAGGCCTCGTCGGCCGAGGCCCAGGCCGCGCGGCGGTCGCGAGTGATTCCCGCAGGCGTCACGCGGTCGACGAGGCCGAAGCGCTTCGCCACGCGGAGCATCGCGCCCCTCCAGCGGTCGAGGATGGGCGAATCGAGCATGAGGATGGCGCGGAAGAGTGCCGGCCGCTTCATCGCGGCGAGCGCAGTCAGATAGCCGCCGAGCGAGTGGCCGACGCCGAGCACGGGCTCGCCGTGCCGCTCGACCCGCTCGATCAGCTCGGCGACCAGATGCGGCCAGCCGTCGGTGACCGGGTGCCTCGGGTCGTGGCCGAGCGTGTTGATGTAGCGGACGTCGAAGGCGTCTCCCAGGTGGGAGAACATCTTCCGGTAGCACGCCGCGGGAAATCCGTTGGCGTGCGAGAAATGCAGGATCGTCAGGCCGTCACTTCCTTCGCCGTCATCGTGTACCTGAAGTTGTCGGGGTCGAGGCTGTCGAGCCGCCCCTGCGCGGTCTCGCCCTGGGGATACATGAAGAAGGTGATCTTGCCGCTCTTCGCGTTGGGCAGGACGATGTCGTTCGCCGTGTTGAACGCGAGCCAGTTCATCTCCCACGCGCCGAAGAGCCTGGGCCGCACCGCCTCGACGAGCGGGTCGTTCACGGTGGTTGGCTGCGCCCTCTCCTCGAGCACGACCTTCCTCACGTCGGCCGGGTCGACCGGCACCCAGCCGAAGCCGGTGAGATAGACCTCGGCGCGGCAGTGCTGCGCGCGGGTGATGTTTGCCGTCCCCGCGCCCAGGCTGCGGTAGGCGAAATGGGACTTCGCCACGCGCACGCCGTAGACGTCGCGCGCCGGCAGCCCGGCCGCGCGCGCGAGCCCGACGTAGAGCGCGTTGATGTCGGCGCACTTGCCGCCGAGGTTGCCCGTCTCGAGCATGGTCTTGATGTCTCCGATTCCGCAGCCGCGCGTCTTGGGGTCGCGGAAGGTGTTGTCGACGATCCACTCGTAGATCGCCCTCGCCTTCTGGTAGTCGCTGCGGGCGCCCTGCGTGATCTTTTCCGCGGTCTCCTTGACGATGCCGTCGGTCGGCATGTGCTCGGTCGCCTCGGTGTAGAACTCGCGCTCGGGCTTGCTCATTGCGCGTCCCGGCACGGGGCTCGACAGGTCCACCGCGCGATCGCGCGTGGCGAAGCGGCTGTAGAGCTCGATCGTGGGCGTCTTCTCGGACGACGTCCACTCCGCGTAGAACAGCCCGGCGCCGTACTTGCCGTCGTGGAAGATCTTCATCTCGCTCGCGTTGCCCGACCAGGCGTTGTCGATGACCTTCTGATAGACGGAATCCACCGACGGCACCGGCAGCCATACGCGGGTCGCGCCGTCCGGAAACAGGACCTCGACGCGCGTCGTCACCTCGAAAGTGCGCCAGGTCTCGGCCTGCCGCGGATTGAAGGGGAGCTGCTGCGCGAGCGCGAGGCCGGGAAACGCCGCGGCGGCCGGGACGGCGGCGCCGGCCTTGAGAAACGAGCGTCTGTCCATCGGGTTCTCCTTCAGTGTTTGGGCAGCAATTTCCTGATCTCGCCCTCGATGGGCGGGGTATCCCAGCCCACGTCGCCGACGGCGACGAACCTGACTTTCTGCTCCGGGTCGATCACCAATGTGGTCGGGAGCACCTTCACCTTCCAGGCGGTCGCGGCGGAGGTGTCGCGGTCGAGCAGCACGGTGAAGCGCACCGGGGTCTCCTTCAGGAAGGCGTTGATCCGCGGCGGCCCGTCGCCGTAGGCGACCGCGAGCACCACGAACGGCCGGCCGGCGAGCTTGTCCTGGAGGCGCTGCATGGCGGGCATCTCCTCGCGGCAGGGATCGCACCACGTCGCCCAGAAGTTCAGCACCACGACCTTGCCCTTGTAGTCGGCGAGCTTGTGCTCCCTGCCCGAGAGGTCGCGCAGGGCGAGCGGCGGCGTCGGGCCGCTGTCCCAGGGCTTCATCGTGCCGCCGGCGGCCCATGCCTGGCCGGCGACGAGCAGCGCGCAGGCGAAAGCGGCGAGCCGCGCGCTCATGCCGCCTCCTTCTTCTCGCCCGCGAGTGCTGCGAAGTCGTCGGCGTAGTCCGAAAGGCGCGCCACGACGTGCGCGCGCTGGCGGGGCGAAAGCGACCGGTCGAGCTCGGCGATGAGCCGGCCGAGGTCCTCGTCCCAGGCCTTGTCCTGGCGGATGAACGCTTCGGTGCGGCGCCGCTCGGGCTTCTCGAACATCCCGGCCAGGGTGCGGCCCAGGTCCGCTGCAGGCTGCTTCGCCCTGAGGGCCGCGAGCATCTCGCGCTGCCATTGCCGGCGGTCCTCGAAACGCAGCGCGACGTGGCCCTCGTGTGCCAGAGCGAAGCGCTCGATGCGCGCCTCCTGGTCGGGGCTGAGGTCGCCGGCGAAGTCGCGGAAGCGCCCGAGCATGCGCTTCGCCTGAGCGCGCCGCCGCTCGTCGGCGCCCGCGGAGAGGTACTTCTTCGAGAACTTCTCGTTGTTCTCGTCAAGCCTGCGCTCGAGCGTGGCGATCTGGTCCGGGGAGAGCGTCGCCAGCACCGGCGCGGCGTCCTCGGCCGCCTTGGCCGCGAACCCGCGGTAGCGGGCGCGCACGGCGGCGAACCCCCAGGCGACATCCTCCTCGGTGATGCCCCGGGCCGCGCGCTCGCTCGCGCTCCTCATCAGGGCCGCGTACGCGGGAAGCTCGTTGGCGCGGTGCCACTGGTGGAAGCGGACGATGCGCAGCTGCAGCTCCTCGGCCTGCGCGGCGTCCAGGTCGAGGTAGCTCGAGCTCATGAACCGCAGCGCGGCGTCGGCGTTGTCGTAGGCAAAGCGCGTGGCGCTGCACGAAGCGAGCGGCGCGCACAGCGCGAGCACGAGAAGCCTTCTCCAGCTCACCAGTAGTTCTCCACCGTGATATGCCCGGGATCGCGGCGCCGGTGCTTCTTCATGCCGCGCCGCGCCAGAGCGGCGCTCGTATCCCGCACCATGTCCGGGTTGCCGCAGATCATAACCTGAGACTTCTCCGCCGAGAGGACCACCCCGGTCCGGGACTCCAGGCGCCCGTCCTCGATCGCCGCGGGAATGCGCCCCGGCAGCGCCTCTGCGGAGGTTTCGCGGCTCACGAACGATACCGCGCGCATCTGCACGGGATGCCGGCGCAGCAGCCGCTCGACGGTGTCGCGGTGGGTCAGCTCCTCGGCGAGGCGCACCGCGTGCACCAGAACCACCTGCCTGAAGCGGCTCCACGGCGCCTCGGTCTTGAGAATGGACAGGAACGGCCCGATTCCGGTTCCCGTCGAGATCAGCCACAGATTCTCCCCCTCCGGGACCTCCGAGAGCGCGAGAAATCCCGCCGGCCTGGGCGCGAGATGGATCCCGTCCCCCGCCTGCAGCCTGCACAGGCGCTGCGTGAGCGGCCCCCCCGGCAGGGTCACGTAGTAGAACTCGTGGGGGCGCTCGCCCGGCGCGTTCACGAACGAATAGGGGCGCGCCAGCATCTCGCCTTCGACCTGCAGCCCGAGCTTGGCGAACTGCCCCGCCTCGAAGGCGATGTCGGCCTCGACCATGAGCGAGAACAGCCGCTCGGTCCAGCGGCGCTGGGCCGCGACCGTGCCTTCGATCCACCTCTGCGTGACCGCCGGGGAGCTCACTGCAACAGGAAGGGCTCCATCGTCAGCGATTCTACCTCGGCCGAAAGCATGACGATGCTCCCCGAGCGGCGGTTGCTGCCGTCGTCGGAGAACTCGAAACGGTAGACGCGCCGCAGCTGCAGTCGCCCCGCTGCGTTGCGCGCCGGCTTCACCGAAGTGCACTCGACCGTCTCATCCAGGAACTGCAGGCGCTCGCGCGCGCACGCCGCCTGCCCCGCGGCCACCGCGTGCTCGCGCGCGCGCATGCTGTCGTACCACAGCCAGGCGAGCGCGACGAGGGCGAGGAGGGCGATGATGTTCCAGTCCATGGGGGAAAAGTATCAGAAGCGCGCTTGTGCCTACAATCGCGCATGCGAGCCGCCCTTGCATTGCTGGCACTGGCATCCGGACTGGCCGCTTGCAGCCGCGGAGCCGACGCGCCGCCGGCGCGGTTCGCGGACGAGCGGGAGTGCGCCGCGTGCCACGCCGGGCAGGAGCGCCTGTGGCGCGGGTCGCACCACGACCTGGCGATGCAAGCGGTCGACGAGCGAACCGTCCTCGGTGACTTCGACGACGCGCGGTTCTCGTCGCAAGGCCTTGTCACCCGTTTCTTCCGCCGCGACGGCAAGTTCCTGGTGAGGACCGACGGACCCGACGGCAAGCCCGCGGACTACGAGGTGAAGTACGTCTTCGGCGTGTCCCCCCTGCAGCAATACCTGCTCGAGCTGCCCGGCGGGCGGCTGCAGGCGCTGTCGGTCGCGTGGGACACGAAGCGCAAGCGCTGGTTCCACCTCTACCCGCGAGAGCGCATCGATCACCGCGACGAGCTGCACTGGACCAAGCCCTCGCAGAACTGGAACTTCATGTGCTCCGAGTGCCATTCGACGGGCCTGCGGAAGAACTACGACGCCGCCGGCGACCGCTACGACACGCGCTGGTTCCGGATCGACGTCGGCTGCCAGGCCTGCCACGGACCCGGCTCGGCGCACGTCGCCTGGGCGAAGGCCGGAAGAAGCGGCGAGTCGGGCCTGGCGGTGGACCTCAAGTCCGCGAGCAACCGGCCGCAGATCGACGCCTGCGGGCGCTGCCATTCGCGCCGGAGCGCGATCGCGCCGGACTATGTCTACGGCAGGCCGCTGACGGACAGCCATCTGCCGGCGCTGCTCGAGGAGGATCTCTACTACGCCGACGGCCAGATCCGCGAGGAGGTCTACGAGTACGGCTCGTTCCTCCAGAGCCGCATGGCGCAGAAGGGCGTGCGCTGCTCCGACTGCCACGATCCGCACAGCGGCGAGCCCAGGGCCGAGGGCAACGCGCTGTGCGCGCGCTGCCACAACGCCAGCAAGGCGGACGCGCGCGCGGGCATCGACACGAGCGGACTGAAGAAGGAGGACTACGACAGCCCCGCCCACCATTTCCACGTTCCCGGCAGGCCGGGCAGCGCGTGCGTCGACTGCCACGCGCCGCGTACCACCTACATGGTGGTCGACCCGCGCGCCGATCACAGCTTCCGCATTCCCCGCCCCGATCTGACTGCCGCGATCGGAACGCCGAACGCCTGCAACCGCTGCCACCGCGACCGCTCGCCGCAGTGGGCCGCAGCCGAGATCTCGAAGCGGCATCCGGACTACCATCCTTCGCCTCACTATGGCGAGGCGCTCGCCGCGGGCAGGCGCGGCGCGCCGGGCGCCGTGGCCGCGCTGACGAAGGTCGTCGACGACAGCGGTCAGCCGGCGATCGTGCGCGCCACCGCGGTCGCGCTGCTCGCGCGCTACCCGGGCGCGCTCTCCGCCGCTATCGTCGGGCAGACGATCCGCGATCCCGACCCGCTCGTGCGGCAGGCGACCGTCGCCGGCCTGGATTCGCTGCCGCGCGAGCAGCGCCTGTACTGGATCGTGCCGCTGCTGCGCGATCCGGTGCGCGCCGTGCGCATCGAGGCGGGGCGCCAGCTCGAGTCGCTTCCCGAGAGCGCGATCGCACAAGCCGACCGTGCGGCCTTCGGCGCGGCGCTCGCCGAGCTCGAGGACAGCCACTGCGCCAACCAGGACCGTTCCGAAGGGCGCATCGGCCTGGGCAACTTCTACCTCGCGCGCGGGCGCGCGGCCGAGGCCGAAACCGCGTACCGCTCGGCGCTCGCCTTCGATCCGGTGTCCGTGCCGGCCTTGGTCAACCTCGCCGACTTCTACCGTGCCACCGGGCGCGAGAGCGAGGCCGAGGAGCAGCTACGCAAGGGGCTCGCCGCGCATCCGCGCAATCCCGCGCTCGTGCGCGCTCTCGCGCTCTCGCTCGTGCGCCAGAAGCGCAAGCCAGAGGCGCTGAAGCTGCTCGCCGGCGCGGCGCAAGGTAACGCCGACGTTGCCTATCTCTACGCGCTCGCCCTCGACGACGCCGGACGTCGCGGCGAAGCGCTGCGCGTGCTCGAGCGCGCCCTGCCGGAATCGAACGGCAGCCGCGACATCCTGCTCGCGCTCGCATCGTTGCTGCAACAGAGCGGCAATCCTGACAGGGCAGCGGCGTATCTGAAGCAGCTTGATGCGATCAATCCATACGACCCGGCTTTGACGGCGGCGCGCTAGACCGTATTGGACCAAAGTCCAATACGGGCACCCGGAGGCGCGCCGTGCACTTCGGCAGGCGGAGGACTTGATCTGCATCAAATCCGACGGCCTGCTCCATGCCAGCATTCGCTGTTCGTCCTGGCGTGCGGAGAAAACAAGGGAGAGATCATGAATAGACCTCGAACGATTGCGCTGACGGCGGTCGCGGCGATGCTTCTCGGCGCCTTCGGCGGCGCTGCGGCACAAACAACGGGACCGGACCGCAGCCGGCTGCCGGTCAGGGAGCCGGCGCGACCGCTGTACAAGCAGCTCGACGCGCGCAATGCAAAGGCCCCGCCGAACTTCGCGGTCAACGCCCCGGCCGGCGCGCCCAACGTGGTGATCGTCCTGATCGACGATCTCGGCTTCGGCGCGACCAGTCCCTTCGGCGGGCCGATCGCCACCCCGACGCTCGATCGCCTCGCGCAGAACGGGCTGCGCTACAACAATTTCCACACGACCGCGATTTGCTCGCCGACGCGAGCGGCGCTCAAGTCCGGGCGCAATCATCACACCGTCAACATGGCGTTCATCACCGAGATGGCGACGGGCTTCCCGGGCGCGACGGGGCAGATTCCCGATTCGACGGCGCCGCTCGCCGAGATGCTGCGCCTGAACGGCTACAGCACGGCGGCCTTCGGCAAATGGCATGAGACCGCGGCGTGGGAGACGAGCGTCTCCGGCCCCTTCGACCGATGGCCGACCCACCAGGGCTTCGACAAGTTCTACGGCTTCATCGGCGGCGAGACGAACCAGTGGGCCCCCTTCCTTTTCGACGGCGTGACACAGGTCGAGCTGCCGGACGATCCGAGCTACCACTTCATGACCGACATGACGGACAAGGCGGTGGCCTGGATCAAGTACCAGAAGGCCATAACGCCGAACAAGCCGTTCTTCGTCTATTTCGCGCCGGGCGCGGTCCACGCGCCGCATCACGTGCCGAAAGACTGGATCGCGAAGTGGAAAGGCAAGTTCGATCAAGGCTGGGACAAGATTCGCGAAGAGACGCTGGCGCGGCAGATCAGGCTCGGCATCGTTCCGCCGGGCACGAAGCTCCCGGCGAAGCCCGAGGCGATCAAGGACTGGGACAAGCTCTCGGAGGACGAGAAGCGCCTCTTCAGCCATCAGGCCGAGGTCTTCGCCGCCTATCTCGACTATGCCGATCACGAGATCGGCCGCATGCTGGAGGCGATCGACGCGACCGAGCAGGCCGACAACACGCTCGTCTTCTACGTCGCCGGCGACAACGGCACGAGCGGCGAGGGCGGCGAGAACGGCATGTTCAACGAGTACACCTACTTCAACGGCGTGCAGGAGCAGGTGCCCGATCTCCTGAAGATCATGGACAAGTGGGGATCGCCCGAGACCTATCCGCACATGGCCGCCGGCTGGGCGGTCGCGCTCGACGCGCCGTTCGGCTGGATGAAACAGGTGGCCTCCGACTTCGGCGGCACGAGGAACGGCATGGTCGTGTCCTGGCCCAAGCGCATCAAGGCGAAGAACGGCATCCGCACGCAGTTCGGCCACGTGATCGACGTGGCGCCAACGATTCTGGAGGCGATCGGACTGCCGGAGCCGAAAGTAGTGGACGGCGTGCCGCAGATCCCGATGGAAGGCGTGAGCCTCGCTTATACCTTCGACGACGCGAAGGCCAAGGAGCGGCACACCACGCAGTATTTCGAGATCGCCGGCAACCGCGCGATCTATCACGACGGCTGGTTCGCGCGCACCATTCACCGCGCGCCCTGGGAGTTCGAGCCGCGCCGTCCGTTGGAGAAGGACGTCTGGGAGCTGTTCGACACGCGCTCCGACTTCAGCCTGTCGAACGACCTGGCCGCGAAGAGCCCGAAGAAGCTCGCCGAGTTGCAGGCGCTGTTCATGCGAGAAGCCGAGAAGCGCCACGTCCTGCCGATCGACGATCGGACGTTCGAGCGCGGCAGCGCCGCGATGGTCGGCCGCCCCGATCTGATGGGCGGGCGCACGTCGCTCACGCTCGCCGAGGGCATGACGGGGATGCTCGAGAACGTCTTCATCAACGTGAAGAACGCCTCCAAGACCATCACCGCCGACGTCGACGTTCCGGCGAGCGGCGCGAACGGCACGATCATCGCGCAAGGCGGGCGCTTCGGCGGCTGGTCGCTGTACGTCAAGGACGGCGTGCCGGCGTACGACTACAACTTCCTCGGCCTGCAGCGCAGCTCGATCGTCTCCGCGAAGAAACTCGCTCCCGGAAAATCCACGATCCGTTTCGAGTTCGCCTACGACGGCGGCGGGCTGGGCAAGGGCGGCGCCGGCACGCTGTTCGTGAACGGCGAGCAAGTCGCGCAAGGCCGCATCGAGCACACGCAGGCCACCATCTTCTCCGCCGACGAGACCGCCGACGTCGGCATCGATCTCGGCACGCCGGTGGTCGAGGCCATCGGCGCGGAAGAGAAGTCGCGCTTCACCGGGCACATCACCAAGGTCACGATCGAGGTGAAGCCGATGAAGGCGCCGGACAAGACGGCGGCGGAAAGCAGCCAGAAAGAAGCCGCACGCAAGAAGGCGATGTCGGATTGAGCGGCTACGCGTGCCGCCGGGTGATCCACTCGGCGACGAGCACGGGCTTGTCGGCGCCACCGAGCTCGACGGTCACGTTCCAGACCATCTGCACGCCCTGGTCGATGTCCTCGGCCGAGGCGAGCCGGAAGCGCGCGCGCACGCGCGACCCCGCAGGCACGGGCCCGGTGAAGCGCACGCGGTTGAGGCCGTAGTTGATCCCCATGCGCGCGCCCTGGATCTCGATGGCGTCCATGAAGAAAGACGGCAGCAGCGACAGCGTCAGGAAGCCGTGCGCCACCGTCGTCCCGTAGGGCGACTCGCGCGCCGCGCGCTCGCGGTCGACGTGGATCCACTGGTCGTCGCCGGTGGCGTCGGCGAACTCGTCGATGTGCTCCTGGGTGACGGTCATCCACTCCGTCACCGCCACTTCCCTGCCGACCCAGTCCTTGAGCCGGTCGATTCCGGGGATTACGATCTTGGCCACGCAGCATCTTAGCGGAAGGATCCCATGCCGGCAGGCGCGAAGACATTCCTGGTTGCGGGGGCCGCCGCCGCGCTCCTCGCCGTCGCGCTCGGCGCGTTCGGGGCGCACGCGCTGAAGGAGCGCCTGCCGCCCGAGATGCTCGCCGTGTGGCGGACCGGGATCGAATACCACGTCTTCCACGCGCTCGGCCTGCTCGCCGTCGGCGTCGCGGCGATCCATCTGCCCGATTCCGCGCTCCTCAGGTGGTCAGGCTGGCTGATGCTCGCCGGGATCGTTCTCTTCTCCGGCAGCCTGTACGCGCTCGCGCTCACGGGCGAGCGCTGGCTCGGCGCAATCACGCCTGCCGGCGGGCTCGCCTTCATCGCCGCGTGGGCGCTCTTCCTCGCGGCGGTGGGCAGGGCCTGAATCCCCGTGCTCCTGTCGGAGCTCCTTGTCGCCTCGGAGCGCGTCGGCGCGACGCGCAGCCGGCTCGCCAAGATCGACGCGCTGTCGGAGTGCCTGCGCGGGCTCGCGCCGCCCGAGATCGGGCTCGGCGTCGCCTACCTGAGCGGCGAGCTGCGCCAAGGCAGGATCGGCGTCGGCTGGGCCGCGATAAAGGAAGCGCTCGCCGCAACCGCGTCGGCGTCGCCGCAGCTCACGCTGGCGGCAGTCGATCAATGTCTCGAGCATCTCTCCGGCGTGAAAGGCGAAGGGTCGGCCGCGGAGCGCGCGCGCCTGCTCGCCGGCCTGTTCGCCCGCGCGACCGCCCCTGAGCAGGACTTCCTCGCGCGGCTGCTCCTCGGCGAGCTGCGCCAGGGAGCCCTCGAAGGCATCATGCTCGACGCCATGGCGAAGGCCGCCGGCCTTCCGTCTGCCAAGGTGCGGGCCGCGGCGATGCGCGCGGGCGGCCTGCCCGCGGTCGCGCAGGCCGCGCTCACCGAGGGCGAGCCCGGCCTTTCGCGCTTCGCGCTGACCGTGTTCCGGCCGGTGCAGCCCATGCTCGCGCAGACCGCGGCCGACATCGCCGACGCGCTCGCGCGCCTCGGCAAGGCGGCGATCGAGTGGAAGCTCGACGGCGTGCGCGTGCAGGCGCACAAGTCGGGCGACGAGGTCCGCGTCTACACGAGGAACCTGAACGAAGTGACTTCCGCCGTGCCCGAGATCGTCGCGGCGCTGCGCGCCTGCGGCGAGCGCGAGCTGATCCTCGACGGCGAGGCGATCGCGCTCCGGCCCGACGGCAGGCCCTATCCCTTCCAGGACACCATGTCGCGCTTCGGCAGCCGGCTCGAGGTCGACGCGCGGCGCGCCGAGCGCCCCTTGAGCGCCTTCTTCTTCGACTGCCTGCTCGCCGGCGGCGAGGACGTCACCGCGGCGAAGGCCGAGGAGCGCTTCGGCACGGTCGCAAGGCTCCTGCCGCGGGATCTCGTCATCCCGCGCCTGGTGACCGACGACCACGCCGCGGCCCAGGCGTTCTACGAAGACGCGCTCGAGCGCGGCCACGAGGGCGTGATGGCGAAGGCGCTGGCCGCGCCTTACGAGGCGGGAAGCCGCGGCGCCGGCTGGCTCAAGGTCAAGCGCGCCCACACGCTCGACCTCGTGGTCATCGCTGTCGAGTGGGGAAGCGGGCGCCGCAAGGGCTTTCTCTCCAACCTGCACCTCGGCGCCCTGGACCCGGACACCGGCGGCTACGTCATGCTCGGCAAGACCTTCAAGGGTATGACCGACAGGATGCTCGCCTGGCAGACCAAGAAGCTGTTGTCGCTCGAAACCTCCCGGGAAGGCCACGTGGTGCGCGTGCGGCCGGAGCTGGTCGCCGAGATCGCGTTCAACGAGATCCAGGCGAGCGCGCGCTATCCTGGCGGCTACGCGCTGCGCTTTGCGCGCGTGAAGCGCTACCGGGACGACAAGACGGCCGGGGAGGCCGATACGATCGCGGCCGTTCGGGCGATCTACGAGGCTAGCCGAACAAGCGCGCCAGCCAGCCTTTCTTGACGCGCATCTTCCTGGTGTTCGTCCGGGTCAGGTTCGTGCTCGTCCGAGTGAGGTCGGCGGGCGGCCGGCTGAACTCCCCTCCGGGGTGCAGCGCGCGGCCGACATCCTTGTTCTTCATCGGGTCGTCCCATGCCTCGTGCTGCAGCTGCTGGGCCGCGGCCTCGGCGTTCGCCATCATCTGGTTGAACACCTCCCAGAAGGGCTGGCCGGTCACGCCTGAGGCGACGATGGCGCGCTTCACCACGCGCAGCTCGGCGAGGAACAGCAGCTCCTCGGCGACGTCCCAGGGCAGCCCCTGCCGCTTCCCGTCGCGGGAGTCCATGAGCAGATGCGAAGTGAAGGCGTCGAACTCCGGATGCTGCCACAGAAGGCACACCCGCTTGGTGATGTGCGGCAGCCGCTCGAGCGCGGACGTGGCACCGGATGCGCCGTTGCGCGCTCCGGTCGGCTGCTGCGTCTTGTCGATGTTCACTGGCCCTCCTGCTCGATGGTTCAGGCTTTCCGCGTAGTGTAGCTCATGCCTCGGCCCTCATTGTTCGGGACGCCACACCCGGTTTGTGACGTACTGCCATTTGGTCGTAGCATGACAGTATGAATGCGGGAAAGCTGCTGATTCCCCCTCTCCTCGCGCTGGGCTGCGCGCTTCCGGGCGTCGCCAGCGCGCAGCACGTCCAGGTTGTCGACGCCTGGTCGCGCCCCACGACGCAAGGCATGGACGTCGGCGTCGCCTACTTCACCATCCGCAACTCGGGCAAGAGCGATCGGCTGCTGCGCGCTTCATCGCCCGTGGCGAAGAGCTCCGAGCTGCACGTGAGCACGATGAAGGACGGCATGATGAGAATGGAGGGTCTGGCCTTCGTCGACGTCGGCAGCGCGCCGGTGGCGTTCGAGCCGGGCGGCAGGCACGTCATGCTGATCGGCCTCAAGCGCCCGCTCAAGGAAGGCGACGTCTTTCCGCTGACGCTGATTTTCGCGAACGCCGGCCAGGTGCAGACGAGCGTGCGCGTGCGCGGAATCGACGGAAAGGACAAGGGGCACCCGGCGTCGCCGGGTGCGCACTAGGCTAGCGCTCCTCCGGCGCCTTGATCTTGCGGAAGCCGAGGTAGAGCAGCCCGTCGTACAGGATCTTCAGTCCCGCGGCGGCCATGATGGGCGCGCCCAGCGCCACCGTCTGCATGGCGGTCCCCGCGAACACGGGCGCAACGGCGCGCGCGACCATGCGCGCAAGGTTGGTCACGCCGCCCGCGAAAGTGCGCTCCTCCGGCCTCACGACCGCCATGAGGTAGGACTGGCGCGTCGGCACGTCCATCTCCGAGAGCCCCTCGCGCAGCAGAAACAGCACCGCCGCGAGCTCGAAGCCGCCGGTAAACGGGATGGTGAAGGTGAGGATGCTCGAAGGCGTGTGGGTAAAGACCATCGTGTTCACCAGCCCGATGCGCGCGGCGAGCCACGCCGCCCCGAGGTGGGAAGCGGCGTTCATGATGCGCGCGCCGACGAACAGCAGTCCGATCGTCGCCTCCGACGCGCCGAACCGCTGGTGGAAGAAGAAGGCGAAGAGCGCGCTTCCCTGGAAGCCCCCGGCGAAGCTGTCGAGCGCGAACAGGAACGACATCTTGGTGAGGATGGCCCGCGACTCGGGCGTCACGCGCACTTCGAGCGCCGCCGCGGGAGCTTCCGCCTGTTTCGAGAGACTCAGGTACAGGACCGCGGTCGCCGCGTACAGCGCTGCGTAGACGATCACCGCGACGCGCAGCGAGTGCAGATGATCGAGGCCGGCCGAGTCGCGAAGCACCGTAGGCAGGACCGCCAGGCCCGCACCCAGGCCGTGGCCGATGTCCTGGATGACGTTGTACCAGGCGAACGCGCGGGTGCGCTCCGCGTCGCCCCCGGTCGAGGGCAGAATCGCCTGCTCGAGGGCGAGCGCCGCGGCGCGGTCCTTGCCGAGCGAGTTGAGCATTCCGAGGAACGCTGCGGCGGCAAGCACGACCGCCTCCGTCGCGAACGCGAACACCGCGCCCCCGGCCGCGGCGATCACACCGAGCAGGATGAGCCAGTTGCGCCGCCCGATCCGGTCGCCCCAGAACATGACGCCTGCCGCGCCCACCGCGGTCCCGGCGACGCCGGCTCCGAGGATGGCTCCCCAGGCCGCGGGCTCGAACCCGAGCTCGGCGAGGTAGATCCCGGCGACGACGCCGATCAGGCCGTTCGCGATCGCCCTCAGGAATCCGGCGGCGAAAACGATGCTACGGTCGCGGGACATCCTCGAAGAGTTTCACCGACGCGCGCCCCCGGGCTTGGCCGACTTCGAGGGCGGTAAGGCCGTCCTTGTTGCGAATGTCCGTGCGCACGTTCTTCGAGAGCAGGTAGTGGATGAGCACGATGTCGTCGTGCGATACCGCGTCGTGCAAGGCGGTGTTGCCGGCGCGCGCGTCCTGGACGTCAAGGTCGGCGCCGGCGTCGGCGAGCGCTTTTACGGCAAGGAAAGTCCCGGTCATCGCCGCCCAGTGGAGCGGAGTCTCCCCGTCCTGATTGGCGGCGTTCGGTTCGGCTCCCGCCTGAATCAGCGTCGTCATGAGCGCTGCGCTCTCGATCATCGAGGCGGCGTGCAGGACGGTCTCGCCGTTGGGCGTGAGCGCCTTGGCGTCTGCCCCCTTCGCGATGAGCGCCCGCGCCATCTCAACCTCGCCTTTCTCGGCGGCGTAGTACAAGGGCGTCTCGCCGTGCCCGTTGGTCGCGGACAGGCTTACGCCGGAGTCGAGCAGCCGCGAGAACGTGGCCGAATCGCCGTTCTCGATCGAGCGGAACAGCGCCTCCTCGGGCGTCCGCGGCGGCGCGCAGCAGCGCATCATCTGCGCGTCAGCCTCGCAGGCTGCGAAGGCGAGCACGGCAAGAAAAAGACGCGGCAAGATGTTCTTCAATTCGGGGCGGGCACGGGCATGAGTTTCAGGAGACTAGCAGAACCGGCGGCGCTTCAAAACTTCCCGAAAAAATGTCAATATCATTCCCCCGCACCACGGCCGGCAGGCATCATGAATTCGCAGTTCAGGAAGACGATGGAGGAGATCGGCGCGAAGACGCAGGTCTGCTTCCGCGTCGTGTTCAAGGACGGCTCCTCGTGGCAGAACCACGAGCGCGCCCCGGACGTCACCATCCTCATCCGCAATTCCCGCGCGGCGCGGCGCGTGCTGCTGTTCGGCCACGTGGGCTTCCTCGAGGGCTATTTCGACGGGGACATCGACATAGAGGGCAGCATCGCGCACGCTTTCCGGGCGGGCATGGACGCGGGATTCGACGGGGAGCCGACCTTCCTCGTGAAGGTGCGCAACTGGTGGCACGAGTTCCGTTACAGCAACGCCTCGATCGCGCAGGCGAAGACGAACGCGCGCTTCCACTACGGGCCGGGACAGGACTTCTACCGCGAGTGGCTCGACGAGGTCGGCATGGCCTATACCTGCTCGTGGTTCGCCGACGGCTCGAAGACGCTCGAGGAGGCCCAGATCGCGAAGATGGACCACGTGTGCCGCAAGGTGCTGCTCAAGGAGGGCGACACCTTCGCCGACATCGGCAGCGGCTGGGGCAACCTGCTGTTCTACGCCTGGGACAGGTACCGGGCGCGCGGCACCGGCATCAACACCACGACAGAGCAGGTCGAGGAGACGCGCGCGGAGATCAGGCGCCGCGGCCTCGAGGGCAAGGTCGAGGTGCTCGAGCGCGACTTCCGCGAGGTCCCGCAGCAGTTCGACAAGCTGCTCTCGATCGGGACGCTCGAGCACGCCGGCCGCGACCAGCTCGGCGAGGTGATCAAGGCCCACGCGGACTACCTCAAGCCCGGGGGCCTCGGCGTCATCCACTTCATCGGCCACGTCGGCGTGCGCGACACCGAGTTCTGGATCCGCAGGTACATCTTTCCCGGCGGCTGGATCCCGAGCCTCGCCGAGGCGATCGTCTGGTGCGAGCGCTGCGGGCTGGAGGTCGTGGACATCGAGAACCTGCGGCGCAACTACGCGCTCACGCTCGACGACTGGGCGCGGCGCTTCGACAAGAACTGGGAACGGGTGCAGCGTCTCAACCCCGGCAAGTTCGACGAGAAGTTCCGCCGAGTCTGGCGCACCTACCTGTGGTCGTGCGCCGAGATGTTCCGCTCGCCGATGGGCAAGACGCACCTCTTCCAGATCGTGGTGAGCAAGGGCAACGTCGGCGACAACTACCCGATGAGCCGCGCCTTCCTCTACTCAAGTGAAGCCCCACGAGAGCAAGCTCGCGCGGTTGCGCGCTGAGCTCGCGGCCGGCGGCCCGGGCGGAATCGGGCTCGCGAAGAGCACCTCCAACCTGTTTCGCGACCGCGAGCGCCCGGCGCGCCCGCGCGTGGACCTCTCCGGATTCAACGAGGTAGTCGAGGTCGACGCGGCGCGCTCGCGTGTCTCGGCCGAGGGCATGACGACCTACGCCGACCTCGTCGACGCGACGCTGGCGCACGGCGTCATGCCCTGCGTCGTGCCGGAGCTCAAGTCGATCACCCTGGGAGGCGCCGCGGCGGGCGTCGGCATCGAGGCCTCGTCCTTCCGCTACGGCCTGGTGCACGACACGCTGCTCGCGCTCGACGTGCTCCTCGCCGACGGCAGCATCATCACCTGCACGCCCGACAACGAGCACCGCGACCTCTTCCACGGCTTCCCGAATTCCTACGGGACCCTGGGCTACGCGCTCAAGGTCACGGCGCGCACCGTTCCGGTGAAGCCCTATGTGCGCATCGAGCACGTGCGCCACACGAAGGCGGAGAGCTTCTTCGAGGACCTGCAGGCGCGGTGCAAGACGGACGTCGACTTCATCGACGGCACGGTGTTTTCCGCGGGCGAGATGTATATCACGCTCGGGCGCTTCGCCGACAGCGCGCCCCACACCAGCGACTACACCTACGAGCACATCTACTACCGCTCGATCCGCGAGCGCACCGAGGACTACCTGACAGTGTACGACTACATCTGGCGCTGGGACACCGACTGGTTCTGGTGCTCGAAGAACCTGTTCGTCCAGAACCCGCTCGTGCGGCGGCTGGTCGGCCGCAAGCGCCTCAACTCCACGGCCTATACCAAGGTAATGCGACTGAACAGCCGCGTCGGACTCACAAGCTTCCTGTTCCGCCTGGCCGGCAGGAGCCCCGAGTCGGTGATCCAGGACGTCGACCTGCCGATCGGCCGGTGCGCGGAGTTTCTCGCCTTCCTGCTGCGCGAGGTGGGCGTGCTGCCGATCTGGATCTGCCCGATCGGAGTCTACGACCCGAAGGCGCGATTTCCGCTCTACGCGCTCGCTACGGACACGCTGCACGTCAACTTTGGATTCTGGGACGTGGTGAAGGACCTGGTGAAGCACGAGCCGGGCTACTACAACCGCAAGATCGAAAGGAAGGTGGCCGAGATGGGCGGCATCAAGTCGCTCTACTCCGATTCCTTCTACCCGGAAGACGAGTTCTGGCGCCTCTACGACAGGGCGGCGTACGATGCGCTGAAGCGCCGCTACGATCCGGACTCGCGCTTCAAGAACCTCTACGAGAAGTGCGTTCTGCGGCGCTAGGCGACTGCCATGGGCTGCTGCCACTACTACGCCATCACCGAGGGCCACGAGTCCGCTTTCGCCGTCGATGTCTCGAGCATCGTCTTCGGCCCGGGCGCGCTGAAGGAGATGGGGGAACACGCGCGTACCTTGGGCATGAAGCGGGCAGCGCTGTTCACCGACAAGCGCGTCGGGGCGCTTTCCCATGTCGCCGACGCGCTCGGCTCGCTCCGCGCGGCTGGCGTGGACGTGGCCGTCTACGACGAGGTAAAGGTCGAGCCGACCGACGAGTCCTTCAGGACCGCGGCGCTGTTCGCGGCCGAGGGCCGCTTCGACGGCTACGTCTCGGTCGGCGGCGGCTCGGTGATCGACACCTGCAAGGCCGCGAATCTCTATGCGACGCACCCCGCCGAATTTCTCGACTACGTGAACGCACCGATCGGCGCGGGCAAGCCCGTTCCTGGTGCCTTGAGGCCCCACATCGCCTGCCCGACGACCTGCGGCACGGGCTCGGAGTGCACCGGCATCGCGATCTTCGACCTGCTCTCGAAGCAGGTGAAGACCGGCATCGCCTCGAAACGCCTGCGCCCCTCGCTCGCGCTCATCGACCCGACCACGACCTACTCGCTGCCGAAGAACGTGGTCGCGGCGAGCGGCTTCGACGTGCTCTCGCACGCGCTCGAGTCCTACACCGCGCGCCCGTATACGATGCGGGCGAAGGCCGCCGCGCGCCCGATGAGCCAGGGCGCGAACCCCTGGAGCGACGTCGGCTGCGAGGCGGCGATGCGCAAGCTCGGGACCTATCTCGTGCACGCGGTGAACGATCCGGGCGACCACGAGGCGCGCGACGCCATGATGTACGCCGCGACGCTCGCCGGAATCGCGTTCGGCAACTCCGGCGTGCACGTGCCCCACGGCATGTCGTACTCGGTGGCCGGGCTGGTGCGCGATTTCCGTCCCGACGGCTATCCGAAAGACGAGCCGATGGTCCCGCACGGCATGTCGGTGATCGTCAACGCGCCCTCGGTGTTCCGCTTCACGGCGGAGGCGTGCCCGGGCCGGCACCTGCGCGGCGCCGAATGGCTGGGCGCGGACACGCGCGGTGCGGCGGAGAAGGACGCCGGCGAGGTGCTAGCGAAGCATCTCATCAAGCTGATGCGCGAGACCGCGATCCCGAACGGCGTGTCCGGCGTCGGCTACGGGGAAGGCGACGTCGCCGCCCTGTCCGAAGGCGCCTTCGTGCAGCAGCGGCTGCTCACGAACGCGCCGCGCGACGTCGGCCGCGGCGACCTCGAGCGGCTGTTCCGCGGTGCGATGCGGTACTGGTAGGGGCTAGACGCCGGCCGCTTGCCGCTCGGCGAGCCGCGGCATGTCGAAGCCGCGGGCGTCGAGCTCGGCGACGAGCGACTGGTTCTGGGCCGCGGTGAGCTCGACCAGCGGCGGCCGCATCGTCGCCCACTCGGGATCGCGCGCATAGTGCGCGATCACGGCCTTCAGCGCCGCCATCATCGGATATTTCTGCATGACGTTGCGCGTCGCGGTGATGTCCTTCTGCAAGGCGTCCGCGTCCGTGCCGCGCCAGTTGCGGAACACCTTGTCGATCGCAGCGGGGTTGATGTTGCCGGTCGCGGTGATGCAGCCCTTGCCGCCGCCGCGCATGTTGTCGAGCAGGAACACCTCGCTTCCAGCGAACACGTCGAAACCGGACTTCGCGAACGCGTCGAGCATCGCCCTGGTGTTCGACCAGTCGCCCGAGGAGTCCTTGACCCCGGCCACGGCTCCGGGGAATTTCTTGAGCAGGCGCTCGATCAGCGCAAGCGTGATCGGGATCTGCGAGACGGGCGGAATGTGGTAGAGGTAGAGCTGAAGGCGCTTGTCACCGACGCGCTCGATCACCTCGGCGAAATTCCGGTACAGGCCCTCGTCCGACACGCCCTTGTAGTAGAACGGCGGCAGCATCAGCACGCCCGGGCAGCCGAGCGCGACCGCGTGGGCGGTGAGGCGCACCGAGTCGGTGATCGAGCAGCAGCCCGTTCCCGGCATGAGCTTGTCGGCCGGCACGCCTTCCTGGACGAGCGTCTCGAGCAGCACCATGCGCTCCTCGACCGAGAGCGAGTTCGCCTCGCTGTTGGTGCCGAAGACGGCGAGACCGCTGCAGCCGTTCGCGAGCAGCCATTTGCAGTGGCGCACGTAGCGGGACCGGTCGGGGGAGAGGTCGCCCTTGAAGGGCGTGACGACGGGGGAGAGGACGCCGGAGAGTCGCTTGGGAGCCGTCATGGTCGGGAATTCCGGGGCAGAGGGGCGCATTATGGCACCGGCGGCGCTACTGGGCGTACAGGTCGATCAGCACGCCGCGCAGCCAGCTCACCCCGGGATCCCGTCCGAAGCGCTCGTGCCAGTGCACTTTCACGTCGAGCGCGGGGATGTCGACGGGAGGCTTGAGCGCCTTGAAGCGTCCGAACGGCGTGATCGCGCGCAGCAGTCCCTCGGGGACGATCACCATGTGATCGGTGCGAGCGAGGATCATCGGCACCACGGTGAAGTGCGGAACGCGCAGCGCGATGCGCCGCACCAGTCCCTGGTTGCGCAGCGTCTGCTCGACGATCTCGTGCGCCGACCCGCGCGAGGACACCAGCACGTGCGTGGAGGCGAGGAACTGCGCGAGCGTGAGCCGCGATCCGATCCGCGGATGATCGGCGCGCACCAGGCAGACGTAGCGGTCGCGGAACAGGCGCTTCTGGACCACGCCCTGGGACAGCTCGGGCAGGAATCCCAGGGCGAGGTCCACCTCGCCGGAGGCGAGCGCGTCGCTGACCTCGTCCTGCGGCAGGTGCTGGGTCTCGACCCGCACGCGCGGCGCGTCGCGCTGCAGGCGCTCGAGCAGGGGCGGAAGGAAGGCGATCTCGCCCACGTCGGTGAGCTGCAGCCGGAAGACCCGGTCCGACGTCTTCGGCTCGAATCCGGCCTGCTGGGAGAAGCTGGCGCGGATGAGGTCCAGCGCCTGCTGGACCGGCGCGGCGAGCTGCTGCGCGAAGGGAGTCGGCCGCATGCCGTCGGAAGTGCGCATGAACAGGGGATCCCCCAGCAAGCTGCGCAGGCGCGACAGCGCGTTCGACATCGCCGGCTGCGACAGGCCGAGACGCTCGGCCGCCCCGGTGACGCTGCCCTCGCGCAGCACCGCGTCAAAGGCCCGTAGCAGGTTGAGATCTAGGTCTCCGACATTCATGCGGTGAATCTATACCATGTCCTTCATCAATTTGACAAATGCGGCAGGCCCCCCTACTCTCGCTTTCCGCAGCACGCCACCCCCAGAGGAGGGAAAATGGTCCGCCACGCAGCCTCGTTCGCACTCGCCGCGGCGCTTGCCGCATCTTCGGGCATCGCACTCGCGCAGGAAGTCACCCTGCGCCTGGTCAGCGCCTTCCCCGAGAACCAGTTCTACGTGAAGCGCACGCTCGACTGGATCGCGGATTTCAACAAGGACGGCAAGGGGCTCGTTCAGATCAACTTCATCGGCGGCCCCAAGGCGATCCCGACCTTCGAGGTCGGCAAGGCCGTGCAGAGCGGCGTGGTCGACATGGGCTTCAGCACCGGCGCCTTCTACACCAACGTGCTGCCCGAAGCCGACATCCTCAAGCTCTCTGAGACGAGCGCGGCGGAGCAGCGCAGGAACGGCGGCTACGAGCTGATCAACAAGATCTGGGCCGAGAAGGGCAACATGCGCTACCTCGCCAAGGTCGTCGAGTTCACCCCCTTCCACCTCTACCTCAACAAGAAGATCGACAAGCCCGATCTGACCGGCCTGAAGATCCGCATCACGCCGGTGTACCGGGAGTTCTTCCAGTCGATGAACGCGCAGGTGATGACCACCGCGCCCGGCGAGGTTTACACGGCGCTTGAGCGCGGCGTGATCGACGGCTACGGCTGGCCGATCCACGCGCTGTTCGACCTGAACTGGCAGGAGCACACGAAGTACCGCGTCGATCCCGGTTTCTACAACGCCGAGGTCGGGCTGCTCATCAACCTCGACAAGTACAAGTCGCTCACTCCGGCGCAGCGCGAGTACCTGGACCGCAAGACGCTCGCGTACGAGCAGCAGAACGAATTCTGGAAGTCCTACAATCAGGAAGAGGCCAAGCGCCAGGCCGCTGCGGGCATCCAGGTGATCACGTTCGACGCGGCGACGAGCAAGGCCTACGTCGAGAAGGCAAAGGAAGTCGGCTGGGCGAACGCGATCAAGTCGAGCCCGGTCTACGGCCCCGAGCTGCGGAAGGTGCTCGCGAAGTAGCATGACCCGCCTCGAAGCCGCGTACGGCAGGCTGCTCGAGGCCTTCGCGCTCGTCGCGTGCGCGCTCGTGCTCAGCATGACGGTGATGATCTGCGCCGACGTGCTCCTCCGGAACGTGCGCATCATCCCGGGGGTCGCGGGCCTCGCGTGGAGCAACGAGATCTCCGAGGCGATGCTCTATCTCGTCACCATGCTCACCGCGCCCTGGCTGCTGCGGCGCGGCCAGCACATCCGCGTGGACGTCGTCCTGCGCGCCGTGCCGAAGCGCCTCGGCTGGGCATTCGAGTGGACGACGGACATTGTAGGCTTCGCCTGCTGCGCCATCATCACTTGCTCCGGAGCCCGCGCGGCGCTCGCCAGCTACGAGGCCGGCTCGATGTCCATCAAGACGCTGATCACGCCGGAGTGGTGGCTGCTCAGCGTGCTGCCGGTCGCGTTCCTCGCGCTGTCGATAGAGATGATCTTCCGCATGCGGCGCCTCGCGCTGGGCGAGCACGCGCCGCGCGACGACGCGGTGTCCACCGGCTAGCGCGATGTCCTGGGAGGCGGCGGCTTGGCTGATGCTCGGCGGCTCGACGGTGCTGCTGTTCCTCGGCCTGCCGGTCGCGTTCTCCTTCCTGGTGATCAACGTGCTGGGCGCTTGGCTGTTCCTCAACGGCGAGGCGGGGCTGGTCCAGCTCGCGCGCAACAGCGTCGGGTCGGTCGCTAGCTTCTCTCTCACCCCCATCCCCCTCTTCATTCTGATGGGGGAAGTGCTGTTCCACACGGGGCTCGCCGTGAAGGTGATCGACGGCGTCGAGCACCTGATCCGGCAGGTGCCCGGCCGGCTCGCCGTCGTGGCGGTGGTGGCGGGCACGGTATTCTCCGCGATCTCGGGCTCGACCATCGCGACCACGGCAATGCTGGGAAGCCTGATGCTTCCGGTGATGCTCTCGCGCGGCTATCACCCGACCATGGCGACAGGGCCCCTGATGGCGATCGGCGCCGTCGACATGCTCATCCCGCCTTCGGCGCTGACGGTGCTGCTGGGAAGCCTCTCGGGCATATCGATCTCCAAGCTCCTGATCGGCGGCATCGTGCCCGGCCTGATACTCAGCGTCGCCTTCATCGTCTATATCGTGCTGCGCGTCAAGATGAATCCTTCGCTCGCGCCGCCGGCGACGTTCACGGAGTATCATGGCTGGGAGAAGTTCCGCCCCTTCTTCCAGTATGTCGTGCCCCTCGTCTCCATCTTCGTCGTCGTGGTCGCTTCCATGTCCGCGGGCTGGGCGACGCCGACGGAATCCGCGGCGATCGGCGCGCTGTTCACCGTCCTGCTGGCGGCCGCCTACCGGGCGCTCACGCTCCGGAGTCTGTTTCTTGCGCTGCGCGGCACGGCGAGCATCTCGGGGATGATCCTGTTCATCATCGTCGGGGCGATGACCTTCTCGCAGATCCTGTCCTTTTCGGGCGCGAGCAACGGCGTCGTCGAGTCGATCGGCGGTCTCGGGCTGCCGCCGAAGGGGCTGATCGCGGCCATGATGCTGCTGCTCGTCTTCCTCGGCCTCTTCGTCGAGCAGGTGAGCATGATGCTGATCACCCTCCCGATCTTCATGCCGCTGGTGCAGAAGCTCAACGCCGACCCGGTCTGGTTCGGCGTCATGTTCCTCATCTGCATGCAGCTCGGGCTGCTGCTGCCGCCGCACGGGCTGCTCCTCATGACCATGAAAGGCGTGGCGCCGCCGCAGGTCACCATGGGCCACATCTTCCGCGCGGTGATTCCCTACATCGCGATGAGCGTGCTCGTGCTCGCGCTGGTGTTCCTGATTCCCGCGGTCGCCGTGTGGCTGCCCGCGGTGCTCGTCTAGCGCCGCCATGGAGCGCTCGTTCAAGAGGGAGGCCGAGCTCCTGAAGCTGGGCGCGGGCGAGACCTTCCACGGGGAGGGCATACTCGCGGTGACCAAGGCGCTGCTTCAATCCGGCGTGTCCTACGTCGGGGGCTACCAGGGGGCGCCGGTGTCCCACATGATGGACGTGCTGAACGATGCGCGCGACATCATCGGCGGCCTGGGCGTGCACATCGAGACCAACGCCTCGGAGGCGGGAGCCGCCGCCATGCTCGGCGCGTCGATCAACTACCCGATCCGCGGCGCCGTGACCTGGAAATCCACCGTCGGCACCAACGTCGCCTCCGACGCGCTGTCCAACCTCGCCTCGGTCGGAGTGCGCGGCGGCGCGCTCATCGTGATCGGCGAGGACTACGGCGAGGGCGCCTCGATCATCCAGGAGCGCAGCCACGCTTTTGCGATGAAATCGCAGATGTGGCTGCTCGACCCGCGCCCCAACCTCGAGACCATCGTGAACATGGTCGAGCGCGGCTTCGAGCTGTCGGAGGCGTCCAGCACTCCGGTGATGCTCGAGCTGCGCATCCGCGCCTGTCACGTCCACGGAGCGTTCCAGACCAAGGACAATCGCGCGCCGCGGATCTCCCGCAACGATACTCTCGCCGAGCCGGATTTCGACTTCGCGAGGATATCGCTGCCTCCGGCCACCTACGCGCAGGAAAGGCACAAGATCGAAGTGCGATGGCCGGCCGCGCAGAAGTTCATTCGCGAAAACCGGCTTAACGAGATTTTCGGCGGGACCATCGGGAACCTGGGCATCGTCTGCCAGGGCGGGATGTACAACGTCGCGGTCCGCGCGCTGCATCAGCTCGGTCTCGCGGACGTGTTCGGCGAGTCGGCGATCTCGATCTACGCGCTCAACGTCACCTACCCGCTCGTCCCGGAGGAGGTCGCCGAGTTCTGCGCTAACAAGCGCGCCGTGCTGGTGATCGAGGAAGGGCAGCCCGCGTACATCGAGGACGCGCTGCACGCGATCCTGCGCCGGGCCGACCTACAGACAAAGGTTCACGGCAAGGACTGCCTGCCCATGGCCGGCGAGTACACGGGCGAGGTCGTGCTCGCCGGCCTCGCGAAGTGGGTCGACATCGCCGGCGAGTCGCTCGGTGCCGAGGCGGTCGAGGCCGCCCGCCTTCTGACCGCCCGCCTCATCGCGGTCAGGAACCGCGCCGCGGGACTGCTCGGGTCTCCGGTGCCGGCGCGCCCGCCCGGGTTCTGCGTAGGGTGCCCCGAGCGCCCCGTGTTCTCGGCGATGAAGCTGCTCGAGCGCGAGACCGGCGGCTTCCATGTCTCGGCGGACATCGGCTGCCACACTTTCTCGACGCTGCCCCCCTTCAACATCGGGCACACCGTGCTTGGCTACGGCCTCGGGCTCGCGTCGAACTCCGGAATCGCGCCGCTCTTCGCCAAGCGCACCGTCACCATCATGGGAGACGGCGGCTTCTGGCACAACGGGCTCACATCGGGGATCGCCAACGCGGTGTTCAACCGCGACGACGCGATCCTCGTCATCATGAAGAACGGCTACACCTCGGCGACGGGAACTCAGGACATCCCCTCCTCGCCGCACCAGAGCGACTGGAAGTCGGGCGACATGAGCATCGAGCGCGCGCTGAAGGGCATCGGCGTCGAATGGGTCAAGTCCATCTACACCTACCGGGTCGACAGGATGTCGAAGGCGCTGCGCGATGCGATGAAAAGCGCGTACTCGGGGCTGAAGGTGATCATCGCCGACGCCGAGTGCCAGCTCGAGCGGCAGCGGCGGCTGCGCCCGCAGGTGGCCGCCCGGCTCAAGGCGGGCAAGCGCGTGGTGCGCACGCGCTTCGGCGTCGACGAGGACGTGTGCACGGGCGATCACTCCTGC
>Ga0187775_10000016_pt1 | contig 36884 bp, 34 predicted proteins | sample 0216_BV02_MP12_1_FD_132441 | JGI IMG/M metagenome (GOLD analysis project Ga0187775, IMG submission 132441) | Tropical peat soil microbial communities from peatlands in Department of Meta, Colombia - 0216_BV02_MP12_10_MG | ecosystem: Environmental > Terrestrial > Soil > Wetlands > Peat | place... | reverse complement strand
GGCTGCGGGCGCGCTCGCGCGTCTCGTCCATGTAGCGCTTCACCTCGGGGTAGCGCGAGAAGTAGGAATCGATGTACGCCTGCGCCGTCGCGCGCTCGATGCCGAGATTCTGTGCCAGCCCGAACGACGACATGCCGTAGATCAGGCCGAAGTTGATCACCTTTGCGGTGCGCCGCTCGTCGGCGCTGACCTCCGCCAGCGGGCGGCCGAACACCTCGGCGGCGGTCGCGCGGTGTACGTCGTGGCCGTGCGCGAAGGCGTGGCGCAGGCCTTCGTCCTGCGACAGGTGCGCCATGATGCGCAGCTCGATCTGCGAATAATCCGCCGAGACGATCTTCCAGCCGGGCGGCGCCACGAAGGCCTCGCGGATGCGGCGGCCCGCAGCCGTACGGATCGGAATGTTCTGCAGGTTCGGGTCGATCGAGGCGAGGCGGCCGGTCACCGCGGTCGCCTGCGAATAGGTGGTGTGCACGCGACCGGTGCGCGCGTTCACCATGCGCGGCAGCTTGTCGGTGTAAGTCGACTTGAGTTTTGCCAGCGCGCGGAATTCGAGCAGGATCTTCGGCAGCGGATAGTCCTGCGCGAGCTCCGCGAGCACGTCCTCGTCGGTCGAGGGCGCACCCGAAGGCGTCTTCTTCTTCACCGGCAGCCCCTGGCGCTCGAACAGGATCTCCTGGATCTGCTTGGGCGAGTTCAGGTTGAACGGCTGGCCGGCCGCCTGGTAGGCCCTCTGCTCGAGCTCGAGCATCTCGCGTCCGAGCTCGTGGCTCTGGCGCTCGAGCTTGGCCGCGTCGAGGAGCACGCCGTTGCGCTCCATACGCAGCAGCACCGGCAGCACCGGCAACTCGATTCTCTCGTACACGAACCTCAGCTTTTCGTCCGCGGAGATCTTCGCGAAAAGCACGTCGTGCACCGCGAGCGCGCAATCGGCGTCCTCCGCTGCGTACTCGGTCGCGCGCTGCACGTCGACCGCCGAGAAGGGGATGCGCGCCGCGCCCTTGCCGGTAACGTCGTCGTAGGAGATCGTCTTCCAGCCGAGGTGGCGCTGCGCGAGCGAATCAAGGTCGTGGCGCTCGTGCACCTCGTAGACGTACGACTCGAGCAGCGTGTCGTGCGCGATGGCCGCCAGGCGCACGCCGTGGTTGGCGAGAATGTGCGCGTCGAACTTCAGGTTCTGGCCGACCTTGGCGCGCGCCTCATCCTCCAGCCAGGGCTTGAGCAGCGCGAGCGCGCGCTCGACGCCAAGCTGCTCGGGCGCGCCAGGATACTCGTGCGCGAGCGGCAGGTATACCGCGGTATCGCCCCACGCGAAGGACATGCCCACGAGGCGCGCGAGCATCGGCTCCAGGCCCGTGGTCTCGGTGTCGAAGCCGACGAGCGGCGCTTCGCCGAGCCGCGCGACGAGCTCGCGCAGCGTGCGCTCGTCGCTCACGGGGGAATATCTGCGCCGTTGCCTCTGCGCGGGTGATTCCTGGCCCGCGCGCGGCGCGTCGCCGAGCTCGGCGAGCCAGGAGCGGAAGCCGAAGCGCCGGAACAGCTCTCGCTGGCGCGCGCGATTGCCCTCGCCGTCGATTAGCGCATCGAGCCTCACCGGCAGCGCGACGTCGCGCCTGACCGTGAGCAGACTGCGTCCCTTGGGCAGCCAGTCGAGCGTGTTTCTCAGGCTCTCGCCGACCGCGCCGCTGATTTCTCCGGCATGCGCCATGACCCCCTCGAGCGAGCCGAACTGCGCGATCCACTTGGCGGCGGTCTTCGGCCCGACCTTGGGAACCCCGGGTACGTTGTCCACACTGTCGCCGATGAGCGCGAGATAGTCGACGATGCGCTCCGGCGTGACGCCGAACTTGGCCTGCACCGCGGGCGCGTCGAGCGTCTCGTTGGACATCGTGTTGACGAGCGTCACGCCCTCGCCGACGAGCTGCGCGAGATCCTTGTCGCCGGTTGAAATGACGCAGCGCCAGCCGCGCCCCTTCGCCTGCTCGGCAAGCGTTGCGATGACATCGTCCGCCTCGACGCCTTCGACCGAGAGCACCGGCCAGCCGAGCGCCTCGATCGCCTCCTTGAGCGGCTCGATCTGCGCCGCGAGGTCGTCCGGCATCGGCGGCCGGTGCGCCTTGTACTCGGGATACTCCGCGTCGCGGAACGTCTTGCCCTTGGCGTCGAAGACGCAGGCGCGCGCCCCTGCCTTGTAGTCCGCGGCGAGCCGCCTTAGCATGTTCAGCACGCCGTAGATGGCGCCGGTGGGCTCGCCGCGCGGGCTCTTCAGCTCCGGCAGCGCGTGGAAGGCGCGATACAAGTACGACGAGCCGTCCACGAGCAGGAGCAACTTATCAGGGCTGTTCCCGGACACGATGATGAACGAGAAGCTGCCGAAGCCCGCGGGCCCGGCTTATGAGATCCCCTCGCGCGAAGCGTGGAGGCTGTTCGGCATTATGGCAGAGTTCGTCGAGGGCACCGAGCGGCTGGCCGGCATCCGGCCGGCGGTGTCCATGTTCGGCAGCTCGCGTGCCGCGCCCGACTCGCCTGACTATGGGCTCGCGGAACGGACCGCGCGGCTGCTGTCGGACGCCGGCTTCGCGGTTATCTCGGGCGGCGGTCCCGGCGTCATGGAAGCGGCCAACAAAGGTGCATATTTCGGGCGCGGCCCCGCAGTGGGCCTCAACATCGAGCTGCCGCGCGAGCAGCGCGCCAACCCTTACCAGGACGTGAGCCTGCGTTTCCGGCACTTCTTCGCGCGCAAGGTGATGTTCGTGAAGTTCGCGACCGCGTATGTCGTGCTGCCAGGGGGCTTCGGCACGCTTGACGAGCTGTTCGAAGCGCTCACCCTGGTGCAGACCAGGAAGACGCGCCGCATGCCGATCGTGCTCATGGGGAGCAACTACTGGGCGGGGCTGCTGACATGGCTGCGCGAGCGGCTGGTGAAGGACGGCATGATCGATGCAAGCGACATCGGGCTGCTGCAGGTCATCGACGAGCCGCAGCGGGTGGTCGATGCGATCTTCGCGCATTACGAGAAGCGCGGCTTCGAGCCGCTGCCCGAGGAACGCGAGGTGCTTCTCAATCTGTAGGCGCCGGCATGTAAGTGTCAGCAGCGGCGCTCTGTTAGAATTTCATTAGCCCGGTCCATGCGCCGAACCGTCATCATCGTGTTGGTCGCCATCGCGCTCCCGGCGTTCGCGCAGGGAGACGCGCCGCCGAAGCTCGAGCCGCTACCCGGGCCGCCGCCTCCGCCGCCCGGCGCCACCAATCCGCTGCAGGAGCCGAGCGTGCGCATCCCGGTGCAGAAAGGGGACAAGGTCGAGCCGATCCGGGTGGGCGGTCAGGTGGTGATGCTCAAGGTGACGCCCAAGGACGGGCCGACCTACTACCTCATCGACACTACCGGAAACGGCAACTGGATGCGGCGCGACTCGCTAGACAGCGGGGTGAGCGTGCCGATGTGGCCGATCAAGACCTGGGAATGAGCTTGCGGGTTGCGCGCGCGCCGGCGCGCTGAGCGATCCGGCGCACACTCGCACCCGACCCATGTCCGTCTACACGCCTGTAACCGAAGCGCAGCTCGCAGAGTGGTTGCGCGGCTATTCGATTGGTGCGCTGGCTGCGCTCGAGCCGATCGAGAGCGGCATCGAGAACACGAACTACTTCGTCACGACGAGCCAGGGTCGCTACGTCCTGACACTGTTCGAGCGGCTGCCTGCGGGCGAGCTGCCGTTCTATCTCGAACTCATGGCGCACCTGGCGCGGCACGGCATCCCCAGCCCGGCGCCGATCGCCGATATCTCCGACCAGTACTTGTCGCGGCTGAACGGCAAGCCCGCAGCGCTGGTCACGTGCCTGCCGGGAAAGTCGGTCGAACGGCCGGACGAGCGCGATTGCGCCGAACTTGGCGCGCTGCTGGCGCGCATGCACCTCGCCGGCCGCTCCTACGGTGCATATCTCGACAACCCTCGGGGACCAAAGTGGTGGCGCGCCGCCGCGCGTGCGGTGCGCCCGTTCCTCGACGCGCAGGCCCTCGCGTTGCTCGACGAGGAGCTGCGCTTCCAGTCGCTGTACCGTTTTCCGGACCTGCCGCGCGGGCCGATTCACGCCGACCTGTTCCGCGACAACGCCCTGTTCGACGACGGGCGCATCACCGGGGTCATCGACTTCTACTTTGCCGGAGTCGATTGCCTGTTGTTCGACCTCGCGGTGTGCGCAAACGACTGGTGCCTGGTCGACGCGGGACACGACCGTCGGCTGGACGAGGCGAAGACGCACGCGCTGCTCGGGTCCTACACCGCTCTGCGCCCGCTCGCACCGCTCGAGCGCGGTGCGTGGCCGGTGCTGCTGCGCGCCGCGGGGCTGCGCTTCTGGCTGTCGCGCCTGCACGATCTGCACCTGCCGCGCCCCGGGGTGCTGGTGCACGCGCACGATCCGGAGCACTTCCGCGACGTCCTTGCGCTGCGCGCCGGAAGCGGCGAAGCGCCCTGGCTGGCATGACGACCACCAGCGCGCGCGTGGTTCCGTGGCTGCGCGGGGCGCGCTGGCTCGCGGATGGCTGGCGGCTGTTTCGCGTCGCGCCGCTCGCCTGGATCGCGCTGGTGTTCGGCTACTGGATGCTGATGATCATGGTGTCGATGCTGCCCGTCGTGGGCATCGCGCTCGCCTCGATTCTCGTGCCACCGTTCTCGGTCGGCTTCATGGCGGTGAGCCGCGCCGCGGCGCGGCGCGCGCCGCTCGCGCTGCCGCTGCTCTTCGCAGGCTTTCGCGAGCGCCCGCAAACGCAACTCCTGCTCGGCGGTGTCTATCTCGCGTGCCTCGCGCTCTTGCTCGCAGCGAGCACGCTGGCTGACGGCGGCGCCCTGGCGCAGTGGCTGCTGAGGGGCGAGCGGCCCGCGGCCGAGGCACTGCAATCGGGAGCGTTTTTCCTGGCGCTCGCGAGCGCCGCGGCGCTCTACCTGCCGGTCATGTTCGCCTTCTGGTTCGCCCCGGTGCTGGCTGCCTGGCACGGCATGGGTGTCGCGAAGGCGCTGTTTTTCAGCCTGTTCGCTTGCCTGATGAACTGGCGCGCATTTCTGTCGTACGGCGTGGCCACCACGCTTATGACCGCCGCGGCACCGCTCGCGGCGCTAACCGCGCTCGACTGGATATCGCGCGGCGCTCTGCGCGCGCAGGCCGACGCGCTGCTGCTTCCGCTGCTGCTGGTGATCCTGCCGACGCTACTCGCGAGCTTCTACGCCAGCTACCGCGAGATCTTCGGCTCGCCGGAGGCGGCCTAAGCCCCTCTCGCCGGAGCGGTTGCTGCGTCGCAGCAGACGGCTAGAATCCGCCCATGCAAGCGCGCCTGCGCGAGATTCCGTACAACTACACCTCGTTTTCCGATCGCGAGGTCGTCGCGCGCCTGCTCGGGCCGCGCGCATGGCAGCTGATTTCCGAGCTGCGCGCCGAGCGCCGCACGGGCCGCTCGGCGCGCATGCTCTACGAAGTGCTCGGCGAGATGTGGGTTGTGCTGCGCAACCCCTACCTCGAGGACGACCTGATCGCGCACCTGCGGCGCCGCGCCGAGGTGCTGGCCGGGATGCGCCGGCGGCTGGACGAGATCGAGGCGAGGCGCGGCGAAAGCGAGCGCGTCGCCGAGCTTCTGAGCGAAGCGCGCGCAGCTCTCGAGCGCTTCGAGGCCGGGTTCGAGGAAACGCGCGCGCTGCGTGCGAAGGTGCGCCGCCGCCTGGCGCGCGTCACGCGCCGCGACAACGTGTGTTTCGACGGCTTCGCGCGCGTCTCGCATGTTACCGACGCGACCGACTGGCGTGTCGAATACCCCTTCGTCGTGGTCACGCCCGACCGCGAGGAGGAAGTGCTGCCGGTGGTCAGAACCCTGATCGCGCTCGGCTTGACCATCATTCCGCGCGGCGGCGGCACCGGATATACGGGAGGCGCGGTGCCGCTCACGCGCCGCTCGGCGGTGCTCAATACCGAAAAGCTGGAGGCTCTCGGGCCGGTCGAGTGGGCCGAGCTGCCCGGCACGCGACGCCGCGTGCCGACGATACGCTGTGGCGCGGGCGTGGTGACGCGCCGCGTGATGGAGGCGGCCGAGGCGCAGGGACTGGTGTTCGCCGTCGATCCGACTTCGGCCGACGCGTCCTGCATCGGCGGAAACGTCGCGATGAACGCCGGCGGCAAGAAGGCGGTGTTGTGGGGCACCGCGCTGGACAATCTCGCCTCCTGGCGCATGGTGACGCCGGAGGCAGAATGGCTCGACATCGAGCGCATCGGCCACAACCTGGGCAAGATCCACGATGCGGCGACGGCGAGCTTCCGGCTGCGCCGCTACGCGGCCGACGGCAAGCGCCTGCTGGAAGAGCGCATGCTCGAGATCGAGGGTGCGCGCTTCAGGAAACGTGGGCTCGGCAAGGACGTCACCGACAAGTTCCTCGCGGGCCTGCCCGGGGTACAGAAGGAAGGCACCGACGGCGTCATCGTATCGGCCACTTTCGTGCTGCATCGCATGCCGGCGCAGGTGCGCACGGTGTGCCTCGAGTTCTTCGCCAGCGCCAGGGAGGCCGTGCCGGCTATCGTCGAGGTGAAGGCCTACCTCGACGGGCATGCGCAGGTGAAGCTCGCCGGACTGGAGCACCTCGACGAGCGCTACGTCAAGGCCGTCGGCTACGCCACCAAGTCGCGCCGCAACCAGCGCCCGCGCATGGTGCTAATCGGCGACATCGTCGGTGACGGCGTCGACGAGGTGGCGAGCGCTGCCTCGGCCGTGGTGCGCATCGCCAACGCGCGCGGCGGCGAGGGGTTTGTCGCGGTGTCTGCCGAGGCGCGGCGCCGTTTTTGGCTCGATCGCGCGCGCACCGCGGCGATTGCCAAGCATACCAACGCGTTCAAGATCAACGAAGACGTGGTGATTCCGCTCGATCGCCTCGCCGAATACAGCGACGGCGTCGAGCGCCTCAACATCGAGTTCTCGATCGCCAACAAGCTCGAGCTGCTCGATGCGCTGGAAGAGTACTTCTCGGGCGAGCTGCCCCTGTACAAGTTCGAGGAGCCCGTGCCGGCGGCCGAGGTGCTCGGCGAGCGGCCGCAGCGCGCGCTGGAGCTGATCCGCGCGGTGCGCGCGCGCTGGCGCGAGCTCGGCGAGAACCTCGATGCGCGCTTCGCGGCGCTGCAGGCGCGCAGCGAGCGCCTTTCGTGGAAGACCGAAGTGCGCGAGCCGCTGCAGCGCATCTTCTCAGGGATCGCGTTCCGCCACGTCCTCGAAGGGGCGGATGGGGTGCATGCGCGCGTGCTGCGCGGCAGGGTATTCGTCGCGCTGCACATGCATGCGGGCGACGGCAACGTGCACACCAATATACCGGTGAATTCGGACGACTACGCGATGCTGGGGCGCGCCACGCAGGCCGTCGCGCGCATCATGCGCTTGGCGAAGTCCCTGGGCGGCGTGATCTCGGGCGAGCACGGCATCGGCATCACCAAGCTCGAGTTCCTAGAGCCGGGCGAGCTCGAGGCATTCCGCGCCTACAAACAGGCGGTCGATCCGCAGGGGCGCTTCAACGCCGGCAAGCTGCTCGCCGGCAGCGACTTGAGCAACGCCTACACGCCGAGCTTCTCGCTGATCGGGGCGGAATCGCTGATCCTGGAGCAGTCCGACCTGGGCCGTGTCTCGGACTCGATCAAGGACTGCCTGCGCTGCGGCAAGTGCAAGCCGGTGTGCGCGACGCACGTGCCGCGCGCCAACCTGCTTTATTCGCCCCGCAACAAGATCCTGGCCGCGTCGCTGCTGATCGAGGCGATCCTGTACGAAGAGCAGACGCGCCACGGCGTCGCGCTCTCGCACTATGCGGAGTTCGGCGATGTCGCCGACCATTGCACCGTGTGCCACAAGTGCGAGAGCCCCTGCCCGGTGGACATCGACTTCGGCGACGTGTCGATCGCCATGCGCAATCTCTTGCGGCGCAGCGGCAAGCGCCGGGCGAATCTCGGCACGCGCGCGTCGATGATGTTTCTGAGCGCGACCGACCCGCGCACGGTGAAGCTGACGCGCGCGGCGCTGATCGGCTGGGGCTACGGCCTGCAGCGCGCCGCGCACCGCATGGCGCGCGGCCTCGGCCTGGCGCGCGCGCAAAGCGCGCATCCCCCGGCGAGCAGCGGACGGCGGTCGGCCGCGACGCAGATCATCCATCTGGTAAACAAGCCGATGCCAGGCGGCTTGCCGAAAAAAAGCGCGCGCGCGCTGCTCGACATCGAGGATCCGAAAGTCGTTCCGATCGTGCGCGACCCGGCCAGGGTGAGCGAGGACAGCGAAGCGGTGTTCTACTTTCCGGGCTGCGGCTCGGAGCGGCTGTTCTCCCAGGTCGGACTGGCTACGCAGGCGATGCTGTATCGGGCCGGCGTGCAGTGCGTCCTGCCGCCTGGCTACCTGTGCTGCGGCTACCCGCAGACCGCCGCGGGCGAGGCGGAGCGCGGCGAGCGCATCATCACGCAGAACCGCGTGCTGTTCCACCGCCTGGCGACCACGCTCAACTATCTGGACATCCGCACGGTGATCGTTTCCTGCGGCACCTGCCTGGATCAGCTCGAGAGCTACGAGTTCGACAAGATCTTTCCCGGCAGCCGCCTGCTCGACATCCACGAATACCTGCTCGAGAAGGGCGTGAAGCTCGACGGCGTGTCCGGCGAGCGCTATCTCTACCACGATCCCTGCCACAGCCCCATCAAGCAGCACCAGCCGCTCGCCGTGGCGCGCGCGCTGACCGGGTCCGAGGTCGCACTTTCGCCGCGCTGCTGCGGCGAGTCCGGCACGCTCGCGCTTTCGCGGCCCGACATCTCCACGCAGGTGCGCTTTCGCAAGCAGGAGGAACTGGAAGCGGGCGTCGCCGCCCTGCGCGCCGGGGATTCGCGCCGCAGCGTGAAAATTCTCACATCCTGCCCGTCCTGCCTGCAGGGACTGGCGCGCTTCTCTGGTGACACTGAGGCGCAGGCCGACTATATTGTGGTCGAGATGGCGCGCCGCCTGCTGGGCGAGAATTGGCTGCCGGAATTCGTCGCCCGGGCGAATGCGGGCGGCATTGAGCGAGTGCTGCTCTGATGGATTGCGAGTTCTGTGAAGGAGACGGTGGTCCCGTGCTGTGGCGCGACGGCTTCTGCCGCATCGTGCGTGCGCCGTCGCAGGACTACGCGGGCTTCTGCCGCGTGATACTCAATCGGCACGCGCGCGAAATGACCGACCTGGCGCCTGGCGAGCGCGTACGGCTGATGGATGCGGTCTTCGCCTGCGAGTCGGCGCTGCGCGAGCTGTTCGATCCCGACAAGATCAATCTGGCGAGCCTGGGCAATGTGGTGCCGCACCTGCACTGGCATGTGATAGCGCGCCACGCGGACGACCCGCATTTCCCGGATCCGATCTGGGCCGCGCCGCGGCGAGAAGGCGTCCCGGCCCGCGCCTTGCGCAAAGAGGTTTCCGACGCGCGGCTCGGCGCGCGCCTCGCTGCACTGCTCGTGCAGCACGCGGCATGAGGCGCCGGCCATGAACGACATCGTCCTTCCCGAGCTCGCGCCGAACGCGTCGCCCGATTTCCTAGACGGGGCGGCCTGCAAGGCATGGGTCGAGAACGTGCCGCTTTCGAACATACCCGCTGCGCAGAGCCAGCTGCTCGAGGCCGTTGAAGAGTTCAATCGTTTCCCGACCAAGGCGACCAACCGGCTCGCGGTGATGGAAACGCTGCGCGAGCCGGTGCATTTCGTGCAGATGGAGCAGGCCAAGCGTTTCACCAATCGCGCTCTGCCGATGGTCGAGAACGAAGCCCAGGTGTTCCAGGACACGGTCGCCTTGTGGCAGCGAATGCATATCGGCTACCTGCGCTGCCTCGACGCCGTGGGCGAGGGCGAGCCCGGAATGCGCGCGCAGGCGGCGTTGGTGTGCCAGCGCGCCCTTGCGTATTCCGGCCTCAAGATGTTCCATCACTACCGCGCATACCGGCAGGTGCCGCCGCGTGAATGGGCCGTGCTGCATCGGGTGTATGCGCGGGCGGAAGCGCTCGGCGTGTCCAACGAGCCGGTCAAGGATTACATGAACCGGGACGTGCACGACACCTCGCCGCGCACCGCCTATCTGCGCGCAATCCTGATGGGGATGTGCAATCCGAACGAGCTCGGGCAGCGCCAGCTCACGTTCGTCGCGTACCTGCTCGAGCGCTGGGCTGAGCGCGTCGAAATCCTCGCGCACCCGGTGGGTGAGGCCGATGTGCCGGAGCTGGTGGTGGACCTCTTATCGGATCGCTGCCCGGAGCGCTTCGCCCGCGACGAAGCGGTCGCGCCGATGAAGGAGCCGCGTTACCTGGACGCGCGGCGGCTTGCCAAGAGCCTGCGCAACCGCATCGGCCTGCTGCGCAAGGGCGAGTCCCCGGCCAAGCTCGCGCTGGGCGAGGACTGCGTGCAGCCCTCGTGCGAGCAACTGCTGGTGTTCCTGTATCGCCAGTGGTACCAGCCGCGCCCGCCGCGCGTTCAGGAGCGGCGCAGCGCGAGTCACGCGGCGGAGGTGTGCAACGGCATGGCCGCGATTCACTACCACGTTTCGGGCCAGGCTTTCCGCCAGCCCGGCGCGCAAGGCGATCTCACCAAGAAAGAGCGCGAGGAGATCGCGACCTTCGGACGCATTAGCACGCGCCACGAGGACGACTACAGCGAGTCGAAGGGCATCGTGCTGGAGCGCTGGAAGCTGGAAGACGAGAGCGCGCAGGGGCTGAAGATGCTGCGCCCGGCCAGCGATCCCGGCAAACGCTATGCGCACGGCCAGCTGGTCGGCTTGCGCCCCGCGGACAGCAAGAACTTCATGCTGGGCCAGGTGCGTTGGCTGATGATCAACGACAAGGGCGACCTCTATGCCGGCGTGCGGCTGCTGCCGGGCCTGCCGGCGGCGATGGCTGTGCGCCCGACAGGGTTGAACGTGATGAAGGAGCAGTACGTTCCCGGCCTGTCTCTCACCGGCGTTCCGGCGCTCGATTCGCCGCCTACCGTCGTGCTGCCAACGGGCTGGTACAGGCCCAAGCGCGTGATCGAGGTGTTCGTCGACTCTCCGGTGCGCGTGCGGCTCACCGAGGTGATCGAGCGCGGCGTGGATTTCGAGCGCGTCGCCTACGAGATTCTGCCCTAGCGCTCTCAGGCCGCGCGCGCCGAGCTCGCGACGCGCACCCGCGAGGCGGGAAACACGGCGCTGAAGACCGAGCCGCGTCCGGGCTCGCTTTGCACGTTCAGGCTCGCCTGGTGGCGCGTGAGCGCATGCTTGACGATCGCCAGCCCCAGGCCGGTGCCGCCTGTCTCGCGCGAGCGGCTGCTGTCGACGCGGTAGAAGCGTTCCGTGAGCCGCGCGATGTGGCGCGCGTCGATGCCGATGCCGCTGTCCTCGACGCTGAAGATTCCCCGCCCGCCATCGAGACGCCATGCGAGCCGGATCGAGCCGCCCTCGGGGGTGTAGCGCACGGCGTTCGAGACCAGATTCGAAAACGCGCTCGTGAGCTCCTTAGGGCTGCCCTTGAGACGGCTATCGGCCTGCACCGAAGTGGCGATGCGGTGTCGCGCGCCGGAGAGCGCCCGCGCTTCCTCGGCCAGCTTCTCGATCAGTGGTGCGACCTCGATCTCCTGCTCGTCGTCCGGCGCGCCGCTCGCCTCGAGCGCGGAGAGGGTGAGCAGGTCTTCGATCAGGCGACGCATGCGCTGCGCCTGATCGCGCATCAGGCCGAGGAAGCGGTTGCGCTGCGCTTCGCTCAGGCTGATCGCGGGATCCGCGAGGGTCTCGACGAATCCCGACAGCACGGTGACGGGCGTCTTGAGCTCGTGCGACACGTTGGCCACGAAATCGCGCCGCATGGTCTCGAGCCGCTGCTCGCTCGTCACGTCGCGCGACAAGAGCAGCTTCTGCTCGGCACCGAACTCGATCACGCGCACCGACAGCGCGGCATCCGTGCGCGCCGAGCGCAGCATCAGCGGTTCGGCATAGCGTCGCGCCCCCAGGTAGGCGACGAAATCCGGCTGGCGTACGAGGTTGCTGATCGCCTGTCCGAAATCGCGGCGCGCGTCGATGCCGAAGTGCTGCTCGGCCGTGGGGTTGGACCATTCGATATGGTCGTCGCCATCGAGTATCACGACGCCGTCGGGCAGCGCGCGTCCCGCTGCGCGGAAGCGCGACAGCGCGCGCACGAGCCCCTGGTGTTCCTCGTCGCGCTGCTTCAGGCGCTGGTGCAAGCGCGCGAAGACGTCTTCCCATAGCCCGGCGCCGACGGGCAGGGCCTCGGCGGCCGGGCGCTCGAGCCAGGAAAAGAACGAGGCGAGCTGCCGGGTGTGGTACAGCAGCCGCACTACGAACACCGCCGCGACCGCGGCCCACGCCCAGGCTGCCCCCGCGAGCGGCCAGAGAATGAGTCCGGCGGCGGCGGCCGCGACCGCGACACCGATGGTGCTGGTCCAAACTCGGTTCATACGCCTCGGGAGCACCCTGTCCGAGCCCCGCGGCGATTGTCTCACATCGGCACGCTGGCGAAGCGGTAGCCCGAGCCGCGCACGGTCTGGATCAGCCGGTCGTGGCCCGAGGGCTCGAGCGTCTTGCGCAGCCTTCGAATGTGCACATCGACGGTGCGCTCTTCGATGAACACGTGGTCGCCCCACACCTGATCGAGCAGCTGGGCGCGCGAATGCACGCGCTCCGGATGGGTCATCAGGAAATGCAGCAGGCGAAATTCGGTCGGGCCGAGCTCGAGCGGTCGGCGGTCGCCGAACACGCGCCGCGTGGCCGGCTCGAGCCGCAGTCCACCGACCTCGACCGGCTCGTCGGTCATCTGCGGCGCGCGCCGGCGCAGTACGGCCTTGATGCGCGCGACCAGCTCCTTGGGCGAGAAAGGCTTGGTGACGTAGTCGTCGGCGCCGGCCTCGAGGCCCATGATCTTGTCCGATTCCGCCGCGCGCGCCGTGAGCATGATCACCGGGACCTGGCGCGTGCGCTCGCTCTGGCGCAGCTGCCGGGCGAGCGACACCCCCGACATGCCGGGCAGCATCCAGTCGATGAGCAGCAGGTCGGGCAGCGCATGGCGCACCACGCGCAACGCCTCCTCGGCATCGCGCGCACGGATCACGTGGTGGCCGGCGTGCTCGAGGTTGACCGCGATCAATTCCTGTATCGCCGGCTCGTCCTCCACCACCAAGATGTTGACCGCCATCGTCCTGCCCGCCCCGCGCAATACGACGATTGTAAGAACTTTTCGTGACACTAATGTTGCACGAGCGCGCGGTATGATCCGTTCTGCGCCGCCCCGTCATGCTCAGCTCAGACGCTCCCGTCCCGACCGAGATCCGCCTGCATCGCAAATCGCGCGTGCTCGAGCTCACGTACGGCGATGGCCGCAGCTTCCGGCTGCCGTTCGAGTTCCTGCGCGTGTACTCCCCCTCGGCCGAGGTGCGCGGGCACGGCCCGGGACAGGAGGTGCTTCAGTCAGGCAAGCGCGAGGTCGATATCAACGCGCTCGAGCCGGTGGGATCGTATGCCGTACAGCCCGTGTTCTCCGACGGCCACAACACCGGGATTTATTCCTGGGACTACCTGTACGAGCTCGGCTCGAATCAGGAGGCGCTGTGGACCGAGTATCTTGGTCGGCTCGAAGCAGCGGGCGCGAGCAGGTGAAGGCAGTACGCGCATACAGATGAGCTCCGAGACGGATTTCGGCTTCGAGCGCGTTGCGACACACGAGAAGGCGGCGCGCGTGGGCGAGGTTTTCGACCGGGTCGCCGAGCGCTACGACCTGATGAACGACCTGATGTCGTTCGGCCTGCATCGCGCGTGGAAATGGTTTGCCGTGCAGCTCGCGCGCCTGCACCCGGGCGAGCGCGTGCTGGACGTCGCCTCGGGCAGCGGCGACCTCGCGCGCGCGATCGCGCGGCGCGTCGCGCCCGGCGGGCAGGTGCTGATTACCGACATCAATGCGCGCATGCTCGCGCGCGGGCGCGACCGCCTGGCGGACGCGGGCTTTCTGCCGCCGGCCGTGCAGTGCGACGCCGAGCACTTGCCTTTTCGCGACGGCAGCTTCGACTGCGTGACGGTCGGGTTCGGTTTGCGCAACATGACGCGCAAGGAGCGCGCGCTCGGCGAGATGACGCGCGTGCTCAGGCGCGGCGGCCGCCTCCTGGTGCTCGAGTTCTCGCACGTGGCGAAGCCCCTCGAACGCGCCTACGAATACTATGCCTTCAACGTGCTGCCTTGGCTGGGACAGCGCGTCGCCGGCAGCGGCGAGGCGTACCGCTACCTCGCCGAGTCGATCCGCATGCATCCGGACCAGGCGAGCCTCGCGCGCATGCTGCAGGACGCAGGGTTGGCGCAGGTCGAATATTTCAACCTGAGCGCCGGCGTGGTTGCCGTGCACCGGGGCTTCAAGATCTGAGGACAGGCGCTGTCGCCGGGCCCGACGCTGCGGTAGGATGCGCGTGGTCGAAGAACCGATAGCGAGATTGCGCATGCGAACTCTGCTTGCAGTGCTTGCGGGGGCGCTCGTCGGCGCGGCGCTGCTCGTCACGGACGCCCAGGCGAAGCGTCTGAGCGCTGGGCGTTCGATCGGCATGCAGCGCAATGTCGCCGCTCAAGCCACCGCGCCGGCGCGCACGGCCCCTGCGACCCCGACCGCCACCGGCGGCGGGTGGCTGCCTACGCTCGGCGCGCTGGCCCTCGGCGGGCTGCTTGGCGGCTTGCTTGGCGGAGGGGGGTTCGGCGGCGCTTTCGTGCTCGTCGTTCTGACGTTCGGCGCGCTCGCGTACCAATGGCTGCGCGCGCGCGCCCCTCAGCCCTTGCCGCCTGTGAAACATGGCGCCCTCGATCTGGGCAGCGCGTCGAGCGCCGCATCGCCGCAGCGTCCTGCAGCGGCAAGCGCGCCTTCCGCGCAGGCCCCCAGGGTTCCTGCGGGATTCGACGTGGCGGGCTTCGTGCGCGCTGCGAAGCTCAACTTCATCAAGCTGCAGGTCGCAAACGACCTGGGTGATCTTCACCAGATGCGGGACTTCACGACTCCCGACATGTTCGACGCACTCGTCAAGATGCTCGCTACGCGCGGCGGAGCGGCACCACAGACCGACGTCGTCGCCCTCGAGGTGCAGCTGCTCGAGGTGGTGACGGAAGGAGACAGGCATCGCGCGTGCGTGCGCTTTTCCGGAACAACGCGCGAGGCGCCTGGCGCGGCGCCCGCGGCATTTTCGGAAGTGTGGAACCTCGCCAAGCCCGTAGACGGGTCCTCCGGCTGGCTGCTCGCGGGCATCCAGCAGATGCACTGAGCGGAGCCCGGGGCGCGCTCAGGCCACCGTGAGGTGGCCTTTGTTTTTTTCGAGACTACGATGATTGCGCTGGAATCGCCGTTTGTAGCCGCCCTGAACCACCTGCTCGCCTCCGAAGGCTGGGCGAGTGCGCGGCTCGCGCCGTTTGCAGGAGAAACGGTCGCCTTCGCCACGCCGCCGCTTCCCGAGCTGCGCTTCGCGATCCTGGCCGACGGGCACTTGGCGCCGGCCCCTGCCGGGGCCGAGGCATCCCTCACCGTTACCCTGCGCCCCGACGCGCTTGCCGCGCTCGCGCGCGGCGAGGAGCACTTCATGCGCGCGGTGCAGGTGGCCGGCAACGCCCGCCTGGCGAGCGAGGTGCTGCTGCTGGTCCGGCATCTGCGCTGGGACGCCGAGGAAGACATGGCGCGGCTGTTCGGCGACGTCGCTGCGCACCGGCTCGCGGCCGTCGCCCGCGATCTCGCCGCATGGCAGACGGATGCCGTGCGCCGCCTTGCCGATAGCCTGGTCGACTACGCGGTCGAGGAGCGGCGCATGCTGGTCAAGCGCGCGGAACTCGATTCTCTCGCTGCCGAGACCGCGCGGCTGCGCGACGCGCTCGAGCGGCTGGAAAAGCGCATCGGGCGCCTTGCCTGACGCCTATGCTGCAGGCCTTCCTCCGCCTCCTGCGCATTCTGTGGATCGGCCTGCGCTTCGGCCTGTACGAATTCGTGCCGCGGCTGGGCGAAAACCGCCTGCTCGCCGCGCTCACGCGTGCGCCTCGGGTGGCGCGCGCCGAGCGCCTGCGGCGCGCGCTCGAGACGCTCGGGCCTATCTTCGTGAAATTTGGCCAGGTGCTCTCGACGCGGCGCGACCTGCTGCCCGCGGACATCGCCGACGAGCTGGCGAAGCTGCAGGACCAGGTGCCGCCCTTCGCCTCGTCGCTGGCGAGCGCGGAGATCGAGCGCGCGCTCGGCAAGCCGATCGACGAAGTCTTCTCCGGCTTCGAGCGCGAGCCGGTGGCAAGCGCGTCGATCGCCCAGGTGCACCTCGGCGTCCTGCAAGACGGCCGCGAGGTCGCCGTCAAGGTGCTGCGTCCCGGCGTGGAGCGGGCCGTGGCGAGGGACGTGGCGCTGCTCGAGACTGCCGCGCGCATGGTGGAGCGGCTGTCGCCCGAGGGGCGCCGCCTCAAGCCGCGCGAGGTCGTGGCCGAGTTCTCGCGCCACCTCGAAGACGAGCTCGATCTGATGCGCGAAGCGGCGAACGCGAGCCAGCTGCGGCGCAACTTCGCCGGCTCGCCGCTGCTGCAGGTGCCCGAGATCTACTGGGAATGGTGCTCGCAGCGCGTGATGGTCATGGAACGCATGCACGGCACCCCGGTTTCGCAGACCGAGACACTGCGGTCCCGCGGCATCGACATCCCCAAGCTGGCGCGCGCGGGGGTCGAGATCTTCTTCACGCAGGTGTTCCGCGACGGCTTCTTCCACGCCGACATGCACCCGGGCAACATCTTCGTCGCCGACGACGGGCGCTACGTGGCCCTCGACTTCGGCATCATGGGCGCGCTCACCGAGACCGACAAGAACTACCTGGCGCAGAACTTCCTCGCTTTCTTCAACCGCGATTACCGTCGCGTGGCGCAGGCGCACCTGGATGCCGGATGGGTGCCGGAGGACACGCGCGTCGATCAGTTCGAGGCGGCGATTCGGGCCGTGTGCGAGCCGATCTTCGCCCGGCCTCTTAAGGAGATCTACTTCGGCAAGCTGCTCTTGCGCCTGTTCCAGACTTCGCGCCGCTTCAATGTCGAGATCCAGCCCCAGCTGGTGATGCTGCAGAAGACGTTGCTCAACATCGAGGGCCTGGGACGCGAGCTCGATCCGGAGCTCGACCTGTGGAAGACCGCGAAGCCCTTCCTCGAGCGCTGGATGAGCGAGCAGGTCGGCTGGCGCGGCCTGCTCAAGTCGGTGCGGCAGGAGGCGCCCTACTGGGCGGCGACGCTGCCGCAACTGCCCAGGATCGTGCACCGGGCGCTCGTCGCGGACAGGCTCGGCGCACTGGAGCGGGCGATCGCGCGCCTTGCCGCGCAGAGCGGCCGGCGCAATCGCCTGCTCGTCCTGATCGCGGCGCTGCTCGCCGCGCTGCTCGCGGTGCAGCTTCTTTGCTAGTATTCCGCGTCCGTTCACTGCCCGCAGCATGGCGCTACTAGAGATTCGCAACGTCACCAGGCGTTTCGGTTCGCTTACCGCGGTCGACAACGTCAGCTTTTCGGTCGAAGCGGGTGAGTTCTTCACCCTGCTCGGACCCTCCGGCTGTGGAAAGACGACGCTGCTGCGCATGATCGCCGGCTTCGATCTGCCCGACGCAGGCGCGATCGTGCTGGACGGGGTGGACATGGCCGATACGGCGCCCGAGCGGCGGCCGATACACACCGTGTTCCAGAGCTACGCGCTGTTTCCGCACATGACCGTTTCGCAGAACATCGCGTTTCCGCTGCGCATGGCGGGCATCGCGCCCGCGCAGATCGCCGCGCGCGTCAAGGAAGCGCTCGCCCTGGTGCACCTGGAGGAGAAGGAGCGCCACTATCCGCACGAGCTCTCGGGCGGCCAGAAGCAGCGCGTCGCGCTCGCGCGCAGCCTCGTCAGTCGGCCGCGCCTGCTGCTGCTCGACGAGCCGCTCGGCGCGCTGGACGCGAAGCTGCGCGAGGAGATGCAGGTCGAGCTGCTGGAGATGCAGCGCGAGGTCGGCATTACCTTCGTCTTCGTGACGCATGCGCAGTCCGAGGCGCTCGCGCTGTCGGACCGCATCGCGGTGATGAACGCGGGACGCATCGAGCAGCTGGATGAGCCGTCGCGCCTGTACGGGATACCCAGAAACCGCTTCGTCGCCGACTTCATCGGCAAGATCAACATGCTCGAAGGAGAGGTCGCCGAGTCGGGTGACGGGCGCGTTCGGCTGCGCGTGCCGGGCCTGGGCGAAGTCCAGGCGCGCGTGGACGGGGCGCCGCGGGCGGGCTCAACGGCAGCCGTGGCGCTGCGCCCCGAGCAGGTCAGGATCGCCGGTCCCGACGCACCGCTCGATCTGCCGAATCGCTATCGCGGCAAGGTGCACGATTTCCTGTACGTGGGCGATGTCACCACCTACATCGTCGATCTGCCGAACGGGCAGCAGCTCCAGGCGCTGCTGCCGAATTCCTCGCCCGGGCGGGCCAAGTTCTTCGAAGTCGGCGATCCGGTGTCCGTCGCCTGGCCGGCCGAGGCCGGCGTAGTCCTGACCGAATAGATGGGCTCGCGCCGTACGCTCAGGTGGCTCGTCGGCGGGCCGCCGTTCCTGTTCCTGGTCGTCTTCTTCCTCCTGCCGGCGCTCATCATGGTCGTGGCGTCATTGCGCTATCCCGGCGAGTTCGGCGGGCTCGCGCCTCTGTTTGGCGCGCGGCCGGGAGAGGATTCCGGGCTGACCGCCGAGAGCTACACGGTGTTCTTCGGCGACTGGGTGTACTTCGAGATCTTCGCCAAGTCCTTCGGCGTTGCGGGACTGACCACGCTGGTGTGCCTGTTGATGGCCTATCCGCTCGCCGCACTGATCGCGCGCCGGCCGAGAACCGAGCGCAACCTGATGGTGCTGCTGGTAGTGCTGCCTTTCGCGTCGAACTTCCTGGTGCGGGTGTACGCCTGGATGATCATCCTCGGGCCGTTCGACCTGCTTTTCAACCGCTTCGCGGTGATCTGCGGCATGGTCTACGTGCACCTGCCTTTCATGATCCTGCCGCTGTACACGAACCTGGAGAAGCACGATCCGGTATTGCTCGATGCGGCGCAGGACCTGGGCGCGAACGCCTGGCAGCGCTTCTGGCGCGTGACGTTCCCGCTCTCCCTGCCCGGGATCTTCTCCGGCTCGGCGCTCGTGTTCATCCCGGTGCTCGGCATGTTCGCCATCCCCGAGATCCTGGGCGGCAAGGACGACTGGATCGTCGGCAACATGATCAAGGAATCGTTCCTCGGTACGCGCGACTGGCCTTTCGGCAGCATGCTCTCGCTCATGCTGACCCTCGCCGTGCTGGCGGTCGCTGGCGCGGCGAGCTGGCTCGCGGCGCGCGGCATGAGGCGCGCGTGATCGACGCGCGCAGCGCCGATGCGTAGGCTCGCGCTCGCAATCGAGGGGCTCGCCGTCGCCGTGCTGTTCGGCAGCTTCCTCGCGTCGGGCGGCAAGACCGTGCTCGCGGGTGCGGCATTCGCGCTGCTCGCGGTCGCGTTCTCCCTGGGGCTTGCCGGAGGGCGCCGTGAGCTGGAGAGATTCTGGCTGTGGTTCGCGAGCCTGCTGGTGTACGCGTTCCTGTACATCCCGCTCGTCATCGTGGTGATCTTCTCGTTCAACGACTCGAAGCTGAACGCCGAATGGGTAGGCTTCACCGCCGGCTGGTACGTCAAGCTGTTCGCCGACCAGGAGATGCTGCACGCGGCGCTCAATTCCGTGACCATCGCCTGCGTCGCGTCGCTCATCGCCACGGTTCTGGGGACGATGGCCGGGATTTCGATGCACCGCTTCAAGCCGCGGCTGCTGCCGTTCCTCGTGTTCACGCCGGTCGCGATGCCCGAGATCCTGCTCGGGGTGTCGCTGCTCATCTTCTTCCTGAATACGGCCAAGCCGCTGCTGGGCGCGGTCGGCATCGAGATGGGCCTGGGGCTGACGACCGTGGTCATCGCGCATATCACGTTCTGCATCGGATTCGTGGCGATCATCGTGCGTGCACGGCTCGCGGGAATGGACGAGTCGATCTTCGAGGCGGCGCGCGACCTCGGTGCCACGCCTTGGCAGACGTTCCGGCTCGTCACGCTGCCGCTCATCCTGCCGGGCGTAATCGCCGGCGCACTGATGGCCTTCACGCTGTCTATCGACGATTTCGTGATCACCTTCTTCACCTCGGGCGTGGGGACCAAGACGCTGCCGCTCGAGATCTACACCATGATCAAGGTAGCGGTGACGCCGGAGGTGAACGCGGTCTCTGCGCTGCTCATGGTGCTGACGCTCGCCATGATCGTCACCGCGAGCAAGCTGGCACCCGACCTCATGCGGGCCAAGGCGTGACGCTGAGGCGCGCATCGCGCGCCCTCCTCGCCGCCGCGCTCGCGCTGGCCGCGGGCGCGGCAGTCGGCGCGTCGCAGGACGTCCTGCGCATGTTCAACTGGAACAACTACATGACCGACGACGCGGTCACGCGCTTCGAGGCGCTGTGCAGCTGCCGCCTGGCGCAGGACTACTACTCGGACAACGAGGAGATGCTGGCGAAGCTCGCCGCGGGAGCGACGGGCTACGACCTGATCGTGCCGACGGGCAACGCGGTGGAGGCGCTGATCAGGTCGGGCCAGTTGCGGGCGATCGACAAGTCGAAGATCCCCAACCTCAATAACATCAAGCCGCAATACCTGAACACCTGGTTCGATCCTGGCAACCGGTACTCGGTGCCCTACGCCTACTCGCTCACCATCATCGGCTACAACGTCGAGAAAATGCGCGCGCTCGGCCTGCCGACCGATACCTGGGCGGTCATCTTCGAGCCGCGCTACCTGGAGAAGGTGAAGGGCAAGGTTACGGTGCTCGATTCCCAGCGTGAGCTCTTCGCTGCGGCCCTCAAGTACCTCGGCTACTCCGTAAACGAGTCCAGCGAGGACAAGCTCAGACAGGCGCGCGACCTGATCCTGCGCGCCAAGCCGTATTGGGCCGCGTTCAACGCCGCGTCGTACTTCAAGGAGCTCACGGTCGGCAACATCTGGCTGGTGCAGGGCTACTCCAACGACCTGTACACGGCACAGCAGGATGCAAAGAAGGCGGGGCGCCCGTTCAGCATCGCCTACTCGACGCCCAAGGAGGGGGCGGTGTTCGCGCTCGACAATCTGGTGATTGACAAGTCCGGCAAACGACCGGACCTGGCGCAGATGTTCATGAATTATTGGCTCGAAGGTCGCGCTTCGGCGGAACTCACCAACCTGATCGGGGCCGGCAACCCCAATCAGGCCTCCCTGCCGCTCATCGACCCCCAGATCGCGCGCAATGAGGCGATCTTTCCCGACGCCGAGCACTTCAAGCACCTGGAAATGCTGCGCGACTACGACCGCAAGACCAGGCGCATGCTCAACCGGCTGTGGGTGGAGATCAAGGTTCGCTAGCGCGCGTGCGCGCGTCGCCGCTCGGGCGGCTTGCGTTCGCCGTCTATCTGCTCTTGGTCGTCTACGGCTCGCTTTACCCCTTCACCGGCTGGCGCGATCGGGGCCTGTCGCCGTTCGCGTTCGTTGTTGCCCCGGTGCCGCGCTTCGTGACCGCTTTTGACGTGGCCGCCAACCTGATTGGCTACCTGCCCTTCGGATTCTTGTGCGTGCTGGCGCTCCATCCGCGGCTGCAAGGGGGGCGCGCGCTCGGCGTGGCGGCGCTCGGCGGCGCGCTGCTGTCGCTTTGCATGGAGACGCTGCAGACATACCTCCCCACGCGCTTCGCATCCAACCTCGACGTGCTGTGCAACCTCGGCGGAACCCTCGCGGGTGGAGCGCTCGCGGTGCGTCTCGCGCCCTGGCTCCTCGGCACCGGGCCGCTGCACCGGATGCGCAGCGCGCTGTTCCAGCCCGGCCTCGCTGCTGACCTGGGGCTGGTGCTTCTCGGCCTGTGGCTGTTCACGCAGCTCGATCCGACGACGCTGCTGTTCGGCGCGGGCGACCTGAGGAACCTTCTCGCCGGGCCGGGCGGGGCATTGCACGCGCCCGAGCTTTTCGTTTCGGTCGAGGCGCTGACCTCCGCGGCAAATCTCGTAGCCGTCGCGCTGCTGCTGTCCCTGATCGCGTCGCCGGCCAGCCGCCTGCGGGTCGTTTTCCTGGCCCTCGTGCTGCTCGCCATGGCGGTGAAGACCGCCGCCTTTGCGATCCTGATGCGCGCCGAGAACGTGCTCGCCTGGCTCACGCCCGGCGCCTGGCAGGGACTCGTCATCGGAACGCTGGCGGCGCTCGCGGCCCTGGCCCTGCCGCGCGCAGCGCGCGTCGTGCTCGCGGCGCTGCTGCTCATGGCGGCGACGGTGCTGGTGAATCTCGCGCCGCCCAATCCGTACCTCGCGGCGAACCTTACCTTGTGGCAGCAGGGGCACTTCCTCAACTTCAACGGCCTGACGCGCCTGGTTTCGTCGACGTGGCCGTTCGCCGCTCTCGGCTACCTGACGTGGGTCGCCGCCCGGCGCGCTGCGCTCGGGTAGAATCGCGCCGCCATGCCCTATTACACCCACCACGTGTTCTTCTGCTGCAACCAGCGAGACCCGGCCGAACGCACAAGCTGCAACATCAAAGGCGCCTCGCAGATGCGGGACTACGCGAAGCAGCGCATCAAGGAGCTCGGCCTGGCCGGCAAGGGCAAGGTGCGCGTCAACCAGGCCGGCTGCCTCGACCGTTGCGAGGAAGGCCCGTGCATCGTGATCTACCCCGAGGCGGTCTGGTACACATACGTCGACCGCGACGACATCGACGAGATTATCGAGGAGCACGTGCGCCACGGCCGTATCGTCGAGCGGCTCAGGATCTGATGCGGGCGAGCACCCGGCGCGTGCTCGTCGCCGGACCTGCCGGGCGCCTCGAGTGCGCGATCGATGCGCCTGACGGCGAGGCGAGCGGCATTGCGCTCATCGCGCACCCGCACCCGCAGTTCGGCGGCACGCTCGACAACAAGGTGGTGCAGACTCTGGCGCGCGCGTTCGTCGAGCTGGGCTGCGTCGCGCTGCGCCCGAATTTCCGCGGCGTCGGCGCGAGCGAGAGCGCGTACGACGAGGGACGCGGCGAAGTCGAGGATCTCGCAGCGGCGCTCGAATGGGGGCGGCGAGAATTCGGGGCGCTGCCGGTCGCGCTGGCCGGATTCTCGTTTGGTGCGGCGATGCAGGCGCGCCTTGCGGCGCGCGCGACGCCTCAGCGCGTGGCGCTGGTGGGCGTCGCGGTGGGCAGCTTCGAGGTGCCGCCCGTGCCACCCGATACGCTTGTCATCCATGGCGAGCACGATGAGACAGTGCCGCTTGCCGCGGTACTCGACTGGGCGCGGCCCCAGGAGCTGCCGGTGGTGGTAGTGCCCGGCGCAGACCATTTCTTCCACCGCAAGCTGCCGGTGCTGCGCGCGATCGTGCGGCATCGCTGGGGCCGATGAGCGCAAACGTGCATACCGCCTATGCTATCGTGGCCTTTCACCTCGCCGTCGTGCTCACGCGGCGGCGCTTCTCGGGATAGTCCGCCGATGCTCTGGGTCAAGGCGCTGCACATCGTCTTCATGGTGACCTGGTTCGCGGGCCTCTTTTACCTGCCACGCCTGTTCGTTTACCACGCGATGTCCGAGGACCGCCCTTCGCTCGAGCGCTTCAAGGTGATGGAAAGGAAGCTGTTCTGGGGCATCATGACCCCTGGGGCCGTCCTCACCCTCGCGTTTGGCACCTGGCTATGGCTCGGCTGGGACTTTCGCGGCGGCTGGCTGCACGCCAAGCTCGCGCTGGTCGCGCTGCTCATCGCCTATCATGCGTGGTGCGGAAAGCTGATGCTCGACTTCCGCAGCGAGCGAAATACCCGGAGCCACGTGTGGTTCCGCTGGTTCAACGAGCTACCGGTGCTGATCCTACTCGGCATCGTGATCCTGGTTGTCGTCAAACCGTTCTGAGGAGCAGTTCTTCGCTCCGTGTCCGCGCGGGCTCGAGGCACTGCTCGCCAGGGAGCTGACGGAGCTCGGCGCGCGCGCCCCGCGCGCGCTGGCGGGAGGCGTTGTGTTCGCCGGGGACTGGGCGCTGTGCTACCGAGCGAACCTGTGGTCGCGCATCGCCTCGCGCGTGCTGTGGAAGCTGGCCGAGTTCCACTATGCAAACGAGGACGACGTCTACCGTGCAGTGCGCGCGCTCGACTGGCCGGGACTGTTCCCGGTGGAGCGCACGCTGCGCGTATACGTGACCGCGCAGCGCAGCCCGCTGAAGAGCCTGGAGTTCATCACGCTGCGCATCAAGGACGGGGTGTGCGACAGCTTTCGCGACGCGAAGGGGCGCCGTCCGAGCGTCGAGCGGCTGCACCCCGACGTGCGCGTGCACGCATTTCTCGCGGAGCGCGACGCCACGCTGTATCTCGACACTTCCGGCGAGCCGCTCTTCAAGCGCGGCTGGCGCGGCGCGGCGCACGAGGCGCCGTTACGCGAGAACCTCGCGGCCGGCATCGTCACGCTGACCGGCTGGCGGCCCGACGAAGCGTTGCTCGATCCGATGTGCGGTGCGGGCACTCTCGTGAGCGAGGCCGCGGCCATGGCGCGCGGCCGGGCGCCCGGGGCGAAGCGCCGCTTCGGATTCGAAAAGCTGTCGAGCTTCGAAGCGGGGATCTGGGAGCGCATCAAGCGCGCGCCCGCCCAGACGCCTGCCGCTTCTCCGCGGCTCTACGCCAGCGACCGCGACCCGGCGGCGCTGGCCGCGGCGCGCCGCAACCTCGCCGAGGCCGGTGTCGAGCGCTGGGTGAAACTGGAGCAGGCCGATGTCCTCGAGCGGGCCGCACCGGAGCCCTCGGGCGTGCTGGTCGCCAACCCGCCTTACGGAGAGCGCCTCGGTTCGCCCGAAGAGCTGGCGCGCTTCTATCCCGCGCTCGGCGACGCGCTCAAGCGGCGCTTCGCAGGCTGGCGCTGCTTCATTTTCACCGCCGATTTGAGGCTACCCAAGCTGATCCGCCTCGAGCCGGCGCGCCGCGTTCCGCTCTACAACGGCGCGCTTGAATGCCGGCTGTACGAGTTCCGCATCGTCACCGGCAGCCACCGGCGCGGCGTCAGTCGCGTACCGGGGCGCGCAGCGCCTTGATGCGCCCGCGCCGCGTCTTTTCCTCGACTCTCCTGTCGCGCGCGCCGCGTGTCGGACGCGTCGGCACGCGCTTTTGCGGGACGTGGGCCGCGCGCTGCACGAGCTCCCGCAGCCGCTCGAGCGCCTCACGGCGGTTGAACTCCAGGCTGCGGTGGCGCTGGGCCTTGATGACTACGATACCCTCGCGCGTGATGCGCTGTTCGCGCATCGCGAGCAGGCGCGCCTTGCAGGTCTCGGGCAGGGACGAGGCGCGGATGTCGAAGCGCAGATGCACCGCGTTGGACACCTTGTTGACGTTTTGTCCGCCCGCTCCCTGGGCGCGCACCGCGGCGAGCTCGATCTCGGCGAGCGGGATCGAAACGCGATCCGAGATCCGCAGCACGTCAGAGCGCCCCTAGCGCGGCGAGCGCGCGGCGCACTTCCTCGACGCCATCGGCACTGAGCGGCGCCTGTGGCGGCAGCGGTGCTCCCACCGCGTAGCCCTGCAGTGCGAGGGCGCCTTTCACGCAGGCCGCCAGGTTGTGCTTGGCAAAGGCCTCGTTCAAGCTCCACATGCGGCGCTGCAGCGCCAGCGCTTCGTCCCAGGCGCCGCGCCTGCAGAGCTCGTAGAGCTCGACGCTCTGGCGCGGCGCGACGCAGGCGGGACCCGCCATCCAGCCGACCCCGCCGATCAGCATGACGCAAGCCGGGATGTGCGCGGAGGCGGCGAACACGTGCATGCGTCCGGCAACCCGGTTGATGATCGACAGCAGGCGCCCTGTATTCACCGAGGCATCCTTGATGTAGCGGATGTTGGGCACGCGGCTCAGCCGCTCGATGACGGGCAAGCTGAGATCCGAGCGCTGGAAGCTCGGATTGGTGTAGAGCACCACGGGAAGCGATATCGCGCCGGCAATCGCCTCGAAATACCGGTAGACGCCCTCGTCGGTTATGGGGAAGTAGGCCTCCAGGATGGCCAGGACGCCATCGCATCCCAGCCGCTGCCACTCGCGCGCCTGCATAACGGCGTCGGCGATCGTGGTGGAGGCGACGCCTGCAACCACGGGAACCCTGCGCGCCGCTGCCTGCACGACCACCTCGACGATGCGGCGGCGCTGGGCGAACGTCAGGTAGGCGAACTCTCCGGTCGAACCAAGCGACGTCAATCCATGCACGCCGGAGGCGATCAGGTCCTCGCACAGGCGCGCGAGCACTGCCGCATTCACCTCGCCCGCGTCGTCCAGCGGCGAGACGAGGTAGGGGAAGACGCCGTGAAAATCCGCCTGGCTCATTCCCCGCTCGGGGAGCACACGACTAGACGATGTCGAGGTGCTCGATGCCCTTGCTCAGGTCGCGGTCCTTCGCTTCCTTGCCATGCAGCTTGATGGCGAGCCGCACCTCGTTGGTCGAGTCGGCGAAGCGCAGCGCGTCCTCGTAGCTGATGCGTCCGGCCTCGTGCAGGTCGAATAGCGACTGGTCGAAAGTCTGCATGCCGAGCTCGCGCGATTTCTTCATCACTTCCTTGATCTCGTGCACCTCGCCCTTGAAGATCAGGTCGGAGATGAGCGGCGAGTTGAGCAGGACCTCGACCGCCGGGATGCGCCCCTTGCCTTCCTTGAGAGGTAGCAGGCGCTGCGAGACCACGCCCTTCAGGTTGAGCGAGAGGTCCATCAGCAGCTGTGCGCGCCTGTCCTCGGGGAAGAAGTTGATGATGCGGTCCATCGCCTGGTTGGCGTTGTTCGCGTGCAGCGTGGCGAGGCACAGGTGGCCGGTCTCGGCGAACGCGATGGCATGCTCCATCACCTCGCGGTCGCGGATCTCGCCGATCAGGATCACGTCGGGCGCCTGGCGCAGCGTGTTCTTGAGCGCCGCTTCCCAGGAGTCGGTGTCCACGCCGACCTCGCGCTGCGTGATGATGCAGTTCTTGTGCGGGTGGACGTACTCGACGGGGTCCTCGATCGTCACGATGTGGCCGTGCGAATTCTCGTTGCGGTAGCCGACCATGGCGGCGAGCGAGGTGGACTTGCCCGACCCGGTCCCGCCGACGAAGATCACCATGCCGCGCTTGGTCATGGCGACGTCCTTGAGCACCGAGGGCAAGTTCAATTCCTCGAACTTCGGGATCGCGGTGGTAATCACGCGCAGCACCACGCCGACCTGGCCTTGCTGCATGAAGCAGTTGACGCGGAAGCGTCCGATGCCCGCGGGGTTGATGGCGAAGTTGCATTCCTTGCTCGCCTCGAAGGTCGCCGCCTGGCGGTCGTTCATGATGGAGCGCGCGAGCATCGCGGTGTGCTGGCCCGTGAGCAACTGCTGCGAAACAGGCGTCATGCGGCCGTCGATCTTCATCGCCGGCGGGAAGTTCGCCGTGATGAACAGGTCCGAGCCCCGCTTCGCGAGCAGCGCGCGCAGCAGGTCGTACATGAATTTGGTTGCCTGCTCACGTTCCATGCTTTACCTCCGTTTGGGCGGGCTTTCAGCGGTCGCGCTGCGCCCTTCAGCCGCCGAACATATCCTTGTTCTGTGCCTTGCCGCGCGCCTCGGCCACCGAGACGACGTTGCGCCTGATCAGCTCCTGCAGGTTCTGGTCGAGCGTTTGCATGCCCAGTTGCGCGCCGGTCTGGATCGCCGAGTACATCTGCGCGATTTTGTTCTCGCGGATCAGGTTGCGGATGGCGGGCGTGCCGAGCATGATTTCGTGCGCGGCGACCCGGCCCGAGCCATCCTTGGTCTTGAGCAAGGTCTGCGAGATCACCGCGCGCAGCGACTCGGACAGCATCGCGCGCACCATTTCCTTTTCCGCTGCCGGGAACACGTCCACCACCCGGTCGATCGTCTTGGCCGCCGAGGAGGTGTGCAGCGTTCCGAATACCAGGTGGCCGGTTTCCGCGCCCGTCAGCGCGAGCCGAATGGTCTCGAGGTCGCGCATCTCGCCCACCAGGATGACGTCCGGGTCCTCGCGCAGCGCGCTCCTCAGCGCGTTGGCGAAGGACAGCGTATGCGGTCCGACCTCGCGCTGGTTGATCAGGCATTTCTTCGACTCGTGCACGAACTCGATCGGGTCTTCGATCGTGAGTACGTGGCCGTATTCGCTCTCGTTGATGTGGTCGATCATCGCCGCGAGGGTGGTCGACTTGCCCGAGCCGGTGGGCCCGGTCACCAGCACGATGCCGCGCGGATACTCGGAGATGTCCTTGAAGATCTTGGGGGCCTTTAGGTCTTCGAGCGACAGGATCTTGGACGGAATCGTGCGCATCACGGCGGCCGCGCCGCGCTGCTGCACGAACGCATTGACGCGAAAGCGAGCGAGGTTCGGCACTGCGAAAGAGAAATCGCACTCGAGGTTCTCTTCGTAGAACTTGCGCTGGCCGTCGTTCATGATGTCGTAGATCATGCCGTGCACGTCCTTGTGCTCGAGCGGCGGCACGTTGATGCGCCGCACGTCGCCGTGCACGCGGATCATCGGCGGCAGTCCGGCGGACAGGTGCAGGTCGGAAGCCTTGTTCTTGACGACGAAGGCGAGCAGCTCAGTCAGATCCATTACAATTCTCCGCAGGGTGTGTGACGCGCGCTGCTTGCAAAAAAATCACGCACACTTTCAAAGAATTATGGCAACAATTGCGGGTAATTTGCAAGGTGTAAAAAGTCGCATTCGTGCGGCTGCGATGCGCGCCGGGCGCGCGCCCGACGGCGTGCGCCTGCTCGCGGTGTCGAAAACACACCCCGCCGCGCTCGTTGCCGAGGCATATGCCGCGGGACAGGCGGCATTCGGCGAGAACTACGTGCAGGAAGCGATCGAGAAGATGGAAGCGCTCGCGCAGCAGCTCGGCGCCGACGCGGCGCGCCGCCTTGAGTGGCACCTGATCGGGCCGCTGCAGAGCAATAAGACCCGGCTCGTCGCCGAGCGCTTTGCCTGGGTGCACACGCTGGAGCGCGAAAAGATCGCACGCAGGCTCTCGGAGCAGCGGCCACCGGGGTTGGCGCCGCTCAAGGTCCTCGTCCAAGTGAATGTCTCGGGCGAAGCATCCAAGAGCGGCATTGCGCCGCAGGAAGTGCCGGCGCTCGCGCGCGCGGTTGCGGCCTTGCCGCGGCTGGAGCTGCGCGGGCTAATGGCGATTCCGGAGCCGAGCGACGATCCCGCGGTACAGCGTGCGCGCTTCCGGCCGCTGCGCGAGCTCTACGAGCGCCTGCAGCAGCAAGGCTTCGCGCTCGACACGCTGTCCATGGGAATGTCGGCCGACCTGGAAGCGGCGATCGCCGAGGGCGCGACGCTCGTGCGCGTGGGCACCGCGATCTTCGGCGCGCGCGAAACGGCGGAGTCCGCGGTATGAAGATCGCTTTTCTCGGCGGCGGCAACATGGCGAGCGCGCTGATCGGCGGGCTGCGTGCGCAGGGCTTCGACGCTACATCGATCTCGGCGATCGAGGTCAACTCCGCGGCGCGCGACAAGCTCGCGGCGTGCCACGGCGTGCACGTGAGCGCGGCACCCGATGCGACGACGCGCGATTGCGACACGCTGGTGCTCGCAGTAAAGCCGCAGGACATGAAGCAGGCGCTTGCAGGGCTCGGCGGCGTGGCGGCCTCCAAGCTGATCATCAGCATCGCCGCAGGCCTGCGTATCGCCGATCTGTCGCGCTGGCTCGGGGGGCACGCGCGGCTGGTGCGCTGCATGCCGAATACGCCCGCCCTGATCGGCGCCGGCATCACTGGACTGTACGCCGCGCCCGGGGTGAGCGCCGAGGAGCGCGGCCGCGCGGAGCAGATTGTCGGCGCCGTCGGCGAGGCCGTGTGGGTCGAGGACGAGGCGCTGCTCGATCCGGTGACCGCGGTGTCCGCGAGCGGGCCTGCCTACGTGTTCTGGTTCATCGAGCAGCTGGCGCTGTGCGGCGAGAAGCTCGGCCTGCCCCCCGACGTTTCACGCAAGCTCGCCCTGCATACGGTGCTGGGCGCGGCGCGACTCGTCGCGCAGAGCGGCGAGCCGCCCGGCACGCTGCGCGCACAGGTCACCTCCAAGGGCGGCACGACCGAGGCCGCGCTGCGAGTATTCGCCGAGGAGCGGCTCGCCGAGCGGTTCATGCGCGCCGTCGAGGCGGCGAGCCGGCGGGGCGCCGAGCTCGGCGAGCAGCTCGGCAAGGACCGCTGACGTGCTGCTACAGATCCTGCATTTCCTGATCGAGACGCTGGCCGCGTTCTTCGTCTACCTGCTGCTCGCGCGCTTTCACTTCCAGTGGCTGCGCGTGCCGTTCCGCAACCAGGTGGGCGAGTTCGTGGTGGCGACCACCAACTGGATCGTGCAGCCTGCGCGGCGCGTGATTCCTCCGCTCGCCGGGCTCGATCTCGCAAGCGTAGTCGCCGCCTGGCTGCTGCAGCTGATCGCGCTGGTATTGCTCGCGGCGCTCGGCCCGTCCGCTCCCGGCATCGCGTCGCTCGCGGTGGTCGCGCTGATCGACCTCGTGCGCTTCAGCCTCTATATCCTCAGCTTCGCCGTCGTGGTGCAGGCCGTACTGTCTTGGGTGAATCCCGAAACGCCGCTCGGGCCGGTCTTCGATGCGCTGACCCGGCCGTTCCTGCGCCCGCTGCGCCGCGTGCTGCCGCCGATCGCGAACGTCGATCTGTCGCCGCTCGTTCTGCTGATCGTGCTGCAGGTCCTGTTGATTCCGATTTGGTACCTGCGCGTGCTTTCCGGCGGAGGAACGTTCTGAAGAGCTGGCACCGGAGCGAGGCGGGCCGTCTCCTGCTCGAGTTGCACGTGCAGCCCGGCGCGGCACGCACCGAGGTCGTGGGGCTGCACGGCGGTCGCCTAAAGCTGCGCCTCGCGGCGCGCGCCGTGGAAGGGCAGGCGAATGCGGCGCTGATCGCCTTCATCGCTGAGCAGCTCGGGGCGGCACGGCGCGACGTGACGATCGAGGCAGGCGCCGGCGCGCGCGTGAAGCGCATTGCCGTGCGTGGCGCCAAGCGCGGTCCCGAGGCGCTTTATCCGGTGACTTGAGGGCGGCGCCGGAAACGCATCGATTCCGGGTAGGAAAAGACGTCTTCCTGTATTCCGCTCCTCACCCGCGCCTGCTTGCGCGCCCAGAATGCGGGATCGGTGAGATCGCCGTGGTACTGCATGAAGAGCGCGCGCGAATGCGGATCGGCGACCAGGAAACGCTCGAATTGCTCGGGGAAGATGTCGTTCGGGCCGACGGACCAGTAGGGCTCGCTCGCCATCTCGTCCTCGTAGCTGCTCGGCGCAGGGATGCGCCGAAAGTTGCAATCGGTCAGGTAGGCGATCTCGTCGTAGTCGTAGAACACGACGCGATCGTGGCGCGTCACGCCGAAGTTCTTGAGCAGCATGTCGCCGGGAAAAATGTTGGCGCCGGCGAGCTCCTTGATCGCGTTGCCGTACTCGACCAGCGCATGCCGCAGGCGCCGCTCGTTTCCCTCGCGCGCGGCTTCCTCGACGTACAGGTTCAGCGGCACCATGCGCCGCTCGATGTACATGTGCTTGATCACGATCTGATCGTCCTCGAATTCGACGGACGAGGCGGCGTTCGCCATCAGTTCCTCAATGAGCTCCGGGGCGAATCGGTCGCGCGGCAGGGCGACGAGCGAGTACTCGAGCGTGTCGGCCATCCGTCCGACCCGGTCGTGGTATTTGACCAGCAGGTACTTGTCCTTGACCGTCTGCCGGTCCAGTTCCTTGGGCGGCGCGAAGTGGTCCCTGATCACCTTGAACACGTAAGGGAAGGACGGCAGCGTGAACACCAGCATCACCATTCCCTTGATGCCGGGTGCGGTCACGAAATTGTCGGTCGAATGCTTCAGGTGGTAGTGCAGGTCCCGGTAGAAAAGCGTCTTGCCTTGTTTCTGCAGGCCGACGGCCATGTACATCTCGGCGCGCGGCTTCTTCGGCATGAGCTGACGCAGGAAGGACACATACGCCGCCGGAACCTCCATGTCGACCAGGAAGTAGGCGCGCGCGAAGGAAAATAGAAGCAGCAGTTGGTCGGGGTCGAGCAGCAGCGCGTCGAGAAAGAGCTCGCGCCGGTCGTTCTGCAGGATCGGCACTGCGAACGGAAATTCCTGGGGTCCGTTGACGATCTTGCCAATGATGTAGGCGGCCTTGTTGCGGAAGAAAAGCGACCCGAGCACCTGGACCTGCAGGCTAGGGTAGGCCTTGGCAGGCCGCGGAAAGTACGTGCGCAGCGCGCGTAGCACGCTGCGCAGGTCGCGCCGCAGGTCCTCGAACGGATTGCTGAGTGCGCAGTCCGCCAGGATCGCGCGCAGCATCGCGCGCAGTCCCCGCTGCCGCGGGTAGTAGCAGCGGTAGCTAGGCTCGTCGCCCTCCAGATGCTCGGTGGCGATCGCCGGCCGCCAGAAGATGAATTCGTTGCGGTAATAGCGCCGGTGCAGCACCTGGCAAGCGACGGAGTTGTAGAAGGTTTCGGCGCACTCCGGCTGACGATGCTCGTGCAGCAGCCCGATGTAAGCGAGCTTGATCGCCGGCCAGAGCGATTCTTCGTCCGCGGCCTGCGGGTAGGCGGCGAGCACCGACTCGACCGCCTCCTGGACGCGGTGGTCGTACATCTGGATGCGCTCCCTTGCCAGCTCGCGCATCGCCGCCCAATCCGCGGCCTCGAAGTGGAGCTTCGCCTGACGCGCAGCGTCGCGAAACAAGCGGTAGTGCCTGTCGAAGCCGGCGAGAATGGCGCGCGCGACCCCTTGCGCGAGGTCGGCGCGCTCCTCGTGAACGCGTAGGAGATGGGCTCCCGGGCTCACCTGACTCTCAAGCCACCTTCTTGCGCGTGAGCTTCTCGTCGAAGAACTGCTCGTCCTCGGTCGAGCCGTGCAGCGCCGTGGTGGAAGCCTTGCCGGCCGTCACGACCTGAGTGACCTCGTCGAAATAGCCGGTGCCGACTTCGCGCTGGTGCTTGACCGCGGTGAAGCCCTTCTCGGCGGCGGCGAACTCCTTCTCCTGCAGCTCGACGAAGGCGCTCATGTTGCTGCGCGCATAGCCGTACGCGAGCTCGAACATCGAGTAGTTGAGCGCGTGGAAGCCGGCGAGGGTGATGAACTGGAACTTGTAGCCCATTGCGCCGAGCTCGCGCTGGAACTTGGCGATGCTCGCGTCGTCCAGATTGCGCTTCCAGTTAAATGACGGCGAGCAGTTGTAGGCGAGCATCCTGCCCGGATATTTGCGGCGAATGCCCTCGGCAAACTTCCTAGCGAATTCCAAATCCGGCGTGCCGGTCTCGCACCACACCATGTCGGCGTACTCGGCGTAAGCGAGCCCGCGGGAAAGCGCCTGGTCGAAACCCTTCCTCGTGCGGTAGAAACCTTCCGCCGTGCGCTCTCCGGTGAGAAATGGCCTGTCGTTCTCGTCCACGTCGCTCGTGACGATATCGGCCGCCTCGGCGTCGGTGCGCGCGAGCAGCAGCGTCGGTACGCCCATCACGTCTGCCGCGAGGCGCGCGGCGACGAGCTTCTGCACGGCTTCCTGCGTCGGCACCAGCACCTTGCCGCCCATATGACCGCACTTCTTGACCGAAGCGAGCTGGTCCTCGAAGTGCACGCCGGCGGCTCCCGCCTCGATCATCGCCTTCATGAGCTCGAAGGCGTTCAGAACGCCGCCGAAGCCCGATTCAGCGTCCGCGACAATCGGCGCGAGGAATTCGACGTCGCCCTTGCCCTCCATCCACTGGATCTGATCGGCGCGCAGCAGCGCATTGTTGATGCGCCTGACCACAGTGGGAACGCTCGATACCGCGTACAGCGACTGGTCGGGATACATCGACAGCGAGTCGTTCGCATCGGCCGCCACCTGCCAGCCGGAGAGGTAAATCGCCGGAACGCCGGCCTTCACCTGCTGCATGGCCTGATTGCCGGTGAGGGCGCCAAGCGAATTGACGAACGGGCACTCGTTGACCATCTTCCAGAGCTTGTCGGCGCCGCGCTTCGCCAGCGTGTGCTCGACGCGCACGCTGCCGCGCAGCCGCACCACGTCTTCGGCCGTGTAGCCGCGCTTGATGCCCTGCCAGCGCGGGTTCTCCGCCCAGTCCTTGTTCAATGCGGCGATCTCTTGCTGTCTTTGATCCATCGTCATCCCTATGTCGGTGAAGTCGTCGGTCTCCCCGCGCGTCGGCGGCAATGGTCCGGCACGCGATCAGGACTGACCATACCGTAGCCGAATGGCGCGCAGCAATAACGCCCTGACACCTGCTCAACTAGGCAAGAAACAATAGGTTACAAGGAGTTAGATGCACTGCGTTCCGTAATGCGGTGTGCAATTTCACAAATATGCTGCAATGCCGCAGGCGTTCGTTCAGGTCTGCACGAGCTTGCGGTGGCGCTGCACGCTCATGAGGATGCCGATTCCGACGAACAGGGTGGCGAGCGCTGTGCCGCCGTAGGACACGAACGGCAGCGGCACGCCGACGACCGGCAGGATGCCGGAGACCATTCCCATGTTGACGAATGCGTAGGTGAAGTAGCTGAGCGTCACCGATGCGGCCAGCAGTCGCGAGAACAGCGTCGGCGCACCGGCCGCGATCAGCAGCCCGCGGCCGATGAGCAGCGCGTAGAGCAGCAGCAACACGCAGTTGCCGATGAGTCCGAACTCCTCGGAAAAGACGGCGAAAATGAAGTCGGTGCTGCGCTCGGGTATGAATTCGAGGTGTGCCTGCGTGCCGTGCAGCCAGCCCTTTCCCGCAATTCCTCCGGAGCCGACCGCGATCGTCGACTGAATGATGTGGTAGCCCGCGCCGAGCGGATCCTGGCTCGGGTCGAGGAGCGTGAGGATCCGGCGGCGCTGGTACTCGTGCAGCATGCCCCACAGCGGCAGCGCGCTGCCGATCGCGAGCAGCGCGAGCGTCGCGAGCACTTTCCACCCGATGCCCGCGAAGAAGATGACATAAAAGCCCGCTGCGGCCACGAGCAGCGCGGTGCCGAGGTCCGGCTGGCGCGCGATCAGCAATACCGGGACCGCGAGCAGCATGCCGGCCAGCGCGAAGTCCCGCAGCCTGATCGTCGCTTCGTGCCGCTCGAAGTACCACGCGAGCATGAGCGGCATGGCGATCTTCATTATTTCGGACGGCTGCACACGGGTCACTCCGACGTGCAGCCAGCGGCGCGCGCCGTTCACCACCTCGCCGAACAGCGCGACGCCGAGCAGCAGCGCAAGGCCGATCGCGTAAACCGGCACGGCATAGCGCAGCAGGACTTGCGGAGGAATTTGGGCGACGACCCACATCGCCACCAGCGCGACCGCGAAATTGATCAGCTGCGCGACGATGCGCGGCGGCGTTTCATAGCTGGCCGAGTACAGGGTCGCCAGGCCGATGCCCGAAAGGAGCAGCACGATCGCGAGCAGCGGCGCATCCAGGCCCGAGAACAGCCGTGAGGCAATGCGCTGCGGAGACGGGACGGGGTTCATCAGTCGCCCTCCTTGGCGCCCTGGTCCGCGCGCGTCGGGGCGCTCGGCTGGTCGGGCAGCTTTCCCAGAAGGTAGTAGTCGAGCACCGTGCGCGCGATCGGAGCGGCGGCGGCCGCCCCGAAACCACCGTTCTCGACCACTACCGCGAGCGCGATCTTGGGGCTGTCGATCGGCGCGAACGCGATGAAGAGAGAGTGATCGCGGTATCTCTCGGAGACATTCTTTTCGCTGTATTTCTCGTTCTCCTTGATCGCGATCACCTGCGCGGTGCCCGTCTTGCCGGCGCTGGTGTACTGCGCGCCGGCGAAGGCGTGCGCGCCCGTGCCTTCGGGGTCGCTGTTGACGCCCGCCATGGCGTGCCGGACGAACTGCAGGTTCGCCTCCTGCAGCGGCAGCCGTCGCTCGAGCTGCGGCTCGACGTAGCGGCGCTCGCCGGTGCGCGGATCGTCGATGTGGTCGACCAGATGCGGTCGGTACATCGCCCCGCCGTTGGCGAGCGTCGCGACCGCGACGGCGAGTTGCACGGGCGTGTACGCGTTGTACCCCTGGCCGATGCCGATCGAGATCGTCTCGCCCGGGTACCACTTGCGCTGGTCCGGGCGCGCGAAACGCCGTTCCTTCCATTGCGGCGAGGGCAGCACGCCGGCAGCCTCGCCATCGATGTCGATTCCCGTGCGCGAGCCGAAGCCAAACGGCGCGAGCGACTTCGCGATCGAGTCGATGCCCAGGTCGTTGGCGAGCATGTAGTAGTAGGTGTCGCAGGACACGACCAGCGACTTGTACAGATCGACTACGCCGTGCCCGCCGGGCTTGTCGTCGCGAAAGCGCCGGTCGCCGAACATGAAGTAGCCCGGATCGTGGATCGTGCTCTTGGGCGTTCGCTTGCCCAGCTCGAGCGCCGCCAGCGCGAGGTAGGGCTTTAGCGTCGAGCCTGGCGGATACAGGCCGGCAATCGCGCGGTTGTTCAGCGGCCGATCGGGCGAGTCGTTCAGCGCGTCCCAGCTTTGCGGATCGATGCCGTCGACGAACAGGTTCGGATCGTAGCCCGGCTCGGACACCATCGCGAGCACCGCGCCGGTGCTGGGTTCAATGGCCACCAGCGCGCCGCGCCGGTCTCCGAAAGCACGCTCGGCGACCTGCTGCAGGCCGATGTCGAGCGTGAGCGAAACGTCCTTGCCCGGCTGCGGCGCGGTGCGCGAAAGCGCGCGCACGCCGCGGCCCGCGGCGTCGATCTCCATCTGCTCGAATCCCGTCGTGCCGTGAAGATCCTGCTCGTAGCTTGCCTCGATGCCGCGCTTGCCGATGGTGTCGGTGCCGCGGTAATTGGACGCGACGCCTAGCTCGTCGAGGTGCTCCTGATCATCCTCGTTGATCCTGCCGATGTAGCCGATCACGTGCGATGCG